>ENA-UEQJ01000071-UEQJ01000071.1-human-gut-metagenome-genome-assembly--contig:-NODE-71-length-70632-cov-9.673631_pt1 | contig 70632 bp, 63 predicted proteins | sample MGYA00242937_ERZ507938 | MGnify/ENA primary metagenome ERZ507938 (study PRJEB26167, sample SAMN06115437) | human gut metagenome | host: Homo sapiens | place: China:Gansu | collected 2015-07-03 | study...
GTGCCATTTCCTCGCCCCTGCGGGGCAACCGGAAATGATGCACGAAAACTTCATGCACTGGCATTTGTGCATGTTCGCGGTGCACTGCTCATGCATGAAGTTTTATGCGTATGAAATTAAATTTTCCGCTCTGGCGGAAGCACATGTGAGGATCATATATGGAATGGCTGGAAGTACACATTGACACGAATCACGCCGGGCTGGAGCCTCTGGAGATCTTCCTCTCCGCCAATGGAGTGGACGGCGTGGTCATTGACGACGAGCAGGATTTCCAGAGCTTTCTGGAAAACAACCACCAATATTGGGACTATGTGGACGAAGATCTGGAGGCGTCCATGAAGGGTAAATCCCGGATCACCTTCTACCTCCCGGCGGACGGAGACGGCTTTGACCAGCTGGCCCACCTCCGCACTGCTCTTCAGGGCTTCAAGGACGCCCATGCCGGAAAATACGGCACCCTCCTGATGACGCTGGAAAATCTGAAGGACGCCGACTGGGAAAACAACTGGAAGCAGTATTATAAGCCCATGGAGATCGGCGAACGCCTGCTGGTGATCCCGGAATGGGAACAGGAAAACGTGAAGGGGCAGGCCAAATACGCCGGCAAGGTGCCCCTGATCTTAGAGCCGGGCCTCACCTTCGGCACCGGTAGCCACGCCACCACCCGCCTGTGCCTGACAGCGCTGGAGGAAGCCGTCCACGGCGGCGAAACCGTATTGGATCTGGGCTGCGGCAGCGGCATTCTCTCCATTGCCGCGCTGCGGCTGGGCGCCGCCTCCGCCAAGGCTGTGGACATTGATGACAAGTGCCTGACGGTGGCCTATGAAAACGCCGCGCTCAACGGCATCGGCAAGGACCGCTACGCCGTTCTGGTGGGGGATGTTCTCTCCAACGGCGCCCTCCGGGAAACTCTGGGCGGCGGCTACGATGTGGTGGTTGCCAATATTGTGGCGGATGTCATCATCGGGCTCGCCCCCTCAGTGCGGCAATTCCTAAAACCCGGCGGCCTGTTCCTTTGCTCCGGTATTATCGACACCCGGGCCGAAGAGGTGGCGGATGCTCTGCGTCAAAACGGCTGGGAGATCGAAGCCACTCATTCCGGTGAAGGCTGGTTCTCTTACACCTGCCGCTGAATTTGGAAAGGACCCTGACCACGCCCATGAACAAGCTCCAAGCGCTCAACACCTGGATGACCCCCAAAATGCCTCTGCTGATCCTCGGCGCTCTGGCACTGGGACTGCTGTTCCCCGATCAGATCGGCCTGCTGTGTCCCGCCGTTTCCGCCCTGATGATGTTCCAGACCTTTGCCAACAGTCTGGGCAGCAGCGTGCAGGATCTGGGCCGGGTCCTCTCCCACCCCAAGCCGGTGCTCATCACCATGCTTTCTCTCCACCTTCTCATGCCGTTGGCCGCTTTGGGTATTGGCAGCATGTGCTTCCCTGACCAGCCCCTCTACACCCTGAGTCTGGTGCTGATGGAGGGTTCCCCCGCCGCCGTATCCTCTCTGATGTGGATCGTCATCGGCGGCGGCAGCGTGGAGCTATGCCTGTCCATTATCCTGTTGGATACCATGCTCTCCCCGGTGATCCTGCCGCTGACGCTGCGGCTGCTGTGCGGCTCCGTGGTGGAGCTGGATACCTTGGGCATGATCCGGGATCTCTTCGTCATGATCGTAGTCCCGGCAGCTCTGGCCATGGTGCTCTGCCGCCTGCTGGGCCAAAGCATCTGTGCCAAAGCCAAGCAGCGGCTGAGTCCCTTTTCCAAGCTGGCTCTGCTGGTCATCATCTGCGCCAACGTCACCCGCTGCGCTCCCTTCCTCCACGAGTTGAACCGCGAGCTGGTACTGCTGCTCTGCATAACGCTGGCCATGCGGCTCATCGGTCTGGGCTTGGGCTTTCTGCTCTCCACCCTCTTCCGCTTCCCCTATCCGGTAGAACTGACGGTGACCGTCAATTCCAGTATGCGGAACAATGCCGCAGCCGCCACGCTGGCCGCCCAGTATTTCCCCTCGGAGGTGGTGTTCTCCCCCTCTGTCTCTCCCCTGTTCTCCCAGCTCACCAGCTCTCTGGCGGTGCGGGCTCTGCAAAAACGGCAGCAGAAGATCGATCATCCCGCCTCATAACAACCTATTTGCAAAAAAGCGCGGAATTTTCCGTGCTTTTTTTATTTTCCCGACAGATTTCCCGACATTTCCCCCTCTCCCCGGCGCTACAATACAGGCAGAACCGGGAACGCCCGCCGTTTCCGAACCTGTCAGGAGGTGCCGCGCATGTTGGACACGCAGGTCCGTTGGCTTCCGGTGGAGCAGATCGCTCCCAACCCACACCAGCCCCGAAGGGAATTCGCTCCCGGACCTCTGGCGGAGCTGGCGGAATCCATCCGCCGCCACGGGATCATCCAGCCCCTGTCCGTCCGCCGCAGGGATGACGGCTGGGAGCTGATAGCGGGAGAGCGCCGCCTCCGGGCAGCCAAGCTGGCGGGACTGCAAACAGTCCCCTGCCTGGAAATGCAGGCGGATGAGCAGGACTCCGCTATTCTGGCCCTTATCGAAAATATCCAGCGCCGGGACCTGCATTATCTGGAGGAAGCCACCGCCATCGCCGCCTATCTCCGTCAATCCGGCTCCACGCAGGAGGAAGCCGCCACTCTGCTGGGCCGCTCCCCCTCCGCTCTGGCCAATAAGCTGCGCCTGCTGCGGCTCTCCCCTGACTGCTGCCGCCTGCTCACAGAACATGACCTGACCGAGCGTCACGCCCGTGCCCTCCTCCGTCTGGAGGATGAAGAAGAACGTCTCAACGCCCTCCACCACATCATCCGCCATCATCTGAACGTAGCACAGACGGAGCAGTACATCGACAAGCGCCTGGCCCAGTTGCAGACCACGCCCCCCTCCGGCCGCCGGGTCTTTCTTCTCAAGGACGTCCGCCTGTTTCTCAACAGTCTGGACCGGGGCCTGCGGCTGGTACGGGAGGCCGGCATCGGCGCAGAATCCCGCCGGGAGGACACGGAGGACGCCATCCTCCTCACTATCCGCATCCCCAAGAACCGCCGGGTCGGCTGACGTTTACAGTCCTTTTCAAAAAACGGAGACTTCGGTCTCCGCTTTTTGGTTTTTTCGGAAACCGCAGCCTGCCACTTACGCCAAAAGTCAAAATTATTCCACTCTGTTACCGGATTGTAACACCTTTTTTCAGAAAAGAGTGATATGATAGCGTTAAATGGGAGATTGTTTCTCATTTAACATAACGATCAAAACAGGAGGGCTTCTTATGGAACCGATCCGTGAAGCCGAGATGCAGACCCAGCCGGGGAAGCGGCTGAACGAGGAATCCAAAAAGAGTGGGAAGGGGCCACTGCTGATCACCGGCATCGTGCTGGCGGTTTTGCTGGCGGCCTACGCGGGCCTTTGCGCCTATGCCGATTCTCTGGATACATTTTGTCCCAACCGCCACATCAACGGCATCGACGTAGGCGGTCTTACCGTGGAACAGGCGCAGCAGCGCCTTGAGAGTCAGCTTCTCCAGCAGGCGATCACCCTTGTGGATAACGAAGGCCAGCCCCTGACCCATCTTACCGTGGGGGACCTGGGCTACACGGCAGAGGATTTTTCTGGGGACGCTCAATTCTGGAAAAACGATGATCAGAACAAGGGCTTTTTCAAGAAAGGCTGGGCCTATCTGGCCACCGTCACCGGTCGCTGGCCCGGCGGTGCCCATTGGCCGGACATGGACCAAGCCGTCTTTTCCAAAACCGTATCCCGTCTGACGGAGCAGCTTTCCGAAGCACCCCTTGACGCCTCCGGCGCTGTGGAGGGGCAGTCTGTCCACATCACCAAGGCACGGGACGGCCGAACACCGCAAGATCTCCGTCTCCTTCTGGCAGATATTTCCGATTACAGTCTGAGCGGCTATCAAGTCCCCGTCTCCTTCCAGACCGTCCCCGCCAAGGCCCTCACCGCCCAGCAGCTCCACGACCAGCTCCACGGCGAGGTGCGAAACGCCTCCTATGACTCCGCTACGGACTCCATCGTACCGGAGCAGCTGGGGGCCGATTTTGACATCGCCGCCGTTCAGAAGGCCATGGACGAGGCCGCTCCCGGCGAAACGCTGACTGTGAAGGCTGATATTCAGCAACCGGAGGTCACCGCCGCCGATTTGAAGGCCGTCCTGTTCCGGGACGTGCTGGGCGAGGCCAAGACCCATGTCTCCGGCTCCGCCGGGCGGATTGGCAACGTTAAGCTCTCCGCTCAGATTATCAACGGCCTTGTTCTCAACAGCGGAGAAACCTTCTCCTACAACGGATCCGTCGGCAAACGGACGGCGGACCGGGGCTTCAAGCCCGCCCCCGCCTATGTCAAGGGCGAAACCGTGGACGAGATCGGCGGCGGCATCTGCCAGACCTCCTCCACCCTGTATCTGGCCTGTCTCCTGAGCAATCTGGAGATCACGGAGCGGTACGCCCACCGCTATGTCCCCGCTTACATCGCCTGGGGCATGGATGCCACGGTGTCCTGGGGCGGCCCCGACTATAAGTTCACCAACAACACCCTGTACCCCGTGAAGATCGTCACCAAATATGAAAAGGGCTATCTCACCGTTCAGATCCTGGGCACCAATGTGGACGGCACCTATGTAAAAATGAGCAACGAGGTCCTCTCGAAGACCCCCTGGGAAACCATCTATCAGGAGGACCCCACCATGGCTCCCGGCTCCCCGGATGTGGTGAAGGTAACACCCTATACCGGATACAAGGTCAACTCTTATCAGACCATTTATGACAAGGATGGCAAGGTGATCGACAGCCATTTTGAAGCGTCCAGCAACTACAAGGTCCGCAACAAGGTGATCTTACAGGCCCCCGCCGCCCAGCCCGGCAGCGGAACAGCGGAGATCCCCGCCGTCACACCGAACACTCCGTCGGATACCCCTGTTCCTATGGAGCCAACAGTCCCTGCGGAACCTGCCGCGTCCCCTGACCTTCCTGTCGAACCGGAGATCCCGGCGGAACCGTAACAGAAGCGCCCCACAGCTTGTTCGTTGCAAAGCAGCCATCCCCATCCGTTTTTAAGATCAAAACCGCAACCCCCCGCCCATACTGATGTATGGGCGGGGGGATCTTATGCTTATACGTGCTTATATGGAAGCAGCCTTACAGGCCCCGCTTCTTTTTCAATACCCGGATGTCCTCTCCCACAAAGGGCAGAAGCTGATACTCTCCCTCGATCCGGGAGGCGATCTGTCCGGAATACCGCTGGGCGATGGCCTCCGGCATCAGGTTGGTGCTGACGATGGTGGACTTCTTTTCCAGCAGGCGGCCATTGATGATCTGATACAGCGCGCTCTGGACGAAGGTGGTCACCATCTCCGTCCCCAGGTCGTCCAGGATCAGCAGATCGCAGTTCAGCACCCGCTCCACGTCCCGCTCTGCCTCGTCCCGGCCGAATTTCTGCGCCTCGAACCGCTCAAAAATGTGCCCCGCCATGTCATATACCACGGAGAAACCCTTGCCGCTGACCTCTCTGGCGATGGCGGCGGACAGGTGGGTCTTTCCCAACCCCGGACGGCCGAACAACAGCAGGTTGGCCGGTTTTTTTCCAAAATTGTGGGCATATTCCACGCAGGTGTCATACACCCACTCCATGTGCTCCCGGGCAGACTTGGTTTTTCCCGGTGCCCGCTGGTCGGAATACCAGTCGGTGTCAAAGGTGTCAAAGCTCTGGCTGCCCAGATCCAGCAGCTTGGAAAGCTCCTTGCGCTGCTCCTCCACATAGTAGGTTTTCAGGCAGCGGCACATCTCGCCGCCCCGGTAGCCCGTGTCATTGCAGAAGGGGCAGAGGGGCGTATCCTCCAGCGCGTTGTCCGGCAGGCCCAGCTCCGCCAACAGCATCTGCCGTTCTGCCTGCAAGCTGAGGTTTTCTTCCCGCAGGCGCTGGATCTCCGGCAGCGGGTCCTCTCCCCGCCGCAGAGCGGCGGCCATCACCCGGCTGGCCGTGCGGCGCAGCTGATCCTGAATTTCCCGCAGCCGGGGTCTGCGGGCATAGAGCTGTTCCCGCTGCTCCGCCAGATCCGCTTCCCGGGCGCTCCGATCCGCTTCATACCGCTCCTGCGCCAGACGCAGCAGCCGTCCGTCATATGCCATGTCCCCGCTCCCTCCTTACACGTATTTCCAGGCGTCGCCCGCCGACTGTGTCGGCTGCTTCGCCGGGGGCTTGTCCGCCCGTTCAATCTCCTCCGGGGTATGTAAACCCGCCTCGTGCCAGCGCTTCAAAATGCCGTTGCAGTAGGGCCACTTCAGCTCGTGGCACTTGAGCACCGTCTTGTCATAGGCAAGAGCCACCGCCTCCGGCGGAAAGCCCATCTCCTGCCATGCGTTCAGATACTTCTCCTCCGATGCCACCGGCAGCCGGTCTCCCAGGCCCAGTGCCCGCATATACGGCGGGATGGCCCCCTGACGCTCCGCGTACTTTTTCAGGTACTCCACTGCGGCCCTCTGGGTGTCGATGCCCCGTCTGGCCCAGGCGTAGCCCTCCTTCTCGATCTGCCGCAGGGTGGGCCGACGCCCCTCTCCGTACTTCCGGGTAACCCGCTCCACGCAGTGATTCACCAGCAGGAAGATCACGTCCGCCGGCAGGCCCAGATAATCGTTCAGTCCCAGCAGAACACCCACATCCGGCGTGGTGAGCCGCTTCCCCAGCTTTTTTTCCACCTCCGCCGTCAACAGACGGAATTCCTCGCTGCTCTCCAGCCGCCGGGCAATGTCATCCCGCTGGTAGCTGGGCTTTTCATCAGCAGGCTCCGGGATCTCCTCCGCTGCGGGCGCCAACAGCCGCAGGTCCCGCAGGGCTTGCTCCGCCGCCTCGATGCGGCTCTTTTCCCATCGCAGCTCTCCCGCCAAAGACCGGGGCTGCACCGTGCCGTGATGCCGCAGAAGCGCCAGATATAGGAGCGCCGCGTCGCCGTCGCCCCGGTCCAGCAGACGCTTTACCGTCTGGGCCGTCAGCGTGACGGACTCATCCGCCGTGTGGATCAAAATACTCGCCATCCGCGCTCCTCCTTCAGCGTGTCGAAAAAGTCTTTTCGCCCCGCGTGGGGCAGGAATACACCGTCGGCCCAGCCGGTTTCCGTGCGCTTTGCGCCCGGAAATCGGGGGCGCAACGGGTCGAAAAAATCTTTTCTTCCCGTTGCCCTTATTATCAGAACTTGTAAAAGTTCTGATAATATTTGATTTCAATGGCGCAGGAAACCCTTCTTGGGTTTCCCGCGCACACCTTTCCTTTCCGTTGCGGAAATCTCTACTGGCGGCGCATCGCCCGTTTCCCCTTCTTGGGTTTCCCGCGCACACCCTTTACCCGCAAGGGGTATGCAGCATCCGTAAAGCGGCAAAGCCGCTAACGGCTGCCCTACCTTACCGTTGCGGAGAATTTACTACTTTATCGACAGCCTCTTTCCTTTTCATTCAGCCCTTATTCTACACGAAATCTCTCCCCACGGCAAGAGGGCCGTCAGCGAGTTGTAAACTTTTTCGATTTCCCACGATTTTTGTGGAACACCTGCGGCCTTTGTGCTATACTGGATGCTGTAATATTGTGTATTGCGTCCCAGCGCAGGACATACATAAAAAAGGAGGATGCGCAAATGGCAAACCGTGTTGTCATCACCATCTGCGGAGAGGAATACACCTTGGTAGCGGACGAGACTTCCGCCTACATGCAGAAGGTAGGAAGCTGTGTCAGCGACAAAATGACTGAGGTCATGAACGATGCCAAGGTGGGCCGCACTGACGCCGCCGTGCTCACTGCCGTCAACCTGACGGACGAGCTGTTCAAATCTCAGGCTGCCGCCGAGCAGCTTCGGAGCCAGATCAAAGGCTATCTGGACGAGGCTTCCAAGGCCCAGGCTGAGGTCAGTGAGCTGAAACGGGAGATCTTCCGTCTTCAGCAGCGTCTGGACAACCGCAAGTAATGGCTCTGGAACTGCTCTCCCCCGCCGGGTCTCCGGAAGCCCTCCGGGCCGCCGTCCAGAGCGGCTGCGGCGCCGTCTATCTGGGTTGGGGGAATTTCAACGCCCGCCGGAGCGCCAAAAATTTTTCTGACGAAGAATTCGCCGATGCCATCCGGTACTGCCATCTCCGGGGCGTCCGGGTCTTTCTGACCCTGAACACCCTGCTGACGGACCGGGAGCTGCCTCTGGCCTTAGATGCCGCCCGGACGGCCTGCCGTCTCGGGGTGGACTCCGTGCTGGTGCAGGACTGGGGCCTGTTTGCCCTGCTGCGGGAGGCCTTGCCGGACCTCCCCCTCCACGCCAGCACTCAGATGAGCGTCTTTACCGCCGACGGTGCCAACGAGGTCTATGGGGACGGCTGCGAGCGGGTGGTCCTCGCCCGGGAGTGCTCCCGGGAGGACACCGCCGCCATCTGCAAGGCCTGTCCCGCCGAGATCGAGATCTTCGGCCATGGTGCTCTCTGCATGTGCTACTCCGGCCAGTGCGAAATGAGCGCCCTCATTGGCGGACGCAGCGGCAACCGGGGCACCTGCGCCCAGCCCTGCCGCCTGCCCTACGGCTTCAACGGCCCCGCCAAAAACACCTACCCACTCAGTTTGAAGGATAGCTGCCTTGCTGACCGCATTTCCGACATGGAGCGAATGGATGTCAGCTGCCTGAAACTGGAAGGCCGCATGAAGCGCCCGGAATATGTGGCGGTCATCACGGACATTTACGCCCGTCTGATCCGGGAGGGCCGCAAGCCCACCGCCGCCGAAAAAAAGGATCTGGCGCTGGCCTTCTCCCGCTCCGGCTTTACAGCGGACTACTGGCAGGGCCGCCACGGCCCCGCCATGTTCGGCACCCGCCATGAAAACACCCCAGAGCCGAAGGAATTGTTTGCCGCCGCCCGAGCCAAATACGAAAAGGACGACGCCCGCACCGTTCCCATCCATTTCTCCTGCTCCTGTCAGGCCGGACAGCCGGTTTCCCTGACAGTTTGGGACGATGACGGCCATGTGGCCGCCGCCGAAGGCCCCATCCCGGAGCCAGCTCAGAACAAGGCACTGACGGCTACCGATCTGGAATTCCGTCTGCAAAAGACAGGCGGCACCGCCTTCCGCTGTACGGACGGCTCCGCCGATGTAGCAGACGGCCTGTTTCTCTCCGCCGGGGCGGTAAACGCCCTGCGCCGGGATGCTCTGGCCGCCTTGGAGAACACCCGTTGTGCCGTTCCGGTCCGCCGGGAACAGGACTTCTCCCCCCTGCCGAATCTGGACTGCACCGCCGATACCCCGGCCCTGACCGTTTCCGTCACAACCTGGGCGCAGGCAGAAGCGCTGCTGCCCCTGGCCCCCGCTCACATCGACCTCCCCTTGGAGCTGCTGGCGGAGCGGGACGCGCTGCCGGACTTTGCCGGGGAGTGGTGCGCCATTCTTCCCCGTGTCTGGCGGGACCGAAATGAACCCCAGCTCCGGACGTGGCTGGCTCACGCCAAAAAGCTGGGCGTCACCTCTGCTCTGGCGGGGAACATCGGCCATCTGCCCCTTTTGCGGGACGCGGGACTGACTATCTGCGGTGACTTCGGCCTCAACGTGTTCAACAGCCGCTCTCTGGACTATCTCCGGCGCAAGGAGCTCTCCTCCGCCTGCCTGTCCTTCGAGCTGCGGTTCCCACAGATGCGGGACATCCAAAAGCTGATCCCGGCGGAGGCCATCGTCTACGGCCGACTGCCCCTGATGGTCACGGAAAACTGTCTGGTGCAGAATGAAACCGGCTGCCACCTGTCCGAAGCGGGTGACGCCGTCCCCCAGCAGGCTCCCTGCCGCAAGCCAAACGATCTTCAGGACCGCACCGGGGCAAAGTTCCCGCTGCTCCCGGCCTACGGCCACCGGACGGAGATCCAGAACAGTACGCCGGTGTGGCTGGCGGACAAGCCCGAGTGGAAGCACTGTGGCCTGACCTATGCCCGCCTGCGGTTCACCTTGGAAGCCCCCGCAGAATGTGCGGACATTTTCCGGGCCTACCAGACCGGTGCCCCCGCCCCCGGCCCCTTCACACGAGGGCTCTATTATCGCGGCGTGGATTGACCCAGCGGCAGAGTCTCACCGGAAATTTCCCGCTTTTTCAGCAAGTTTTCAGTTCTATTTGTATAATATATACTTTATAATACTATTCGTTTTCGATTTTGGAGTTTTACATGGAAGAGATCAAGGTAAAATATTTTGTGGACGGCATCGACGAGCTGTGCTATGTGGCAGGCAAATCCGACTGGATCGACCTCCACGCCGCCGAGGATGTGGACATGAAGGCCGGAGAATTCCGCCTGATCCCCTTGGGCGTCGCCATCGAGCTGCCGGAGGGCTACGAGGCCCATGTGGTGCCCCGCAGCTCCACCTTTAAGAACTACGGTCTGCTGCAAGCCAACTCCATGGGTGTGGTGGACTACACCTACCGGGGAGACAATGACCAGTGGCGCGTTCCCATGTACGCCACACGGGATGTCCATATCGACAAGAACACCCGCATTTCCCAGTTCCGCATTATGAAGAACCAGCCCCCTCTCGTCTTTACCCGTGTGGAGCACCTCACCGGTCCCGACCGGGGCGGCTTCGGCTCCACCGGCAAGTAAGGAGGATCGCCATGTCTCGCATCGTTTTGGCCTCCGGGTCTCCCCGGCGGCAGGAATTATTGAACCGCATCGGCATCACGGATTTTGACATCCGGGTGCCCCAGACGGACGAGCACTACCCGGCGGGTCTCACCCCGGCGCAGATCGTGGAATACATCTCCCGGGAAAAGGCGGATGCCGCCGCCAAGCTCTGCACCCCGGAGGAGATCGTCATCACCGCCGACACCATGGTGTTTCTGGATGACCAGCGTCTGGGCAAGCCTCTGGATGAGGCCGACGCGCTTCGGATGCTCATCGCGCTGCAGGGCCGCCGCCACACTGTCTGCACCGGCGTCACCGTCCGTCAGGGAGACCGCGTACTGACGGAGAGCGAAGCCACCGGCGTGGTGTTCCGCCCCGCTGAGGAATCCGAGCTGCGGGCCTACATTGCCACCGGCGAGCCTATGGACAAAGCCGGGTCCTACGGTGTTCAGGGCAAGGGCGCGTTGCTGGTGGAGCGTCTGGAGGGCGACTTCTTCAATGTCATGGGCCTGCCTGTCCTGCGTCTGAGCCGGATGCTGGCTCAGTTTGGCATTAAGCTATTGTAATCGATTGCGTTTTAACTTTTTAGAAGGAGAACTTCCTTGAAGGATTTTCTGAAGAATCACGGATTATGGATCCTCTTCGCCGGGGCGGTGATCGCCGTGGCGCTGGCTCTGCTGTCCTATTTCAGCACCAACGCCTCCCCGCTGGTGGATCTGGCCAACACCATTACCAGTCCTTTTCGGGCAGTCTGCACCTCCGTATCCGGCTGGTTCACCGACAAGCAGAATTACTATGAGGACGTCACCGCCCTGAAAGCGGAAAATGAGGCCCTGAAAAAGCAGATCGCGGAAATGGAGGCCACCGTCCGTCAAGGCGAGGCCGCCAGTCAGGAAAATGTATTTCTCCGGGACCTGCTGGACCTGCGTCAGCAGCGCCGGGACCTCAGCGACTTCGAGACCGCCACCGTCACGGAGCGGGGTGTCACCAACTGGACCGCCTCCCTGACGCTGAACAAGGGTGCCGTCCACGGCGTGGAGGTGGGCGACTGCGTCATCGACGGAAACGGCAACCTGGTGGGCCGCATCAGCAAAGCGGGCTACGACTGGTCCACGGTTTTGACCGTGATCGACACTGACACCTCCTTGGGCGCCCGTGTCTACCGGACCAAGGACATCGGCATTGCCGGCGGCGATTTCGCCCTGATGGACGACGGCAAGCTGAAGCTGGATTCCCTCCCCGCCTCCTGCCAGCTGTTGGAGGGCGATTTAGTTGTGACCTCCGGTCTGGGCGGCTATCTGCCCCCGGATCTGGTCATCGGCTCTGTCTCCGAGCTTCGGGCCGACGATTCCGACACCTCCAATTACGCCATCCTCACCCCCGCCGCCGACCTGAACGGTCTCACGGAGGTGTGCATCATCAAATCCTTTGAGATCGTAAGCTGACCGCTTACCGTTCATCCACCATTACAGAAGGGAGGGATTCCCCTTGCTGGCCCGCAGCGCCACGATTTTCAAATGGACTCTGTATACTTTGGCCGGGCTGGTCTGGGCCGTTGTTCAGGCCGCTTTTCTCCAGCGTGTGACCATCTGGGGCGTTATCCCCTTTCTCTATCCCCTGATTGCCGCCCTCCCCGCCATCTTTGAGGGCCCCGCCGCCGGCACGGTCTACGCCCTTGCCTGTGGCGTTTTCTGCGACCTGCTGCTCCCCTCCCCCATTCCCTGCTTTTATACTCTGATCCTCCCCCTTGTGGGCCTCGCCGCCGGACTGCTGTCCCAGAGTCTGATCCCAGCCGGGTATCTCTGCTCTGCCGCCGCGGCTCTGCCCGCCTATCTGCTGACAGGCATCTTCCACTGCATCGTCCTTTGGGCTCAGGGCCATCCCGCATGGGGTGCGGCCATGTCCGTGACCCTGCGGGAGCTGTGCGCCTCCCTGCTGTGGAGCCTGCCTATGACCTGGCTGTTCCGCCGGGTCTATCTCCGCGTTCATGTTGACGATTAAGGACTTTCCACGGAGGTAATCATGAACCAACGCCCCTCCCAACTCACCAGATTCCGCGTCATGGCTGCCATGGCGCTGGCAGTGCTGGCCATTTATCTGGTGGTCCTTTTCAATACCCAGGTTGTTCACCACGAGGAATATCTGGCCAAATCCATCCAGACCATCACCCGCATGGAAAATGTGGAGGCCTCCCGGGGCATCATCACTGACCGCTCCGGCCGGACCCTTGTGACCAACCAATCCACTTACAGCCTGACCTTTGACGCCTCTCTTTTGAAGCCCGGTGAAAACCAGAATGACGCCATCCTCCGTCTGGTCACTCTCTGCCGGGATCAGGGGGTCGCTTGGGAGGATAACCTCCCCCTCTCTCTGGACGGCGCGGCCCATTTCACCGTGGATACCCTTACCGACACTCAGAAAAGCCGCTTTTTCTCCTACCTCCGGGACCTGAAGCCCACCCGGGAGCTGCTGGCCGTCTATGTCCGCCAGCACCCGGAGCTGCTGAAGGCCCCCAGGGAGGGTGAAACTGCTCTGGACCCGGCCGCCGCCAAGGATACGGAGCTTTTGAAGCAGACCAACAGCGCCGCGCTGACCAATTCCCTCCTGCTGAACGCCGGCGTCACGCCCGCCAAGCTCTTCGACTGGATGCGGGAGGATATGAAGCTCTCCGACAATTATTCCGACAGCGATGCCCGCTTGATCTTGGGTGTCCGGTACGAATTGAAGCTGCGGAAGCTGGGTGCCAACAACAATGCCTACGTTCTGGTGCAGAACGTGGATGTAGCCTTCTGCTCCCTCATCAGCGACGGCCAGTTTCAGGGGGCCAAGATCATCCGCTCCTCCGCCCGGCAGTACGCCACCACCTACGCCACCCATATTTTAGGCACCGTGGGCCGTATCCCCGACTATACCGATGAATGGGAAGATCGGGGCTATCTAATGGATGACACCATCGGCCTCTCTGGTGCAGAAGCCGCCTTTGAGGACTACCTCCGGGGTACGGACGGCAAGCGGATGATCTCCGTCAACAGCGACGGAAAGATCACCGGTGAATATTATAGTGTAGAGCCCCGCTCCGGCTATACCGTGGAGCTGACAGTGGATCTCAAGCTCCAGCAGGCGGTGGAGGACACTTTGGCCGCTAAAGTAGCCCAGTTGAACCAAAAAGACCATCTGGACAGCCGGGGTGCCGCCGCCGCTGTGGTCAAAGTCGGTACAGGCGAAATTCTGGCACTGGCCTCCTGCCCTTCCTATGACCTCTCCACCTGGCGGAAGGACTTTGCGGAGCTGCGGGACGATCCCGCCAAGCCCCTGACCAACCGCGCCACCAACAGCCCCTACGCCCCCGGCTCCACCTTAAAGCCCGCTACCGCTGTGGCGGCACTGGAATCCGGTGTCACCACCACCACCGAGACCATTTTTGACCCCGGCTACTGGAAATACCCCAGTGCCACTTGGGAAAACAACACGAATTGCTGGAAGCGCAGCGGACACGGCAAAATGAACGTCACCAGCGCCATCACCAATTCCTGCAACACCTATTTCATGGAAATGGGTTACCGCATGGGACTGGACACACTGAACGAATACTATTCCGCTCTGGGCCTCGGTGAGCCCACCGGCATCGAGATCGGTGAAAGCACAGGCCGGCAGGCCGTCAACGAAAGCGGCCAGGATCAGGCCCCGTGGGCAGCTTTCGGCCAGGCCAATCAGGAATATACCCCGTTGCAGCTTGCCAACTACATTGCTACTCTTGTCTCTGGTGGCAAGCATTACCCCGCCCATTTGTTGAAAAACGTCAAGTCCTACGATAACTCTGAGATCATCGCCACCGGCGACACAGAGCCCCTCAACACCCTGAACATCAGCGATTCCACCCTGCAAGCTGTGAAAAAAGGTATGCTGGGCTACACCACCAACGGCGGCTCCGTGGCCGGTCCCTTCCAGAACTGCGTGGTCTCCGCCGGTGCGAAAACCGGTACCGCCCAGATCGGCGGCTCCATGAAAAACGGCGTGTTCGTAGCCTTCGCACCCTATGACGAGCCGGAGATCGCCGTAGCTTTGGTATTGGAAAAGGCTGACGCCGGCGCGGTTCTGGCCACCACCGCTGTGGACATTATCAACGCTTACTTTGACCGGGAGGACACTGCGTCCATTCTCCCGGAAAATCAACTGATTCCTTGATTCGGAGGTCTCTCCCATGCGTGATCCCTTTGTGTTCGACTCCCGCAGTGAGTTCTGCAAAAAGCCCTACGGTGCCGTCCCCTGCGGCAGCGATGTTGTGTTTCATGTCCGTCCCCTCACCCGGGATGGCTATTCCCGCTGTGTCCTGGTGGCGCGGCAGGAATTTTCCGGTGAAGAGATCCAGATGGAGCTTCTGCCGGAGGCTGTGGACGGTGAGCGTACCCGCTTCACCGGCGTCCTCACCGCCCCCTCAGAACCGGAGTTGCTCTGGTATCATTTCCGCCTGATCCGCTCCGATGGCTCCACGGCCCTGTTGGATCAATCCGGCTGGCAGGAGACCGGGGAGATCCAAAGCTGGCAGCTCACCGTCTACGAGAAAACGGCCACCCCTCTGTGGTTTGGCGGCGGTGTGGTCTATCAGATCTTCCCGGACCGCTTCTGCCGTCTTTCCCTCCCGGACCCCACCGGTCTGGTGGGAAACCGTTGGGTCCATGAGAATTGGAACGACCAGCCCGTTTGGGCGCCGGACCCAGACGGCGAGGTACGAAACCGGGACTTTTTCGGTGGCTCTCTCAATGGCATCACCGCCAAGCTGGATGATCTGGCCGCTCTGGGCGTCACCGTGCTGTACCTGAATCCTATTTTTGAATCCGCCTCCAACCACCGCTACAACACAGCCGACTACCTTCGCATCGACCCCATGCTGGGCACCGAGGAGGATTTCCGCCGCCTTTGCCGGGAAGCAAAACAGCGTGGCATCCGGGTGATTTTAGACGGTGTATTCAACCACACTGGCTCTCAAAGCCGCTACTTCAATGCCGACGGCTTCTATCCCAGCGTAGGCGCGGCCCAAAGCACTGATTCCCCTTATTTCAACTGGTTTTCCTTCCATCCCTGGCCTACGGATTATGACGCCTGGTGGGGGATCATGACGCTGCCTGCCGTTCAGGAGAACGAGCCGGACTACCGGGACTTCATCATCCGGGGACAGGACTCCGTGGTGCGTCACTGGCTCCGGGCCGGGGCTTCTGGTTGGCGGCTGGACGTAGCCGATGAGCTGCCGGATGACTTTATTGCCGAAATTCGTACCGCTATGGAGGAAACCGCCCCGGACAGCTTCCTTTTGGGCGAGGTCTGGGAGGACGCCACCACCAAGGTCGCCTACTCCCAGCGACGGCGCTATCTGCTTGGCCACGAGCTGCACGGCGTCATGAACTACCCCTTCCGCACGGCGCTCATCGCCTACCTGCGAGGCGGGGATGCCGACGATTTCCGGGAAACACTGGAAGCCCTCCGGGATAACTACCCGCCGGAGGCATTCCTCTCCCTGATGAACTTCCTTGGCACCCACGATACCCCTCGCATCCTTACTGTTTTAGGTGCAGATAACGTACCGGACAGCAAGGCAGACCGGGCAGCGTACCGCCTCTCCCCCGCCCAGCGCCAGATTGGCCTGGAGCGGCTGCGGCTGGCAGCACTGATCCTCTTTACTTTCCCCGGCGCGCCCACCGTCTATTACGGAGATGAAGCTGCTATGGAGGGTTGGGAAGATCCCTTTAACCGGGCCGGCTATCCTTGGGAGCAGGAAGATACTGATCTCAAAGCGCACTTTGCGGAACTGGCCCGGTTCCGGCGCTCCTTCCCGGCACTGCAAGCCGGCGTTCTTCATTGGATCTGGACCTCCGGTCCCCTGCTGATCTTTGCCCGGGAGCTGGATGGTCAGCTTCTGACCACCGTGGTCAATGCCGCTGATGTGTCTCAGGCCTTATCGCTGCCCTGGTCTGCGCCGCCTGCCCGGGATCTGCTTACCGGTCAGCGCTTCATCCCAACTGACAATGCAATTCCCTTGACATTGCCGCCCCGCAGCGGATGGCTGCTGCAAACCGATCTGCCGTGAAGCGCTCTCGCTTCCGCTTCATGTTTCACGTGAAACAACTCCGCTGACTTTTGTCAGCGGAGTTTCCTTTACAGCCGCCGCCAGCAAAATGTTTCACGTGAAACCAGTAGAATCTGAGTTTCCCAAAAATTGTTTTTATAAAAAATACTGCAAAACCGCATTTTTTTACAGGAACGCCTTGAAACACTGCAGGCTCCTTGTTATAATACTATTTGCTGAGTCATTGCACCGCAATGCTCCACGGCACTTATGCCGTGCATCAAACAGGGCTGTGGCCCGGAAAGCAGGTGGCCTGTGGCAAAAATCATTTCCATCGTAAACCAAAAAGGCGGCGTGGGCAAAACCACCACCTGTGTCAATCTGGCAGCAGCACTGGCGGAGCAGGGCAAGCGCGTCTTGCTTTGCGACTTTGACCCACAGGCCAATTCCACTTCCGGCATGGGCGTGGACAAAACCATTTCCAAAGGCATTTACGAGGTGTTGGTCTCCGACGTGCCCGCCGCAGACGCGGTGGTGCACACCCGATACGGAGACGTGCTTCCCTCCAACAAGGCACTGGCCGGCGCCGGCATTGAGCTCATCGGCATGGACCGCCGCGAATTTCTTCTGAAGGACGCGCTGGACCAGCTGGCGGCGGAATATGACTTCATTTTCATTGACTGCCCGCCGTCTTTGGAGCTTTTGACGCTGAATGCCCTCTGTGCTGCTGACAGCATTTTGGTTCCGGTTCAGGGCGAGTATTTCGCTCTGGAAGGTCTCAGCGACCTGATGAACACGGTTCGCATTGTGCGGCGCTCTTTGAACCCGAAGCTGGCGCTGGAAGGCGTTCTGCTGACTATGTTCGACGGGCGCACCAATCTGGCCATGCAGGTGGCGGAAGAGGTCAAGCACTACTTCCCCGGCAAGGTCTACGCCACAGTGATCCCCCGGAACGTCCGGCTCTCTGAGGCGCCCAGCCACGGAAAGCCCATCACGGCCTATGACCGCACCTCCCGCGGTGCGGAGGCCTATCAGGCACTCGCAGTCGAGTTCCTGAAAAAACAGTAGAAAGGAGCGCTTCTATGGCATCAAAAAAGCCCTCTGGTCTCGGCAGAGGACTCGGCGCCCTCTTAGGCGACGATGTGATGAAAACCGAGTCCAGCGGCAGTCTGTCACTTCCCATTTCACAGGTGGAGACCTGCTCATCACAGCCCCGGAAGCGCTTTGATGATGAATCTCTCCAGGAACTGGCGGATTCCATTTCACAGCACGGCATCATTCAGCCGTTAACCGTGCGAAAGCTGTCATCCGGCTACTATCAGATCATTGCCGGAGAACGCCGCTGGCGGGCAGCCCGGCTGGCGGGCTTACAGGAGGTTCCGGTCATCGTGATTGAGGCCGATGACCGCAAGGCTGCCGAGCTGGCCATGATTGAAAACCTCCAGCGAGAGGACCTGAATCCCATGGAGGAAGCCGCCGGTTTTCAGTCATTGATCGAATCCTACCACATGACGCAGGAGGAGGCCGCCCAGCGGGTAGGCAAATCCCGCAGCGCCGTGACCAATGCCCTGCGGCTGCTGGGACTGACGCCCTCCGTCCGAAAGCTGGTGGAGGAGGGCAAACTTTCCGCCGGTCACGCCCGGGCTTTGGTTCCCCTCTCCCCTTCCCTGCAGGAAAGCGCGGCCAACGCCATTGTCAGCGGCGGACTCTCCGTCCGGCAGACAGAGGCTCTGGTCAAACGGCTTTCCGCCGAGAAGAAAGAGGCGCAGGCCAAAGATCCTGACGAGGTGGATTATCTGGCAGAGGCCCAAAATGAGTTGAAGGCCCGGCTGTGCCGCGGTGTGAAGATCGTTCCCGGCCGCAAAAAAGGTCGGATCGAGCTGGAATATTACGGCGTGGACGATCTGAACGACCTGCTGGACGCTTTGGCCGTCATCAAGGTCTCACAATTAAAGAAAGGACCTCATGCATGAAATTTGAAAAACGAGCTGACGGAGGCGAGGTGACGCCCGCATCCTCAGAAACGCCGGAAACCGGCAAGAAGCCCGTTATCATCTATATTCTGATCCTGTTTCTGGCGGCATTCCTGCTGATGTTCCTCTCCATGCTGTCCCATCAGCGGAGCAACACGGAGGCACTGGGACAATTGCAGAGTTCCGTCTCCGCCATTCAGGAGATTCAGGCAACACAGGAGCAGATCATCGAGCTGCAGAAGCGGCTGGATGAAACAGAAGCAGAACGGGATGAGGCCAAGGAGGAGCTGAAGGTCATTTCCGACAGCATCTCCGATCTGGAGAAAACGTCTCAGGCGCTGCTGGCCCTCTACAATCTTCAGCAGGAGTATCTCACCGGAAATCTGGACGGCTGCCTCCTGACCCTTCAGGAGATCAGCGACCAGCATCTGGACGAGCTTCTGCCCAGCACCAATACGGAAGGCGTTACGCCTCCGGCCCAGCGGTATCAGGAATTAAAAGAAGCGATTTTGAACAAGTAAACATTATCATTACAATTATTTCGATCAAATCGATCAAGGAGAATGAACTATGCTCGACATTAAGTTTATCCGGGAAAATCCCGACATTGTGAAGGAAAACATCAAGAAGAAGTTTCAGGACGAGAAGCTGCCTCTGGTGGATGAGGTCATCGAGCTGGACAGCCAGCGCCGGGCCAACATTCAGGAGGCGGACCAGCTCCGTTCCGACCGCAACCGCCTGAGCAAGCAGGTCGGCATGCTGATGGGTCAGGCCAAGAAGGACCCCAGCAAGCTGGCTGAGGCCGAGGCTGTGAAGAAGCAGGTCACCGATGAGGCTGAGCGGCTGGCCGCTCTGGAAAAGCTGGAAGCTGAGCTGGACGAGAAGGTCCACCACATCATGCTCCAGATCCCCCAGATCATTGACCCCTCCGTGCCCATCGGCCCGGACGATTCCGCCAACGTAGAGGTCCAGCGCTTCGGCGAGGCCAAGGTGCCTGACTTCCCCATCCCCTATCACACGGACATTATGGAGAGCTTTGACGGCATTGATATGGACGCCGCCGGCCGTGTCTCCGGCTCCGGCTTCTACTACCTGCTGGGTGACATTGCCCGTCTCCACGAGGCTGTGCTGGCTTATGGCCGGGACTTCATGATCTCCAAGGGCTTCACCTACTGCATCCCCCCCTTCATGATCCACGGCAACGTGGTGGAGGGCGTTATGAGCCAGACGGATATGGACGCCATGATGTATAAGATCGAGGGCGAGGACCTGTATCTGATCGGCACCAGCGAGCACTCCATGATCGGCCGGTTCATCGACCAAATCATTCCCTCCGACAAACTGCCCCAGACGCTGACCTCCTACTCCCCCTGCTTCCGCAAGGAGAAGGGCTCTCACGGCATTGAGGAGCGCGGTGTGTACCGCATCCACCAGTTTGAGAAGCAGGAGATGATCGTGGTCTGTAAGCCCGAGGACTCCAAGGCGTGGTACGATAAGCTGTGGAACTTCTCCGTAGAGCTGTTCCGCTCCATGGACATCCCCGTGCGGCAGCTGGAGTGCTGCTCCGGCGATCTGGCGGACCTGAAGGTGAAGTCCTGCGACATTGAGGCCTGGTCCCCCCGTCAGCAGAAGTACTTTGAGGTGTGCTCCTGCTCCAACCTGGGCGACGCTCAGGCCCGCCGTCTGCGGATCCGCTACAAGGATGAAAACGGCAAGATGCAGCTCTGCCACACGCTGAACAACACCTGTGTGGCACCTCCCCGTATGCTGATCGCCTTCCTGGAAAACAACCTTCAGGCGGACGGCACCGTGAAGATTCCCGAGGTCCTGTGGCCCTACATGGGCGGCACCAAGGTTCTGGTCCCGACCAAGAAGTAAATTCTTCACGCAGCCCTGTAAAAACAAGAAATCGGCTGGAAGCTACGAATTGTATTATTTGAATAGAATAATACAATTCGTAGTAGGCCGATACAGCCCATAGCAGACCAGGTGGGATCATTTTAGGTCCTGAAAACGTCTCCATTCCGGTCTGCGTTCTGAAGCCATTGCGGCGCAACGGTTTCAGCTTTCAAGATTTTTCGATCAAAAGGAGGTTCTTCCTGTGTCCGCACCCGAAAAGAAAAAAAGCTTCATGGGAGAGTTCAAAACCTTTATCGCCCGAGGCAACGTGATGGATATGGCCGTCGGCGTCATCATCGGCGGTGCGTTCGGTAAGATCTCCACTTCCCTTGTGAATGACGTCATCATGCCCCTAATCTCCGTACTCACCGGCGGCGTTGATTTTTCCAACTGGAAGATCGTGCTGAAGGCCGCTGTTGCCGGCGCCGATGGCGTCATTGACGCCTCGACGGAAATTGCCATCCGATACGGCGCGTTTTTAGCGACCATTTTAGATTTCCTGATTATCGCCTTCGCGGTGTTTCTGATGCTCAAGGCCATCAACGGCTTCCATGACAAGCTGAAAAAGCAGGAGGCCCCTGCCGAAAAGCCCGCCCCGCCGGAGCCCTCCAATGAGGAAAAGCTGCTGACGGAGATCCGGGATCTGCTGAAAGAGAAATGATGGAAGCACATCTGCGAAAAGGCCTGGCGGAATTGGGGCTGGGCGATGACGCCGCCCCCTCCCTGCTGCGGTTCGGAGAGCTGCTGCTGGAAAAAAACAAGGTGATGAATCTCACCGCCATCACGGACCCGGAGGATGTGGCTTCCCTCCACTTTTTAGACAGCGCCGCGCTGCTGACGCTTGCGGACCTCAAGGACAAAACCGTGGTGGATGTAGGCACCGGCGCAGGTTTTCCCGGTATGCCTCTGAAAATTTTGGAGCCGTCCATCCGCATGACGCTGCTGGACTCCTTGGGCAAGCGGATTACCTTCTTACAGGAGGTCTGCAACGAGCTGGGATTGCAGAACGTGCAGTGTGTTCACGCCCGGGCGGAGGAATTTGCCGAGGCACACCGGCAGAGCTTTGACTTCGCCGTGTCCCGGGCCGTGGCAAATCTCAGTGTGCTATGCGAGTTTTGCCTGCCGCTGGTGAAGGCGGGCGGATACTTCCTGTCCATGAAGTCCGTGGAGTCCGATGAGGAACTGGAATCCGCCAAAAAGGCTATCAAGACCTTAGGCGGACAGGTGGAGCGGACGGCCGACTACCAGATCCCCGGCACAGAGGTGGTCCATCGGGTGATTTTTATAAAAAAAATTGCCGAAACACCAAAAAAATATCCCAGACCATTTGCAAAAATCAAAAAGAATCCGTTATAATAAGGATACTGGCATTTGAAAGTGAGGTGGTGTCGTGAGCGGACAATGTATCGCGGTAGTGTCCGGCAAGGGCGGCACCGGTAAGACCTCCCTGTCTGCCGGAGTCGGCACCGCGCTGGCCCAGAGCGGCAAGCGGGTGCTGTGCGTAGACTGCGACATCGGACTGCGAAATCTGGATCTGGCCTTGGGTCTGACGGACCGGGCGCTGATGGATTTCTCCGATGTGGCGCTGGACCGCTGCCCACTGGAAGCGGCTGTGGTGGCGCATCCCAGTATTCCCAATCTCTATCTGCTGACGGCGCCTGTGCGAATGCGGGGGCCTGCTGTGACAGAGGAGGACTTTCGGCGGATGCTGCAAAAAATCCGGCAGCAGTTTGACTTCTGTCTGCTGGACGCACCGGCAGGACTGGGGCTTGGGTTCCGGCTGGCAGTCTGCGGTGCAGACCGCTGCGTGGTAGTGACCACACAGGATGCCTCTTCCCTGCGGGACGCCCAGCATACCGTGATGGAACTGCGGCAGTTCGGCTCCGGCCGGCTGCATCTGGTGGTGAACCGGGTGCGGAAGAAGCTGCTGCATAGTATGCACGCCACCATTGATGACGCCATGGACAAGGCAGGTCTGCCCCTCATCGGCGTGGTACCGGAGGATGACGCACTGCCTGTGTCCCTAAATCAAGGAACTCCCCTTCTGCTGCGCTCCTACAATGGAGCGGCCAGCGCATACCGAAATATCGCAATTCGATTGCAGGGTGGAAAAGCGCCGCTGCTGCGAATCAGATAAGAACCCCAGAAAGGAGATCGACAGATGAATATTGCTATTATGTCGCATGACAACCGGAAGGACCTGATGGTGCAGTTCTGTACCGCCTACGCCGGCATTCTCTCTCAGCATAACCTGTACGCTACCAACACCACCGGACACATGGTAGCGGAAGCCACGGGTCTGAAGGTACACTGCTTCCTGTCTTATGCCCACGGCGGCAGCCAGCAGATCGGCGCCCGCATCGCCTACAATGAATTCGATCTGGTACTGTTTTTCAACGACCCCAGTAACGAAAAGATGGCCGGTGAGATCAGTTACATCTCCCGCCTGTGCGACCAGAACAATGTGCCCTTCGCCAGCAACATTGCCACGGCGGAAATGCTGGTACTGGGTCTGGCCCGTGGTGATCTGGACTGGCGTATGATCGTCAATCCCGCCAGCAACCGGCCCATCGCTTGACAAATCGCTGGAAAACGGCTACTATCAAATGAATACACCGCTATGACGCCGCAGCAGTAGGCCGGAACGCAGTCTCACAGAGAGGGGTGCAATGCTGAAAGCATCCCGTCTGCCCCGGAAGAAGGACAGCGGCGGAGCGGGGACGGAAACGTCCACGGTCCCCTTCCCGTACCAGAAGGCCAAAGGGGGCAGTCTGCCCCGAATTTGGGTGGCACCACGAAGCATTGCGCTCTCGTCCCAAAGCTATGGGACGGGAGCGTTTTTTTGCAGTTTTTACGATCCTATAACGCCCCGTTTCAGCGGAAAAACTCAGTAATATCACCCGAAAAGGAGTATTTTTATGGCAAAAATGACCCCCCGGACGCTGTCCGGCTTTATGGAGCTTCTCCCGGCGCCCCAGCAGCAGATGGAGCGCATTATGGAGGTCCTCCGCAAGACCTATTCCCTGTACGGCTTCACGCCCCTGGATACCCCTGTCATTGAATCCAGTGAGGTGCTGCTGGCCAAGGCCGGCGGCGAGACGGAAAAGCAGATCTACCGCTTCCAGAAGGGCGACAGCGACCTCTCCCTCCGCTTTGACCTCACGGTACCTCTGGCCAAGTATGTGGCCCTCCACTACAATGAGCTGTCCTTCCCCTTCCGCCGGTATCAGATCGGCAAGGTGTATCGGGGCGAGCGTGCCCAGCGGGGCCGGTTCCGTGAGTTCTATCAGGCGGACATTGACATCATCGGCGACGGCAAGCTGGACATCACCAACGAGGCGGAGATCCCCTCTATCATCTATCAGACCTTCTCCACCCTGGGCCTGAAGCGGTTCCAGATCCGGGTGAACAACCGGAAGATCCTGAACGGCTTCTACGCTATGCTGGGCCTGACGGAGAAATCCGCCGACGTGATGCGCACCGTGGACAAGCTGGATAAGATCGGTCCCGAAAAGGTAAAAACCATTCTGGTAGAGGATTTCGCCGTCAGCGAGAGTGACGCCGACGAGATCTTGAAGTTCATCGCCATCAAGGGCAGCAATGCAGAGGTCCTGACGGCGCTGGAGGGCTACACCGGCAGAAACGAGATGTTCGATCAGGGGCTCAGCGAGCTGAACACCGTGGTGAAGTATCTGGCGGACTTTGGCGTACCTGCGGAGAATTTCGCCGTGGATCTCACCATTGCCCGTGGTCTGGATTACTACACCGGCACGGTCTATGAGACCACGCTGCTGGATCACCCGGAGATCGGCTCCGTGTGCTCCGGCGGACGGTATGACAATCTGGCGGAGTTCTACACGGACAAGCAGCTCCCCGGCGTGGGCATTTCCATCGGTTTGACCCGGCTGTTCTATGTGCTGGGCGAGCAGGGGATGCTGAATCCGGAGCTGCCCACCGCCCCGGCGGATGTGCTGATCCTACCTATGACGGAGGACCTCTCCCCCGCCATCGCGCTGGCCACCCAGCTGCGGCAGGCGGGCATCCGCACCCAGCTCCACTGCGAGCAAAAGAAGTTCAAGGCCAAGATGAGCTATGCCGACAAGCTGGCCATCCCCTATGTGATCTTCCTGGGGGAGGACGAGATCAACGCTGGTGTGGTGGCCTGCAAGGACATGAAGTCCGGCGAGCAGACCAAACTGAATACGCAGGAGACCATCGACCGGATCAAGGCCGGTCTTGCTGAACTGGAAAAAGGAAGCGTGATCGTGGAATAACCACAGAAAGGAGCCTGTTATGAAGCTGACTCTGAAGCGTGACCTGCCGCTGCTGCTGGCGGCGCTGCTGGTGATCTGGGGGCTTTGGTATGCCCGGCCCATCGGTGTGGACACCCTGTATCCGGAACTGGAGCCGGACATCATTGAGGTGTATTTGTCGGATTTCACCACATACCGCCATGAGGATCGGCGCTTGAAGCTCACCGCCGGGACAGAGGAATTTGACGATCTCTGGTCGGAGATTCAGGAATTGCGGTTCCGGCGCGCCCCCTTCAACGTGGTGGTGCAGGCCCTCCCCTTCCTGGAAGGGATCGTGGATACCTACGTCAAATACCCGGAAACCGATGATTTAGATACCATGTCTATCAGCTTCGCGCAGGACAACGGAACTGATATCTGGCGATCTGAGCATCTGAAATTCGACGTGGACGCGTGGAGTTACCGGGACTTTGACCACGGGGTCACGCTGCCGCTGATGATGAAGAACGGCCATGAGATCGGGCAGAAAATGGCCCACGCGCTGTGGGAACAGGCGACCGAATAAATACAATTCGTTATTTCTTATTTTCATTATACAATTTTAAATCACTTTTCATGGAAAGGAAGCAACAATATGATGCAGAATCGAACCCATACCTGTGGAGAGCTGCGCCTCAGTGACGCAGGCAAGCAGGTGAAAATTTCCGGCTGGATGGAAAACGTCCGCGTGGTCAGCGCCAATCTGGCCTTCGTGGTGGTCCGCGACTTCTACGGCACCACCCAGGTGGTGGCGGAGACCGAGGACATGGTGAACACCTTCAAGGCCATCACCAAGGAGTCCACCATCTCCGTGGAGGGCACCGTCCGGGAGCGTGACAGCAAGACAGACAAGATGGCCACCGGCGACATTGAGATCGTCCCCGCCAAGGTGGAGGTGCTGGGCCGCTGCCAGCACAGCGAGCTGCCCTTCCAGATCAACCGCAGCCGGGAGGCCGACGAAGCCCAGCGGCTGAAGTATCGCTATCTGGATCTGCGGAACCCCGCTGTGAAGAAGAACATCATTCTGCGGTGCAACGTAGTGGCCGCCCTGCGGAAGTCCATGACCGAGCACGGCTTTTTGGAGATCACCACGCCCATTCTGACGGCCTCCTCCCCCGAGGGCGCCCGTGACTATCTGGTGCCTGCCCGGAACCATCCCGGCAAGTTCTACGCGCTGCCTCAGGCTCCCCAGCAGTTCAAGCAGCTGCTGATGACCTCCGGCTTCGACCGCTACTTCCAGATCGCCCCCTGCTTCCGGGACGAGGACGCCCGTGCCGACCGCTCCCCCGGTGAGTTCTACCAGCTGGATATGGAGATGGCCTTCGCCACGCAGGAGGACGTGTTTGCCGTTCTGGAGGACGTGCTGCCTCCCATCTTCGCACAGTACGGCGCTTACAACCGGGCCAGCGGCGCACCCTTCACCCGTATCCCCTACACCGAGGCCATGGAGAACTACGGTTCCGACAAGCCGGACCTGCGGATCGACCTGCGGGTGCAGGACGTCACCGCCGTTCTGGGCGGCTGCGGCTTTGAGCCCTTTGCCGAGGGCAATCTGGTGAAGGCCGTGAAGGTCAGTGAGTTCCACGAGACCCGGAAGTTTATCGACAAAACCCTGGCGGATGTGGAGACCGTGTCCGGCGGCAAGGCCTACTGGTTCCGCATGGACGAAAACGGCGAGCTGGTGGGCGGCATTTCCAAGTTTGTCAACCCCATCAAGGAGAAGGTCGTGGAGGCCCTGGGGCTGAAGGCCAATGACTTCGTGGCTCTGTCCGCCGGTAAGCGGGAGGCCGCCCTCAAGACCGCCGGTGTGCTGGTCAAGACCCTGGGCGCCGCCGTTCCCGGTCACATGGACAAGGAACAGTACGCCTTCTGCTGGATCGTGGACTTCCCCATGTATGAGATCGGTGACGAGTCCGGCGAGCTGGAATTCTGCCACAACCCGTTCTCCATGCCCTCCGGCGGTCTGGACGTGCTGCTGAAGGCCGAAAAGGGCGAGATCGACCCCCTGAGCATCACCGCCGACCAGTACGATCTGGTGTGCAACGGTGTGGAGCTCAGCTCCGGCGCTGTGCGGAACCACGATCCCGAGATCATGATCAAGGCCTTTGAGCTGGTCCGGCTGGGCGAGGATGATGTGAAGGCCAAGTTCCCCGCTATGTACAATGCCTTCACCTACGGTGCACCCCCCCATGCCGGTATCGCGCCGGGCGTGGACCGCATGGTGATGCTGCTGGCCGGCGAGGACAGCATCCGGGAGATCATCCCCTTCCCCATGAACAAGAACGCGCAGGATGTGATGATGAGCGCGCCTTCTGAGGTCACCCAAAAGCAGCTGGATGAGCTGCATATTCAGATCACCAAGCACGAGGAATAAACCGCAATGTGCGGCTTTGCCGCACAGGAAAGCATGGTGATACCATGCGGGATGGAATCCCCATTTTCTTTTCCTCTTGCGGAAAAGAAAACGGCCATTCATGGTCAAAAGAAAAGACGCTGAGGGATGAGTTGACCGGCAAAGCGGTCAACTCACCCAAAGCGGGGGCTGGCCGTCACGCACTGCCGACAAAATCCGGAAGTTGCCTGCCGGCTGCGCTATACCCGAATATCAAATCAGCATATCCCCGCACCTGCGGGTGCAGAGCAAAATGGAGAGCAAAACCGAATCGGCGTATTTCTACTCCCGTACGTTCCGCTTCGCTACGCACTACCCGGTCCGTTTTCTGCTTTATCCTCGTCTCTCGTCCTTCGTCCCCTTGGGGGCTGGTTTTTCCTTCCCCGTCCCTCGTCTCCGGGAGGGGGTTCCAAAGGTGAAAGCACCAAAGCGCCGCCGGGAGCGGATAAAGCGGCCCGCTTCCGAGGAAACGGCACGATTGGCGGCCCATCAGGGTTGGGAATCGTGTTGCCGTGACGGTGCTTTCGGGCTGCTGCCCCGGCCTCTGGGGGCTGGTTTCCAAAGGCGGGGGCCGAGGCCCCCGGCCTTTGTGTCGTTGGGGGTCCAGGGCGAAGTCGAAACGCCCTGGTGCTTTTCTTCCGGGGTGTGGGGCGGATTCTTTTCCAGAAAAGAATGCGCCCCACGTCCCTGCGGTGGAAACCGTCCCTTGCGGGAGCAGAGAACTATGTGAAAGTGCGCGGCATCGCCGCGCGCTTCCTTGTTATCCGAAATCATGACGGCTGCCCGTCGAAATTCCAAGCTCTTCGTAAAGGGAAATGATCGCTTCGATCTTATGAAAGCAGCTTTCATCACTCAACGTATCGTCCCGGATGATCTCCAATATCTTTTTCAATGTGCGTCCTGCGGCGTCAGACACCAGACAGCGATAAAACTCCTGCTCATTCTGCATAAAAAGACCCCCTAAGTTCTAATACTATGTAAATAGTAACTAATAATATAGGAATTGTCAATGAGTTACTTTGCAGATAGTATAGAACAAGAGGTGATGGTCTGATGCCAAGGTCTGTTCACGCGACAAAGGAATATGGAAAGCTTCGGTTTCATTTGTCAGAGCGTATGGTTGAACAGGGATTGAACCGCAACCAGATTGCACAGGCCATCGGAAGCCGCTTTGAGGTTGTGGACAAATGGTGTTCTGACGGTCCGGAGCGGATTGACGCGGATGTACTGGCCCGTTTATGCTATGTATTGGAGTGCGGTGTTGGGGATCTGATCACCTATGAAGAAGCTTAAGGAGGGCGAGGCCCTCCTTTTTTCTTTCTTTTTTTCCCGGTTTATGATAGACTGAAGCTACTTTGAGAGGAGGCGCCTATGAAACGCTTTTTGGCCGCGCTTTTGGCGGCATTGACTGTATTTACCCTTACAGGCTGCGGAAAAACAGAGAATCCCGCTGAACCGGTGACGCCGGGACAGGCAGAGGAATCCGCCGCGCCCACGGAACCGGAGCTGACACCGGAGGAAATCGCGGAGCAGGAGCGTCTGGCGGCGGAAAAGGCCCGTGAAGAACGGCTGCAGGGACTACTGGACTCCATGACCTTAGAGGAAAAAGTGGGACAGCTATTCTTTGTCCGATGCCCGGAGACCAGCGCCGTGGAGGATATTTCCACCTACCATTTAGGAGGCTATCTGCTGTTCGGACGGGACTACAAGGACGGCGACAGTTGGCTGACATGGGAGCAGTTCATCCAGAAAATCGAGAGCTACCAGGATGCGGCCGCTATCCCCCTGTTTATTGGAAGCGATGAGGAGGGCGGCACCGTCACCCGTGCCAGCCGGAACCCTAACCTCTTCTCTGAACCCTTCAAATCTCCTCAGAAGCTGAACTACATCGGCGGCATTGAGGAAATTCTCCGGGATACGGACACCCGAAGCCGGGAACTGCGGGCGCTGGGGATCAACGTGAATTTCGCGCCGGTGTGCGACGTGTCCACTGACCCTAAGGATTTCATCTATGACCGGACGCTGGGGCAGGACGCGAACATGACGGCGGATTATGTGAGGCTGGTGGTGCCGGCCATGACGGAGGGCGGCACGCTGCCTGTGCTGAAGCACTTCCCCGGCTATGGCAGCAACGCAGACACCCACACCGGCATCGCCGTAGATCAGCGGTCTATGGAGACCTTTGAGACTGCAGACCTGCTGCCCTTCAAGGCGGGGATCGAGGCCGGGGCTCCTTTTGTGCTGGTGAGCCACAACATCGTGAACTGCATGGACCCGGAGCTGCCGGCGTCCCTCTCCCCTGCCGTTCACAAAATTCTGCGGGAAGAATGTGGCTTTGACGGCATCGCCATCACCGACGATCTGGCGATGGACGCCGTGCAGGCCTACGCCAGGGACGGCGCTGTGGCTGTGCTGGCCTTGCAGGCGGGGAACGATATGGTTGTTACCACGGACTACCGGACCCAGATCCCCGCCGTCATTGCGGCGGTGCAGGAAGGCACATTGGATGAAAGCGTCATCGATGACGCCTGTCTCCGGGTACTGCGGTGCAAGGACACCTTTTTGAAAATCCCCGAAAACAATCCCTGATTGGATATTCCATGAAAACAGCCTGATTTGCTGCATTTTTTTGAAAATGTGCAACCAAAACGTCCATTTTTTCGTCTTTCCTTGTGAACAGCTATTGGAAAGACCGGTCTATGGGAAAGGAGCATTTCTATGAAAAAGTCTCTGCGTTTTTGCGTTTTGCTGGCTTTAGCCGCCGCATTGCTGACGGTCTCCGCCTTTGCGGACACGGGGCCGAAGGCGCAGTTAAAGGTGCTGGTGAAAAATGCCCCGGAGGAGCCATATTACCTCGATCTTTTGGAAAAGGGGGATTATCAGGGGCACACCTATGGCTCCGGAGACGGGGATGACACATACAGCGGGCTGGATTGGAGCTACTCCGAGGAGGAGATCGCTGCACTGGACAGCGAGCTGCTGGACGCGCTGCGGGCGGCGGTGCCGGAGGGCTGGCACGCCTGCACCGCGCAGGGCACCAACGGTGCGCCCATGTGGGGCGACCTGATCGGCAGCGACGCAGGCGGGGTGCGGCTCCATTCCTTCCGTTACCATGGCGTACCGGATACGTATCGGATCATTCTCGTGACAAAAAGCGGCGAAAGCTGGGTATCCGGCGTCCTGCACCGGGCAACGCTGCAATCCAGCGCAACGGTGGATTGGGCGGCAAGGATCGCCAACGCACCCAGTCCGGCCATGGCCTATGCGCTGCAATTCCTGTGTACCCTCCTCCCTACCCTGCTGATCGAGGGGCTTTTGCTGTTTGCCTTCGGCTACCGGAGCAAGAAAAGCTGGCTGGTATTTCTGCTGGTGAATCTGGTGACGCAGGGCGGCTTCGCCATCTATCTCGCTGTGACGGTGCTGAATCACGGCGTAAGCGGCTGGTCTTTGATCTTCTATATTCCCATTGAGGTCATCATCACACTGGTCGAATTGCTGCTGTACCGCCGTCTGCTGACGGAAAAAAACAAGGCGCGAGCCGCCGTGTACGCCATCGCTGCCAACCTCTGCTCGGCCGTGTTTGGGCTCTGGCTCATTGACCCGCTGTGGCATTTTATCGTGTCGATCTCTTAAAAATGAAAGGAATTTTCCCTATGGGAACTGAAAAGCTATACTACGCGGACCCGTTTTTGACGGACTTTACCGCTACGGTTCTGGACTGTCAGCCGGATAAAAACGGCTATTTAGTCACATTAGACCGCACGGCCTTCTACCCGGAGGGGGGCGGACAGCCTGCCGATCACGGCGTTCTGGACGGAGCGACTGTGACGGACGTCCATGAAAAAAACGGCGTGATTCTCCACAATGTGGACAGAGCCGTGGAAATCGGGAAAACTGTCACCGGCACCATTGACTGGGGACGGCGGTTTGACCATATGCAGCAGCACTCCGGAGAGCACATCTGTTCCGGGCTGATCTGCGAGCGGTTTCACTGCGACAATGTGGGGTTCCACATGGGTGCGGACATCGTGACCATCGACTTCAACGCTGATATTTCCTGGGAGGAGCTGTTGGAGATCGAGGCTAAGGCCAATCAGTATCTTTACGAAAACCACCCCATCGACATTCAGTTACACCATGGGGCGGAGCTGGAGGCCATCGACTATCGGAGTAAAAAGGCGCTGGAGGGGGATGTGCGGATCGTGGCCTTCCCCGGCGCGGACTGCTGCGCCTGCTGCGGCACCCATGTGCTGCGGAGCGGGCAGGTGGGACTGGTGAAGTTCCTGTCGGTGCAGAAATTCCGGGAGGGCGTGCGGATCGAACTGCTGTGCGGCAAACGGGCGCTGGAATACCTGTCCAAAACATGGGAGCAGGCCAAGGCCATTGGTCAGCGGCTCAGTGTAAAGCCCGTGGACAGCGACGCGGCTGTGGAGCGGCTGGAGGGCGAGTTAGCCAATCTGAAGCTCCGCTGCGCCCAATTGGAGGAATCCGTATTTGAATCCATGGCCAAGGAGCAGGCGGGAAAGGGCAATGTGCTGCTATTCCAGCCTGCCATGCGGCCGGACAGCGTCCGGCGGCTGATGGATGCCGTGTCCAAGACCTGCGGCGGTCTGGCGGCAGTTTTCGCCGGAGAGGAGGGCCATTACGCCTACGCCCTGGGCCGGGCGGACGGACAGGACATCAGCCCTCTGGTCAAGGCCATGAATACGGTGCTTCACGGGCGGGGCGGCGGACGGAACGGCTTCGCTCAAGGCAGCGTGGAGGCGGAGCGGAGCGCCATCGAATCGTTTTTCAAGGAGAATGGATATGGAATATGTAATTAAGGAATTGCTTCACCCGGAGGAGGATGACGAGGCCAATTTCATCTACTCGGAGCTGGACAGCCAACGCCGGGAGACCCGGCGGGTAGAGTTCTATCCCTCCGGTATGTGCTTTGCCTACGGCGGGGATATGGGACAGGACGAGGTCCTGAACCCCGCGCCTTTCCCGGAGGACCTGCGGACACTGAACCGCCCCGGTGAGGTGGAGGTCCGGGCCATCCCCCGGCAGTTGTTCATCGAGGTGTGGAATCAGGCACAGGAGCGGCCCGACGGCTTCATGGGGATGTTCTATTGACTTCTTTACGGCTGCGGAAAATTTGTTTTTCATAGTAAAACCCCGGCCCCGGACAAAAGTCCGGGGCCGGGGTTGCTATTCTGCTATTTTACAATTTGCGGTTGCCTGTTGTCTGCGGGGTGGCGGATCACACCACCGCGAAAAACTTAATGAGGAACAGGACAGAGATCACATAGGTCAGCACGCTGACGTCCTTGGCCTTGCCGGAGAGGAGCTTGACCACCGCGTAGGAGATCAGGCCGAGGCCGATGGCGTGGCCGATAGAGCCGGAGATCGGCATACCGATGAGCATAATGGACACCGGCAGCATCTGGTCCATATCGTCAAAGTTGACATTCTTGAGACCCTGAAGCATCAGCACACCGACATAGATCAGCGCAGCAGAGGTCGCGGCGCCGGGAATGATGGCGGCGACGGGAGCGAGGAAGATGCAGGCGAGGAACAGCACGGCAGAGGTCAGCGCGGTCAGACCGGTGCGGCCGCCGGCCTCCACGCCGGAGGCGGATTCGATAAAGGTGGTAACGGTAGAGGTGCCGGTGGCAGCGCCCGCGACCGTACCGATGGCGTCGGAGAGCAGGGCCTCCTTCATGTTGGGCATCTCGCCCTTCTCATTCACCATGCCGGCGCGGGAGGCGGTGCCCACCAGAGTGCCGATGGTGTCGAACATATCGATCATGCAGAAGGTGATGATCAGCGTGATGGCAGTAAACCAGCCGATGTTCATAAAGCCCGCAAAGTCAAACTTGAAGAGCGTGGTAGAGACCATGTCGGCGAAGGGCGGCACGAAGCTTGCGGTCTCAAGGCTTGCAAAGGGATTCACGCCGAGGAACGCGAAGCTGCCGATCCAATAAAGGACGGAGGAAAAGAGCATACCAAGCAGCACGGCGGCCTTGATGCCCTTCTTGGCCAGAACGACCATGACGAACACACCGAGGAACGCGGTCACGACGGTCAGGACCATCGTGTCATAGCCAGAGCCCATGTTGCCCTTGATGATACTGGGGGTCAGGGCGCCGAAGAAGTCGCGCATCATGTAAAACGGACCGCCGTTTTCGGAATAGATGCCAATGTTGGAGCCGAGACCCACGTTCATCAGCATCAGGCCGATGGCAGGGGCAATGCCGTAGCGCACACCGAGCGGGATGGCCTCCACGATCTTCTCGCGCACCTTCAGCACGGTGAGCACGAGGAACACGATGCCTTCGATGAGGATGATGACGAGGGCCGCCTGAAAAGCGCTGGTGTAGTCGCAGTCATTGATCACGGCGATGTTGGCCACCACCACGGCGAAGAAGCTGTTGAGACCCATGCCGGGCGCCATGGCAAAGGGCTTGTTGGCCAGGAAGGCCATGCAGGCGGTGCCGATGGCGGAGGCGATGCAGGTTGCAAGGAACACGCCGTTCCACAGCGGCGTGCCGACCGCGAAGCCGGTGAGCAGATTGGGGTTCAGGGCGATGATGTAGGCCATCGTCATGAACGTGGTCAGGCCCGCCAGGATCTCCGTCCGGACGGTAGTGCCGTTCTCTTTCAGTTTAAAGATTTTTTCCATAGTTTTCCCCTTTCTCTTATCACAGGGCCCCGTAAAGGTCAACCTCTGTTATAACGAAATTTTAACACAAATTTCCGCTCATGAATAGTTCTGAGATTTACTGAAAAAATAGGTATCTCTTTAGCATATTGCACAAAAACAGCCCTGTCATTTCGACAGGGCCGCTTCGTTCAGGCAGTATGATGGGGTTCAAAGGCTTCTTCGATCCTTTCCCGCATCCGGAAATCCCGGCGCTGCCACACAAAAGCCAGAGCCACAGGAAGCAGAACAGGCAGGATCGTGCAGCTTCCCCACCCCATCGCCCACAGCACACATTCTGCAATAACGCCGGCATGGAATGCCAACAGCGTTCCTCCGTAGAGATTCATCCGGGGGATATGGTCCGAATCCCGGAACAAATGGGCCTGGACCCAGGCATCCACAAACTGGCGGAGGTTGTTGGTAGAGAAGATGGTAGAACAGGGATACCCGTATTTTCCGGCAAACACGCACCACTGGAAGCCCATGGCAAAAATGCAGATGTAAACGCCCAGCTCCGATAAGTGCTCCGGCAGAACACTCAGCACACAGGCCGCAGCTGCATCTGAGAGAATGGCCCACATCCGCAGATCGCCCTTACAGCGCTTCGACAGGCAGGCTGCCAGAAAAATCGTAAAAACATACAGGATAACGATTCCAAGACGCAGCAGCGCTTTGATCCAGTTTTCCTGAACCGCGCTTGTGAAAACCTCAATGAAATTGACGGTCACTGCCGAGGCGAAGTGATGAAAGCGCAAAATAGCATACGCGCCGAACCAGCCGCCGATCAGTGCCATGCAGAAATGCAGGCGCCGTTTTGATTGCTCCAACTGTTCTTCCATGTTCCTCTGATCCTTTTCCTTAAAGAGGCGGAGAGTCGATCAAACCCTCCGCCCTGTTACTGTGTTTTCTTAGAACTTGATCTTCTCTTCCAGATAGCTCTTCACCTGATCAATGGGGATACGCACCTGATTCATGGTATCACGCTCACGGATGGTGACACAGTGGTCAGCGGGGGTGTTCTCGTCGCCCACGGTCTCAAAGTCCAAGGTAATGCAGAAGGGAGTGCCGATCTCATCCTGACGGCGATAGCGCTTGCCGATGGAGCCGGTCTCGTCATAGTCCACCATGAACTCCTTGGACAGCTCGTTGTACAGCTCCATAGCGGGGCCGGAGAGGACCTCCTTCTTGCTCAGAGGCAGGATGGCGGCCTTAAAGGGAGCCAGAGCGGGATGGAAGTGCATGACCACGCGGACATCGTCCTTGCCGTTCTTGTCCTGACCCACAACTTCCTCGTCATAAGCGTCGCACAAAACGGCCAGAACACTGCGCTCCACGCCCAGAGAGGGCTCGATGACATAGGGGATATATTCCACCATGTCCTTGCCCTCGCCCTCGCGGTAGACCATCTTCTGACCGCTGGTATTCTGATGCTGGGTCAGGTCATAGTCAGTACGGTCGGCTACGCCCCACAGCTCGCCCCAGCCGAAGGGGAACAGGAACTCAAAGTCCGTGGTGGCCTTGGAGTAGAAGCACAGCTCCTCGGGATCATGGTCACGGAGACGCAGGTTCTCATCCTTCAGACCGATGGACAGCAGCCAGTTGTGGCAGAAGGTCCGCCAGTAGTTGAACCATTCCAGGTCGGTGCCGGGCTTGCAGAAGAACTCCAGCTCCATCTGCTCAAATTCCCGGACGCGGAAAATGAAGTTGCCCGGGGTGATCTCGTTGCGGAAGGACTTGCCGATCTGGCCGATGCCGAAGGGCAGCTTCTTCCGGGTAGTGCGCTGGACGTTGTTGAAGTTCACGAAAATGCCCTGAGCGGTCTCGGGACGGAGGTAGACAGTATTCTTGGCGTCCTCAGTGACGCCCTGGAAGGTCTTGAACATCAGGTTGAACTGACGGATGTCGGTGAAATTGTGCTTGCCGCAGGTGGGGCAGGGAATGTTATGCTCTTCAATGAAGTCCTTCATCTCGGCCTGAGAGAAAGCGTCCACTGGCTTGGGCAGTTCAAAGCCGGTCTCGGCGCACCAGTCCTCGATCAGCTTATCGGCGCGGAAGCGCTCGTGGCACTCGCGGCAGTCCATCAGGGGATCGGAGAAGCCGCTGAGATGGCCGCTGGCCACCCAGGTCTGGGGGTTCATGAGGATGGCGGCGTCCAGACCCACGTTATAGGGGTTCTCCTGGACGAATTTCTTCCACCAAGCATTCTTGATGTTCTTCTTCAGCTCAGCGCCCAGAGGGCCGTAGTCCCAAGTGTTGGCAAGGCCGCCATAGATCTCGCTGCCGGGGAACACAAAGCCTCGGTTTTTGCACAGGGCAACGATTTTGTCCATGGTCTTTTCAGTGTTTTTCATGGTTTCCTCTCCTTTTTGTTTGGTGGCTCAGAGCAATTTCAAAATTGCATGCACGCAATTCTGATGCCACGCGTCCCGGCTGCCGTGTCTGCGGCGAGGGGCGCGGCTCAACTCATGCGTTTTTGCGCAGCAAAAAACGCCCTGAGCCTATTTTAGTAGGCTCAGGGCGAACATAATGTCCGTGGTTCCACCTGAATTCCCCGTTGGAGGCGGGGCACTTCGTTCCCGGTAACGGCGGGGTCCGGCGAAGCATTTCCGCTCCGCGGCTCCAGGGCGCCATCCGATGCTTTCCGGAGGAGCTTACACCAACCGCTCCTTCTCTGAAACCGGATCCAGCAGAACTTCCCTGTCACAGCCTTTCACCCGGTCACTGTATCACGGTTTTTGAACATTGTCAAGGTAAATAGCGGAAAACGGCCGTTTTTTCATTGAGTTTCCGAAAAAAGTCACCGACTTTTTCACAATGTTGAAAGGAATCCGGAAAAATAGGACAACGCTCCGCCTGAAAGACGGAGCGTTGGTTCGGTTTACTTTTTCTCCCGATCGTAGGCCACGATGACCCGACGATTGGGGTCCACACCCGTGGAATAGGTGGTGACACCGGGAACCTCCTGCAAAGCCGTGTGGATCACATGGCGCTCGTAGGCGTTCATAGGCTCCAGAGTGACGCTGCGGCGGTACTTGACCACCTTGCCCGCCACCTTGTTGGCCAGACGCTCCAGGCTCTGTTCCCGCTTGGCCCGGTAATTCTCGGCGTCCAGCTGGACACGGACCCGGCTGCCGGTGCGGTTGACGGAGTAGCTGGTGAGCTGCTGGATGGCGTCCAGAGTCTCGCCCCGGCGGCCGATGATGGCGCCAAGGCCCTGACCTTCCAGAAACACCTTGTAGCGGCCCTTTTCAGGGAGATATACCTTGACCTCTGCCTGAACCTCCATCTGCTGAAGGAGGCCGGAAAGGAACTTGCGGATCTCCTGAGCCCGCTCGTCATCCACTTCCTCGCCCAGATCCTCCGGGACCTTGACGGTCTGTGCTTCCTCGGTCTTGGGAGCAAGCTCCTTCTTGACCGGCTCTTCCCGGCGCTGAGGCTTTTCGGCGGGCTTCTTTTCTGCCCGGGGCTTCTCGGCCTTGGGCTTGTCCTCCCGGACTTTTTCCGCCTTGGGCTGGGCGGGAGCGGCAGGCTCCTCGTCCTCACCGTAGCTGACCCGGACCTTGGCAGGGCAGCTTCCCAGACCCAGGAAACCGGCCTTTGCCCGCTCCAGGATCTCTACGGATACATCGTCCCTGTCCAGCTTCAGCTGCTCCAGGGCGCGGTTAATGGCTTCTTCTTCCGTTTTGCCCGTTACATCAATAAACTGTCTCATAACGGCTCCTCATTATGTTTCGTCATAGCGGTCCGCCTTGTAAGCACGGCCACGGGCATAGGGGCGGTCACCCACCCGGCCAGCCTCGGTGGTGCTGGTAGCGGCCTTGGCAGCTTTGACAGCCTTGGCAGCCTGAGCAGCCTGCTGCTTTTCCCGCAGGGTCTTTTTCTTCTGCTCTTCCTGCTTTCTCTGCTGCTCCTGAACGCGGGCTTCTTCCATGCGGCGCTGGCGGTCAGCCTGGCGGGCCTGGAAGCGGGCTTCCTCTTCCGCCTCCATCTTGGCGGAGAGAGTCTTATTCAGAACGGCCTCCTGAATCAGGGAGAACACACTCTGGGCGATCCAGTACACGCCCAATGCGGCAGGCATGATGAAGGCGATGTAGACGCTGAACAGCGGCATCATATACATCATGGACTTCATGGATGCACCGCCGGCAGCGTCCGCCTGAGGCTGGGTCTTCATGGTGAGCTTGCTGAACACAAACTGAGAAAGACCGGCCAGAATGGGGATCAGGATCACGCCGATCACGGCCCAGGTGAAGGTGAAGCTCTTGACATACTCCCAGGGAGTAGCGGTCAGGTCAAGACCCAGGAACTTATAGTTCACGTTGAACCAGCCATCCGGCGTGGAAAGGCCCATTTCCTGCACAGCTTTGACCAGGTTGATCTGGCCGTAGGCGGAAAGCTGGGTAATACCGTTTTTCACGATGGCGGCACCGGCCTTATCCAACTGGACGATATTAGCCATGTTGACGCCGGCGTTGGTAGCAGTTTGGATCAAAGTCTCCACCGCGGATTCCGGCAGCATCATGAAATGGGTGATAGGCTGGCGGATGATGGAGTACAGAGCAATCAGGATGGGAAAGGGCAAAAAGCTCCAGAGGCAGCCGCTCATGGGATTGACGCCTTCCTCTTCGTAGAGCTTCTGCATTTCCTCCTGAAGCTTGGCCTGGTTTTTGGCGTAGCGCTTCTGTAACTCCTGCATCTGACCGCTGACGCGGCTCATGCGCATCATGCTCTTTTTGGACTTCATCTGGAAGGGCAGCATGATGAGCTTGATGACCAGAGTAAACAGGATCAGAGCCACACCGTAGGAGTTCGTCAGGTTATAGAACAGACGAACCAGCCAGGCAAAGGGTACGCAAATGTAGTAGCCAATGGTGGACATTCTTGTCTTTCCTCCGATATTCTTTTGAATCAGGGAACGGGGTCGTAACCGCCTTTGTGGAAGGGATTACAGCGCAGGATCCGGCGGAAAGCCATCCAGCCGCCCTTCAGGGCGCCGTATTTTTCAATGGCTTCCAGCGCGTATTGAGAACAGGTAGGGGTATAGCGGCAGCAGGGCGGCCGAAACGGAGAAATAGCCCGGCGGTAAAACCGCACCAAAGCCAAAAGAACCCGCTTCATACGGGCTCCTTCATCAGATCTACCTTCCGGCACAGACGGCGGAACTGCTTTTGCAGCTCCGGCCAAGGGGCCGTGGCAGTTCTGCTCCGGGCAACCAGAATAATATCATATCCCGTTTTCAGCTGGGGCTTTTCCAGACGGTAGACCTCCCGGAGACGGCGGCGGCAGCGGTTGCGCACCACGGCATGTCCCAGCTTTGTAGAGGACACCAGCCCCAGACGGTTCCGGCCCAGACGGTTTTTCCGGCAGTACAGCACCATGACGGGACTGACAGCCGAAACGCCCTTCTGATAGGTTCTCCGAAATTCATAATTCTCTTTCAGCGTGACCGCTGCTTTCATGACTCGTTCCCTGTCCTTTCACCCTGAACAAAGTTTCCTTGGATACAATTCCAGGGACGGAGGACGCTTGCAGTCCCACCGTCCCTAAAGGACATTGTTCAGGTGTCTCCCGCGCATGAGTCCTTCTTAGTAGCTCAGGCGGGCACGGCCCTTGGCGCGGCGGCGAGCCAGGACCTTGCGGCCGTTGGCGGTAGCCATTCTCTTGCGGAAGCCATGGACCTTCTGGCCGTGGAGCTTCTTGGGCTGATAGGTACGTTTCGTTGCCATGTTGAGACACCTCCTGTCAGATTTCCGTCCGCCTTGCGGCGGCATTTACTCAACACCCCCGGAGACCGGCGGCGCAGTAAGCATATCAGTGCGTACTTATGACGCACGGATTAGTATACATACTTTTTCAAATTCTGTCAAGAAAAAGTTGCAGATTCCGTGAAAAACATCCGGTTTTTTCTGTTTCCTGTACGTTTTGGCAGATATGGTGCTTTTTTTGTCGGAGATAACCACATTTTGTTTCCAGACAGCCCCTAAATTTTTGAACTTTATTATTTAGTATATGTGTAATTTCTGTTGCCTGAACGTTTTGTTTTTGATATAATGTAATTCGGTATGATTTTGTCTTTTATAACAAGAGAGGTGTTCTGATTTGAATTCTGTCGCTGATGTGTGGACCAACGTCCTCCAGCAGCTCAAGAAGGATCTTTCGGAGACGACCATCACCACCTGGTTCGATGAACTGACGGCGGTGGACATCCGGGAAAATACCTTCTATCTGCACTGTCCCAACGACTTTAAAAAACGATACATCGAATCCCTGTTTATCAAAAACATCAAAGCCGCCCTTCAGGATCTCTTCTCCATGGAGTTTGAAGTGAAGATCCTGGATGAAGCGGGACTTCTGGAATTTCAGGGCGGCGCGCCCAAGAAAAACAGCGACCGCTTCACCTACGAGGATTTCACGTTTGAGACCTTCGTGGTAGGTCCCAGCAATAAGCTGGCCTACGCCGCCTCTATGGCGGTGGCGGAGCATCCCGCCCAGAACTACAACCCCTTGCTGATCTACGGCGATTCCGGTCTGGGCAAGACCCACTTGCTGTACGCCATCGCCAACGTGATCCGGCAGAATGATCCGGCTGCTAAAATCGTCTACATCAAGGGCGATGACTTCATCAATGAGTTCATTGAATTGATTCGGGCAGGCCGTGGCAGCGACTTCCGGGCCAAGTACCGGGAGGCAGACCTTCTGCTGGTGGATGACGTGCAGTTCGTGGCCGGCAAGGAACAGGTCCAGAATGAATTCTTCCATACCTTCAATAACCTGTACGAATCCGGTAAGCAGATCGTTCTGACCTCGGACCGTCCCCCCTCTGAGATGACGCTGCTGGATGACCGGCTGCGGACCCGGTTTGAATGGGGCCTGCTGGCGGACGTTACGCCGCCGGACTTTGAGACCCGTCTCGCCATCGTAAAGAACAAGGCGGCGGCGCTGGGTATGGAGCTTCCCGATAAGATCGCCAGCTACATTGCCGAAAATGTCACTGCCAACGTCCGACAGCTGGAGGGCACCGTCAATAAAATTCTGGCTTACAAGGATCTGCTGGGCAGCGAAGCCGACGAGGCCACGGTCACCCGGGCCATGCAGGACATTCTGAAAAAGAGCAACGAGTATATTCCCACGCCGGACAACATTCTGGACTACATCAGCAAGTATTACGGGATTGAAAAAGAGATCATCTGCGGTCAGCAGCGGGTCAAGGATGCCGTGGCTGCCCGCCAGATCGCCATGTACCTCATTCGCGGCATGACCAATCTGCCTGTGGTGGAGATCGGCAAGGTCTTTGACAACCGGGATCACTCTACGGTGCTCTACTCTCTCAAGCAGGTAGAAAAGCAGATGAAAAAAGACCCCGCTTTCGCCGAGACGGTGAAGGAGATCAAGACCAATATCAACAACCGCCATTGACCGTATTTTTTCCACATTTGCAGAGGAAAAAGAAAAACTGTAATGTGGAAAAAGAAAGTCCGTTTAAAACCGATTTTTTTCAACATCTTTTTTCCACAAGGGCGTGGAGGCTGTAAATATTGGGGTTGCAAGGGTTTTCCTACTTTTCCACATTTTTTTACACTACTGTTACTTTCTTCTAAAAAATTTATTTTTTCTTTTTAAAAAGCGCTTTTATCCCTATTTGATACAGAAAGGAAGCGGCTCTCATGATTAAATTTTCCTGTGAAAAAGTTTTCCTCCAAAACGCGATTGCCGTCACCAGCCGGGCCGTTGCCCAGAAGAGTTCCATTCCGGCGCTGGAAGGTCTGTTGATCCACGCGGACCAGCAGTTGACCATCTCCGGCTACAACATGCAGACCGGTATTCGCACCAACGTTTTCGCCAACGTTGTGGAAGGCGGCGACATCGTACTGAACGCCCGGCTGTTTGGTGACATCATCCGCCGGATGCCCGATGATATGATCACCTTTACCGCTGATGAAAAAATGATGGTCCATGTCTCCTGCGGCGATGCGGATTTTGACATTCTGGGCCTGTCCGCCGCGGATTATCCGGATCTGCCGGAGGTTGAGGATGAATATGCCGTTTCTATGCAGCAGAAGGTGCTGCGGAGCATGATCGAGGAGGTGGCCTTTGCCGTCTCTACCAATGAAAGCCGCCCGGTCCATACCGGTGCGCTCTTTGAGATCGCGGATATGAGCCTCAGCATGGTGGCCGTGGACGGCTTCCGTCTGGCTTTCCGCCGGGAGAAGCTGGAAAAGCTGGAGGGCGGCGCGTTTTCCTTCGTCTGTCCCGGCTCCGCCCTCAGTGAGGTCAAGAGTATTTGCGGAGATACGGAGGATCTGGTGACGGTGACGCTGGGCAAGCGGCATATCCTATTTGAAATTGGTGATACTCAGCTGATCTGCCGCCGTCTGGAGGGTGAGTTCCTGGATTATAAGAACGCCATCCCCCGGAAGAATCCCATTCAGATCGTGGCAGAGACCAAGGCACTCATCGAGAGCATCGACCGCGTGTCCGTGGTGATCTCCGACAAGCTGAAAAGCCCGGTGCGCTGCCTGTTTGACCACGATAAGGTGATGCTGTCCGCCAAGACCGGCAACGGTGAGGCCAAGGACGTGTGCCGTGTCAGCGGCGACGGCGACAAGTTGGAGATCGGCTTCAATAACCGGTATCTGATGGAGGCGCTGCGGTATGCCCCGGCGGACAAGGTGAAGATCGAGCTGAACACAGGGGTCTCCCCTGCCATTATCGTCCCTGTGGAGGGCGAGGAGAACTTCCTTTATATGGTATTGCCTGTACGGCTGAAGAGCGCGGAGTAAACAAATATGAAAACAATGACCATTACAACCGAATATATCAAGCTTCAGGATCTTCTGAAGCTGGCGAACGTGGTAGAGACCGGGGGCGAGGCCAAGGAGTGCGTCCAGAGCGGCGAAGTACAAGTCAACGGCGAGGTGTGCACCATGCGGGGCAAGAAGATCCGCCCCGGAGACGTGGTAACCTTCCGGGGACAGGAATATGCGGCGGCCTATGCGGATTGACGGGTTAAGCCTGGATTTTTTCCGTAATTACGTTCATTTAGACGCTGCGTTTGACCCGAATATCAATGTGATCTACGGTGACAACGCCCAGGGAAAGACGAATCTGCTGGAGGCGGTGGCCTATCTCTCCGGCGTCAGCCATCGGGCCAGATATGACCGGGAGCTGATCCAATTCGGCGTGGATCACGCCTTTTTGAAGGGGAATGTGTTTGCCAGAGAGCGGGACTTTCTGCTGGAGGCGGAGCTGCACCGGGGGGCGCGGCGGGTGCTGCGGTCTAACGGCGTCAAGCTGAAAAACGGCGGCGAGCTGTCTGGTATTTTTCAAAGTGTGCTGTTTTGCCCGGAGGACCTGTATCTGATCCGGGAAGGAGCCGCCGCCCGGCGGGGCTTTCTGGATGACTGCATCTGCCAGCTTCGGCCCCGGTACGCGCAAGCACTTGCGGAGTATAAGCGGCTTCACGAGCACAAGATCCGCATTTTGCGGGACAGCGAGGAAAAGCCCTCCCTGCTGGACGCACTGGATGAGTTTTCTATGAGCATGGCCAAGGCGGGAGCGCTGCTGATCCATTACCGGGCGCATTTTATCAAGCGGCTGTGTCAGGCGGCCCCGGCCATTCACGGGGATTTTTCCGGCGGCCGGGAACGGCTTACCTTATGTTATGAAACGGTGTCTACGGTGACAGATCCGGAGGCGGGACCGCAGGTGATCTTCCAGCAGCTTTTACAGCATCAGGAAGAGCACCGGGCGGCGGAAATCGCTAGCCGACAATGTCTGTCCGGCCCTCATAAGGACGATTTACTGGTGGAGATCGACGGACAGGCCGCAAAAAGCTACGCCTCACAGGGGCAGACCCGGACGGCGGCTCTCTCCTTGAAGCTGGCGGCCCGGGAAATCTTTCAGCAGGACACAGGGGAGTATCCGGTGCTGCTGCTGGACGATGTGCTTTCGGAGCTTGACCCCCGGCGGCAGGAGTTTGTACTGAACCGCATCCGGGGCGGGCAGGTATTCATCACCTGCTGCGAGGATGACCGGCTGCCGCAGCTGTTGGGAGGAAGGATCTTCCATGTCAAAAATGGCACTGTGCGGTGATGAATACCGCGACGGAGCGCAACGAACGGGGCCGCGCGTCAGCGCGTTTTGAAATGCCGCGCCGTTACGCGGCGCATCACCTGCTGCGAGGACGACCGGCTGCCGCAACTGTTGGGGGGAAGAATCTTCCATGTCAAAAATGGCACTGTGCGGTGATGGATGCCGCACCGTTATAGGAAGCAGCATCTTTCATGTATAAAGAGGGCCGGATGGCCGGGGAAAGGGAGCGGTGCAATGGAGAACCGAAAAATAAAGGGAAAGAGCCTTGTCAGCATAGCGGCGTGGGCCGTCACGCTGGGTCTGTTCATTGCGTATCTCTTTCTGAAAAGACAGTGGATGCCGTTCACGATAGACTTTGCCATTCTGCTCAGCTGCCTGCTTGGAATCTCAGATCCGAAGGAGGACAGAAAGAGCAAGAATGTATATTGGATCCTTCTCATTACCCGTGTGATAGATGTTGCGATACGGCTGATGTAAGGACGGGCTTTGTGCGCATTGACGCTGCTTTTGGAACGGAGGAATACCGTGTATTTGCATTTGGGACAAAATGAAATCGTACCGGACCATCGGATCATCGGTATTTTTGATCTGGATAAATGCAGCTATGAAAAGCGCACCCGGGAGTATCTGACCCGGGCGGAAAAGGATGGCGTGGTGCTGGATGTGTCCGGCGACCTGCCGAAGTCCTTTGTGGTGTGCGACCACCCCTATCACCCGCAGATCGTGTATCTGAGCCAGTTGAATACCTCCACCCTGAAAAACCGGGCGGAGAGCGAAAAGCTGGTGCTGTGAGACAAATGGGGCGGGCCGGAAACGGCTTGCCGTTGAATAGAAGTAAAAATTTCTTCGGGGCAAGAAGAACCGAGCCGGAAATGGCTCCGGCTTGATTCTTCTGGTCCCGCGATGAAAGGAGAACCTACATGGCAGAAAACGAGATCCTGCAATCCACGGCGGTGGATGCCGCCAATGATTACGACGCATCGGAAATCCAGGTTCTGGAAGGCTTGGAGGCTGTGCGGAAGCGGCCCGGTATGTATATCGGCTCCACCTCCTCCTCCGGCCTGCACCATCTGGTTTACGAGATCGTGGACAACGCCATCGACGAAGCGCTGGCGGGCTACTGCTCGGAAATTTCCGTGACCATCAACGAAGGCAACACCATCACCGTGGTGGATAACGGCCGCGGTATCCCTGTGGATATTCAGGCCCAGACGGGAAAGCCCGCTCTGGAGGTGGTGTACACCGTGCTCCACGCCGGCGGCAAGTTCGGCGGCGGTGGCTACAAGGTGTCCGGCGGTCTGCACGGCGTGGGCGCATCCGTAGTGAACGCATTGTCTGAGTGGCTGGTGGTCCAGGTCCATCGTGACGGCAAGATCCACGAGATGAAGTTCGCCCGGGGCCATGTGACGGAGCCGATGACGATCGTGGGCACCACGGATCACACCGGGACCACCGTGACCTTCAAGCCGGATCCGGAGATGTTTGAGGAAACGGTTTACAGCTACGATATCCTCCATACCCGGATGCGGGAGGAGGCATTTCTGAATGCCGGCCTGCGGATCACCATTGCCGACGAGCGTTTGGCCTCCGCCGAGAAGCCGGAGGAGGAGCGCCGCCACTCCATGTGCTACGAGGGCGGTATCCGGGAGTTCGTCACCTATCTGAACCGGACGAAAACGCCCCTCCATGACCAGGTCATCTACGTGGCGGGCCAGAAGGGCGACTCCATGGCGGAGATCGCCATGCAGTATAACGATGGCTACAACGAGACCACCCTCTCCTTCGCCAACAACGTTCATACCCCGGAGGGCGGTATGCACGAGGAAGGCTTCCGCCGGGCGCTGACCACCGTGCTGAATAACTACGGCCGGAAGATCAAGATGCTGAAGGACGATGAGAAGGTCTCCGGCGAGGACTGCCGGGAGGGCCTTACCTGCGTCATTTCCGTGAAGCTGACGGACGCACAGTTTGAGGGCCAGACCAAGGCCAAGCTGGGCAACAGCGAGATCCGGACGCTGGTGAACAACATCGTCTCCGAAAAGCTGGATACCTTCCTGGAGGAAAATCCCCAGGTGGGCCGGATGATCTTGGACAAGGCCCTCACAGCCAACCGGGCCAGAGAGGCAGCCAAGAAGGCCAGAGAGTCCATCCGCCGCAAGACGGCGCTGGGCGGCGCGGCCATGCCGGATAAGCTGCGGGACTGCAACGAGAATAACCCGGAACTGACTGAGCTTTATATCGTCGAGGGTGACTCCGCAGGCGGCTCCGCCACCCAGGGCCGTGATTCCCGGTTTCAGGCGATCCTCCCACTATGGGGCAAGATGCTGAACGTGGAAAAGGCCCGGGCGGACAAGGTGTATGGCAACGATAAGCTCCAGCCGGTGATCACGGCGCTGGGCGCGGGTATCGGTGACGAGTTTGACGCCGCCAAGCTGCGCTATCATAAGATCATCATCATGGCGGATGCCGATGTGGACGGCGCCCATATCCGGACGCTGCTGCTGACCTTCTTCTTCCGTTTCATGCGGCCTCTGATCGAGCAGGGCTATGTGTATTCCGCCGTGCCGCCGCTTTACAAGCTGACCCGCGGCAAAACCACACGGGTGGCCTTCTCCGACGAGGAACGGGACGCGGTGTCCGCTGAGCTGCGTGGCGGCAATCCCAATGTGAAGATCGACATTTCCCGGTTCAAGGGCTTGGGCGAGATGAACCCCCATGAGCTGTGGGAGACCACCATGGACCCGGAGAAGCGGACCCTGCGGCGGATCACTTTGGATGACGCCGTACAGGCGGACGAGACCTTCACGATTTTGATGGGCGAGAAGGTGGAACCCCGGAAGGAGTTCATTGAGAAGCGGGCCCAGTATGCGGTCAATCTGGATTATTGATCCCTCAAGGAGGAGAAAAAATGAGTAAAAAACCCCAATATGACCCCGAGGAGATCCGGTATCCGGAACAAAGAATCGTGGAATCTCCTCTGGTGCCGGAGATGGAGCAATCCTATATCGAATATGCCATGAGCGTTATCGTGGGCCGCGCCCTGCCGGATGTGCGGGACGGCCTGAAGCCGGTGCACCGGCGTATTCTGTACGCCATGTACGAGGACAATCTGACAAGCGACAAGCCCTTTAAGAAGTCTGCTACCTGCGTGGGCGACGTGCTGGGCCGGTATCACCCCCACGGCGACGCCTCCGTGTATGACGCGCTGGTGCGTCTGGCACAGGACTTCTCCATGCGCTATATGCTGGTGGATGGCCACGGCAACTTCGGTTCCGTGGATGGCGACCCCCCGGCGGCCTACCGATATACGGAGGCCCGTCTGAGCAAGATCTCCGACGAGATGCTCCGGGATATTGAAAAGGATACTGTGGACTGGGACCCCAACTTCGACGAGAGCCGGAAAGAACCCCGGGTTCTCCCTGCCCGATTCCCTAACCTGCTGGTAAACGGCTCCAGCGGTATCGCCGTTGGCATGGCCACCAACATCCCGCCCCACAATCTGCGGGAGGTCATCGGCGCCTGCATCTGTGTGCTGGACGATCCCAATGCCTCTCTGACTGACCTGATGGAGCACATCAAGGGACCGGACTTCCCCACCAAGGGCATCATCATGGGCAGGTCCGGTATCCGGGCGGCCTACGCCACCGGCCGGGGCCGCATCGTGGTCCGGGCGCGGCATGAGTTTGAGGAATTCGGCCATGACCGCACCCGCATCGTCATCACGGAGCTGCCCTATCAGGTAAATAAGCGGACGCTCATCAAGAGTCTGGCGGATCAGGTGGAGGATAAGCGGCTGGAGGGCATTTCCGACATCCGGGACGAGTCCGACCGGAACGGTATGCGGATGGTTATTGAGCTGAAGCGGGACGCCAATCCTCAGGTGGTACTGAACCGCCTGTTCAGCCAGTCTCAGTTACAGACTACGTTTTCCATCAATATGCTGGCTCTGGTGGATAACCAGCACCAGCCCAAGATCCTGTCCCTGCGGCACATCATTGACGAATATCTGGCGTTCCAGGAGGAAATCATCATCCGCCGGACCCGCTACGATCTGAAAAAGGCGCAGGAGCGGGCCCATCTGCTGGAGGGTCTGCTGATCGCACAGGACAACATCGATGAGGTCATCAAGATCATCCGCAGCGCTTATGACGATGCCAAGCAGAAGCTCATGGAGCGCTTCGGTCTGGATGATATTCAGGCGCAGGCCATTCTGGATATGCGCTTGAAGGCGCTGCAAGGTCTGGACCGGGAGAAATTGGAGAGCGAGTACAAGGAGCTGGAAGAGCGGATTGCTTACTTCAACCGGGTACTGTCCGACGAAAGTCTGGTGCGTCAGATCCTGAAGGAAGAACTCACCGCCATTGCCGAGAAGTTCGGCGATGACCGCAAGACCGAGATTCAGGACGTGGAGGACGAGATCGACATTGAGGACCTCATTGAGGAGGAGCAGTGCGTCTTTACTCTGACGGAGGCGGGCTACATCAAGCGGACTCCCGTCAGCGAGTATACCGCTCAGTCCAAGGGCGGCATGGGCAAGAAGGGCATCACCACCCGGGAAGAGGATACGGTGGTGGATGTGTTTACCGCTTCTACTCACGATCATATCCTGTTCTTTACCGATACCGGTAAAGTCTACCGGAAGAAGGGGTATCAGATCCCCGAATCCGGCAAGACCGCCAAGGGCACAAACCTCATCAACATTTTGCAGATCGAGCAGGGTGAGCGGGTGCAGGCCATGCTTCACTACCGGGAGACCGGCGAGGACCAGCTCTATTTGATGATGGTGACCCGGAACGGTACGGTGAAGCGTCTGCCGGTGGAGGCTCTGAAGAACCTCCGCAATAACGGCATCCGGGCGCTGACCATGGACGATGGCGACCAGCTGGTGTCCGTCCGGGAGACCGACGGCAGCCAGAAGATCCTCATCGCTACCCATGACGGCATGGCCGTGGTGTTCGACGAGAATGACGTCCGGCCGATGGGACGTTCCGCTATGGGCGTCCGGGGCATCCGTCTTCGGGAGGGCGACTATGTGGTAGGCGCTGCCCGGGCCAGAGAGGGCAAGAGCGTGCTGACCATCACGGAGAAGGGCTACGGCAAGCGGACGCCTGTGGAGGAGTACCGCATCACCAACCGGGGCGGTCTGGGCATCAAGAACTACCAGATCACCGATAAGACCGGCAAGATTGTGGGCGTCAAGGTGGTGGACGGCACCGAGGACCTGCTGCTGATGACCCAGTCCGGTATCCTGATCCGGACGCCGGTGGAGAACATCAAGGAGACCGCAAACCGGGCCACTCAGGGCGTGATCGTCATGCGCTTCAAGGAAGAGGGCGACCAGGTAATCTCCATGGCGTTGGCGGAGCATGAGGACACGGAGGAAGCGGAGGTTTCCGCAGAGATCTCCGCAAATGAGGAAAATTCCACCACAGAGACCTAATTAAATCAAAAAATGCAAGGAATCGGTAAAGAGCTGATTCCTTGCATTTTTTGCACTCTTCAGAGAAATACAAATTAGTTTCCGGTAAAAAAGTACAGAATACAAGAGAAATTTCTGTGCGGAAAGCGAATTGATTTTTCCTGTGGCGGCTGTTATGTTAATAATAGAAATGGAAGTTTGGACTGCGGGAAAGGAGACTCTATGAAATATTTCATTTTTTTGTTTTCCATCGTAGCCTGGGGCTCTTTAGGGCTGATTATCGGAAAGGGCGTTGCCGGGACTTGGAGAGAGGAGAGCAACGCCGATAAGAAAGCCCGAATCTTAAATGATCCTGATATTCAGACCTGTACCCACGGTTCTGAGGAATGAGAAAACAGCATTGAAAATGCGATAAAAAATCCGTCTGGAGTATTCCAGACGGACTTTTTTCAGTGAGGGGGCAAAACAGATCCCGGCAGGTATCCACAGATCGATTGACAGAAATTTTCAAGAGTGCCAAAAGAGGACGGCTGAGGCGGCTGCAAGAGAAATTGGAGTTGGCTCAGCGCTTTTCAAGTATTTTTCTTATAAACGCGGAGAGCAGCATGGCCGCGGCCCCTAAAAGCAAGTAGATCAGCGCATAGAGAAAAAACGCCGGTTCGCCCATATCGAAATGCAGCCATGTACCGGCTAAAAACAAGATCGCGGTGATCATCGGCAAGGCCCAGAAGCGTTTGACATCTTTTCCAGCCTGTGCTCCGGCAAATATGGCATAAATAGGGTTCAGCGCAAAAAACAGGATGAAGCAAACGGCCATTCCGCCGTCGCCTTTTACGAAGGTGACCGCAAGCCAAGGAAAGACCAGCATGATCACGGCCGATGCAATGATCCACGGTATCATTTTTTTCATACCATCACACACCTATGTCAAACAGTTAGTTACCTCTGCTTCCCTTTCAGTTTAACATGCCACAGAGAAAAGAACAAGCCTCCGGTCAATAAAGTGGTAAATTCTCCGCGACGGTAAGGTAGGGCAGCCGTTAGCGGCTTTACTGCTTTACGGATGCCGCATACCCCTTGCGGGTGAAGGGTGTGCGAGGGACTACGCCCGCAGGCGTGTTTCGGAGCGCAACCGCCGCAAGGCGGCTCTTAGCGCGAAGATAACTCAAGAAGGGATACACCGTCGGCTCAAGCCAATCAGCGGATACTTCGCATCCGCTGATTGGGAGCCTTCCTCGAAACAGGCTCGCTTGATCCACCACCAGCGGCGCTTCGCCTGTTTCCCTACGCCATTAAAATTCTAAGTTTTCAGAACTTTTATAAAGTTCTGAAAAGAACAAGCCTCCGGTCAATGACCGGAGGCTTGCGGGTATACGGTTGCTTGACGCCCTTGCGGGAGAATTACATCTCCTTGATGGCGGCCTGAGCGGCGGCTAGACGGGCGATGGGCACACGGAAGGGAGAGCAGGACACATAGTCCAGACCGGTGCGGTGGCAGAACTCCACGGAGGAGGGATCGCCGCCGTGCTCGCCGCAGATACCCAGATGCAGGTCGGGGTTCACGCTGCGGCCCAGCTTGCAGGCCATATCCACCAGCTTGCCGACGCCCTTCTGATCCAGCTTGGCGAAGGGATCGTTCTCGTAGATCTTCTTATCATAGTAAGCGCCCAGGAACTTGCCGGCGTCGTCACGGCTGAAGCCGAAGGTCATCTGAGTCAGGTCGTTGGTTCCGAAGGAGAAGAAGGCAGCTTCCTTGGCGATCTCATCGGCGGTCAGAGCGGCGCGGGGGATCTCGATCATGGTACCAACCAGGTACTTCATGTCGGAACCGGCAGCCTTGATCAGCTCGTCAGCAGTCTTGACCACAATGTCCTTAACATACTTCAGCTCCTTGGCCTCGCCCACCAGGGGGATCATGATCTCGGGGACCATGGTCCACTCGGGATGATGGGCCTGAACAGCCAGAGCAGCCTTGATGACGGCGCGGGTCTGCATGGCGGCGATCTCCGGATAGGTGACAGCCAGACGGCAGCCGCGGTGACCCATCATGGGGTTGAACTCGTGGAGGCCGGCGATGATGTTCTTGATCTCGGCAACGGTCTTACCCATGTCGCTGGCCAGCTTCTCAATGTCGGCCTCCTCGGTGGGAACAAACTCGTGCAGAGGGGGATCCAGGAAACGGATGGTGACGGGGCAGCCTTCCATAGCCTCATAGATGCCCTCAAAGTCGCTCTGCTGCATGGGCTCCAGAACGGCCAGAGCGGCTTCGCGCTCTTCCACAGTGTCGGAGCAGATCATGCGGCGGATAGCGGGGATACGGTCCTCGTTGAAGAACATGTGCTCGGTACGGCACAGGCCGATGCCCTGTGCGCCGAACTTACGGGCCTGAGCAGCATCGTGGGGAGTGTCGGCGTTGGTGCGGACCTTCAGGCGGCGGAACTGGTCAGCCCAGCCCATGACACGGCCGAACTCGCCGCCGATGACAGCATCGGTGGTGGGCACAGCGCCGTCATAGATGTTGCCGGTGGAGCCGTTCAGGGAGATCCAGTCACCCTCGCGGTAAGTCTTGCCGGACAGCTCGAACTTCTTGTTCTCCTCGTCCATCTTGATGTCGCCGCAGCCGGAGACGCAGCACTTGCCCATGCCGCGGGCCACAACGGCAGCGTGAGAGGTCATGCCGCCGCGGACGGTCAGGATACCCTGAGCAGCCTTCATGCCCTCGATGTCCTCGGGAGAGGTCTCCAGACGGACCAGGACCACCTTCTCACCGCGCTCAGCCCATTCCTTGGCGTCCTCAGCGGAGAAAACGATCTTACCGGAGGCAGCGCCGGGAGAGGCACCCAGAGCCTTGCCGATGATGGCGGCCTTCTTCAGGGCCTCAGCGTCAAACTGGGGATGCAGCAGGGTGTCCAGAGAGCGGGGCTCGATCATGGCCACGGCTTGCTTCTCGTCGATCATGCCCTCGTCCACCAGGTCGCAGGCGATCTTCAGAGCGGCAGCGGGAGTGCGCTTGCCGTTACGGGTCTGGAGCATATAGAGCTTGCCGTGTTCCACGGTGAACTCCATGTCCTGCATATCATGATAATGGTCCTCCAGAGTCTTGCAGACACCCTCAAACTGCTGGAAGGCCTCGGGGAACTTCTCAGCCATCTCAGCGATGGGCATGGGAGTACGGACGCCGGCGACCACGTCCTCGCCCTGAGCGTTAGTCAGGAACTCGCCGAAGAGCTTCTTCTCGCCGGTGGCGGGGTTACGGGTGAAAGCAACGCCGGTGCCGCAGTCGTCGCCCATGTTGCCGAAGGCCATGGACTGCACGTTGACGGCAGTACCCCAGGAATAGGGGATATCATTGTCGCGGCGATAGACGTTGGCACGGGGGTTATCCCAGGAACGGAACACGGCCTTGATGGCGCCCATCAGCTGCTCCTTGGGGTCGGCGGGGAACTCCTGGCCAATCTTGGACTTGTACTCGGCCTTGAACTGCATGGCCAGTTCCTTCAGGTCCTCAGCGGTGAGATCCACGTCCTGCGTGACGCCCTTCTTCTCCTTCATCTCGTCGATGAGCTGCTCGAAGTACTTCTTGCCCACTTCCATGACCACGTCGGAGTACATCTGGATAAAGCGGCGATAGCAGTCCCAAGCCCAGCGGGGGTTGTTGGACTTCTTGGCGATGACATCAACAACGTCCTCGTTCAGGCCCAGGTTCAGGATGGTATCCATCATGCCGGGCATGGAGGCGCGGGCACCGGAACGGACGGAGACCAGCAGAGGATTCTCGTGGTCGCCGAACTTCTTGCCGGTGATGCTCTCCATCTTCTCGATGTATTCCATGATCTCGGCAAAGATGCCGTCATTGATCTTCTGGCCGTCCTCATAATACTGGGTGCAGGCCTCGGTGGTGATGGTGAAGCCCTGGGGCACGGGCAGACCGATGTTGGTCATCTCAGCCAGGTTGGCGCCCTTGCCGCCCAGAAGTTCACGCATGTTGGCGTTGCCTTCCGTGAACAGGTAACAATACTTCTTGCTCATAGAAACTCTCCTTCGATTTTTGCCCGGAACAGGCAGAATAGAACAACATGGAGCCGGTGGACGCCCAATGCGGAAAACCGGCGGCCTGCGGCTCCGGATATAACCATTTTGTATTATAGTAGATTGGGAAAGAAAATACAATCAATATATTTTACAAGATTTTCTTTTGAAATTAAACGTTTTCGATAAAGAAAAAGGCGGTTTTTCAAACGTATGCCGCTAAAGTGAACGCAGAGAGCCGCTTTTAGATGAATCGTTTATGCGAAACGAAGGTATTCTGAGGAAGATCGAACGGCGGTCTGCGTACGCAGACCGCCGTTGTGGGGTTCTTCTTCAGTTGCCGAGATCCTGCCCCAGAATGTACTTTTTCAGGGGCTTATACAACACCGCCGCGATGACCAGCGCAATGATGGTATTGGGCAGCATATAGGAGCCGTTATAGACCAGAGAATAGGCGGAAGGACTGGTGAAGGTCCACTTCATGAACTCCGTGGGAGCCAGAATTTTGTAGATGGTCACGCCGCTGATGTAGTGAACGACAAAGCGGCCGAGGCAGCCTACCACGGTACCGACAAAGATGCCCCACTTCTTGCCCTTGAACAGGCCAGCCAGACCCAAGGGAGTAAAGGCCACCAGATAGTCCAGCAGCATGGACTGCCAGCCCCAGGCGTAAGCACCGTCAAAAATGAGCTGCAAGAGGCCGAAGGTGAAGCCGGCCATGAGGCCCGGAGTCAGTCCCCAGCGGACGGCAAACAGGATGATGGGGAACATGGCGGGGGTCAGGGAGCCGCCGTTGGGCAGTTCCATCAGCTTGATGTAGCTGAGTACCTGGGCCAGGGCCACCATCATGGCACCCTCGCACAGCATCCGGACTCGGAAATGGGAGTTGGTATTCTTTGCGGACATAAACGTCCCTCCTGAAAAAAAGTACCGCAGGCCACATGAACGGGCTTGCGGTACGGAAAGACAGATCGTTCACTTCCTACGCCGGCATTACCCGGATCAGGTTTAAGGGAAAGAGGGCAGTCACAGCCCCGCATCTCAGCCGGAGTTCTCTCCAGCACCCCTGTGTTCAGTTTTCTACGGCCAGTTAAAATTATAGAGAAAAACGGCGGTTTTGTCAATACAATTGCCGAATCTCAGTACCGTTTGTCCAGAATGGAGACGATCTCCGCAAGGGTATCGTGGTCGCAGTCCGCCACAATGGTAGCGCCGCAGCTTCGCACGGTTTCTACGCAGTTAGCCGGGGCAAACCCCTCTGCCGCCATCGTCAGCATGGAGAGATCGTTGTTTTCGTCTCCAGCGCAGTAGATATGATCCATGGAGATCCCCAGGCGCTTTGCCAGACGAGCTACCATAGCTCCCTTGCTGGCGCCCTTCCGGGTGACCTCCAGCAGAGTCCTATCGGAGAAAAACACCTCATAGTCCGCTGACCAAGGCTGTCCGCTCACATAGTCCCGCAGAGCCAGCAGGTGCTCGTGGTCATCCTCAAACATGATCTTGATGAGGGGCATCGGCACCACCAGCAGGGTTGGGACAGGCTGCACTCCGGCATGGGTCACGTGCTCATGCTGCCGGGTGTACTCGTTGGGCCGCACAGCATGGATCACATTGTCCATGTGATAGGCCTCCACTGCCGCTGTGGGAAACCGGTTCAGCACATCCTGACCTTGGCTGCGAATGGTCTCCGGCAGCTCCATGGTTTCCAGATAGCGTTCCGTTTTGAAATCGTACAGCGCGCCGCCGTTGCACACAACGGCCGGTGCGTTCATGGGCACCTGCTCCGCGAATATCCGGAAGGCGGGCAGCGCCCGGCCTGTGGCTACGGCAAAGCGGCCGCCGTTGTCCATGAAATAGCGGAGGGCTTCCACATTCCGCTGTGAAATAGGTGGAATGGGACAGCCGGTGCGGCGGGGCCGCTCTGTATTCAGGATGGTATTGTCAAAGTCGCTGGCCAGCAGGACGCCGTCAAATTTTCCCATAGTTATTCTCCTAAAAAACGGCGGAGCGGAAAGATTCCCGCTCCGCCTGAGATAGTCGCTTATTCTGCGGAGGGTGTTCCGCCGGCGTTTCCGCCGCCACCGCCGCGATGGCGGCGTCCGCCCCGGTGACGGCGGCGCTTAACAGCTTCACCGCTTTCCGGATTGATGACCTTTTCCCGGGCGGGAGCCGCATCCTGTTTGGGACGTTGGTCCTGCTTAGGCCGCTGAGACCGGTTTGCGGGCTTGCCGCCCTGACGGCTCTGGCCTTCGGGGGCCTTGGGAGCTTCCTTCTTCGCCGGTGCGGAAGTGTTGGGCGTTCCCTCGCCGCTGCCGCCGCTTCTGCGGCGTCCGCCCCGGTGACGGCGGCGGTTCTTGCTCTCGCTGCCCTCCTCGCGGGGACGTTCCCGGACGGGGGCCGGCGTCTCCGCCGGTTCCTCCGCTTCAAAGTGCCGGGAGATCACCGGCGCGATGAACTCCTCTTCCTTTTCCTCCACATACCGCTCGGGCCGCTCCGTGGGGATCTCAATGCCCTCACGGCTGCCCTTGCCATTGCGCAGGACACAGATCTCGCAGTTGTGGTAGCACTTCTGGGTCTCCGGAGCACTGTCCAGGCTGACCTTTACGGTTTCCCGCAGCAGGTCCACGGCTTTTACATTGCCGGGGCCGTCGGGGGTCTGAACGAAGGATTCCTGCTTGGGCATCCGCTTCTGAGCATCCTCATAGGCGTTCTGCTCATATTTCAGGCAGCACATCAGCCGTCCGCAGGTGCCGGAGATCTTGGTGGGATTCAAGCTGAGATTCTGGGTCTTGGCCATCTTGATGGAGACGGGCAGGAACCCGTCCAAAAACTGGGAGCAGCAGAAGGGGCGCCCGCAGATGCCGAGACCGCCCACCATTTTGGCCTCGTCCCGGACGCCGATCTGACGCAGCTCGATCCGGGCCCGGAACACGCCGGCCAGATCCCGCACCAGCTCCCGGAAGTCCACCCGGCCGTCGGCGGTGAAGAAGAAGATGATCTTACTGCCGTCAAAGCTGGCAGATACGTTCACCAGCTTCATTTCCAGACCGTGATCCGCGATCTTCTTCTCGCAGATGTCGAAGGACTCGCTCTCTTTTTTCCGGTTGTAATCCACGGTGCGGCGGTCGGCGTCGGTGGCCAGCCGCAGCATGGCGCACAGGGGCTGGACAACGGCTTCGTCCGCCACCTCGTGGTTCCCCTGGGTGCAGGTGCCGAATTCCGGGCCCTGGGCGGTCTCCACGATGACCTGATCGCCCATTTTAACCGCATGTCCCTTGGGGTCAAAATAATAATTCTTGCATCCGCCACGAAAGCGGACACTGATCACTTCAGTCAAAGGATTTCCTCCAATTCCACCGCCAAAGCCCCCAGCACATGGCTGGCGCCCACATTGTAGGAGCAGGCTCCGCGGTACGTTTGTAACAATTCTATTGTGCCCATGATCCGCTGTTTTGTCAAGCGTTTCCCAAGTTGGACAATGAGGGCCGCGTCCGGTCCCTCCGGGGCTTGGCCGTACTGGGCCAGCAGGGCTGCCGCCAGAAGGGTCCGGGCCTGATCCAGCATGGCCGCAAGGCCGTCCCGGTCCAGCCGTTTTTTCTCAAGACGGACCATCAGCTCTGTGACAGTCCCCCTCTTCCCTGCCGCCAGCAGACGGCACAACTCCACGCCCGCCTCCGAGTTTTCCTTTTCCACGGTGACGGCGGGATGGAGCTTCAGTTCCACGCACCGGGAACGGAGCGTCTGCAAGACCACGGAAGAATTTTCCGCACAGAAGAGGAATGCCGCGTAGGGCGGGCCTTCCTCTACGATCTTCAGCAGTACGTTCTGGTCCTGCTCTGTCAGAATGGTGCAGTCCGGAAAGATATAGACCTTCCGGGCACCCTCGTTGGACCGGATATAGGCATCGGCGCGGATCTGGCGGACGGTGTCCACGGAGAGATTCTTATGGGCCTCGTCCCGGACAGTGATAACGTCCGGGTGAATGCCGGAGAACACCTTGCGGCAGGCGGGACATGTCCCGCAGGGCTTTTGTCCGCCGCCCTGACACTCCATGGCTGCAGCAGCGTACTGCGCGGCGGCGATCCGGTCCCCGCTGCCGGAAAACAGCAGCGCGTGGGAAAGTGTTCCCCGTCCGGCGGCTTCCCGGATCCGCCGGGCAATGGGGTCATTGGCAAATTCCATTGGACCGCCTCCCTTCTTTCCCGTTTCCCGCAAAAATGCGGAATAAGTATAGCATATTTCACGCAAAAAGGGAAGAACCGTTTTTCCTATCAATGGAGTGCGAAAAAATTTTCAATTCCATATTGACAACTTTCCTTGTCAATGGTATCATCCATAAATGACAAAGATAGTTGTCAAATTGACAAGCGGACCTAACAGAAAGGAGGGGCCTATGCCCCTGTATAACCGATTGAAGGAATACCGGGCCCGGCTGGGAGTCAACCAGCAGGAAATGGGCCGTCTGGCGGGGGTCTCCCGCCAGACCATCAGCCAGATCGAGCGGGGGGACTACTCCCCCTCTGTGACCCTGGCGCTGAAGCTGGCAAAGCTGTGCCAGGTCTCTGTGGAGGATATTTTCAGCTATGAGGAGGATGTGCGCAATGAAGCAGAAAAGTGAGAATCAAAAGGCATTTCCCAGATTTTTGGGGATCTTAGTGGTGGCTAGCCTTATCGGCGGTGTGCTGGGTGGTCTGTCCGGTGTGGCCGGGTATTTCTGGGAGGACCATACTGCTTTCGGTGCGGCGTTTGCCCACCTGCTGGGCGCCGCATCCCCCTGGGCTATGGCTGCCTGTGCCGCCGTGCTGCTGGGTCTTGGACTGTACCAGTACCGCAAGTCAAACACTGCCTTCCATGGCTGGGACGGCGAGGATGAGGACGTGATGCAGCGGGCGGAGGAGCGCCTAAGCTGGGCGTTGCTGCTGGACAGCCTGACGGTGATCGTCAGCTTCTTCTTTTTCAATGCCGGCACCGCGAAGCTGCCCCAGAGCTCCGATGGTAATACGATCACGCTGCTGGTGATCTTTCTGGTAGTCATCGCACTGGCCACTCTGCTCCAACAGAAGACAGTGGATCTCACCAAGAAGATGAATCCGGAAAAGCGGGGCAGCGTATATGACATGAAGTTCCAGGAGCGCTGGTGGGAAAGCTGCGACGAGGCGGAGCGCCGCCAGATCGGCCAGGCCAGCTACAAGGCCTACGTTACGGTGAGCCGCTTCTGTCCTTACTGCTGGGGCGTGCTGCTTCTGGGGAACATGGTCTTTCACTACGGCATCCTGCCCAGTGCCGTGGTGCTGGTGATCTGGGCGGTGCTGTCGGTGAGCTATACCCGGGAGGCCATCCGCCTGGGCCGCCGGGGCCAGAAAACGGAATAAGAGGACAAAAAGGAAAGGCCGCTTATGCGGCCTTTCCTTTTGTGGATCGTGTACTTTGATTTACTTCTTCTTGCTCTCCCACTTGGTGACGCACAGGGAACAGGCAATGTCGCCGGTGACGTTCAGGCAGGTACGGCCCATGTCGAACAGACGGTCCACAGCCACGATCAGGCCAATGTAAGCCACGGGGATGCCGATGGCTTCCAGCACCATGGCCAGCATGATCATACCGGCACCGGGAGTACCGGCGGTGCCGATGGAGGCCAGCGTAGCGGTGACCACAATGAGGATCATCTGGCTCAGGGTCAGCTGCATACCGGCACAGGTGGCCAGGAACACAGTGGCAACGCACTGATAGATGGCGGTGCCGTCCATGTTGATGGTGGCGCCCAGAGGCAGCACGAAGGAGGAAATATCGTCCTCAGCGCCCAGAGCATCGGCGCACTCCTTGGAGACCGGCAGGGTCGCGGCGGAGGAGGTGGAGGTAAAGGCGAAGATCATAGCCGCGGAAGCATTCTTGAAGAACTTGACGGGGCTGATGCCGGCAAACGCCTTGGCGGAAACAGAATAGACCAGCAGGGCGTGGAGAATGTAGCCGATGTAGGCGCACAGAATGACCAGCGCCAGAGAGCCGAGGATCTCAGCGCCCTGGGTGGCAACCACCCAGGTCATGTAGGTAAACACACCGATGGGACTCAGGGAGATGATGAATTCCATCAGCCGCTCAACCACGGCATAAGCGGAGGTCACCATGTCCCGGACCAGCTTGGACTTCTCACCGGCAGCCAGAATGGAGCCGCCGAACAGCAGGGCGATGACGATGACCTGAAGCATGTTGGCTTCGGTAAACGCCTTCCACATGTTGGTGGGGAAAATGGCAACCAGAGTCGCCATGAAGCCGGCGTATTCCTTGGCCTCGTACTCGGCAGCCTGGGCAGCCTCGCTGAGGTTGGGGAACAGGCCCGCGTTGTTGAACACCGTTGCCAGAACCAGACCGATGACGCAGGCCACGGCGGTAGTGACCATGAAGTAGAGAATGGTCTTCCAGCCCACGGCGCCTACCTTTTTCATGTCACCCATGGAGATGATGCCGTCGATCATAGACAGCAGCACCACAGGCACCACGATGAACTTCAGCAGGTTGACGAAGATATCACCGAAGGGCTTGATGTAGCTGGTGGTGAAGCCGGCCGCGCCGGTGAAGTAGAACACCAGACCGACAACGATACCCAGTACCAGAGCAATAAAGATCTGTACCGGCAGGGACAGTTTTTTCTTTTTTTTCATAGAATACGCTCCCTCTTTCACACTTTTTAATACGCTGTGCGTAAAATTCGCAGAAATTTACGCAAATATGATTGGAGATATTATAGCGGTATGCCGGGAACTTGTAAAGTCCGCACTAATAAAGTTGTTTATTTTGTGCAAAATCCCATCTGTTTCACTGGATCATTCGTCAAAACAGAGATTCTATGGGCGTTTTTTGCTTATTTTGCCCGTACACGGAAGCCGCAGAAACGGATGGCGGCTTTTGCAAGCTCCGCCGTGGGATCCACCACGGGGAACGTCAGGCCCACGGCCTCCGCAGCCAAGGGCAGTTCCGTGCAGCCCAGCAGGAACACACCGGCCCCACGGGTCATCATATGCTCCACCACGGTCAAAAGATCCGCCCGGTAAGCGTCCGGACCTTTTCCGGCTTTGACACCGTCATAGATGACCCGCATGAGGGCATCCTGCTCTTCTGTCTCCGGGGTCAGGTACGGCACATCGGCTTCCCCAAGGGCATTTTGATACAGTTGAGCGGAAAGCGTCCCCTTTGTGGCCAGAATTCCCACGGTTTTTCCGGGAAACCGGGTTTTGCAGGCTTCCGCGGCAGCGGTAAGGATGCTGAGGAAGGGGATCTCTGTCATGGCCTGAAGTCGGGGCAGGAAGTAATGGGCGGTGTTGCAGGGCATGATGACACAGTCTGCACCGCAGGCTTCCAGATTCCGGAGGGCACTTGCCATTTCCGGTACCGGGTCCGGGCCGTTGCTGAGGATGGCGGCGGTGCGGTCGGGAATGTTGGCATTGCTGTCGATGTATACCCGGATATGATCCCGGTCCGTTTCCGCCTCCGTCAGCAGAGTGATCTTCTGAAACAGGTCGGCGGTGGCCAGAGGGCCCATGCCGCCTAAAATACCGATAGTCTTTTTCTCACACATATTACGCACCTCAACTCCAGAATTCCGGGAATAAAAGCTCGCTGCCCACCTTTACGGTCAGCAGAAGCAGGACTGCGATCACCGTGGGCCGGACGATCTTGCTGCCGTTTTTGATAGCCAGACCCGCCCCCAGGTAGTGGCCCAGAATAGAGGCCACGGCGGAGATCAGGCCCACCCCCACCAGCACGTAGCCTGCCCGCAGGGCGGTGAACAGGCTGCCGAAGTTGGAGGCCACGTTGATGACTTTCACGCCGCCGGCGGCGTGGCGGGTGTCCAGCTTGGCGAAGCGGACGAAAATGATCATCAGGAAGGTGCCGGTGCCGGGACCGTAATATCCGTCGTACCCGCCGATGAGAAAGGCCGCCGCCCAGACGATGAGTCTGCGGAGCCAGGGGGCCAGGGGCTCCGGCTCGTCCGGCCATTTGTGGGTCCGCAGGGTGATGAAGGCCACCACCGGCAGCACCAACAGCAGCAGGTATTTCAGTACCACCGCCGGGGTGTGGTGCTGGAGCCAGGTGCCGCACACGGACCCCACCAGCGCCAGCACCACGGAGGGGGCGAACAGGGGCCAGTCCACATAGCCCTGCCGGATGAAGCGGGCGGTGGAAAACACGGTGCCGATGCCGGAGGACAGCTTGTTGGTGCCCAGGGCGTAGTAGGTGGGGAAATTATGAAGCCCCATCAGGTAGGTGGGCACGGTGACGATGCCGCCGCCTCCGGCGATGGCGTCCATAAAGGACCCCAGGAAAACGCCGACGCAGATCAGCAGTACCACCCAGAGGGCTACGCCGTCCACCGTGATGTCAGTCAGGAAGGAAATCATGAAAACTCCTTGTTTACGGCCTGCGGGGCCTGAATTTTGCTGTCAGGCCAGTGGGTCCGACAGATGGAATGTACTCATCTTAACAGACCTTAAACGCCTTGTGCACCGGCATATTCTACAAGAAGCGGGAACAAAAACTGGAAAAGTAAGACAAATCGGACAAAGAGTGCCTTTTCTTTTCGACACCCTCTTACCTTGACGCTTTCGGCTATCCGGCGGTATAATATGAAATTAAAGTATGACATTTGTAAAATGACTTGCGGCTGCCTTGACGTAATCGTTTTAAAATGCTACCCTCAATATGAGAAAAAATAATATGGCAGCAGAAAGGGGAGACCCATGGCAGATCAGACTCAACTGTATCACAGCGGCAGCTTGACGGACGGCTGGCGGCTCTTCGGTGCGCATCCTGCCACAGAGGGAGACGTCCACGGCTGGTGGTTCAACGTTTGGGCGCCTCATGCAAAGGCTGTTTCCGTAGTCGGAGATTTTAACGGCTGGGACCTGACCGTTGATCCACTTACCCAAAAGGGCGAATTCTGGCAGGGCTTTCTCCCGGACCTGCCCGTCTATACCAGCTATAAGTATGCCATTACCGGCGAGGACGGCAGAGTTCACTACAAGGCGGACCCCTACGGGTTCCATACGGAGACCCGCCCCGGCACCGCCAGCAAGCTCTATGACATTGAGCATTTTTCCTGGACGGATGAGGATTTCCGCCGTAATAAGCAGCCGGTGTACCATCAGCCGCTGAATATTTACGAGGTCCATCTCGGCTCGTGGCGGAAGCATGAAAACGGCGAGTTCCTGGATTACCGGGATATGGCCCGGCAGTTGGCGGCTTATGTGAAGGAGATGGGCTACACCGCCGTGGAGCTGCTGCCGGTGACGGAGCATCCTCTGGATGATTCCTGGGGTTACCAGTGCACCGGATACTTTGCGCCTACCTCCCGGTTCGGTACGCCGGAGGATTTCATGTGGTTTGTAAACCACCTTCACGAAAACAACATTCCGGTGATTTTGGACTGGGTCCCCGCGCACTTCTGCAAGGATGAGCAGGGCCTTTACGAGTTTGACGGTACCTGCTGTTATGAATATGCCGATCCCCGGAAACGGGAACACGCCGGCTGGGGTACCCGGGTCTTTGACTACGGGCGGCCGGAGGTGGTGAGCTTCCTCCTCTCCTCTGCCCGGTTCTGGCTGGAAATGTACCACATCGATGGTATCCGGGTGGACGCTGTGGCCTCCATGCTGTATCTGGATTACGGGCGGCAGGACGGCCAGTGGACTCCCAATATCCACGGCGGACGGGAAAACCTGGAAGCAGTGGAATTTCTCCGGAAGCTGAATACCATGGCCTTTGAGGTGGATCCCAACGTGCTGATGATCGCTGAGGAATCTACCGCCTGGCCTCTGGTGACCAAGCCTGCCGACGTCGGCGGACTTGGATTCAATCTGAAGTGGAACATGGGCTGGATGAATGACATGTGCCACTATCTGAAGCTGGACCCCTGGTTCCGGCAGGACCACCACCGGGATTTGACCTTCTCCATGATGTACGCGTTTTCCGAGAACTATGTCCTTCCCATCTCCCATGACGAGGTGGTCCACATGAAGGGCAGTGTGGTGGGGAAAATGCCCGGAGACTACGAAAACCAGCTCCGCTGCACCCGGGGCTTTTATGCGTACCTGCTGGCCCATCCCGGCAAGAAGCTGCTGTTCATGGGACCGGAGATCGGCCAGTGGCACGAGTGGGACTCCAACGGTCAGTTGGACTGGTACTTATTGGAGCATGAGGAAAATCAGCAGCTCCATGCGTTCTTCAAGGCCGCCAACGCCTTCTACAAGGCGGAGAGCGCCCTGTGGGACATTGATTTTGACTGGCAGGGCTTTGAGTGGCTGGTGCCGGATGACAATCACAACAACGTGGTGGTGTTCCTCCGGCGGGATCAGGCAGGGAACGAGCTGCTGTGCGCGGTGAACTTCTCCCCCAACGATTATGAAAACTACCGGGTAGGCGTACCGCCCCGCAAGCGGTATGTCCCCGCCTTTACCACCGACGCGCCGGAATTCGGCGGCAGCGGGTTTGCGGATACGAAGCCGCTGACGGTAAAGGACACGCCCTCCCACGGGAAAGAACAGTCTGTCACTCTCCGGCTCCCCGCGTTCGGGGCGGTATTCCTCCGGGGAGAGGGCAGCTTTACAAAGCGCGGTTCGGCAACCAAGGTGAAAAAAGTGAAAAATAGGAAAAGGAGCTGATCCACCCATGAAAAAAGAGTGTATCGCTATGCTGCTGGCTGGCGGACAGGGCAGCCGCCTGTATGTCCTCACCGGCGCCATGGCCAAGCCCGCCGTTCCCTTCGGCGGTAAATTCCGCATCATCGACTTTCCCCTGTCCAACTGCACCAACTCCGGCATCGACACTGTGGGCGTCCTGACCCAGTACCGGCCCATGGAGCTGAACAGCTACATTGGCTCCGGCCAGCCTTGGGATCTGGACAGCAGCAGCGGCGGCGTCCATATCCTGCCGCCTTACATGGGCAGCAAGGGCGGCACCTGGTATAAGGGCACTGCCAACGCCATCTATCAGAATATCGGCTTCATCGACCAGTATCAGCCGGAGTATGTGGTGATCCTCTCCGGTGACCACATCTATAAGATGGATTATTCCGAAATGCTCCGCCGTCACAAGGAATCGGACGCTGCCTGCACCATTTCCGTTATGGAGGTCCCCTGGGAGGAGGCCAGCCGCTTCGGCATCATGTCGGTGGATGGGGAGGATATGATCACCGAGTTTGCCGAAAAACCCCGTCAGCCCAAGAGCAATCTGGCATCCATGGGCATCTATGTGTTCTCCTGGAAAGCGCTGCGGCGCTACCTCACGGAGGATGAGGCGGATCCGGGTTCCGAAAATGACTTTGGCAAGAACATCATCCCCAAGATGCTGGCGGACGGCCAGCGGATGGCAGCCTTCCGCTTCCAGGGCTACTGGAAGGACGTAGGTACCCTCACCTCTCTCTGGGATGCCAACATGGATATGCTCTCTCCGGAATCCGGTCTGGACCTGTCTGACGAGTCCTGGCCCATCTTCGCCCGCAGCGTGGACGCGCCCCCCATTTACATGGGCGGCGACAGCCGTGTGAGCCATAGCGCCATCAACCGGGGCTGTGACATTGAAGGCACCGTGGAAAATTCTGTACTTTCCCCCAGAGTCACCGTGGAAAAAGGCGCCAAGGTCAGCTATTCCGTGCTCCTCCCCGGCGTTACGGTGGAGACAGGCGCTGTGATCGAATACGCCATTATCGGCGAGGGCTGCCACATCGGCAAGGACTGCCGGGTGGGCGGCGCACCGGATTCCGCTCTCGATGGGAAATGGGATCTGACGGTGCTGGCCCCGGATTGCCAGTTGGAGGACGGCCGAGAGGTGGCCCCCGGCATCATGCTGGACCACCATGGTAAGGAGGTGCTGAAATGAACCGGATGCATGGCATTATTTTCGCCTATGAACAGCGCGGGGAGCTGCGGGAGCTGACAGAGCGCCGTACCGCCGCGTCGATGCCCTTTGGAGGCCGGTACCGGGCGGTGGACTTTGCCCTGTCCAATCTGCTGAACGCAGGCGTTACCGATGTGGGTATGGTACTCCACGGCCGGTATCAGAGTATGCTGGATCATGTGGGCAGCGGCAAGGTGTGGGATATGTCCCGGAAGCGGGGCGGCCTGCATCTGCTGCCTCCCTTCAACTACCTTCACGAGTGGGGCGTTACGCCCTTCCGGGGCAAAATGGAAGCCCTTGCCGGCGTCCGGGACTACCTGAACGAGATCCGGCAGGATTATGTGGTGCTGATGGAGGGCGATCTGGTGGCCAACCTCCCGCTGGCGGATATTCTGGAGCAGCATATCCGCACCCGCGCCGACATCACCGCCGTCTGCGGAGATGACAGCTTCGCCACGGAAAACGGCACCTATTTTGAAAAGGACCCGGACGGACGCATCCGGGAGGTGCTGTTCAATATGCACCAGCCCAGAGGCTACCGGAGTCTGGATGTGTTCGTGATGTCCACAGACCTGCTGCGTTCTCTGGTGGACGAGTGCCAGGCCAGAGATCAGTACAGCTTCCGCCGGGATGTTCTGCAGGCTAAGCAGGATCTGCTGCATTTGCAGAGCTATACCTTCAACGGCTTCGCCGCGCAGATCCGCTCCGTGCAGGAGTACTACGACCGCTCCATGCAGCTTTTGGATAAGCAGATCCGGGAGGACCTCTTTACGCCGGATCGACCAATCCGGGCCAAGGGCGCCGACAAGGCCTCTACCTACATCGGACCTGACGGCGTGTGCCTGAACTCCCTGGTGGCTGAGGGCTGCCGCATCGAGGGCACCGTAGTGAACTCCATCCTCTTCCCCGGCGTCACTGTGGAAAAGGGCGCAAAGGTAGAGGGCTGCATCCTCTTCCGGGGCACCGCTGTCCGGGAGGCAGCGCGGCTGTCCCATGTGATCACGGATAAGCATGTGGAGCTGCTGCCGGGCCGCACCATGGTGGGCCATACCGCATATCCCATTGTCATTGCCAAGGGCAGTGTGATCTGAGCAAGACAGCCTGAGGGGGTTTCGCAAAATCTCTAGTCTTTCTTCTCAGGAAAGGAGTAACAATATATGAAGATTCTGTATGCGGCCAGCGAGGCCGTTCCCTTCTGTAAAACCGGCGGACTGGCAGACGTAGCCGGTTCTCTGCCTCCCGCTCTGGCGGAGCAGGGAGCCGAGACCGCCGTGATCCTGCCTCTGTACCGGCGGGTCAGAGAAAAATTTGCTGACCAGCTGACGTTCCTGTGCTACGATTATGTGGATCTGGCCTGGCGGCACACCTACTGCGGTCTCTTTTCCATGAAAAAGGACGGCGTGACCTGGTATTTCCTGGATAACGAGCAGTATTTTGACCGGCCCGAGCTCTACGGTTATGTAGATGACGGAGAGCGCTTCGGCTTCTTCTCCCGGGCCGTGGTGAAGATGCTGGACCATCTGGAGTTCTGGCCGGATGTGATCCACTGCAATGACTGGCAGACGGCCCTGATTCCCATTTATCTGAAGGATGACGGCGTCCGGGAGGACCGGTATCGCTCTATCCGGACGGTGCTGACTATCCACAACATCGAGTATCAGGGACGCTATGACCCCTATTGCCTGGGCGACCTGTTCGGCCTGGACCGGGGCTGGGTGGATGACGGCACCCTGCTGCTGGACGGCGATCTGAATTTGCTGAAGGGCGCCATCCTCACCGCTGACGCGGTGAACGCCGTGTCCCCCACCTATGCGCAGGAGCTGAAGAATCCCTACTTTGCTCACCGGATGGAGGGCATTTTGACCCAGTGCGGCTATAAGCTGTCCGGCGTGCTCAACGGCATCGATATGAAGCTCTACGATCCTGCTGCTGACGGACGCATCACCGCCAACTATACGGCGGAGGATCTGTCCGGCAAGGCTGCGGATAAAACCGCTCTCCAGAACCTGATGGGTCTGAACGAGGAGCCAAACACCCCCATTATCGCCATGGTGAGCCGTCTGGTATCCCATAAGGGATTGGATCTTCTGCGGGAGGTCATGGGCGACATCATGGAGCTGCCTGCTCAATTTGTGGTGCTGGGCAGCGGCGATGCCGGATATGAGGAGTTCTTCCGCCGGACGGCGGAGCGGTATCCCGGCCGTATGGCTGTGCGTCTGGGGTATAATGAGGCACTGTCCATGGCTATCTACGCAGGTGCGGATCTGTTCCTGATGCCCTCCCGCAGCGAGCCCTGCGGCCTTTCCCAGATGATCTCCATGCGCTACGGCACGGTGCCCATCGTCCGGGAGACCGGCGGCCTGAAGGACACTGTTCAGCCCTATGAGGCCTGGCGTGACGCCGGTACCGGCTTTACCTTCGCCAACTACTCCAGCGCGGATATGCTCCATGTGATCCGGGAGGCGGTGTATCTCTACAAGGATTATCCCGACGCCTTTGCCCGTTTGAGAGACCGGGCCATGGCACAGGATTTCAGCTGGAACCGCAGCGCCGGGGACTACCTGCGGATCTACGGCGCTGTCACTGGCCTTTCCTGGGAAAAGTCTGCCCCGGAAGCGCCTGCCGCGGAGGTTGCCGCCTCCACTGAGGAGCCGGTGATCGAGGTTCCTGCCGAGGAAGCTGTTGTTTCCGCTGCGGAGCCGGTCAGTGAGACCGCTGCAAAGCCTGCTGCAAAAAAGGCGGCGCGGAAAACGGCTGTAAAGAAGCCTGCGGCCAAAAAGACAACAACGAGAAAGACCGCAGCCAAGGCCACGACTAAAAAGGCGGCCGAAAAAGCGGTGGAAAAACCGACTGAAAAAGCAGCCGAGAAGCCCGTTGAGAAGCCGACCGAAGAACCTGTTAAGAAAACTGCCGCGAAGACCACGGCGCCTGCGGACACCGTGGAAACCACGCAGCCTGTTCAACCCAAAAAGAAAGGAGCCGCTAAAAAAGCGGCAAAGTAAACCCGTATGACCGTACCATTTACCACGCAATCGTTACAAGACGCCCTGACCGCCAAGCTGGCCTTGAACTTCGGCACCGAGCCGGGGGAAGCCACGGATCAGGAGATGCTGAAAGCCTGCGCTCTGGTGCTGCGGGATGTGATGGCCCTCCGGGGCGTACAGACCGCCAAGGAAACGAAAAAGGAGCAGAAAAAGCAGGTCCACTATCTCTCTCTGGAATTCCTCATGGGCCGGAGCCTGATGAAAAACGCTTACAATCTGGGCGTGCTGCCCGAATTGAAGGAGGCTCTGGGCAACCTGGGCTTCAAGTCCGGGGACCTGTTTGAGCTGGAACCGGACGCAGGTCTGGGCAACGGCGGTCTGGGCCGCCTGGCCGCCTGCTATCTGGACTCCATGACCACGCTGGACATCCCCGCCACCGGCTATTCCATCTGCTATGAGCTGGGTATTTTCAAGCAGAAGATCGTGGAAGGTCAGCAGGTGGAGCTGCCTGATGACTGGAAGGGCGTTGGCTCCGCTTGGCTGCTGCCCAAGCCCGACGAGGCTCAGGCCGTCCACTTTGGCGGTACCCTTCGGGAATTCTGGCATGACGGCCATCTCCACATCGTCAACGAGAACTCCACCACCGTGCTGGCCGTTCCCTGCGACATGGTGGTGGCGGGCTATGATACCGACCACGTCAACACGCTCCGGCTGTGGGATGCCCGCTCCACCCGCCCTGTGGATATGGCCCTGTTTTCCCGCGGCGAATATCTGAAAGCCTCCGAGGACGAGGCCATGGCGGAGACCATCGCCAAGGTCCTCTACCCTGAGGATAACCACTACGAGGGCAAGTCCCTGCGGCTGAAGCAGCAGTATTTCTTCGTTTCCGCCACGGTGCAGTCCATTGTCACCAAGCATCTGGAGACCTATGGCACCCTGAAGAACTTCCATGAGAAAAACGTCATTCAGATCAATGACACCCATCCGGCTCTGGTGATCCCGGAGCTGATGCGGATCTTCATGGACGAGGCGGGCATGAACTGGGACGAGGCGTGGGACATCACCTCCCGCTCCGTGGCCTATACCAACCACACGGTCCTTTCCGAGGCGCTGGAGCGCTGGCCCCAGCAGCTGGTGGAGACCCTGCTGCCCCGCGTGTGGCAGATCATTCAGGAGATCGCCCGCCGCTGGCAGGAAAAGGTGGAGAATTTCTTCCACGATCCCTCTGTTACTGAAAAGATGGCTATTGTCTGGGGCGGCGAGGTACGGATGGCCAACCTGTGCGTTGCAGGCGGCCTGTCCGTCAACGGCGTGTCCGGCCTCCATTCCGAGATCCTGAAAAAGGACGTATTCAAAAATTCCTATGCCATGGAGCCCTGGAAATTCACCAACGTCACCAACGGCATCGACCACCGCCGCTGGCTCAGCGAGATCAATCCCGGCCTTGACGCCCTTGTCCGGGACCTCACCGGCGGGGACGAGTACCTCCTGCACCCGCAGGCGCTGAAAAAGCTGGAGGACCATGCCGAAGACGCCGCCGTGCTTCAGCGGCTGGAGGACATCAAGCGGCAGAACAAGGAGGACTTTGCCGCATATATCAAAAAGGCGCAGGGCGTCACACTGTCGCCGGACGCTATTTTTGATGTGCAGGTCAAGCGGCTCCACGAATATAAGCGCCAGCTTTTGAACGTGCTCCACATCATCACGCTCTACCAGCGGCTTCAGGATGACCCGGGCTGCATCACCCGGCCCCACACGTTCCTGTTCGGTGCCAAAGCCGCACCGGGCTATGCCGTGGCCAAGCGCATCATCCACCTCATCAACTCCCTTGCGGACGATATTTCCCACGATCCCCGCTGCCGGGGCAAGCTGCAGGTGGTATTTCTTGAAAACTACCGGGTGTCCCTTGCCGAGCACCTGATGCCCGCCAGCGAGGTCTCTCAGCAGATTTCAACTGCCGGAAAGGAGGCCAGCGGCACCGGCAACATGAAATTCATGATGAACGGTGCTCTGACCGTCGGTACGCTGGACGGTGCCAATGTGGAGATGCACGATCTGCTGGGCGATGAGAATATGTTCCTGTTCGGCCTCCACGCCGATCAGGCCGCGCAGCTCCGGCGGGAGGGCTATGTGCCCCAGCGGTATGTCAGCCATGACCCGCAGTTGGAGCGCTGTCTGAGCTCCCTGCGCCGGGGCTTCCGGGACGGGGTGAGCTATGAGGACCTCTACCAGCGGCTCATCGGCAGCGACGAATATCTGCTGCTGGCGGATTACCGGGCCTATTG
>ENA-UEQJ01000074-UEQJ01000074.1-human-gut-metagenome-genome-assembly--contig:-NODE-74-length-69101-cov-8.522601_pt1 | contig 69101 bp, 88 predicted proteins | sample MGYA00242937_ERZ507938 | MGnify/ENA primary metagenome ERZ507938 (study PRJEB26167, sample SAMN06115437) | human gut metagenome | host: Homo sapiens | place: China:Gansu | collected 2015-07-03 | study...
CACCGAGTTGCCCCGATTAGAACCTGAATCTAACGCGTCTGCCAATTCCGCCATATCCGCATATTCTGTTTTGTTCGTGAGCTGTGTTGCTCGGAACGATAGTTATTATACCAGATATACCGAAATTGTCAAGCGTTTTCTGCAAAAAACTTTTCTCTTTTTATAAAACGTCATACTTCCGTAAAAAAGCCCGTCGCAGGCCGGTTTTCCGGCACAGGACGGGCGGTTTATTTGGTCGTTTGAGCGTGGCCGCCGGGCACTGGCGGCAGACATTTTCTGTTGCTTACAACGCGCGGCCCCACACCAGCCACAGGTACACCGAGCCGGTCAGCACTGCCGCCAGTGTAAAGGGCACCCCGATGCGCAAAAAGTCGGCTGTGCGCACGGTCTCACCATTCTTGCGCAGGATGCCGATGGCCGCAATGTTGGCCGATGCCCCGATGGGGGTCAGGTTGCCGCCCAGCGTTGCGCCGGTGAGCAGACCGAAGTAAAACACCTCCGGTGCCATGCCTGCACCATTGTTCATCAGCGCGGCAATGCCCTGCACCACCGGCAGCATGGTGGCCACATAGGGGATATTGTCAATGAAGGCCGACAGCACCACCGATACCACCACCAGCAGCACATACAGCCGGAAAGGATCCTCCCCGGCCACGGTATGGAACAGCTGCGCGGCAGCGTCGATGACACCCGCCGTGCGGATGCCCGCGATCACGATGAACAGCCCGAAGAGCAGCAGCAAGGTGTCCCGGTCCAGCTCCTGCACCACCTGCACCAGCGGCTTTGCCGAGCGGTCCCGCAGGCAGGCACGGACCACGCCCACCACGCACAGGGTCATGCAGATGAGCCCGCTGCGCAGATCGTACAGTGTTGCCAGCAGGCCGCTTTCCGGCTGCGGCAGGAAAGATGCCACGATCAGCAGCCCCACTGTCAGCAGCATCAGGGCGGTGGGCACATCGTCCTCCACCTGTGTTTCCACACGGGCGGTGATGGGCTGTTTTTCCTTCCGGAACAGCCACAGCAGCACCAGCAGGGAGGTCAACGCGCCCAGCTCCACACCCCAGAAGACGCCCGGGCGGCCGTGCATCCAGAAAAAGTCAAAGAAGTTCATCTCCGCAAAGCCGCCCAGCAGGATGCTGGTGGTATCCCCCACCAGCGTGGCTGCGCCCTGCAGATTGGAGGACACCGCAATGGCAATGATCACCGGAACCGGCGAGATCTTCAGCTTGCGGGCAATGGCCAGGCCCACCGGTGCCACCATGAGCACTGTGGCCACATTGTCCACAAATGCACTGATGACCCCGGCAAAAAGTGCCAGCACGCACACAGCCCACTGGGCATTGGGCACCCAGACGATCAGCTGCTCAGCCAGGCGGGCCGGCATCCGGCTCCGGATGAACAGCGACACGATCCCCATGGTGCCAGACATCATCAGCAGCACATTGTAATCCACCGCCCCCAGCGCCGCCGAGAGCGAAAAATCATACACGCCCAGCTGTCCCAGTGCCATGAACACCGCCGCGCTGCACAGGGCTACCCACGGGCGCTCTTTGGGCAGTGCCAGCATGAGCAGATAGGTGACCGCAAAAATTACCAGTGCAGGGATCATACGCCCTCCTCTGCAGTCTGACGGCTCTCCGGGTCCTCGTCGATCATGCGGTAGCCCACGCCCAGCTCGTTGAGGATGTAGGGGTTGCTGCCGGGGCGGCTGCCCAGCTTTTTGCGGATATTGGCCATGTTCACCTGCAGCTTTTTGGTGCTGCCCACATCGGTATCGCCCCAGATGGCCCGCACGATGGCGGCGTAGGTCATCACCCGGCCGGCATGCTGGGACAAAAAGGCCACGATGTTGTATTCCGTCTGGGTCAGGCGCACCTCCTGCCCTTCCACGAACACCTTGCGGCGGTCGTAGTTGATGCGCAGTCCCTGAGCCTGGAACTCCCCGCCGGATGCTGCGTCGCCGGTGCGGCTGTAGCGGTTCAGGCGCAGGGCCACCCGCACCCGGGCCAGCAGTTCCCCGGTGCCGAAGGGTTTGGTGATGTAATCGTTGGCACCCAGGTCCAACGCCTCGATCTTATCCATCTCGTCGGTACGGGCCGACAACACGATGATGGGGGTCATGTACTTCTGCCGCACGGTACGGATCAGCTCCAGCCCGTCCCGATCCGGCAGGCCCAGGTCCAGAATCACCAGATCCGGGTTGTGGGAGGCGAACAGGGTCAGGCCCATGGTGCAGGTGTGCGCCACCAGCGCCTGATAGTCGTTCGTGGTCAGCAGCGTTTCAATGAAGCTGCAGATGTTCGCCTCGTCCTCCACGATCAGCACCTTATATTTATTATTGCTCATCCTCTGCGTCCTCCAGTTCGATTTTTTCCGTCTCCAGCCAGAAACGGATGGTCGTGCCCTCGCCGGGGCGGCTCTCTGCGTCGATCTCGCCGCCGTGGGCCTTGATGATGGCCGCGCACACCGACAGGCCGATGCCCATGCCGTGCTTGCCGCTGTCGGCCGGGGCGTTGGGGTCCGGGCCGCCGGTGCCGGAGAACAGGGTGCGCAGACGCTCTTTCGGGATGCCGCAGCCGTCGTCCTTCACCTCAAACACAGCCCGGCTGCCCAGCGTGAACACCCGCAGCGTCAGGGTGGTCATGCCCTCGGCGTGGAGCACCGCGTTCTCCAACAGGTTCATCAGCACCTGCTGGATCAGCATGGAGTCCATGGGGATCATAACAAAGTCCTCCGGCAGCTCCAGCTGCACCGGAACGTCCGGGCAGCGCTTTTTGAATTTGACCAGCACCGCGTCCAGCAGCTCTTCCAGCACGGTGGGGGTCTTTTTGACCGTCACCTGTTCCCCGTCGAAGCGGGTCACGGAAAGCAGATTCTCCACCATACGGTTGAGCCACTGGGCATCCTCGCAGGCCTCCCGCAGCAGCTTGAGGGCCTGTTCCTTGCCCAGCGAATCGTAGTTTTCCGTCACGGTGGAGCAGGCCCCGTAAATGGAGGTGAGGGGCGTGCGCAGGTCGTGGGAGACCGCCCGCAGAAGATTGGCGCGCATTTTTTCCCGCTCGGTCTCCATGCGCAGCTGCTCCTGTTTTTTGACCCGGGTGGTCAGGGTACTGGTCATGATGGATACGGCCAGCATCACAAGGCCGGAGAACAGATTTTCCGGCAGGGTAAAATTGAAGGCAAAATAGGGGGTGAAAAAGGCAAAGTTGACCGCCAGCACACTTGCCAGCGAGGCCAGCACGCCCCAGAGATAACCGTCGGTGTACATGGAGGTGACAAACACAGCCAGCATGAAGATCAGCATGGCCACGCCGTCGATGCGGCCGGTGATGCACTGCACCCATACCACCGCCACCCCGGCGACGCACAGTGCGGCAAGCATGACCAGAAGGTCGCGGGACCAGGTACTTTTTTTCATAAACGGTTCACCCCTCCTGATTTTATTCTGTCCTAATATAAGATTATACCACACCCCTGCTAAAGAATCAGCAAAAACGCTGCCACATTGACGATGTGCCGGTTCCGGGCTATCCTGGAACCAGCATCCCATACCGCCCGGAAGGAGGCCTTGGCAGCAGCAACTACTTCGGGGCGCAATTCCGACAGCATTTTGGCTGTCCGCCCTCTGCGCTTTTTTCCTATTTGACAAGCCTGCGGCCGGGGGTTACAATGGATGCATCTGAACTATAGGAGCGTTTTTATGCTGTACTTTGAAAATGACTACTGCGAGGGTGCCCATCCCGCCATCCTGCAGAAGCTGACCGAGACCAACTTTGAAAAGGTGTCCGGCTACGGCACTGACCCCTACTGCGCCAGCGCACGGGAGAAGATCCGCGCCGCCTGCGCCTGCCCGGACGCCGACGTGACCTTCATCTCCGGCGGCACCCAGACCAACGCCATCGTCATTGCCTCCATGCTGCAGCGCTGGCAGGGCGTGCTGGCCGCGGCCACCGGCCATGTGGCCGCCCACGAAGCCGGTGCCATCGAGTACACCGGCCACAAGGTGATCAGCCTGCCGGCCCACGAGGGCAAGGTGTCTGCCGCCGATGTACGGGACTGGTGCGCCACCTTCTATGCCGACGCCAACCACGACCACATGGTGTTCCCCGGCATGGTGTACATCTCCCACCCCTCCGAGTACGGCACCCTGTACACAAAACAGGAACTGGAAGATCTGCACACCGTCTGTCAGGAATACCGGATGCCGCTGTTTCTGGATGGTGCCCGGCTGGGCTACGGCCTGATGGCCGAGGGCTCCGACGTGACCCTGGCCGACATCGCCCGGCTCACCGATGTGTTCTACATCGGCGGCACCAAGGTGGGTGCCCTGTGCGGCGAGGCCGTGGTGTTCCCCCACGGTGCCCCGGCCCACTTCATGACCATGGTCAAGCAGCAGGGTGCCCTGCTGGCCAAGGGCCGTCTGCTGGGCATCCAGTTCGATGTGCTGTTCACCGATGATCTGTACACGAAGATCAGCAAAAATGCCATCGACACCGCCAACGCCCTCAAGAAGGGTCTGGCCGCCAAGGGCTATCGCTTTTTTATGGATTCGCCCACCAATCAGGTGTTCGTGGTGTTGGAAAACACCCAGCTGGCCGCACTGGAAGGCCGGGCAAAGTTCGGCTTCTGGGAGAAGTTCGACGACACTCACACCGTGGTGCGCATCGCCACCAGCTGGGCCACCCGCATGGAAGAGATCGAGCAGCTGATTGCGCTGATGTAACAGCAAACCCCGCCGGAGTTTGTGCAGGATTGCAGTTGCATTTTGGGGCGCAGTATGGTATCTTTTGAATATACCATATGGGTTTGGGCGCAGCAGGCCCGTGCGGCGGCCGCACCCCTGAATATGATCAGAAGGAAGGATTATTATCATGGGCTTTTTTGACAAGCTGTTCGGCAACAAGGCCGAAGAAGAAGAAACCGCCAAGTTCTTTGGCCAGAGCAAGACCGTTCTGGCTCCCATCCGCGGCAAGGTCCTGGCACAGGCCGACATCCCCGACGAGACGTTCGCACAGGGCATCCTGGGCCCCGGCTGCGGCATCGAGCCCACCGGCAAGACCGTGTACGCCCCCTTTGACGGCACTGTGAACCAGGTGGCTTCCACCCTGCACGCCGTCGGTCTGACCAGCGAGGACGGCATCGAGATCCTGGTGCACGTCGGCATGGACACCGTGGAGATGAACGGCAAGGGCTTCAAGGCTCTGGTCAAGGAGGGTGACAAGGTCAAGGCCGGCACCCCGCTGCTGAAGGTGGATCTGGACGCCATCCGCGCCGCAGGCCATCCCACCGCTACCGCCATCATCGTGACCAACGGCGATGACATGGGCGAGCTGAAGATGCTGGCCGAGGGCGATGTGCTGGCCGGCACCCCGCTGTTCAAGTTCTGATTTCTGCACAGCAAAAGGCGTGCACTTCCGCAAAGGAGGTGCACGCCTTTTTGATTTCCCGATCTTACTGGCCGCCCGGCTTGTAGTGCAGCACCCGCTCCGACACCAGCCCGTTGAAGAACTGGATGAAGGGCCCCAGGCAGAAGGCACAGATCAGCGTACCGATGCCCACAAGGCCGCCCAGCAGCCAGCACAGCAGCGCACACAGTGCATCGGTGAACACGCGGCAGCCGAAGTACGGCACCGGGGTGTAGTCCCGCAGGCCCAGCGAGAGGTAATCGTACGGGGCGATGCCCAGATCTGCCGTCTGGTACAGCGAAGCCCCCAGCGCCGTGACCGGCACCGCCAGCGCCACCCACAGCAGCTGCACCGGCAGGCCCAGCGCCTCGGCCGGGCCAAAGTGGGCTGCAATGGGGTCGTAGAAGGCCGTGACAATGAACCCGACGCCAATGCCGTTGACAAAGGTGCCCAGGCCGATGTACTTGCGCCCGAACCAGAACTGCAGTGCAAAGAACAGGATGTTCGTGCACAGGTTCTGCACGCCCAGCGAGATGCCCAGCATCTCGGCCAGACGCATATTCAGTGCGCTGATGGAGTCGTTGCCAAGGTGAGACTGCTTGAACAGTGCAATGCCCAGCCCGATGATCACAATACCGACCACCATGCCGAGGATGCGCCGCGCCGAGGGCATCTGCGGGTTCTTTTTCATGATTCTGTTCTCCTTTTTTGCACCAGTTTTACAACGTTCGTTGAAAGCTCAGCGGTGAAGCTGCGTTTCGATTCTTGCCCTGTCTAGTCCTTCGCCAATGACGATGAGCACATCCTGCCCCTGCGGGATGGGTTCCAGTGTTCTGCCGGCAGCGGTGGCGTTCAGCTCCAGCCAGCCGGTGGTGCCCTGCGGGTCCGGTGCAAAGCCCTTCACCCGCAGCACATGGCCGCAGGCGGCATCCGCAAACAGGTGGTCGGCAGCGGCCTGCAGCTGCTGCAGCGTCAGGTGCTGCTCCAGAAAGCACAGAGAGCTGAAGGCTTCGTGCTCGTCAAAATGCAGCTTTTCGCAGCTGGCCTGCCTGCAGCCGCAGGCCGCAATGGCGGCAAGGTCGGCATCGGTAAGCCGTGCCCAGTCCTTGGTGATGATCTCTTCCGGCGCAAAGCGGCGGGAGCACTTGCAGCCCTCCAGCGCACGGGTCAGGTGGGCCACGGCGGCAGCGGTCTGCTGTTGCCCGGCCAGCTGGGTACGGCTGACCAGCACCCGGCCCGCGTTGGCCGTCTCGGACGCCAGCACGTACTCAGCCTGCGGCGAAAGCGTTTCCGGCAGCATGGCATCCACTATGGCGATCACATTGCCGATGTGATACCAGCGGTCCAGCGGGTCGTCCCGCAGCACATCAAAAAACTCGTCCACATCAAAGATGCCGCTGGGTTCCACCACCACCCGGTCGAACCCGCGCATGGCCATGGCAATGAGCTTGGTGCGCATCCGGCGCTGGTGGGTGTCGCAGTCGCATCCGCCGCTGATGGTCTCAAGGTCGCAGTTCGGGCCAAGAAGGTCCTGCACCAGCATTGCATCCACGTTCACTGCGCCGAAGTCGTTTTCCAGAATGCAGACATTGTGGCCCTGTGCCACCAGATACCGGACATACCGACGCAGAAAGGTGGTTTTGCCTGCGCCCAGAAAGCCGGTGATAAGGTCTACCTGTACCATAATAAAAAAGCACCTCCTGTGCTGTTGTTTGCCCGGTTCCAGTATACCGCAGCAAACTGTAATACGCCAGTGGCAGATGCAAAAAGCCCCGCATTTCTGCGGGACTTTTTATGTTCGTATTCAGCCGTTGTCGGATGCAGAGCTGTACTCGGCAATGACCTTGCGGGCGGCAGGTGCCATTTTGGCCGGTACGGTGGCAGGTTTTGCAAGGAAGTAGCCCTGCAGCGCATCCGCGCCCAGCTCGATGACCTTGCGCAGCTCGGCGGCGGTCTCCACACCCTCGGCAATGATCTGCATGCTGCGCGGGTGGGCGAAGGCCACGATGTTCTGCACGATCTGCTGCTTGTCCGGGTCGGTATCGATACCGCGGATGATGGCGATATCCACCTTGATGAACCGGGGCGAAAGCTCCAGCAGGCTGTTCTCGTTGGCAAAGCCGCTGCCGTAATCGTCCAGCGCGAACATGCCGGAGAAGCCCGGCACATGGCGCTTGGCCTCCAGTGCTTCGTGGTCGATCTCCTCTTCCTCGGTGATCTCAATGACCATCTGGCAGCACAGCTCATGCCAGCGGCTTTCCATATACTCGCTGTCCTCTCTGGGCAGGCAGACGCTTGCAATGGAGTTGATGAACAGCATCGTGTCCCTGCGCACAAGGCCCTCGCTGCGCAGGTGGTCGAAGTTCTCCAGCGATTTGAAGAAGGTCAGCCGCTCGATCTCGCACAGTGCGCCCTGCTCCCGCGCCAGCTTCATGATGGTAGCGGGCGAGCGCAGCGCTTCCATATCGGAGCGCATCAGGGCTTCGTAGGCCATCACCTTGCCGGTACGGGCCGAGAAGATGGGCTGGAACACATAGTACACCCGTTCCTCGGTAAGCAGCTGCTGGAAGTCGCGTCTCAGCTGTGCGGCCTGTGCTTCCTGCTGGTAGATCTCCATGCTGAACTCTTCCAGATGTCCCTTGTTGGTGCGCTTGACCTGATAGAGGGCAAAGTCGGCATACTTTTTCAGGGTGTCCATATCGGTGCCGTTGGCCGGGTACCACGCCACACCGCCGGAAATGCTGATACGCAGCTCATTGCCGCTGGGCAGGATGGCAACGCTCTTCTTCATGGCGCTGCTCAGGGTGCGGATCTTCTCACGGATCTGATCCTGACTGGAATAGCCGTAGAACAGCAGCACGAACTCATCGCCGGAAAGGCGGGACACCACAGTGCCGTTGGGTGTGTTCTCCGCAAGGCAGCGGCCAGTGCGGTGGATGTACTGGTCGCCCCAGTCGTGGCCGTAGGTATCGTTGATGTGCTTGAGGTTGTCCAGATCCATCATCAGCAGAGCTGCAACGCCCAGCTGGTGCGGATCGCGGAACAGCTCTTCGCTCACGCGGTGGAAGGCCTGACGGTTATACAGGCCGGTCAGGATATCGTAATCGCGTTCGTGCTCAATACGCATGCGCTCCAGCGTGGTGGCGGTAACGTCCTCAGCCAGCCCCACCTGCGTGGTCTGGTCGTTGGTGACGCGCAGCATGATGTAGCGGGTCTCGCCCTCCCTGCGGATGGTGAGTATCTTGTCTCCCTCTGCCGTGGTGGTACAGGGATGGGAAAGCTGGATGTTGCTCAGCTTTTCCTCAAAGCGGCGCACACTCAGGAAGTGATCCTTGGGCTGGGGGGCACCCAGCAACGCAAAAAAGTTATCGGTAACATACACACTGCCAGTGTCGAACCTCAGCTCATAGCCGCCCAGCTCCACACTGGCCATGTCCATGATGCGCAAAAACTTTGTGGAGTTGTTCAGCAGCTCGCTGTTCAAGCTGGTCAGTGCATCGGCCAGACGGTCCAGCTCCCGGATGTTGGTATGGGACAGCTGCGGGAACTGCTTTTTCTCCTGCCCGTCCACCACTTCGTGATACAGCAGCTCCACCGGATAGGCCAGATTGCGGGCAATGACCAGACTGCCCAGCGCGCCCAGCACCAGCGTAAACACAATGGCAATGGCGATCACGTTGCGCACATTGTCTGCAAAGGCAAACAGCACCTTGCTGTTCACGGTGCCGATCAGCAGCCAGCGCTCATTGGAAAATGGCGCGTTGCGGCTGTACAGGGTAATGGGCAGGGCCACGGCATAATAGTCTTTATTCCGTAGCGTCAGCCAGCACTCGTCCGCCCGGAGTTCGCAGTTCATCATGCCGGCCGGTGCTTCCGAAGTGATCATATCCTCGCTGGAAGTGACCGCCTTGCTGACGATAAAGGAGGTATCTTCCTCATCAGCAGTGGTGGAGACTAAGAAGTAGGTGCCGGTATTGCCGTCCTGCAGTTCACTGTAAGGCAGCTTTGTCTGCAGGCAGCTGGTAAGCAGCTCCACACCCACCACACCGTAGATCGTGCCGTCCGGCAGGATCAGCGGCTGGGAGTAGGCAATGGCGGTGCGGCTGTCGTTGCCTATCTTATAGGCACTGGTGGTCCAGCGGCCGTAATCCTCGGCGTTCAGCCTTGCGCCGTCCTCCCACGCGGTCTGGAAGGGAGTCTTGGAAAAGCCGTTGCCCTTCAGGCCGTAGTAGCGCAAGGTGGGCTGCCAGCTTTTATCGGTGGTGATGCCCAGCTTTTTGACCACCGCCGAGCTGCCGCGCTCGATCATCAGATCGGCGTTGTCCTCCGAAGGGCGGGCATCCGGGTCCAGATCCCGCAGGTAGATGCCGGACAGGCCGCAGCCCACATCAAGGTTGTGCAGATTCACGGTGTTCAGTACCACAAAGATGCCACTGACCGGTTTTGCTCGCAGGGTGTTCACCAATTCCGGCGCAATGGCCGTGAGCAGTGCGTCGCTCTTCTCACGGCTCGTGTTCAGTTCGGCCAGATCGAGCTGGCCTTCTTCCTGCATGGCAAGAACGGTATTGTTGATGTGCTCCGACAGATCGGTCAGGTTCTGTGCATCCTGCATCAGGTCCTGCACGTAGCTGACGCGGTTGCGCACCTGCATGTTGAGCATGTCCTTGGCGTTCTGGTTCAGCCTGCCGTCCACATTGGTAATGGCAATGCTGACTGCCAGCAGCACCACCTCCACCAGCATCACCAGCATCATGGCGTTAAAAATGGTGCGGAAGATAGGCCTGCCCGTTTTTTTGCGCCGGGCGGCATCCGTATCCTTCTGTCTGCGCAGCATCGCCATCACCTCTTTTCCTCAGCGTGTTCCGTCGGCTCAGCCCTCGTACTGTTTGAGCTGGCTGCAGATATCCTGATACCATGCCTCAAAGTGATCGTCGGTCAGGAACTCGGCTTCTGCGTCCGCAGCGCTCTGGCCCTCGGCGATGCGCTGCTCCACGGTCTCGCGGTCCGCAGCGGCAAGGTCACTCAGGCCGTATTCCAGCACCTTGCGGGCGCTGCTGCCGCTCACGCAGCCAAGGGCCAGCGCCGCGGCGCACAGCCCGGACACGACCGCTTTGAGATATTTTTTCATCGATTTTCTCCCCTGAGGGCGCTCACGCAGCAGGACGTTCCGGCTACCATATCACTCGATTATACCTAGTTTATCATATCATCTTTTTCCGGGTGCGTAAACAAAATCCGGCAAAAACCTTCACGATCACAAGAAAGCGGAAGAACTTTCCACCCATCGGAACAAAAAGCACAGCCGTCAACAGTTCATCCGCCTCGGCCAGCTGGGCCTCGGCAGCAGCATCGTCCAGCATATCCCTGCCCGCGCAGCGCTGCAGGATGACATGGCACACCGGGCGGCGTGTGGCCTCCAGCACCGAGTGACGGAAGCCGCAGCGGGAGACGTTCTTTTTGCCGTACAGCAGGATAAAGCCCATGCTGTTGCGGCTGTCCGCCCGCAGGAAGCCATGGGTGATGTAGGGCATCTTCTGGCCTTCGGGCATCATGTCCAGATAGCCCACGGAGCCGTGGCGGGTGATGGTCTCATTGAAGAAGCGCTTGCCGTCGTTGCCAAAGATGGGCCAGATACCGCCGAAGGGGAAGGACGGACGACTGTTGATGCCGGCTGCCTGACCTGCACGGGGGCCTGCCTCCATGGTAGCGCCTGCCCACATCATCATGCGGATGCCGGAGCCATCACGGCCCATGGAAGAAACGTTGTTCACATCGGTGCGGGCCTTGTGGGCAGCTACCATTTCAACGGCGAGTGGGTGTAAATTTTTGATACAGTAAGAGGGGCTGCTGCACTTTCGGCTAAAACGATGTGCAGCAGCCCCTTCTTCGTATCGGATCCAGACAACAAAAAAGCGTTCTGAGAGATCTCAGAACGCTTGGTGGTTGCGGGGGCCGGATTTGAACCAACGACCTTCGGGTTATGAGCCCGACGAGCTACCAGACTGCTCCACCCCGCGATATTTACTTTGTGCTCTCAGCGGTTCTCGCTGACTGCTCAAGTATAATACCACAAGGGCGGGCGGATGTCAAGTATTTTTTTGATTTATTTTTTCTTCTGAAAAGTAAAGCATTAAATGCAACAAATTTTCGGCCTTATTTTTGTGGATTTTAGCGTAAAGCAGACAGGCCGTCAAGTTTTCTCCGCTTGCAGCCGCCCTCTATTGTTCGATTTTACCAACGGTTTTCTGCTTTCGTGTCGCTTATGCTGTCAGACCAAGCTCCCGTAGGCATTCGCGGAACATTGTGCCGGCGCTCTTATAGCCGAAAATTTTTCTGGGATAGCTGTTGATCCAGTTCTCCGTAGCCGCGATTTCCTCTGCCGTGACCTTTGAGAAGTCTGTGCCTTTCGGGTGCCTGCGGCGAATCATGCCGTTCACATTCTCATTGCTCCCGCGTTCCCAAGAAGAATACGGATGACAATAGTACACCTTCGTCCGCTTATCTCCGGTGATGCAGGACTGTTCCAGCTGGTCGGCCAATGCAAACTCACTGCCGTTGTCCACTGTGATGCTCTTATAGATAATGCCAAACTTCTCTGCACCCAACTTCCGTTCCAGTGCATTGATTGCCCGCACGGTCGTCTCTGCGCGGCGATCTGGCACCACTATAATATTTTCGTTCCGGGTCTTGCGCTCAGTCAGCACCAGCAGCGCAACCGTGCTTTTCTTCTTGCCAGAATATACCGTGTCCATTTCCCAGTGTCCAAATTCTTCACGGTCTTTTACTTCCGCCGGGCGTTTTTCGATGCTCTCACCGGCAGGCGCACGAGCAGGATCCTTTGTTTTCACCTTTTTATAGTCGCCCTTATGCACTCCATGTCTGGGCAGAGCCTTTTGCGTCAAGTTCAGGAACACGCCCTTTTTGATGTAGCTGTATATGGTAGGCACAGATATATGCGTTTTGAATGTTCGTCCTTCTTCCAAGGCATAACCGTACACAGCAGCCGGTGAACAGTCCTTATCTATAATGGTCTGCTCGATATAGCTTGCAAGCTCATGATCCTTGCCAATCTTAAGGTTTGGTCCCTTCTCCCGAAGATGTGCCTGATACCTTTGTTCTGCAATATCCGGGCTATATGTAGGAATCAGCTTCCACGTCTTACCGTCCAACTTGTCGTAGCTGCCGCGTTTCAGTTCCCGGTACACCGTGGACGGGTCAACCCGCAACCTGTCTGCGATTTCCTTTACTCTCAGCCCATCTTTCAACCACTTTTCAATACGGATTCGGTCTGTAAGCGTAAGCTGTTTGAACACTCGCACGCCGTTTTCCTCCTTTCGACTATGGCGTTTATTTTCGTTTTAAGCGTAAATTATACGGTATACCGTTGTCAATTCGCAATTTTTCCACACTTTGCACATTTCCTTTGTGCAAAACTTCCAGACAAACAAAAAATGCCCCGCCAGCAATCCATCCGGATGCCAGCGGGGCATTTTCATTTCAGTGCAGAAGCATCGTCAGTTCATAGGCCACAAGGCCGGAAACCAGCGCCGCAATCACAGCCCACCAAAGTTTGTTCCCAAATGTTCCTGGGGCTTTTTCCAGCGCGGTCAGGCGGTCGTCCTGCTTTTTGTTTTGAGCCGTTACAATTTCAAGGCTCTTGTTTGTGTTTTCGAGTTGCTGGATGGTCAACTTGATATTGGTGTTCATGCCGTTTACTGCATCGGTCAGCTTCCCCAGCTCGTCCAGCCGGTGGGTGTTGCTCTGTGCACGGTTTTCGACCGCTGTCAGGCGATGTTCCAGTTCCTCGTCAGTCATTACGCTTGTCCTCCCCCGCCTTACCGAAACGGGCCACAGTGGTGGTTTCCACGGATTTCTTTGCCATGTAATCTTCGAGCTTCTTCTTGGTAAAGTCGAACACAAGCTGTACGATCCAATCCAGCGTCCGCTCATTGATTGCCCAGTCCAGCCAGTCCGGGGTGTAGCCGCGCAGCACCGCGATAACGTGCGCTTTCTTCTCTGCGCCTGCACCCGCGCCGAACTTTTCTTCCGCGTTGACGATCCACTTGTACACGGTCTTTGCGACCACAAGGCCGTAACCCAGACGTACCGCCGCCAGCGCCGTGACCACAAGGCCGACCACCATGAAGATGCAGGCCAGCCATTCAGGGAATGCCATCAGAAAAACTTTCAGAATGTTCTCCATACTGTTTTCCTCCTACTTTCAGCTTACCCACCGGCTCTTTGCCGCGCGGGTGTCGATATGTACCCAACCAGCAGGGCGGCCCGCCTTTACAGGATAGCGCCCGATGCCGCCACGATTCGGCAGTAGGGTCTCGGCATAGGCAGCCACAGCTTCAACACCCACGCCCTGCACCCGGATGTCCGCAGCCTTGCCGTAACAATGCTGGCTGTAGGTCGCCCCCTTCACCGCCTTGTTGTGGGCGGCGGTACGGTATGCACTCGTGATCGTCACAGACTTCCCGAAATGATCCCGGATTTTCTGCAGCAGGGTCACAAGCTCATCGTCAATAAAGATCGGGTCACTCCCATCCTTGCAGCGGAACTCCTTCACCGCAAAATTTGCGGAGAGCTTTCTGTTCCCGTCCTTCGCATACGAATAGGCTTTAATCGCCATTGCTACCATCTCCCTTCATGCCCGGATCAGCCCCGCACCCGCGCATGGCACAGTCCACCATGAGCACCCCGAACTCTGCACGCTCGGTGCTCATGTTCTCGCCCTGCGCTTCAAGCCGGGTCAACAGCTTCTCACACAGCTCAGGCCACGTCATAGTCGTCACCGGTGATGCGCTTGTAGTCCTCGGCGGTGATCTCGCCCTTGTTTACGCGCTCGGCCAGAACTTTCTTCACGCCAACGCGGCGGGATGCGGGCATCTCTGCCCAAGTCTTAGTGCCTGCAATCAGGCGGTTTGCCCAGATAATGTTCATGGTGATACCTCCTTATTCCTTGTTCAGCGCTGCGTCCAGCTCACACAGCGCGGTTTCGATGTCGGTCAAGCGCTTCTCGTTGACTGCGTCCTGCTCACACAGGGCATCTTCCATTTCAGCCACACGGTCGGGCAGCCGCTCATGCTCCTGCTGTTTCTTGGCTGCGGCTTCCTTCTCCTGCCGGGTGGGCAGATTGTCCTTTTTCCACTGAATCATGGTGACTGTCCTCCTTACTGGAATGCGCCGGAGACGGCTTCGATGTAGCCGCCCTCGCCGGATTCGCCGCGCTCCACGCTGACGCGGAAGTTAAACGCCGCGCCGTTGGTGGCGGTCTTATTCTCAAAGACGATGTTCACGCCTTTTTTTACCTCGGTCGTGGCATCCTGCCAGACCGGGGAGCTGTCGAGTGCGTTGTTGGTCACTTCGGCTTTGAACTTCGCATCATCGGGGATGGAGCCGGTCACCTGAAGCACGGCAACGGTAATGTCGCCCTCAACGGCCAGCGGTTCAGCCAGCGTCACGCTTGCGGCGTGGACGGCCTTGGTAAAGGTCGCGGACGTGCTGACGGTTTCCTTGCCGTCGCTCACCTCAACGGTGATGGTGTGGTTGCCGTTCAGGATTTTCTGGAATCCGGCAGCGCTGGCCGTCTGCTCAAAGGTCAGGGCCGTGCCGCTGGCAACGCCGGTGCGGGTCTTGGTGGTCTTGCCGTCCAGCTTTTCGGTGACGGTCAAGGTGTCGCCGTCGGCATCCCTGACGGTGTACTTCCACGCAAAGGCCGCGTTCTTCTGCCCCAGAGCTGCGCCGTCCGTGCTGACGGTAGGTGCAGTGTTGACACTGACCGTGCCATCGTCAGAGACCACGAGTGTAGAGGGAAGAATGAAAGCGGGGCGAACACCATAGGAGTAGTTGCACCAGTAGTAGCTGTTGGAGCCATCGGTGTCGACGTACCAGACGCCGTTGTTATAGTCGGTGCGCGGAGAGCGCAGCCACCAAATGGCAGCGGAGCTGCCATTGTATGCAATACGCTTGCTGTTACCGCCGGAGCTGTTGCCAAAGTATGCCAGCCTCACACCGTCCTTCGGGAAATAGCCATTGTCGCTGGTCGTCCAGCCAACCTCATAACCAGACAGCAGGAACACTTTGGTGCTCAGGCCATTTGCGCCAGTGGCAAGGCTGCCGCCGGAACCAGTGCCGTTCTGGTACGGAATCTTGACCTGCTTGATAGCGTTGCGAATGTCCGCGTCAATCAGGTTGAAGAAAGTACCGTTCAGGTAGCTGTGGATGCTGGAATCCTTGTAGGAGTTATTGTTGCCGAACGTGGACGTTGTGTAGATGTCCTTCATCAACAGCCACGTTCCGGCGCAACTCGAATCATAGGTGCCGGTGTTCGGGTTGCCTTGCTGCACAACAATAAAATCTTTGGACGCGCCGTTGACTTTGATTTTGACAATGCTGCCAACGGCTTTCGTGCCTAGTTTTACGTTTGCCATTGTTACCTCCTTGTTTTCGTTCAGGCCCACGGCATGATCTCCGCAGGCCGCGTGTTCTGCGATACAGAGAGGGACAGGGCTTTGTGCTGCACCTTGTAGATGCAGCGGCATTGCCGCGCCCGCCGTCTGTCACGCGCGAGTTTGTTCGAGTTGATTTTTCGATGGATAGGGATTTTACAGTCAAGCAATTTTTCGAGCCGGTCAGCGTACTTGCGGCGTAAAGAGTAGGTTTCACCATGGGCGGCATGGGCATCCCACGCATCAAAGCTCCGCAGGATTTCCTGCTTGGTTACTTCGCCTGCGGGGTATGCTGTTTCCCAATACTTGATCTTGTTCTTCATCCGCTTGGAGCTATCCCGGCGCAGCTTTTGGATGACCGCGCCGGTGTCGGTCAGGTAGGAGTGAAAGCCCAGAAAATCAATACCGTTCCTCAACGGGAAGATGGCGGTTTTCTGGTTCAGCTCAAGGCCGTAACTGTCCATGAGCGCCCGCACATCCCGGAGAATGCACTGCAATTTCCGCTTGTCCGAACAGATGATGTAGAAATCATCCATGTATCGGCCATAGTATTTGATGCGGTACTTCTCTTTGATGATGTGGTCGAACTCGTCCAAAAACATGAGGGCGAAAAGCTGGCTCGTCTGGTAGCCCAGCGGCAAGCCGTCCTCCATCACGTCGATGTAGATGCAAAGCAGCTCATAGACACGCGGGTCAACGCCGCGCTTGTCCAGCACGGCTTTGAGCTTGCGTTTTAGCTTCCGGTGGTCGATGCTGGCGAAGAAATGCCGCACATCGCCTTTCAGCACCCAGCCGTCCGCGCCGTGACCCTCACGGCGGTAATAATCCACCATGTGAGTTTTCAGGCGCATCAGGCCGTCGTCTGTGCCTTTGCCGGTCTGGCTGGCGTGGCTGTCCCGGATAAAGCTCTTTGTCAGGGCATCATACAGGATGTTATCGACCAGCGCGTGCAGCACCACTTTGTCCACAAATGCCGGGGCATGTACCATGCGGCGCTTCGGCTCGTAGACGGCAAAGACCTCAAACCTGCTCGGCACATAGCATATCTGCTGCCGGATATCGCCTCCCGGCTGGCGTACATCGCGCACGGCCAGCTTGCGGGACAGCTTTTCCGTGCAGGCCAGCGCCTGCGCTTCGTACTCGATTGTTTTGCTCTTACTGCGCTTTCCCTTCCGGGCTTCAAGATAGGCTTTGTAAAGCACCTCAAAGCTGCACAGTTCTTCGTATGTCAAAATGACCCTCCGCTGGTTCGCTGCTGCGGTAGTGGGCTGCATCCGGCAAGGATGGCCCACCTCAGCGGGATGTATTTATCACTTGCCTGCATCGGCAAGCGACAGGATGCGGTTTCCTTTGATGGGCGCACTGCTTTCGGCTTATGCCTACTCGTCACACGGTTCCATCAGAGCGGGGCGAACACCATAGGAGTTGTTGTACCAGTTGTTGTTGTTGGAGCCATCGGTGTTGACGTTCCAGACGTTGTTGTTATTGTTGGTGTTCGGAGAGCGCAGCCACCAAATGGCAGCGTCAGACAAACAAACCGCACCCTTTATGCAAAGCGGTTGCCCGCTGTGCGTTTACGGTTCCGGGTAAAGGACAGCTTTCAGGGCGGCAGCCTGTTCGGTCAGCCGCTTCCGTTCCGCTTCTGCCCGGAGTTTTTCGGCACGTCCGCGTTCCGACGTGAGCCACTTCATCGCCGGGTATTTTACGTCCGTGACCTTCTTTGTCCAGATACCGGCTTTCTTCGCGCTGATGATACCTTCCTCCGTGCAGATGGTCAGGTATTCCAGCAGCAGAGAGCAGCCGTCCACGACTGCGCCAATCTTCTCAACGCGCTTGTTGTAGTCGGTCTGGAAATTGACGTTATTCGCCGCGTGTGCATCCAGCAGGATTTGCCGGGCGGTCAGCCGGATGCCCTCGCCATACAGCCGGAACGTGCTCTTGGAAAAGCCCTCCCTGTCCCGTGTGTCGAGTGCATGGACGGCAGTGCCGCACACCTTCTGGATGTCGCGCACATCTTCGAGCGCCGCGACCTTCTGGATGATCTTCCGGGCATCGCTCCGGCTGATGTCGTCGGTGACAATGCGGGTCGCCCTCTGGGTGTAGCGCAGCAGCTCCCGCGCATTCGCGCCGACCTTGAATGTTTCAGCCATCAGAACTCCACCCTTGCCTGTTCTGCGTTCCACACGCCAGTGACGGTCAGGCCGTCAAGGCTGCTGAACGTGGCGGAAAAAGGATTCTTGGTGACATTCGTGCCGAACTTCAACTCGATTGCCCTAATGCTGGCGTTCATCGCGGCCACGCTGGCGCGGATGTCGCCGTGGGCGTTCTCCGCACCGTTGTGGTTGTCCACCGCCGCGCTGATGCGCTGGTCGGTCTCAGCCTTTTTGTAGCTGTCCACTTCCCACCGCTGGCTCTCGGTCAGGTGGCCGTTTGCATCCAGCGTGGCAATGCCGCCCGGAATGCCGATCTGGTCAGTGCGGACAACATCTTCATCCGGCGCCTTGCCGGGGCCTGCGTTAAAAGAACCGTATGCCATTTAGGTTCCCCCTTCCTGTGCATCCGTGTATTTCACGGTGCTTGTAATGTGATACTGTGCAGAAATTTTCTCGGTCGGAGCTTTGGCGGCCCTCAGCCGCAGCTTTCCTTCGAGGCTTTCGGTCGCAATAAAGCCCACCGCACCCGCCACATCGTAAAATTCCGGCAGTACCGTAACATCCACAATGTCGGTAGCCAACAGGCCCGCAATGGGGATGTCACAATAAAAATAGCCGGGGGAGGAACCATCCTCGCCCCAGCCATCGACCGGGATAGTAAAAGGCACCGCCGCCATGACATCCTGCTTTTCGTGCAGGATGTCATCGGTTTCCTCGAATCCGTTTGCCGTTGCTTCGGAAAGGTCTCCGATTGCGGTATTGCACTGCTTGATGTGGCTGCAAAGCGCGGCAAGCCCTGTGCCCAAAAGCGTTTTGACCTTCGCTTTTGCCATAGAGCTTACCTCCTCATGTCTTAGTCAGCGTCAGCCAGCAGAGCGGCGATCTCCTCTGCGGAGAAGTCCTCCACGTCCTCGTCGTGCAGAACATTCTCCGGCTCGGTGTACACGACGACTTCCTTGCCGTCGATGTTCACATTGCCGTTGGTGGAACTGGCGGCAGTCTTGGTTGCGCCCTCAGAGACACCGGCCAGCTTTTCGCCCTCGGCATCGCTCATCAGGCGCTTGCCAGCCTCGGCGCCCACGAAGTCCGCAGGCTTCTTGCCGCTGTCGGTCAGATTGCCCTCGCCATCCAGCGCAGCAAAGTTGCCGGTGGTGGCACCGGTGACCTTATCGGCCTTGCCGGAGATGTCCACTTCCTCAGGGGTGGGAACATACAGACCATCGTCCTTCAGAACCAGGGCGTTGCCGGCAGCAGCGGAAACATTGACCTTGACATCCACCTCATAACCAGCGATGGTAACGGTGGTGGATGCGTCCTTGCCAGTGGCCTTGGCCTTATAGGTATCGACCAGAGCGGCCATGCTCAGGAAGGAGTAGGTGCAGGAGTCCGGGTTCTCGCCCTTGACGGCCAGCACCATGACCGGCTTGCCTTCCAGCTTGGGGTCGGTAGCGCCGGGATAGGTGGCGGCATCGAACTTGAACTTTGCCACAAAGGTGGTCTTGGTCTGGTCGAGGAACAGCTCAGAGGGGAAGTCAACGGAGAAAGCAGCAGTGCCGCTCTTGTCGGTAGAGGTGTAGAAGTTCACGGTATTGCCGTCAACGCCAAGAGACTTGATAGCAGCGTTGGCTGCGGCCTGCACAGGGGTAAAGGTGCCCTTCTTAACGAAGGTCTTCTTGATCTCGGCGGTCAGGTTGCGGATGGTGGTCTTGGTAGAAATCTGCTTAGACATAGCAGTGTCCTCCTAAAATTATTTCAGCATATCAACGATTTCCTGCTGCGTTTCTTCCTCGTTCAGCAGGTCTTCGCTCGTCATAACGGTTTCTTTGCGGACAGTCAGCGCGTTTGCGCTGTCAAAGTCAAGGCCTTCGCCAATGCGGACGGCAATAGCGCCGCTCGCGTCACGCTTCAAGCCCTGACCGATGCTTACGCTACCGGTTTCACCCGAACCACCTCCTTTCCCGAACAGGGTTACGGTCGCCTGAATGTCTGCTTTCGGGATGCGCTGAGAAAAGAATCTGATGAAACCATCATGCGTTTCGCACCCGTTCAGGACACCCGCTTTGGTCGTAGTATAGAAACTGCCGGGAGATACAACGCCAACGGGTACAAGCTCACTGGTGCTGTCCGACAGTTCTGCATCATAGATACACTGGTAGTAATCCATACCACCGGCATTTTCGTAATCATCCTCGCTGCGGGCGGGCTTCCACCCGTCCGCTGCAAGAGTGAGTTCGTAGGAGCCATAGTAGCCGCCGCCTGTGCCGCCGTCCACCTGCTCCTTGATAAGGGCCTTGACCTGTTCTTCGTTCAGGATTTCCCCGGATTCAGACAGGTTCTTCACGGCAGCGCTGACCGCTGCCGTGATGGTCGCTGCATGGGCATCAGCGGCGGCGTTGTGCTTCTCAATTTCGGCCTTGACCAGCTTCATCAAAGCCTGCATCTGCGGGCTGAGGGCAATTTCGATTTTTGCTTTGTTCGAGATTGCAATAAGGGCAGCAATCTCAATTTCAAAATCAGCGTTCACGCTGGATGCAGGGACTTCGATTCCACGTTCATCCTGCATGATGAACAGCAGCACTTCGGCATCATCATTCAGGCGGCCATATACGCCGATCTGGTGCATGATGTAAGTGCTTTCTGCTCCGGTAATCTGGATGCTGACTTTCCGGGCCGTTTCCTCTCCGTCCTTTACGGTGTCAATCGCAAGGATGGTCAGTTCGTGCGTTTCGCCGCTGACGGTCGTTTCTGCCGACAAGTCGGTTTCAACGATGCCGGTGCCGCTCACGGCGCGGGTGATGGTGAGCGCGCCGCCGGAGAGGGATTCCGACAGGAGCGCGGCACCGGCAGTTGTATAACTGGATTTTTCCCAGCTCATGTTGTCTGTCCTCCAATCTTGATGGTTACGGTTTCGTGCGTGTGCGCAAGCCCGCCGGTGGCGTATGCCTGCGCGGTGATGTTTTTCGGGTGGATGGCTCCGGGCAGCTCAACGGTCGTCCGCATCCGCGCTGCGCTCATAGCACCGGTAGCATAGCCACGAGCCGTGACGGCGCGGGGCTTGATGTTTCCGGGCAGCCGGACGGTGCAAAAGGCAGCCATTCCGCAGGGCGCGGCGGCGACGTAGGCAGGCGACCGTTCATGCGGTTCGACGATGTAGATGATGTGTTCAAGGTGAGCGGTACAGCGCCGGGCATAACCAAGGCGCTTTTCAATTTCTTCCGGTGTGTAGTAAATGACACCATCATCGGTAATGTCTACGTTCATTCGCCAGTAGCCCGGCCTTCCTCCGTAGTCATACCATTCACTTATTTTCACATTCGGATAAATCGAGGCCAGCGCCTTTTGGACTGCCCACTCCGTTCCGCAGTACCGACGGACTTCCAGCGCAGTTTTGATGATCCTGCGCTTTGTTTCAATCGGATAGCTGGTGTCGTACCAGTCAACGCGGAACTGAACCGCAAGAATATCCAGAACTGCCTCATCTGCACGGTCAATATCCGTGTAGATTTTCAAGCGTTCGGCAGCTTCCAGTTCCTTCTTGCGCCGCTCCCTGAAAACTGCATCAAGGATCTGTACCCATGGCTCTTTGGCAACATCAGGCGGTAGCCCTTCGACTAGGCCAACTTCGTGGAGTTCAATCATCTTCGATTCCTCCGTATGTCACCTTGCAGCTTCGGAGCTTTGCCACCTGAATTTCGGAGACAGTTGTTTCGACCGGTGTCAACAGACGTGGGCGTTTCGCACCAGCTTCCCGTACACGCATAATCAGCTCCGCCGGTTCGATGTCCCGGCCGATTTTTCTCTGCCAGGTTTCATACTCCTTCACAGCTGCTTCCACATTTTCCTGAATCGTCGATGCATTCTTGACATTGCTCAAGGCAATATGGTAAGTAAGCTCGATGTCATACGGGATTTCTTCCGGCGCATGGCAAAGAACCAGATCACCCATCGGGCGCTTTACCGTGTCGAAATATTCCTGCATTCCGGTACATTCTTCCCTTGTCGGAACTCTGCCTCCGGCCATCAGAAAGTAAATGTGGATCGTGTATCCTTCCTTGCAAACGATCTTCGTATCTGCCACATCGGACCGCCAGCTCGATGCAAAGTATTCATAGGCATCCACCGGACCGGCCACGGAGAAAATCGAAGGTGCATAGTTGATACGTCTGGTAAATGAATCGTCACCTTCCGTATCCGTACCGCCCGTGCTTGCCGAAACACTTTTTGCCCCGGACACATACGGGATAGGATCCACCAGCACATTGATTTCGCCTTCGGCAATCCCATCGCTGTTGCTTCCTGCCTCATCCGCCACGGCAACTACGTCCACGGTCAGTTCGCCGGGTAAGATCTCCGCATACTTTTCGGTTTTGAAATACCGTTTGTCTGCCGTTCTCACCTGTGTTCCTTCCGGGATTCCGGTTGCACTCGTTCTCGGCGCAGACAGTGTGAATCGAATAACCGCCGTGGCTTTTCCGGCTTCCAGGCGTTCCACTCCAACAAGCGGAGCAAGGTTGTCCAAATTCGGCCCCGTGCTCGTAGGCAGCAGTTCCGCTTTCAGACACGCCGTGCTGTACTCCATGTTGTGATGCGAACGATGTGCCAGTGTCAAAAGGACAAGCCGTGCTTCAGAACACCGTTCCAACGATACCTCACCGTTGAAAAGTTCTTTGTTGTACTTGCCAAACAGCGCCTTGCAATCGGCCACAGCTTCTTCCAGCGTTTCTTCGCCTTCAATGTCGATGTCCGGGATGTTCTCAAACTCTTTTATTTTAGACAAGCTCGTACACCACCTTTGGAATTACAACGCCATGCAGCACATCACTGTCCAGCCAGTCCACCCGCACCACTCTTGCCCGCGGCTCAAACGATGCGGTTTTCTCTGTTACCTCAGCCACATATAATCCCTTTGCCACCGGAAGTGGCTTATCGACAAATATGTTTGGATTGATTCCGAGTTCTCTGTCGCCCTCTTGGCTCCCGATTGGTGTGGAATACAGTGTGCGAAGGCACTTTGCAATGTCCTGCACTTCTTTTTGTTTTTCGCTGTCACCGGACAGCTCAACCACCGTGCTGCTGAAGTCGATCATATGTACTCCTTTATGGTCAGGCTCACCTTGCACTGCATCAAAAGCCCGTGTTTTATCACCGAATCCCAGCTGTCGCTTATTTCAGTGACCCGAAACTTGTTTTGCGATACCGGTGCAAACCCGATAATCAGGTAATGAATCTCTCCGTTCTCTGACATTTCTGTCAGACGGTTCAGCATCTTGCGAGGATTCACGCCGAGTGCTGCATCCAGAAGAATATCAAAGGTGTACTCTCTCAGTTTCGGTGATAAATACTCTGCTCGTGCTTTTCCTCCCAGAACTTCATGTTCCGCCCAGTTTGCGCCGGTCGTTCCCTTGAAGTTTGACGGGGTGAGCACACGCAGGTGTCCCACGGAGAAAATCACATCGCCGAAAATTCCAACATACATTCCAAAACCTCCTTACAGGGGTGCGGATGTTTTCTTGCCAAGGTTTCCGGTGTGCGTATGCGATACCAGCGATTTGCCGGACACAACAACATCGCCACCTCCGCCCTGGATGTTCACTGTTCCAGCGGTCGCATTGATGGTCGATGCCGTCATTTTCAATTCGCCGGATGCTGCAAGCGTGATCCCCGCCGGGGATGTCACCTTGATTTCTCCGCCCTCGCTGATGGTCACGGTTGCACCGCCCACCTGGATCTCAAGACTTTTCGCCTTCAGGATTTTCTTTCCGTCCACATAGTCGGTCAGTTCTTTTGCATTTGCATCAAACTTCCGATATGCCTTTCCTCGTGAGTTGGCATAATCCTTTCGGTAGACTTTTTCTTTTCCTTCAGGCGGTTTGTTCTTTTCATTCCAAACGGTGCCCACCACAACAGCATCCTCCGGGCTTTCTCCTGGATGCAGGACAAGCACAAGATCATCAACTTCCGGTGTCTGGTACTCGCCATTGGACAGAAACGGCACCATTTCCGTAACGGTGTCGTCCCTGTCTGGGTAAGTAACTTCGCACTTTCCAGCCTCATAGTCGATAGAACTCACATTGCCGAATCTCACTTCACTGCTCATGCGAAATCCTCCTTTTCCACTTTGCTGGCCTTGACCTGTGTTTTGTAGCCGCTGGATGGAGATATGCTGTGTTCCATCTGATCAACGAAATACTTTCCGTCCATCTTTCCATAGCCAACTAGGTTAAAGCACTGCGCTGAAGCGCCGGCCGGATAGCCCAACATCGTAAAACTGATCTGGGTTGCTCCGTGGTTGGCATTCTTGATGGCCGCTATCAGGCGGGCTTTTGCGTCTGCCTCGCTGCTTACCTTTCCAGTAAGTTTAAGCTGGCGTTCGTCCGTGCCCACCTTGACGTTGATATTGATTTTTTTCTGTTTGTTGGTGTAGGTATAAAGGCCGCCCGTGTATGTTCCAGTCAGCTTTGTGTTCCACTTGAAACTTCCCGGCTCTACGCACAGGGCCGTCGGATTTCCAACGGGCCGGCTCTCATATACCGTCCATACAGGATCTTTCGCCTTGTACTTTTCCCGGTCGTACACCCAGAGCTTTGAAGTGTAGACTTTGATAACCAGTGCATAGGTGCTGCACAGATCTTGCAGAAAGGCACTATCTGTTCCGTCCTGTTCCTTTGCATCAATGCTGTGGTCGTCTCCCTCAAACTTCAGCTCCAATTTGTAACGGCCTGCAATGGTTTCAGCGATTTTCTTTACGCTGGTGTTCTTCCATGTAAAGGTCCGGTTTCTCTCGCTGAAGCTGGTGTCGTTCGGCTTTGCCACGCCGCCCATCGTCAGCGAATCAGGTGCACCGGCAAAACTAAGATCATCCAGCACGAATGCCCCGCACTCGGCGCTGTAATCTCTGTAGCCGCTCTCAATGCCCCCGATATTCCAGTCCTTTACAACAATAGCCGGGTAGAGCTTCACGCCCTTTTCCGGCATCCAGTCATTTTTCCATTTGGCAGCTTTGGCATTGACTGTAATGCTCACACTGTCGCTTTTGGATTCAGCCACATCCGTGTACTTGAAACTTTCCAGATCAGGTGCGATTTCTTCCGAAATATCGGTTTTCTCGTAGGTCAGAAGAACCGCAGCCTGCCTTCCTTTGGGTCTCGCTGCTGTCAGTACCATCATGCACCTGCCTTCCAGGGCGGAAGATCTCCGCTCTTTTCAGCCGGCAGAGCTGGTGTTGACAGCACCGTGCCGGAATCGAACCGGACGATATGGATATATCTGGGGTTGTTCTGCATCAGCCAATCGGCTTTCAGCTCACTTCCGTACACGTTCAGGGCGATCAAGTCCCAGGTGTCACCGGACTTCGTGGTGTAATCAAGTGCCATACTGCGTGCGCCTCTTTTCGCGTTCGTACCGTTCCACATACTCGCAGAACTTCTCGTAGCCTTCGTCCATAACGGAGCGCAGATCTTCGGCATTCATACTGCCGTAGATGGTGAAGTTTGGTGCATAAACATATGTGTTTCCGCTGGAACTTGTATAGGTGCGCTGGTAGTTGTTGCTGGATCCACCGCGCAGGCTTCCGGTGCCGCCACTGGAAGTATCTTCGCTCCCGCCGATGGGCTTCAGCTCCACTTCCTGCTGGTAGTTCTGAAGGTCTGCCAGCATCGACAGATTTTGCCTTGTCAGCTCACTGTTGCCAGCCGTCGGGAAGAAGTTTACATTGCTCAGATCGTAGTTGTCCGGGTTGGCAGCGTATTCCAGCTTTGCCTTTTCCGCATCCGCTCCCCGGATAAACTGGATTGCTTTCTGAGCATTTTCGTTTGCGAGAACAGACTGGGCACCGGCAATCACTTTCCCGATTCCGGTGTTCAACAGCTGTTGGGCTTTGCCCTGGTCATCCGACACGGTAGGTGTCGGCATTGCCGCCAGAGTTTCCAGCCCATCCACTGCATAGTTTGCGATCTCCGTGATACGGCTGAACGCCACACCAGCGTCGGAACCCAGTACCAATGCCGCTGCAACCGGCTGAACCATAGTATCGAAACTTTGGGCCACCTGGTTGTAATACTGCTGGCGACGTACCCTGTTGAAGTCGATCAGGTTAGAATCTTCTTCTGTAAAGCCGCCGTCCGCGAACATCTTCGGCTTTCTGCCTGGCAGGCCAAGCAGATCGCCCAAGCCAACGCCCAGCAGCTTACCAGCTGTCAGCCAGGTATCAATGTTCTTTTCACGAACACCACGCCGGAAACTGATAACAGCTTCCGGGCCAGCCTCGCCAGCAATGGACGGCCCATGCGTCATGCCGCCGTTGGCAAATGCCGGGACGGACACAGGCGACAGGTTGAATCCGAACGACTTACCGCCGATTACCGGAACCGGGATGCCGAACAGCGTTTCCGGGATCGTGAGCTGGATTTTGTTCAGCGCTCCAATGATGAAGTTGACCGCTTTCACACCGATGGTCGCAACCTGCTTCAGGAAGCCTATGATGCCCAGAATCACAGGCTCTACCACCGGAAGCACCTTGCCTACCAGATCCACCGCCACCTTGATGGCGTTGACCAGAGTTGTGCCCACCAGGCTGACCACCGTGGACAGCAGCGGCATGACTGCCGGGATGCCCTCATTCACGATAAAGCCGAAGATTTCAGTCAGCACCGGCTTGATGTGGTTCACTCCCAGATCCACGATCTGAGAGAACACACCGGCAAACGATTCAATCAGCGGCATAACCGTCTGGATGGCCGGGGTCATAGCGCCGAACACGTCACCCAGGTTCAGCCCTCCGATACTGAAACCGGATAGCTTTTCCTGGATGCTCTGCAAGCCCTCCGGGGTAGTGAGCTGCCCGAACACCTGCTTCACGGTGTCGCCGATGCCGGCTATCTTTTCGGTGAATTTGTCAAAGACAGCAAGCCCGCCTTCGCCAAATACCGTTCCGACAATGTTGCGAATGTCCTCGAAGTGGTCTCCCAACAGTGAAACCGCCGCAACGATCGTGCCGATGCCGGTAATGACAGGGCCGAATGTACCAAGCATCGACATAAAACCGCCGCCCAGTTTTGCGGCCACCGGGCCTACTGTTGTACTCAGTACGTTCAGCCCTGCGCCGCCGACGTTCAAGGCACCCTTCACCGTACTCAAAGCGCCACCGCCGATTTTGGATGCCGCACCCGCCACCTTGCTGCCGACACCGAGGACGGTAGAACCCACCTTGGACTGGCTGACGGTCTGCCACGCATTGGACAGCCCGTTTCCAATGACTGTCTTTCCTGCGCCGAGGAAATTTTTCACTCCACCTGCCATGCCGCCGATGTCAATGCCATTCGGCCCTGCAATGCCGGAAAGGATCTGTCCCGCAACGCTGCCGGTCTTGGAGATAAATCGTCCTACCGGATTGCTGCTCCCGAACCCTACCAGAGCATTTTTCAGGCCGCCCAGCGATTGACCGACATTGGAAACATACCTGCCGGAGCCGGAGTTTTTCAGCACGCCCAGCAGGCCACCGTTCGTGCTAGCTTCCAGCACATCATTTACAAAACCGGTGTTTCCTTTCTTGGTTCCGCTTCGCAGGCCCTTGAAATTTTTCAGTGTTGCCCAGATGCCGACACCAGCGCCGTCCAACGTCTGCCCAATTTTTCCAAGGCGCGTTGTGGGCTGCTGCGCTCCGGCACCGGCCATCTGAACGCCGTACTTTGCATTTTCAGCAAACATTCCGGCATTCGATTTTACAAAGGATGCGCCACCAACTGCCCGTTGGATCAGGCTTGTGGGTGTCAGTGCGCCCATCAGATTTCGGACAGTGATGCCTCCGAATGTTCCGCCTGGGGCACCGCTCGGTTTTCCGCCGATTGCAATGTTCCCGATGGTGTTCAGCAGCGAGGATCCTGTGCTATAAGCCGTCGGCGCAAAGCTCATAGCTCCGAACGCCGCGACTATGGCAGCAATGGCCCCTGCCACTTCCGGCCCATGCTCTGCAGTGTAGTCGATGCCCTTCTGGATCCACGGCAATGCCGCCTGCGCCGCATTGCCAATTCCAAGCAGCGCGGAGTGCAACATCGGCAGAATGCCATTGACGATGTTGGACAGATCTGGCAAGCTCTCGGTGATACCGTTTGCTATGTCGATCCACATGGATGTCAGTTCTTTCTTTGCCGGAAGGAACTGATTACCCATCTTGATAAGCAGGCGGTCTGTCGCATTACTTGCCATCTGGCTTACCGCTTCGCCGGTGTCCAGACGAACAAGCAATTCTTTCTCCATGCTGCCGCTGTATGCGCTGGTATCACCAGCCATAAGCAAGGCATTCTGGAACGCAGGCAAGTTGCCCACAATTTTTGAAACGCCCTCAATGGCCCACTGTCCAAACAGTGTCTTGATGGTCGCAGTCTGCTGGTACTTGTCCTGTTTCGAGATCGCCTCAAAGACTTTGTACAGAGTGCTTGCTGCACCATCTTCTCCGTTCGGCCCGGTGGACTGCATATCCTTTGCAATCTGCACAGGATCAAAACCGAGTCTGTTCCATGCGCCCACCTGCGCATCCGTTGCACTGTTGCCAAGGGTGATGTTTGTAAACACACGGTTCAGGCTTGTTCCAGCCTTTCCCTCATTAACGCCCATAGCCAGCATGGTGGCTGCCAGCGCAGAGGTCGTGTGCAGGTCAACGCCGGCTGTCTGGCCGACACCGCCGGACGTATTCACCACGCTGGCGATTTCCGCCGCCGTGGTAGCCATGTGGCCGCCCAGATAGTTGATGGAATCTGCAATGTCGATAATCTGGTTGTGGGTCTTACCAAAAGCGGTTTCCCACTTTGCCATATAATCGGCCGCAGACTTTGCATCAATGTCCCACGCGGCAGCTAGCCGGGCCGTATCGTACAGGTAGCTTTTTTCTCCGGTCTGCTGGTTATCCAGAAAGATTTGCTCATAGCTCTTACCGGACTGTCCCAGCGATGCGGCGATCTGCGCCATCTCGTCCCGTTTGATTGGGACCTGCGTGGTCATCTTGAGGATCGCGTCCTCCATGGTGGCACGCTTTTCCGGGTCAATGCTGCCGTCATCGTTCATGATGCCGCCAACATACTTGACTGCATCTGCCGCCTGGGCTTGGTATTCCTCTGCCATGGAGGTTGTCTTTTTAATCATGACAGCGGACGCAGTTGTCAGCGTCGCCATGATTCCCAGTCCGGTTTTCCCGATTACGCCCAGAGTGTTTGCTACCGTGCTGCCCAGTGACTTGGTTCCCGTCAATGCGTTTGCCAGATCACCGGTCAGCCCCTTCGTCTGCTTTATTGCAGTTACAAGGGACGGGTCCACCTTGCCCATGATGCGGATGCTGAGGTCTAGTGCTCCATTTCCCGCCATACGTCTGCCACCTCGTTACACAGATCCACCAGCTCCCGCCGGGGCAGGTGCAGCAGATCCGTCATGTTGGAATGCGTGGCAATGGATAGCTGGATAGCTGCTTTCCGAAGTCCTTTTGCCCCGCCTTTTACTCGAAAAAATCAGAGTTTACGGCATCGCGCAGCTTGACCGCCTCGCACAGCGGCAGACCGGCAAAGAAGTCCACCGGGTAGCCGGTGCCCATGCTGGCGATGATGCAGCAGTACAGGTAGTTGCGATGCGTATTCACCGGTGCAAATCCGCCCGCAGCCATACGGTTTTCTGCCATGGATTCGCTCATAGTGTTCAGTTCGCCCACGCCGGACAGGTCGATGCTGTCAAAGGTCTTACCCTTCAGCTCAGCCTTTTCGCTGCCCTCGTAGGTGTAGGGCGCTGCAAACTTCAGGGTGTGAGATTCCAGCTGTTTTTTCACTTCATCGGCGTTCTCGCTGTTGTCCATACCCTTGACGACCGCTGCCTGCACTTTCTTGATCTTGCCACGGGGCATGAGCTTGAAGAACTCCACAGGCTTACCGGTGGCCTTAACGGCCATTTCCTGTGCAAAAGAAGTGGTCATTTCCATCACGGACATGGCCGCCAGCTCGTTGCCGATGTTTTTCTGAATGTCGATCAAGTCCTGTACGGTCATCTTCTCCATGCCGGACAGATCCAGGCTGTCGTATTCCTTGCCCTCGAACTTATAGGGTTTATCGAACTTCACGATATTGTCCATTGCTGTTTCCTTTCTCAAAAGAGAATCAGCCGCCCCACGTCCGGGACGGCTGACTTCTTCATGTATCGGGTTTAGATAAGAGCGTTGATCTCGGCACGCATATCTTCACCATCAACATAGTAGCGGCCTGCAAACTTGTCGATGTCGATAACGGTAGTGCCGTCAACCTCCATCAGGTAACGGGTAACTTCCAGCGTGGTGGTGCTGCCCATGGTGTCAGCACGCTTCAGCTTGCCGGGGTCCAGCTCCTTGGGGCGACCACCCAGAACAACGCGCAGACCCTTGTAGGTATAGCCGCCGTTCTTGTTGTCGTTCTGCATGGCAGCACGCAGAGTGATCTGGATGTTCTTGTTGGGGTTCATCATCTTGGTGGCGAAGCTGTACATGGTGTTCCAGTTCAGAGTTGCCTCCATGGATTCAAACTGACCGGGCACGGGAGAATTGACTTCGCCTGCAATGCCCATGCCGGACACGGAGGTGGTCTTGTTCTTGATCTTGGGCAGGGTGACTTCATCTGCCAGACCAATCAGCAGGTCATCTTCCGTATACGCATTGTAGTCATTGATGACCTGGGGAACCAGGTCGCTGGAAATATTCAGAGCCATATGTCATTCCTCCTGCTTACAGAGACAGAGCGGAGGTCAGCGCGCCGGCCTCGTACTCCATGGTGTTATTGATCTGCTTAAAAGGCGGGAACGGCGTGCAGAACTGATAGAAGGAGTAGTGGCCTGCAACCAGTTCAGCAGTCGTGTTGCGGTCGGGGTCTGCCTTCATGCTGTAGCTGGCGCATACCTCGGTAGAGACATAGACACTGCCCTTCATGTTCTCGCTGTCGATGATGGACTGAAGGCGCTTCTTGTTCATCGGCTTGTCCAGCTTGCTCATGTTATCCAGAACAAAGCTGGTCCAGGAGTGGTTGAAGAAGCGGCGGACGCAAAGGAAAGCGTCCTTCGGGTCAGTGTTTTTCGGGTAGCAGCAGGTCTCATTGCCCCACACAACAAAGTCGCCGGAGCGGATGAAGGTCGCCACGCCCTGCTCATTCAGCACATTGCCCTGCTCCTGATCCATCAGGACTTCGGTGCCATCTTCCAGGCAGGCGGAGGAAATGGGTACGCTGACATTGGACGGGCTGGCATTGGGCGTATCGTTGTACAGGCTGTCGTTGTAGACTGCCGCAGCAGCGGCCAGAGAGCTACCGCTGTAGATGGTGCTGCCGATCTTGCCGTACAGCCACAGGGCATATGCTTCACGAGAAGTTGCGCCCTGCTTGACCTTCTGGTTTGCCACATCGGTGTACTTGCGTGCACCGGAAGCAGAACTGTCGATGTCAACGAAGCACACAGCATCGAAAACGCCGTTGATCTTGCGGCACTTGGCCTGAAGTGCGGCACACACCATAGGATCCTTGGAGAAGCGGGGTGCCAGCAGAATGCCGGGAACCATGCCCAGCTTGGGGAACACCTGCCTTACCACTTCCAGACCGGTTTCTGCACCGGTGGCCGCATTCACGCCGCCCACGATGTCAGCAGCGGTAATCTTGGTCGGATCCAGAATGGAGCCGGAAACAGTCAGGGCCGTTGCCCCGTCGCCTTTGCCGCCGTTGACCAGGGCGATGCTAACAGTACCATCATCATTGAAGCTGGCAGTATAGTCCTCGTCCGCCGTGAGCACGGTCTGTTCCTTCTTCACCACCAGCTTTTTCAGCAGGATGCCGGTCTCGTCGATCTCCGCGATGCCATCATTCACCTGCACAGTCTTGTTGGACAGTTCGGTGATATGCTTTGCATTTGCAGGATCCAGGACGTTGACCACGACGATGGGGGAAATGCCCATCACCTGGAAGCTGGCGCTCACAGCCTCGCACAGGGTATACTTTGCAAAATCGCTGGAATAGCCCACTGCGGCGGCAGCCTCTTTGAAGGTGTTCACCAGCAGCGGCGTGTTCACCGCTGCTTCCGGGTCATCCAGCATATTAACGGGAGCCGTGCCCACAACGATCTGCAGGCCGGAGTTGACCGTTACCGGAGCGGTGACGCTGGTCGCCGCTTCGGTCTTATTAAAGCCATGCGAAATAGCCATCTGTCATATCCTCCTTACTTCATCAGGGCAGCAGCCTTGTTGCAGAGAATATTTTCTCTGGTGCCGTCCTGTTCCAGTTTCACCCGCATTTCAGCGAGCTTGTCCAGCGGAACAATCAGTGCTTTCAGGAGCGGCACCTGTTCCACTTTTTCTTTCAGCTTGTCGGGCAGGCCGTCCACGAAAACCGTGTACTGCGGTGCGATGCCCTTGATAGTCGGACCGCAGTATGCCACAGGGGCCTGCACCTGCACTGCGGTCTGTTCAGTCTGAGTTTCCTGAACTTCTACCGCTGCTTTTTTCTCAGTGCCCATATTAAATCAACGCCTCCACTTCTTCATTTTTCAGTGCGTTCGGGGTCTTGCAAATCAGGTTCACAATTCCCCAGTAGTAGTGATCCATGTCATCGTCTGAAAGCTCCCACTTTCTGGGATAGCCCACCTCAAACGCTCCACCGAAAACTGGCTTACGCTTGAAGTGCTGCATAATCGCTTCCTTGATGTTCACGGTTTCCACATACCCCTGCCGATCAATCCCACGGTCATAGCTGCAAATAACCAGCTGCATGAGAACCAGCTGCGGATCATGGTCATTGTTGACCTCACCGCTTGATTCGATGACGATGATGCAGGGGTACATGGCATCGTTTGTGTCAATGTCATCATCGTCGTCTGTCTGGGTCGGCAAAAACTGCTTATAGATCTTGAGGGGCTTTTCTCCTTCCTGTCCGGTAAACTTCATATCCCGGAACAGTTCTTCCAGCTCGTCCATCATGGCTTGCTGGCACATTTCGCTGGTATAGCCGGTGATTTTCTCGGCCATATCAGATCACGCCCTTTCGCTTTGCATTGGCGATCAGCTGCCGGATGCGCCGTTCGGTGTTGTCCTGAAGCATCTGCTCCACGGTCATTTCCTGCATTTCCCACACAGTGCGGTGCATCGCAGAGCCGGAAGGGCTGGACATCGTGACCAGCTTTTCGTTCGGCTTCCAGCGTTCTTTTCCGCTCTCGGTGTAGTCTTTGTCAGCAGGCACGCCCAACTGGCGCTGTACCATGCCGATGTGCTTCGACTTGAACTGAACCAGGAAGCCCTTGCTCTTTTCACTGGTTCCGCTCAGACCGATCATCGGGTTTCCTTTCAGAACGTGTGCCTGAAAAACAGGCGGCGCATTTCGGACAGACGGACCCATGAAGGGCTTTGTGGGGCTGGTTCTGAAATAGCCCAGATCTGCCCGAAATGCGCCGGGGTCGTTCTTCATGATGGCGAGGATGGCCGTCGGGTGGTGATTGGTTGCTCTCTGCCGCTGGCGCAGATCTTCGATCATACGCCTACCAGCCGCATTGAGGTCATAGCGATTCTTTACCTCGGTCAGCATCAGCTTTCGCGTTTGTCTGGCCGTGGTGTTGACCGCCACCTTCAGCGCTGCCGGGGTCTTGTTCGACAACACGCCAAGGGCACGGGACACTTCTTCGTCATTGACGGAAACCGTCATGGTGGAAGCGTCGTAGTTGGTATGGAAGTATGCCACCTTACCTCACCCTTTCCAATTCCATCCGGTAAACTCCCGCCTTCAGGGAGCAGGACTTGATTTTGTAGTCCCGCTTCTTATCCAGTGTGATCTGCTTACCGTTCTTTGGCATCGGGCCGTAGTCTTTCTGTTTCACGAACAGCAGCAGATCGGCCTTATACATTCCCTGGTCAAAGGACTGTTTTGCTCCGCCCTCCCAGTGCGCCGCACGTTCATTTACGCCGGGGTGCTGGGTAATGCAGAGCATCCGCTTATCATCTATGTAGCGTTCTTCTGCAAACTCGTTCAGGTTGAAGAACACCGTTTCCACATCCTGCGCCACATAGTCTTTGAACGTAGGGAGCGGCTTCGGGGTGTCCGGTTCGCCGTAATTCTGGTCAACGTCCAGCATATCAGCAAACCTCAGCTACCAGCCAGGAATCTACCTTATCAGGGATCAGCAGCGGGTGGCTCTGAAGCTCAATGAAGCGGCGGTCAGGACGATGCTCCACATAGGTGCGCAGCAGACGGTCGCCCTCAAAGCTGTGCCAGTTGCCGCCATCATCCAGATAGTTGCACAGGCCGTAGGCACGCATGAAGTTTGCGTTGCTGGGGATCATCAGCACCATGTTATCGGGAATCAGCGGCTTGGTCTCGCCGGTCGCGTCATCCAGATAAACTTCGTCGTAGCCGTAAACGTCCACACCGGGCAGGTTCAGGTGGCCGTAATAGGTCAGGCCACCTTCCAGCTCTTTGGGTGCCATGGAACCGATGTCGAAGCGGCGCTTGTCCATCAGTTCCAGAATCTTACCGTCAGCCATGAAATTGTCGGCTGCAACCTTGCCCATGACGACCATATCTGCGTTGGCAAAGCCGTTACGGCTCACCAGCTGCTTCCAGTCGCGCAGATTGCCCCAGGGGTCAGCGGCGGACTTGCCCCACTGCTTCGTGCCTTCAAGAATGATCTTGTTGCCAAAGCCGAAGTCGATGACTTCATCCACGCCCTTGCCCTTGACCTTCAGCTTGCCGGTGGTAAGCACCTGTGCGGCCATCCACTCTTCGCGGCGGGTGGTCATGTCGTTCAGCTGGTTGTATTCCTCGATCAGCTTTTCTGCTGCACGGTCTGCCGGGGTGCGGCCAGAGAACAGATCTTCACCGGGCAGGCGTTCCATGTACTGGTCTGCCGTGCTGATGGTCGCCGGGTTGATAAGGGGCGGTGCATAGGATTTGGTCTCGTAGCCCTCGCTCTGCACGATCTCGCCGCCAACCAGCGGATGGATGAATGCAGCCATCTTGCGATTGCCCTTGACAATATCAATGTCAACGCGGCGGGTCGGGAAGGTTTTCACGTTGGAGAAAAAGCGATCCCGCAGAAACGTGCGGATCGGCGGGGTGGTGCGAACAACCTCGATCAGGTGCCGAGGCTCATAAACGCTTACTTCATTAGCCATAAATGTTGTCCTCCTTACTTCAGGAAAATGCCAAGATTGCGCAGAGGAACTTCAACGTCGTCTACGCTCACGTTCTTCGGCAGCACAAGGCCAGCAGCGAAAAACTCACCGGTCAGATAAATCGGCACTTCTTTGTCTGCCTCTGCACTGTCAGCGGTAATACCATACAGGCCGGTAAGAACCGCCTGACCTGCACCGGCTGCATCTGCAACCGGCTTCACTTTGCCGCCCTCGATCAGAACAGGGGCGTGCGCCTCGACCGCCGCACTGGCCGTCTTGGTGGCCTTTGCGATGCCGATGTCGGTTCCGGCAATGAAATATTCCGGGGCCGTGCTGAAATCTTTTCTTGCAAGATCCATGATCATAGTTCCATCCTCCTTACTTCACGCCGTTAGCCTTGCGGATTGCATTCATAAATGCCTTGCTTTCCTCATCTTCGGCTTCAGGGTTTGCGGGCGGCGTGTTGTCGATGCTGTTGGCGTTGGAGTTCTCCGCAGCCTCCTTTGCATTCTTCAGGTATTTCTTGCTCTGCTCCTGCTGTTTTGCCTTCATGCTGGCAATGACAGCCTTTGCAAAGGACGCAGAATCAACGGGCTTCGTAAACTTCGCCTCGTTGGCCTGATCTTCCGCGCCGGGCAGAGTTGCGTTCTCGATCTCCTGAATGCGGGTGCGCTCGGCAGTGATAGCCTCATTCTCGATGGTGGCTACCAGATCCGGGTACGCCTTGCGGAGATCATCCGTGGTCTTGATGTCCATGTCTTTTACCTCCCCATGGTCATTGCGTTCCGGCTTTTCCGCCGGGTTCATATTTTCAGGTCGGTTCACAGGTTTTTCCGTAACCCGACTTCTGACAAAATTGGGTGCTTCGTTGAACGGGGTGTTCATGCTGATGCTGTTGACGAACAGAACACCATTGCGATTCTCCACAACGGAATCTTCTGCATCGTCATCCACCTCGTCTACGAAGCCTTTTTCTTGGGCTTCCGTTGCCGTCCACCAGTTCGTTTCATCCATCCACTTAGCGCATTCATCCTCGGTCTTGCCGGACTTTTTGGCGTACAGGGCAATGATGCTGCTGCGGATGGTCTCAAGCGCTTTCAGGCAGTTCTTCATATCCTCTGCGGTCAGGTAATCGCAAACGCCCATGCTGACCGGATGGACCATGTAGCTGCCGTCTGCCGCGGCCACAACTTTGTCTGCATGGCAGGCAACGATAGTGGCAGCACTTGCACACAACCCGTCAATGTGGGCCGTCACGGTGGCGGCATTGCGTTCCAGCATATTGCCAATGGCCTGGGCCGCGAAAACATCACCACCGCCGGAGTTGATGTACACGGTGATTTCTTTCACATCGCCCAGGGCGGCAAGATCATCCGCAAACCGTTTCGGGGTCGCTGCATCCTCCCACCAGCTGCGCTCAGAAATATCGCCATAAAGCAGCAGTTCCGCCTTCTGGTCATCGTCGGCCAGATTGCGGAACTGCCAGAACTTATTATTCGTTGACTTGGGGTTCGTCTGGGAATTGGCTTTGCCCATTGCAGCCTACCTCCTTCATTTTTTCCATCTCACTTTTGCGCTGCCTCATATTGGCCCGCCAGCTTCCGCCGGTCATCTGCGCCGTTTCCTGCTCGGCAGTGGAAATGCCCTGCTCCATACGCAGGATAGCCGCCTCGATTTCTTTCTTTGCATCCAGATTGGTGCGTGCCGGGCCGTTCCAGTTACAGGCCATATAGGCTTTTGCAACAGCCGGATCATCGAAGAAGCCCGGCGCATGGATACGTCCACGGGCTACCGCTTCGGCAAACCACTTTTCGTAGGTAGGCTGGCAGAAGTCCGCCGCAAAGCCGTCCCGCATCACATCGCACGTTCTCCAAAACTCGTTCAGAGAACCGCGGCTTGCGGAGTAGTTGGAGCTGAACTTCTTATAAAGCACCTCGCTGGGCACTTCAATACCCGTCGCCACCTGGTTGGACATAGCTGACATAAAGCCGTCATATGTCGTGGTCGGATGTTTCGGATCAAACGTGTCAGGTGTTTCGCCGGGCGCAAGGTCAAACACCGCAGACGGCGCAAGGTTGATTGCCAGTTCATCAGGCGGAGTGTTCGGATCCTCTGCCTTGTCGGGCGGATCCTCACCAAATGGCGCTCCGCTGACCGGGTTATCATGTTTGATGAACAGTGTGATGGAGGATGCTACGATGGCCGCAGCTAACTCTGCATCCGTGTATCTGCCCATCTGCTTCATCGTGGGCAGTACCGGTGCCAGCAGGGGAACGCCGCGCCGCTGCCCGGCGCGTTCCCTCTGGGTGACGCACAGGATGTTCGGTTCTCCCGTTTCTTTGTCACGGGCTTCCACCCTCGTCCAGGTCAGAGGCAGCGGATTATCATAGGCCAGCGGGTGCCTGCTGGCTACCCAGTAGGCAATGACTGCGCCGTCTTTGTCCGTTTCCACGCCCTGAACGATCTGGTGCACATTGATACCGTCCACCTTGCAGGGATTCATTCTGTCTGTGCGGTCAGGACTGCACACCTGGTCAGCCTCGATCAACCGGAGCTGCAAGGCATACGGCCAGTTCCCACGTTCTTTGAACTGCACTGCTGCAAATACGTCACCGTTCATCAGGAAGCTGGTGAATGCCAGTGTTTGCAGCCGCCAGAAGTTATCCATGCCGCTTGCATCGCAGGCCGCACTATCCGCCCACAAGCTGAACTCGCGGGAAATTTCCGCCTGCAAATGGTCAGCCTGTTCCTCGGTCAGGTGCAGATAGTCCGCATCGACCTGGGGTGTCGGCACAAGGCCGCTCCCCACCACATTAGTGCGCAGGGTCTTGATTGCGCCGGCTGCCAGTGGGATACCCATGTAAGCATCCCGGCTCCGCTTGCGCAGTGTTTCCAGATTGTCCTCGATGTCCTCTTTTGCACTGCCGCCGCCAACGTGCCAGCTCCGCATAGAGCGGGATGTGTGGGAAGCTCCATAGTTTCCGTAGCCGGTACCGTTGTTTATGACAGACAGCGCCGTGCGGGCCACAGCGCGGCGATACCCCTTTTCGGGGGAGATTGCCGCAATGGCCTTATCAAGGAAATTCGCCATGTGCTCCACCTTCCTTACACGTCATGCGGAGAGAAGTGGTAGATCCGGTTTCTGCCCCGGCCCCTTTCCTCCGCTTCCGCTTCAGCCACTTTCTTTTCCCAGAAAGCAATGCTTTCCCGGATCTGTTTCAGGCTGGCGCGGGTCAAGACCATCTGCTCGATCTGGTAGCTCTGCCCGGTCGATACGGCAGCCTCAGCTTCCAGCCACATATCAAGGTGCCGCTGGGCGGTCTCTTTTGAAATAACAGGCATTGGTTAGATACCTCCCGATCTCCTTCTGCGGTACTGGCGCTGTTGTGCAGGACGCTGTGCATCCTCACCGGGGATTTCCAGACCGGGCGGGTTGCTGATTTCCAGCGCAGCCGTCGCGTAGTTCCGCACGTCAAATGCTTCGTTACGTTTCTGCGCCGGATCCTTCAGCTCCCACCGTTCCACTTTGCGGCCAGACTTCCAGCGTGTGACCTTGTGTTCCGCAGTAAGCATCTTGAAATAATTTTCGTCATACCCGGCATCTTCTGCCGCCGGGAAGTGGCAGTAGTTTGGGCCTTTGATAAGCACTTTCAGCCGGGCAAGGACGTGGTTCTTGCCGGTGTCAACGCCCAAGGTGAACAGTTCGCCCTTGACGCGGTTGTTCTGAGTGGGGTTGCGCAGGTAGGGTACGTCCATGCCGCCGCGGCCTTTGATGGCCCAGATATGCCGTTCCTCCCGTTCTTTGCAAAACCGGATGACCTGATCCGGGAAGTGGCCGCCACTGTCCATGCAGACAGACCGCAGGGACAGTTCCGTGCCGTCTTTCTTTTTCCATGTGCGGGAAAGGAACTCGTCCAGGTCTGCCCACACCTGACCGCGTTTCAGGTCGCCGTAGATGCGTTGGTACCGGATGCCCCAGCTTTCTCTGCCGATACCCCAGCCCACCACTTCGGCCTCGAAGCGGTTATCCTGGGTATCGACACCAGCCGTCAGGTACACTACGCCGTCCGGGACTTCGGCCTCGTAGAACTCGCGGCGGTCCAGCAGGTTGTTTGCCTCCACCGCTTCGCCCGGTTCCTCCCATGGCAAGCCCAGGTCGGTGTTCACAAAGACCTGCATCTTCTCGTAATCGCCGCGCTGTGCATCCAGGTCAGCGGCAATAAAGTCCTCCACGATTTTGTCCCACCCGCAGAGGGTCGAGCCTATCTTGTTCATGTGGAAGCCCCGCACCGCCCGTTCCGGGTGCTCTGCGTGCCACTTGCCTTTCAGGCTGTTCTTCTTCCAGCGGTATTCGTTGTCAAGGCAGCCGCACTCGGCGCAGCGGTATTGCACGCCGCCTTCCGGCCACTTGTCTTTATCGAATACCATGTTGTCCCAAACAAAGGGCTGATAAAAGCCGCAGTTCGGGCAAGGCACCGTCCATTCCTCTTGGGTGGATGCGTTGAACTCGTCCAAAATGCGGCTGTTGTTTTTGTCGGTGGGGGTCGATACCAGCACCGTCTTGTAATCCCAGTAGGTCGTTTGACGCTGCTCGGCCAGCATGACCGGGTCGCCTTCTTTGCCGGCGCTGGCTTTGTAAGCGTCCACCTCGTCCGCCAGCAGCACCTTGATGGGGCGGCCGCGCAGATCGGTCGGGGCGTTTGCGCCAACGATGGTCAGTTGACCACCGGCGAAGTTCTTTTTCATGATCGTGTTGCCGGAGTAGCGGCTCTTGTTATCCACAAGGCCCCGAAGCACCGGAGTGTCCCGGATCATGGTAGCCAGACGGTCTTTGCTGAAGCTCTCGCCCAGGTTCACCGTAGGCTGCACGATCATGATAGGGGCCGGGTAGTAGCTCATGTAGTACCCGATGGTATTCAGGATCAGGCCGTCCGTCTTGCCGGACTGGGCGCACATCATGGCTACCACCTTGCGGATATGGACATCCCCGATGGCATCCATGATCTCCCGCTGGAAAGGTGCGTTGTCCGTATTCCAACGGCCTTGTGCTGCGGATGCTTCCGCCGACAAGCGGCGGTAGTTATCTGCCCACTGACTAAGGGTCAGGTTCGGGGGCGGCTTCAGCGCACCCAGTGCCCGGCTGAACATCTGTGCAGTCTGCGGTTCCAGGTGGATCATTGCCATTGCTGCCGCCGCCTTTCTTCACGCAGCCGCCGAACGGGCAGAACTGCTGAATCTCATTCAGCCGGGTTCCCCAGACACAACCCCGGCATTTATTCTTCCTGCTCATCTTCGGGTTCCTCCCCCGCTGGTGCTGCCAGCGCAATTTCGGGGTCACTCAATTCCACAAGTGCTTCCTGCACTGCTTTTTGCAGAATGTCGTGGGCTTCCGCCGGGTCGGTCAGCTGGGCCATGGTACTTGCGTACTTAGTCGGGATGGTTTCCAGCCTGTTCTTGAAATTGGCAAAGATGGTTTTCAGGGCGCGTTCCACGTCCTCGGTGCGATGCAGGTCGCCTTGGGCTTCCTCCATCCGCATTTTCTCGATCTTGCCGCGGGTTTCCTCCCGCTCGGCACGGGCAGCAACAAGGCGGGCTTGATCGTCTTTGTTTCCGATCTTGAAGTTCAGGTATTGCCGGACGCAGACCTTCATGTCAAAGACACCGGGCCGGACTTCGGACAGCACGCCCTGATCCCGCAGGTTCCGCACCTGACGGTCAGTGATACCCAGCCATTCGCCAACGGCCTTACTCGTGTACAGCATCTTTGTCACCGTCCCCCGGTTCTCCGATCTCGCCGGTCGCCCGGATGCGCAGCAGTTCAAGCCGCTGCTGTTCGGTTTCCAGGTGCAGCTTGTCCATTTCGTTTTTCTGCATCTGGGCCGCCGCAGACAGGATGCGGCCATGAATTTTGTTCAAGGCTTCCTGCAGCTGCAAGATACGCTGTGCCGGGGTCTCCTTCTGATACATACCGATCTGCTGGTTTGCGCCGTCCCGCTTCCGCTTGCCACGTCCGCCGGGTACTCGCATATCCATAACACTGGATGTAATCATCTGGTCGGGCGGTAAAGCCTGATACTCTTTGATTTTGTCCAGAATGTACTTTTCCCGGAGCAACAGCACGCCGATTTCGTGGGAAGTCAGCTCGGTGCTGTTCCGGGGCGCATTCTCTACGATCTGTTTTTCTTCCGGGGTGAGCTTGTCAAAGAAGATGGTCGCATAGGCTCCATCCTTCATTGCATTCTCATTCCCGACAGGTGCCCCGCCGCCGGGGTTGCCCACGGCGTTTTTGTTTCCCGGCTGTCCGCCGGGCTTCCGGGGTGCGGGCGGGCCCCACCCGTCCTTTGCCTTCCAGCGGCGGACCGTATCATATTTAAGATGGAGATCGTCCGCCAGCTGCCGAAGATTCACTTCTCCGTCTTTCTCCATCCGGGCAATGTACTCAGCGCGGGCGGCATCGCGCTCATCGCTTCGCCTTGCCATTTGGTTTTCCTCCAATAAAAAATGCCCCGTCTGGCAAATCATCCAGGCAGAGCATTCAGTTTCGCCGCCGGTCCTGCGGCATTTCTTCGGGTCGCTTACAACTTGTAAGCAACAGTGTATGAAAAAGGCCCCTCGGTTCGCCGCCGTGGGGCCTCTCTCCATAATTCCACTGTACTAAGTATAGCACCAAAACCGTCTTATAACGTCTTATCTTTTGCCGGTTGGGGCTTTCAAATGTAAACACTTTATGACATAGCCACCATTTTGCCAGCCCCGGCAAGATGGTCTATCCCGATTTTGTTGACCTCAACAAGATCACACCGGGATGATTTGTTGGCACCGGCAAAACGTGAGTTGCTTACAAATTGTAAGCGTCCACCATCCCGGTGACATTACCGCCATGTTCGCCCCAGACTTACATTTTTTGACCCGTACCCCCTTTTCGTGGGTCAAAAACGCGGAAGCCCTTCAAAAAATTTGGAACCTAGAAAAATTTTGGGGCTTCGGAACCCGCACCGCGCCCGCCGGCGGGGGCAGTACCTTTCCGGCGGCGGGGCCGGACGGAGCGACGGCAGGCCGGGCCGGTGCCGGGCCGCCGGTGGGCGGTGCCCAGGACAGCGGCAGGCCGTCGAGGCGGAGAAGGAAGGGGGCAGGGGGTTAGATAAGGCGGCTATAGCCTAGCTATTGGCTATACTGCAAAGGCCATATGCCGGTCAGGTAAAGAATCTGACCCCTCCGGCGGCGGGCTGCGGTGGGTGGTTTTTGGCTGTTGGCGGGTGATCTGCTGCGGCAGGTGGGCGGCAGGGCTGGCGGGGTGCGGTGTCGGTAGGTGCTGGCGGTGGGCTGCTGGCTGCTGTGAGGTCTGGCAGGGTGTGCAGGCTGTGCAGCTTGTGGGCTGCGGGGTCATCGGTGCGGCGCTGGCGGTGCTGTTGGTGTCGGTCTGCTTCTGGCTGGCGGTGCGGGTGGGTGGGGTGATCTGCTGCGGCGGCGGGGTGCCGGCGGGGTCATCGACCGGGCCGGGCCGTCACTGATCCGCACCGATCCGGCAGGCGATCCGGTGCAGCGGGCAGGCAGCAGGGCCAGCGGCGGGAAGATGGGCAAAAGAAAAAGGCCAGGGCAGACGGCGCGGCGTGCGCTGCTGCTCTGGCCTTTGGTCTGCACTGGCGGCAATGGTTCCGGCGGGGTGCGTCCCGGTGCCGGTGGTGGGGCTGATCTGCTGGCGGTGCCGGTGGGCATGGTCAGCGCTGGCACCGTTCCCGCTGTCGGCGTTCCAGCGTCACGGCTGGCGCTGGCGGTGCTCCATCCGGGCCGGTTTTGGACGTTTGCCGGAGGGGTCAGATTCTCCACCTAACGGGAGTGAGAAGCAGGTGTAGGGCTTTAACCTAGCAGACTAGAACTCTCCCCAGTAACCCCCTATAGTCCCCCTTCTTCCCCGGATTCCGCCGGGGTGAATCCATCACGGGTCATTCTTTCGGCACAAGCCTGTAAAATATAGCTTTGCATACTTTGACCCGCTGCGGCTGCGGCCGCTCTGATTTCGTCGCCGCGTTCTTTTGGTGGGCGAATCTGGATTGAATCGCATTTTGCAATATACCGGCTGTTTGAAATTTTCTTTTTGTCCGAGATAGGCATTATATCACCTCTTTCGCGCCTGCGTTTATTATAGCAAAAAAAGCGGCATTCCGCCATGCAAAAATCAACAAGCATTCCGTCATTCTTTTGTGCAAAACGTAGAAAACATTCCGTCATGCTTGACAAGTGGCATTCCGTCATGCTAGAATGCAGCCACAGCAAGCGAGCCAGACAACAGCCGGACGGTTGCGAGTAAGCCGAAAGGAGAAAAGCACACATGAGCATTGAATTTTTCAAGCTCCCCGCCGCTTTGAAAAAAGCGATCTGGGCCGCCTACCTGGCAGAGTGGAAAAAGAAGCAGGCAGCAAAAAAGCCCGCCACCCACTAAAGCAGGTGACAGGCTTGCAAGATGAATTTTCCACAACGCATCTTGTAAGCCAGTTTACCACCGAAAGGCGGTAAAGTCAAGCGGATGCCCTGGCAGGGCCGCACCGCTCAAACAAAGCGGCCCCGCCCCATAACCCCGGCAGCCCGCCGGGGTGAAACTGAAAAGCAAAGGAGCAAAGAACATGAAACTTGCAAAGAAGATCACCACCGCCGCCGCACTGGCGGCCGCACTGCTGGCAGGCACCGCACCAAAGGCCGCGGCGCAATGCCCCTACACCGTCGGCCCCCTGGGCCGCTACATCGCCCCGGCCATTGTGCAGGGCATGACCGCCACCGATGACGGCGCGGTTGAAGTCTGGTGCACCGATGCGCTGGACGGTGACGACTGGTTTTTTACCGTCGATGCAAAAACCGATCTGCGGATTTATGACCGGGTGCAGCTGGTAGTTGATGCCAACGACACCCCGGACAATTTCGCAGATGACAGAGTGGTTGACGCTCTGTTTTGCCACGACTGCACCGAAGATTGAACCGAAAGGAGCGCAACAACATGATGACACTTGAACAGATCCGCGAACGGAACTGCAAGGAGAACGCCGCAGCCCGCCGCCTTCAGGCCGCCGGGTATCGGCTGGAAGGATGGGACCCCCGCACCGGGCAGCGGATCGCCGCCCAGATCACCAACGAGAACACCAACGCAGAGCGCCGCACGTTCTACGCCTTCCCCACCTGGCAGGATGCCGCGGCCGCGCTTCTGGGCTGAATGCCCACCGGATGCCCTGGCAGAGCCGCACCGGACAAAGCGGCCCCGCCCCACTACCCCGGCAGCCGCCGGGAGATCATCCCGAACATCAACCACAACGAACAAAGGAGAACGAACCATGAAAGGCATGACCAACAATCAGATCATCATGAACGAAGCCGCGAAGCTGGACCCCGCCACCCTGCACGCCATCGCCACCGCGCACCACACCCCGGAGCAGATCGCCGCAATGGCTGCAAACGCAGTCACCACCGACGAGAACGGCGACGAGCAGCCCGCCACCATCGCAGACGTTGAAATCATCCTTGCAGCGGCAGAGCTGCACACCTTCGATCACTGGAAGAAAGAAGGCAAGAGCGTCAAGAAGGGCGAAACGCATTTGATTGAATGCTACCTGTGGAAGTACACCACCCGCCCCAGCAAGGCCCAGCGGGAAGCCGCTGAAGCCGAAGGCAAGGAAGCAGCCCCCGCGCCGCATTTCTACCCCACGAAATCGCACCTGTTCAGCTGCTTGCAGGTACACGACGCAAAGCAGGCCCCCGCCGGCCGCTTCGGATCTGTCGCCGCCATCATGGAGTATAACAAGAAGCTGGCCGCAGAACGCAAGGCCGCAAAGGCAGCAGCAGAACAGGCCGCCCCCATCATCACCGAAGAACACCACGAATTGCCGGAGCTGGTGCACGTTGACCCGCTGCCCACGAAGAAGGCCGCAAAGAAGGCCAGCAAGCCCACCGCACCGAAAGCCACAAAGAAACCCGCCGCCACGAAAAAGGCCGCGCAGGCCAGCGCACAGCCCGCCCCGGATGCACTCCGCAAGGCAGAGCGGGAAGCAAAGGCCGCTTTCCTGGCTGTCCCCGAAACCGACCGCAAGGGTCAGGCCGCCGCGCTGGATGCCTGGCGCAAGACCCGGAAGGCCGTAGAGGATGCAAAGCAGGCCCCCGCCGCCGTGGCTGTGCCGGATGAAGCACCCGTGAAACAGCTGGACTTTGAAAGCATCGCCGCCGGGCTGCTGGCATGACCCACCACCACGAAACCGGATATTTTGGCAGGGCTGCACCGGGCAAAGCAACCCCGCCCCACTACCCCGGCAGCGCACCGGGCACGAAAAACAGAACGAAAACGAAAAGGAGTTTTTGCAATATGAAAAGAGCAACCAGCACCCCCGCCGGGCTGAACGTGAAGAAGATCACCGCCTATCTGAAAGGGCAGGCAAAAAGCCGCAACGCCGTTCGGATCACCTGCCAGAGCGGCAGCGTGTACATCATCACCGGCTATGCAGCGTTCAAGCTGCCCGCCATCCTCTACCGGGATGTTATCCAGCCCGTGACCATGCAGGACGCACCCGCCGACGGCGTGACCATCGTTTCCAGTGATGACGGGTTTGTGGTCAACGATCCGCACCAGCTGACCGCCGCGCAGATGTTCCAGAAGTTCAGCGCCTGCAAAGAAGAAGTCAAACGCACTTCAATCTTGCAGGAAGTCGAAGCAAAGGGCAAAGTCTGGGGCACGTTCCGAATGTTCCGCAACGGATCCCGGCCCATCATGATAAATTCGGAGTATGACGCTTTTGTGGATCATCACGAATTTGTTTACCACAGCAGCAACAGCCCGTTTGCGCCCATCCTGGCAACGGACACCGTAGACCCGAAGAAGGCCGCCGTTTCCGTGCTCATTGCCCCGATGAAGGCGAACGACGAAATACAGCAGGTATGCAACCGCCTGTTTGCATGATACGAAAGGAGAACGAAATCATGAAGAAGTTTGACAACATCTTTGAACAGGCCCGCGAGATCATCCGTCAGCAGTGGACACTGCAAGACCTGCGCCGGAAAGCCCAGTGCACCGGCAGGCCCGAAGAGGTCCGCCAGCAGATCGCCGCCGCCCGGCTCCGCCTCATCTGCGCCCGCCGCGGCTACCAGCTCAACGCCTGACACGAAACCGGATGCCCTGGCAGGGCCGCACCGGACAAAGCGGCCCCGCCCCACCGCCCAGCATTCCGCCGGGCATATCACGAAACACGAAAAGAGGTTTACACCATGACCACCCCAAACGATTCCCTGGACTTCTACCCCACGCCGGACAGTCTGGCCTTTGATATGGTTTTCTCCCTGCGGGAAGTAAAATCCGGGTTCACCACCTACCCGAAACCCATCCTTGAACCGTCCGCCGGTGATGGAGCGCTTGCGCGTCAGGTCCACGCTCTGGCGTTCAACGTCCACCACGACTATAAGACCGGCGAAATCGACCGCTACGACAAGGAGAAGGCACGAAGCGCAGAGCTTGACTGCATCGAGCTTTCCAGCGACTTCCGCGCCGTGCTGAAGAAAGACGGTTTTCGGGTGGTGCATGATAACTTTCTGACCTTCCGCCCCACCACGAAATACGCCGCAATCGTCATGAATCCGCCTTTCTCCGCCGGTGCCGCGCACCTGCTCAAAGCGCTGGATGTCATGCAGGACGGCGGCAAAATCCGCTGTCTGCTCAACGCCGAAACCCTGCGCAACCCCTGCACCAACGAACGGAAAGAGCTGGCCGCAAAGCTGGAAGAGCTGCACGCCACGGTAAAATATATCCCGGATGCGTTCAAGAACGCCCGCCGCGCCGCCCGCGTAGAGGTGGCGCTTGTGTCGGTGGACATTCCCGACCGGGAGCCGGTGAGCCGGATCCGGCTGGATCTGAAAAACGAAACCGCAGAGCGCTTGAAAGAAAACCCGGAGTTTGCCGCCCTGGTATCTTCCGACCCCATCACGGCAGCCATTGAGCGGTACAACGCCGCCGCAGAGGGTGTGCGCCGGATCTATGAAGAGTACAACGGAATCAAGTCGTTGTTTTCCTCTGCCGGCGCTGGTAAGAAAGAAAACCCTGTGATGGCTTTCACAAAATCTTATAACGACGCTATCCGTGAACTGCGCGGGATGTACTGGAAACAGCTGTTTGAAATGCCGCAGCTGTTCGATGCGATGACCTACGAAATGCAGCAGGATTACCAGAAGCGAATCAAAGAGCTTGAAGGCTACGACTTCAGCGCGTACAACATTCTGACCGTCCGGGAAGAAATTTCACGAAATCTTCTTTCCAGCATCGACCACGAAATTATAAAGCTGTTCGACGACTGGACGAACCTGCATTATAACGACGAGTACAGCAAGAACGTGCATTATTACAACGGCTGGTGCACGAACTCCGCGTACAAGATCAACCGCAAGGTGATTTTCCGCTGCAACGCTTTTGATACATACGATGGGCGTTTCTGCCCCCGGTACAACGCAACAGGCCATGTTGCCCAGATCGAGCGTGTACTGCACTTCCTGGACACGAACGGCAAGCCCTACAATGGGGACGAACTCCGCGCCGTCCTGGATGCCGCCGAAAAGAGCGGCCAGACCCAGAAGATCCAGCTGCACTATTTCACCGCCACGTTTTACAAGAAAGGCACCTGCCACATCGAGTTTACGAACACGGACGTTTTGAAGTCCTTCAACCTCTACGCCGGACAGCGCAAAGGCTGGCTGCCGCCCACCTACGGCAAAAAGAGCTATCACGATATGGCCGCCTCAGACCGCCGGGTGGTTGACAGCTACGAGGGGGAGGCCAGCTACACCGACACCCTCACCCGGCACCTGATCCCCACGCAGAGCACGTTTTTACAGCTGAACGCTTAACACGAAACCGGATATTTTGGCAGGGCTGCACCGGACAAAGCAACCCTGCCCCATCTTCCCGGCATTTACGTCGGGAACATCACGAAACAGAAAGGAGGTATTTTCATGGTTCGATGTTGGATATACTCCGCTGGGCCGGATCAATGCCAATGCTACAACGTGGATGACGAAAACTTGGCTGATCTGGCAGCGCAGGCGCAATTCCTAGAGGACTTCCGTGCCCAGCGTGCAGCAAACCCGGCTTTATACCGGCAGCTGCTTAATATGCTGGTTCCCGCCGCCGATGCCATTCCCATGCGCAACTATACCGGCCTGCCGTTCTGACAGCCAGCCCCGGCAGCCCGCCGGGGTTATTCTTGCATCTCGTCACGAAATCTTGTTCTAATTTATTGCTTTTATTTGCGTTTTGCTCTATCATGACAGTAACGAAACACGAAAAGGAGGTTTCCCGTTATGACTATGATTCCCGCCTTCGGCCCCTGGACAGAGCATCCCGCAGACACTGACGAAGAAAAGCGCCTTGCCAGCGCCCAGCAGAGCAAGACCAGCCCGCTTTCTGTGGACAAGGAACACGAAACCGGGGTTTTCTATGGATCCGGCAAAGAGCCGTACCAGACCAGCCTTGCAAGCTGCACCTGCAACGATTTTGTAAAGCGCAAAAAGCCCTGCAAGCACATTTTCCGGCTGGCTATGGAGCTTGGTATCATTGATGTGGCCTATAAGACGGGCCGCAGCACCGGCGAACGAAACGAGGCGCAGATCAGCTTTGCAGACAGTGTTGCTCTGGTGGAGCAGCTTTCCGACGCGGCACAGAATGCAATCAAAGATATGCTGTATTACACCAGTGAGCGCATCGACGACCGCCAGAAGCCTGTAACCTGTCACGATCTGGATCTCGTGCCGGAGCTGCGCACGTCGCCCCTGCTGCACGAAAATCCGTACCCGCTGGAAGAAGTGCTGAACGATCTGCCAAAGCCCTTTGTTGTGCAGCTGCTGGATCTGGTGCACCGGGAAGGCAAGCCGAAACGAAATGCAGCCAAAACCGTAATGGCTGCATGGCTGGCGCAGAACGCACCCATGCTGGCAAAAGAGATGCCCCCTTGTGCATCCTTCTCTTTCGTGGAGGTGTTCGACAAAGCCCAGCGCGACGTTTACAAGTACCTGCATCGCAAGTACGACACGGAAACGGACTGGTACACCGGCGCAGAGCATCCCGCTGGGGCTGTTCCTGCGGCAGACGGTTCTACTTACTACTTCCCAGAGGACAGAGTTACCGATGCCCTCACGAAACGCGGTTTCAATCGCTGCCTGAATGGGTACACCCCCACGAAATCGAAATCCTGACAACGAAACTTCATCTTTTTCTGCTAAAGATGATATTTCGGCATATTTAACCCGCCTTTTTGATACAAAACCTACAATTTAGGGGCTTAACTGCCCAGAAGGAGGCATTTCTACGAAAGATGCAGAGTTTTTCGCTCCTTGGCGGCTGGTCGCTGCCTTTGCTGATGGCTCCAGGCTCTTGTTCGACGGATTGACTGAAGAACAGGCACGGGAAGCGATGGAAGCCGCCCAGGAGCAGCACGGAGACATTGGTTACTGGAACCGGGTCACGGATCAGAACTATGAGGACGGCAGATACTACAAAACCATCCCCGAACCGCCCTGCGTGAACGTCGTTGACTTCACCGGTTACGATGGGCCGCTCGACGAAAACGGTTTTCCTGTCGGCCTGATGGACGAAATCGCCCAGAACGCCAAAGAGGAAGGCCGGGATCCGAACGAACCGCAGATTATCTTCAAGCGCAACGCTCCGCCGGATGACCAGCCGCCGCACGAAAAGTAAATCACAAAATCCAAAAAAGCCCGCCGGGTCGATGACCTGACGGGCTTATGGTGTTGAAAGGATGGTTTGTATGAAGTTAAACATGGATTGCGTCCGCGCCGTTATGCTTTGCGCAGAAGAGTACACAGACTATAACCACTATTGCTATTTCATTTCTTACCAGAAAAACAATGTGAACGACTTCCTGCTGGATGACCCGGAAACACCGCCAGCCTACCAGCTTGAACTTGAAAAGACCTACGACAACGACGATCTCTTTTACGCCGTTGAGTATTGCGTCAAATCCGGGTTTGTTGAAACGCTTTTCTCGAAAGACACTTATCGCATTCCCATTTCCCGCATTACGCCTGATGGGCATAGATTTCTTGAAAACATTCGGTCTGATACGAACTGGGAAAAGGTCAAAAGCGTTGCCAAAAAGGCCGGCTCTTTCAGCGCAGATGTGATAATCGAGATTGCAAAGAACGTAGCTGTGGAAGCGGCCAAACATTTTTTAACCAACACCTGACGAGCTTTCCTACCTCTGCATTTTCCAATTCGGTTTGGATTGCCGCTTCGTTGTACCAGATTTGCTTTTCTTTGATTCCAGTTTTCACGATTTCTTTTGCGATGGTTCTAACGGCATATTCTCGCGGGCTTATCATGCCGCTGTCAATCTCAATTTTGATCTTCACTTTGTCCTCCTTCGCGTAAATCCGGTTCAGCTGCCCGCCTTTCAGATTGGCAGTCCAGCAGCGGCTCTCCTGAATCCGAGAATATCGGTTTTGCTCTAATTTGACGTATCATAGCTTCGCACAGATCCTTTACCTCTTCTTCCGATTCCAGGACTATTTTGCCATCATTTCCTCCAAAGACTTCAATTCCGCCCTCTCTCCGTGGAATCACAGACCAGCGCAGATCAAACAGCACATCCTCGTTCCCCGGAAATTCTCCGCCCGGAAGGTTAAACATTGCTATTCCGCCAGACGGTTCAATAATTTCATCATCGGTCAGTTCAATTTTGATTCCCATTTTTCAAGGCCTCCGTAACCCTCAGCACATCTTTTGCGAAACGCAGCGTTTTCGCAAGATCTTCTGCGTTCTTGAAACGGACTACGCTTCCTGCGTTTGAAATCAGTTCAACGCCACCATCCGGTGCCATCCTCACGAACCGGCACAGTTCGCCCTCTTCCCGTGCGGCCTGCTGCTCTTTGGTTTCTTTGATAAAGCAGGTTCTGAGCGCGTTCTCTGCGTCACAGTATACGCTCCTGTCACTCCGCACCAGCCTATACATCCTTCCGGGCGGCACCCGAACCTTGTTTTTATGCTTCTTTCCCATAACTTTGTCCTCCTTTGCACGAAACCCGGTAGGCCAACTGCCCGCCGGGTTATTTCTATGCCTGTTTTCAGATTTTTGGGGTAGTCGTGTTTGTTTTTCTACGACCATCGGACACGATTTTGCGGAAGCGCCTGCACATGAAGTTCCGCAGGCAGCCTTGCCTATAAGAGAATGTCACCCTCCGCCCAGGCATCCGCTCGGCGCTGTCCCTCGCGCGTGTTTAACGCACGCGATAATAAAGCGGCGCACTCCGGGAGCCGTTCCAGGTTCCTTCCCAGCTGTGCAAGAGCGACGTTTCGCAGGTACTTCAAGTGCTGCACACTGTATGGAACTTTCTGCTGTACTTCGTGCCATTTTTTGTGGCCGATGTAGAACTCCGTTAAAATCAGATTGTGGCCACTGTCCAGCCTGTTCATTTGTCCCTGGATGATACGCTGATCTCCCAGCAAAACCGCCCGCTGCTGTTCCAGCTGACGCAGTTGGTCTCCAATGCCCAGTTCATCCATCCGGCAGGCCATCGCCGCCGTGCTGTCCCCAGGCGTTCCGCCACGGGGCATTCCATCGGTGCCCATGCCCCGCATAGGGTCCACTTCATCGCTCAGTGCGGTACACTGACGGCGGATGATCTCTATCCGCTGCGGGATGTCCGCATAATATTTCAAGATTGCCTCCGCCTCGTGTACTTTCACTGCTCAGTCCTCCCAAAAAATCAAAAATCTTTCTTGAAAAGGGGTTCTCCGAAAACGGGTTCTTCACCCTTGACGCGCTCCACCATGGCACCCACGCCGTAAATGTCCTCAATGACCCGGCGCAGACGATCATAGGCAAATTCTTCTCCGCCATCGTCCACCCAGCCGAGGAACTGTTGGTAATTTTTCTTGATTTCTTCCTTCACGACCTCGATCTGTTCAGGGGTGTACTCCATTTCTTCCAGCGATTCCACAAAGAAACGAACGATCATCTTTGCAGCGTCCCGGCGTTCAGCCAGAACACGCAGCTTTTTTTCAGAGCCTACCAGACCACCCGCCGGGAGCCAAAATTCTTCCGGCATCAGGTGGGCAGTGCGTGCTTCCAGCCGCTTGAGGGCTTCCGGTGCACCGTACTTGTCGTGATCCATGATATACCTGGATGCAGCATTGTTCATCTTCAAGGTCAGGAGCGTAGATTCTTTCTCGCCCCAGTCCCAGAGATCATGTGCCGCGGCAACTGCGCAGTACGAAACGACCTGCCCGATTGCCTCACGGTTCAGCGTCGTGCGGTGCTTCGACTTGCCGATGTTGATTTGCTGATTCACTGCATTCTGGATGCTCTGCCGGTAGAATGCTGGCATCCTTGCCCTGCTTTTTCCCATGATGAATCCTTTCCCGCCTGTTCGGCCAGGCGCTTCCACTTTCTGATTTCTTCCGCCGTATCTGGCGTGATATACTCAATAAACCGCCAGTGCTGCGGTTCTGCCACAAGATCGATAAACATACGGCGGCGGTGGATGTAATCACGCTGCTGCCGCCGGGTGAATTTGCTTTTCACTTCCACCACCTCAACCGTGCCATCAGCATAGGTCAGCACAAAATCCGGGGTATAGTGCGCCGCCGGGAGCTTCACATTGCCGTATTCTTTTTCCGGCAGCATAGTAAACCTGCGGTGCAGCTCTACCTTCACGACCTCGCCACTCTGGACTTTGGGCAGAACAGTTCCCATGTAGTAGTCATACTCGCCCCGGCTGTCAAACTCGTGTCCGGTCGATCTGGCGGCATTCACAGCGGCTTCCAACGATGCAGGTGCAGCTTTGCCCCCGCACCTTCTCTGTGCAAGCTGCTTTTCCGCCTGTGCCCGGTAGCGTGGCGGCAGGTCAGAAAGTTCCAATCTCATGCTCATGGCTGGTTTCTCCTGTTCTTCCGCCGGGTCTCCGGTTTCTTTTTCAACTTGAGGATCAAATGCTTGGTGTTGTTGCCGGTGATATGCTGCTCACACTCACGCAGAGTATAGCCAGGGTATTTTTTCTCCCAGTACGCACGATCATCCGGTAGGGTAAACGCTTCGTCAAAGCGCTTGCGGCTCCATCTTGTGTCGTTCGGGCGCGGAGTTTTCGGCTTTTTCAGTCCTTGGCTCTGCCGCCAGCGGCGGATGCGGGCGCGGGCTTTCGTCATGTAGGTCGTCAAGCGTTCAAAGCTGGAACAGGTCAGATCGATAGGTTCAACTTTCACAAGCCCCATCGGCCGCCCGGTGCTGTCCCGCCACAAGTCCTTGATCTCCTGCCATGTCAGATTGCCTTGCAGGATCGCATGATGGTGGTGTCTGCCGGTAACTTTCCCGTCCTCATCCATCACGCTGTACTCTGCAACCTGCATCCACTTGGATGCTTCTCGACCCATCTTTTTGCAGAAGCGCTTCAAGCGGCGAGTAAAATTCGTCCAGTCCCGGTCTACTTGGTCAAAATCTCCGGGTGCTGGCTGGTGGTTGTGGTCGTATGTAAACGTGACTGCCCAGTCGCTTTCCCCGAAATTCGTATAGGCCAGCTGGCAGAAATACCGCCTTGCTATCATGTCGTTATACTTCTGCTGCGCAATGGAGGTTGCCAGCTCTCTTTTGCGGCGGGTGCTCGCGGTGTGTTCCTTGTCCGTTGTTTCAAAGAGATCCACTTCTGCATAATCGGATGTTCCGAGAATGTGTTTCTGCTCCCGAATGTACCATGCCCGCACCGTTCACTTCCTCCTTCCGCAAAGTTCTACTGGGATTTTCTTTTCTGTGGACCAAACACACACGGCTTCGCAGGGCAAGGGGGATACAACGCCGGGCAGGTCTTTCTAAGTTTCCTATTCCGTCAAGCCCTACAGACCCGCCCTCGTTTTCTCCCCCTTGACCCCCGCTTTCCCCGGCTTGTGTTCTTCTGTGGTCGCTAGATTAAGTTACACATACAAGCCCCTTGCCGCCTCGTCAGGGCGGCAATTTAACGACGGGCTTGCTTAATTCTTGATTAGAGCTTGATTAGTTTACTTCGTAGTCACCGATGCTGTTTTCTTCCGTTCTGACTTCCCAGCACTCGCAGGTGTCCTCCGGGTCAGTGAAGTCGGCACGGTTCGGTGAATTGCCGTTGAAGCATACCCAGGTGTAGCCCTCATGCCAGCGGCAGGTGCAGCAGGTTCTTTCAGGTTCCATCATCCTGTGTTCCTTTCGTCACGGTTCTAGCAGTGTGTGGCAAATCGGACAGGCGTGCGGTTCCCAATCTGTCCTGTACCCGCATACCGGGCACTCATACCAGCCGTATGGAAACACACCGGTAGCGTCATAGAATTCACGCTGCCATTTAAGTGGTTTCGGCAGTGGGGTGCCGGTCGCTTTCGCAAATTGGGCGGCCCGCATAGCAGTTGCAATGGCATCCCTTGCAGGTTTCAAAGAATCGTGTTCTTCCTTTTTCTGGGAGTTATCTGTCTTACCCTCCATGTCGGCCACCTTCATAAAAACGATCCATCGTTTCGCGGTACACTTTGTAGCACTTCGGGCACAGATCTCCGATTCCATGGATGTTTCTCATTTCAAGCGCCCAACCATCCAATGCTTTCTGGTCAAACACACCATCGTCGAACCGTTCCGCGAACACCTGCTTTCTTCACCGGTTGCAGATAAACATTGCTCCGTTCTGTCTCATGGTACTGTCTCCAACTTTCCAACTTCAAAATCTTCAAGGTTCGGGTGCTGCTTTTTGGCGGCGCAGCGGGCTGCCATGTCCGCTTCTTCCTCGTTGTCTGCCTCGACCTCAAAATCTCCTAAGTAAACTTCGCCGTAGGATTCATAGGCCACGACTTCCGCTTTGTATTTCATTCCTCGTCGGCTCCTTTTTCTCTCAACTCGATTTTCGGCCGCGGCTGGTCGCTGCGGTTCATCGGGTCGTAGTAGCTGACACAGCCCGGCATACCTTCCGGGTTATCGTGCCAGGCCAGCGCGTGCCGGATGACCAGCCAAACGATTTCCGCCCGGTATGGCACTCTCATTACATCCGAGATAGGGGCAGGGAGAACAAATCTGTTATATGCCTGTTCCATTCCTATACGCATGAAATCTCTGCGGTCTATCGCAACCTCAAAAGCGTTATCTTCCTGCTTCTTGGTCTTGAATGCCCCATTTTTCAGATCAGAGTGGAATTTTGCAAGGCACAGATCATCGGCTACATCCCAAAACTGTCCCATGTGCAGCCGCAGATACCACTCGCAGGCAGTCTGCACAGCCTCCGCCACTGGGCGGCTCATGGTCAGCGTGATGGTCTCGATTTCGGTAGGTGCGTCATTCTCCTTCGCCATAGTGCGGCTCCTTCGCTCCCGGCCAGTGACGGCGTTGGCTGCGCTCAAACTTCCGGGCCATCGCTGCTGTCTGAATAGCTTCCACGGCCAGAGCAACAGCCCGGTCATATACACCCTTCGTGGAAATCTGCGGATTGTTGGAGTAAACATTCATCCACATTGCATTGAGTTCCTGACGCAGACCGTTCATCTCCTGCGCAGCTTCCACGACTTCTTCTTGGATGATTCCCGCGCCCTCATGCGGCCCTGCAAACATCCGAAACTTCTTGTTTGCAGCGGCCAGCTCAATTTTGACCAGCCGCTTCACGTCATTTTTTACCGCATCCATGATTAGCCCTCCGTCCGGCTCTTGATTTCGGCCAGCAGGTCATCCAGCGGAACATCGGAAAGCGAAAACCCGGCCTTTCTTTCGTCCTCGACAGAGACCAAGAGTGCAGAGGAAAAGCACAAAACGGGGCGAACACCATAGGAGTAGTTGTACCAGCTGCTGCTGAAGGAGCCATCGGTGTAGACGTACCAGACGTCGCTGTAATTGACGGTGAGCGGAGAGCAATTCGGCGTACCGTAAGGCGTTGCCAACCACCACGGCGCATCTACCTTCGGGATCAGCCGCCAATATTTTCCGTACCCGCGCAGGGTCAGCAAGCCAATCCGGTACTCGACAGTTCCATATTCAGTCTGGCCGGTCGTATCCTGCAGATCAATCTTGAACGGGATGAAAATATCCAGCGGCGTGCCTTTCTCGGTAAACTCTGCCAAACGGTTGCCCAGATACGACATGATCTCGCTCCGGCGCAGATCATTGGGGCATTCCGGGTCGTCTCCCTCACGGAACGGCATTTTCGTCCAAATGTCCTTTGCCAGAACGAGGCAGCCGTGTTCGTCCGCATCCAGCTTCACAAACTCCTTGCCCAGCGCTCTGAAGATGCCACCATTTTTCACATCACCCAAGGTTACACTTTTCAAAATCTTGCTCATCGTTATTCCTCCACTAAAACCACATTGGCCCAGCTGGTCTCGTATGTTTTCCCGTCAATCGTGACTTTCACGATACGATCATTGTGTGCAAACGAACTTACCTTGTCCGCCCGTCCTTTGTCCAGTAAAGTGCCGTCCGGCAGGTAAACATATACCGTCTTGACCGGTTTTTCACCGCTTGCTGTGCCCTTGACTGCTTCACACCCAGTCAGTGTTACGCACAGCGCGGCAGTGCAGGTGGACAAAGCCAGCAGTTCCAAAGTCTTACGCATCGTTTTTGTTCTCCTGTTCGCTCAAGTCCTCCACATCGGCAACATCCCTAGTCTTTTTCACCATGTCGGCAAGCTCACGCAGTCCAGACTTTGCCAGAGGTTCCAGCTTTACAGGAAGCACCGCGCCGCGCACCACCATTCCGTCCTTGATAACATAGTAGCGTCCGCCGCTCGCCATCTTCCTGGCGCAGTATTTGAAATATCCGCTCTTGCGGATTTCATCTGCTACTGGCATGATCTGCTTCGCATCCACAAAACCGACCGTTCCCGAAACAGGCTCGATCATTGGAACCAGTTCACACCCGCAGTACCGGATGCCGATTCTTCCGGTCACGCAGTCCATTTCTCCGTCTTCCGTGTCGTCCAAATCCATCCCTTCGATGTGATGGAGATCATCCGGGCAGTCATTATCAAACTCGATGTCTGCCCATTCCTTTTTGCTGATGCCCAGGAGGGTTGCCAACTCACTTTCATTTTGTGCCTTCGGAAATCCGGTCAGCGGGAAGATTGCCGTTTTGGTTCCAATGTACAAATCATAGGTTCTGCAATCGTCATAGAACACTTTGTAGAGTTTACAGTACCCATCTGCCTTAATGAGCTTTGCGATTGCTGCCAGCTTCATTTGCTTCTCCTTTCAATTTCGATAGCCTGAACTTCAAACTTTTCGTACTCCGGGTAATGATTCTCGGCCTGCTCCTTGGCTTTTTCAACAGCCTGTTCGGCGCTGTCCGCATCCAGCCGGTACGGCAGCCAACCCGGCCACCCACCAGCACCGGTCGCTTTCAGCAAAATGTAGTACCTCTGCATCGGTGTGTTCTCCTTTCAGTTTTGGGCAATCCCGGAGTTGAACCGGGCCGGGCCTGTTCCCATGCTCACAAAAAAGGCCGCCGCAGCGGGCGGCCTGTGTCAGGAGTTGTGCGACCTTATTTTCAAAATTTTCTTTGCTTCCTCTGCGTGGAGAAGGACGCTGTCCCGGCAGGTCATACCCGGCTCTTGTAGCTCATAGAGCTTGCACTCTTTCGTGCAGCCTTTACTGCCTTTTCTGGTCTGTTCATTACACGTTATAAACCGTGCCGAGAGGATCCGTGTCAGTGTTTCATTGTCCATCATGCCACCAGATAAAGCCAAAGGAACTTAATCAGTGCGGCAGGCACAAAGAAAATCAGTGCCGCCCACAGTGCCACAGCTGCCAAAACCATCAGAACACCCAGTGTTTTCACAAATCCGTCCATTGCTTTTTCTCCTTTTAAGTTCAATTCTTGCCCAAGCTGCAAGGTCTTTCCAGTTTTCAGATTCCCGGCGATATGGAGTATCGCTGGCGCGTTTATCAACTGCTTCTGCAAGTTTTTCAACGCACAAGTCAGGCAACTCCTCAATGTGTGATTCAAAAAACATAGCCATGACATCCAACGGGGCACCCGCAGCAGCAATAGCCAAAACTTCTGCGTCATTTTTCTTGTCTCTGTGCGTTTGGAGCTTGCCCCACATCACTTCGCTGCCTCCTGGATGATCCAGACCCGGTGCGTTCCATAGCCTTGCCAGCTCAGTGCATCTTCGTGGCTTCCAGAAACGGCTATGTCCAAGTGTTTTCCCTGGATTCCCGCTCCTTTGTCCTGAACGATCCGCACTCCTACATCCTCGATATAGAGGACAGTCCCAAACGGGAACACGTCCGGGTCTGCCGCCACCGTCACGTCAGCTTCCACGGGGGCACCGCTGGCTGTGATCCCGGTTCCTGTTCCGCAGATGTGCTCTCGCTTTTCGGTGCAATAGGCTGTACAGAGAAAATCTCCAGCATCTTCAACCAGCAGCTTCCCATCCAGCCGGTCCCGTGCTTTCAGAGAATCCCGCAGTGTGTCGGCGTATTCTGCCACTTCCTTTGAAACGCCTTCCCAGTCCTCATACCGGGACTTGTAAATGTCCCGCTGACATTCCAGATCATCAATCCGGTGATAAAGCACGTTGACCTGTATACCTGCAATCATGACCGCCACCAGAGCGATTTTCCCCACATCAATTTTCATATTCTTTCCTTTCCGGGAAGTGTTTCTTTGTAACGGCAATCGGAAATTCTTCAATTTCCGATGCCCACCGAGCAGTCCCGGTGCCGTATGTAGTTTCCCAGACCAGTGGGAAACCGCCGATTCCGTCAAACAAACTTCCCAACTTTGCGCCATCACCCATGTATAGCTTCATTTTTTGCGCAATCCAGAACCATTGCGGCAGAGCGATGGAATTTCCAAGCGCCTTGTACCGTGGGCTGTCCGCCGCCTTGTGCTTTTTCCCTTTGGTGTCCGTCCACTCTCCAATGTCCGTCCATCCATCCGGGTAGCCCTGCAACCGCTCACATTCTGTCGGTGTCAGCCTGCGGACAATCCATCTTGTTCTCTGCCCAGCAAGTACCGCCTGCTGGTTCCCGCCCGCTGATTCTCTGGACGGAAGTGCTGGGAATGTGCCATCTTCGCCATATACCCGCCGCGCCTGGGTGTCCCATGGATTCAGGCAGCCGGAGTATTCGATTGCCACAGCCTGCGCATCGTGCATGGTGTCCAGCGTCCCGGATTTTTCCTTACTGGCGTAGGCGTGTGCCTGTCCATTGCCGATGCCGTAGCTTGTGACCTGCCCCGGCACGGCCACGAGCGGCGTATTTCCCCCACCTGTTCCCCAACTGTCGTAGCCCGTTGGGGAACAGGTGGGGGCTTCCTTGTACCGTGCGTCCTGCGCATGGTTTTCAAAAACAACAGGCTTGTCTGCCGGGTGGTCCGTAATCATTGGGACATGCCCGCCGCCAAGGCCCATACTCGCCGGTAATGTTGGGCAAATACCCGTCTGCGTGACCGTTGCGTGAACCTGATTGCTTTCCAAAACTACCGGGTTTTCTTCTTGAATGCTGTATACCACCGCGTGCCGGTCAACAGTGTTAACTGTAAAGGATCCGTTTTCTCTTACTCCTGACCCGTTCTGGTTTGTTTTCCGGTCAACCATATTCCCGCTAATGCAGTATGTCGGTTCTCGAATCAGTTGGAAGAGCGTTTGGTCTTGGAGTGTCGATAGTGTCCCGACTTTTTCTGTTTGCACAAGAGCGCCCTTTCCGCCTCCGGCGCACCCAGAGCGGATTTTAAGCGAATACGCAGCTGCTTCACTGCTATTTCTTCCAGGTGTTCTTTCCTCTCGTTCAGAGCCGCCAGCTTTTCCTGCCTTATCCGTTTCTGCTCCTCCGCTGCCAATGCTTCCATCACTCGTGCAGAAGTCCCCGGCTCCCACCACTCGATCATTTCCAGCAAGGCGGTTTGCAACAAGTCCGGCAACTTCTTTCCACGCCGGGATGCGCGGGTCAGGATGCCTTGACAGGCTCGTGCGCTCAAATAATATTTCTCCGGCGCGTTGACCTCCAAGGTCGAGGATAAGAGCGATACGCTTTCTGCGCTGGGCCACTCCGAAATATTGACTGTCCAGCTGTCGCCAAGCCAAAGACCATCCGTTTCCGGTGATTGCACCGGCCTTGCTCCATCTGCCCCCCCTCGTAGGTCCAGGAATGGCAGCGTCTGGTTGTCCAATGCGGGCAAGTTCTTCCAGAACCGCCCGGAAGTCTTCTCCGTTGTTGCTGGAAAAGGCTCCGGGTACGTTCTCCCAAATAGCGAAAGTTGGACACAATCCATTTGTGCTTGACCTCATTTCCTTTATGATCCGAACAGCTTCCATGAACAGTCCAGACCGTTCTCCTGCAAGACCTGCTCTTCGTCCGGCAATGGACAAGTCTTGGCATGGGCTTCCAAATGTGATGCAGTCCACCGGCTCGATTTCATCACCGTGGATTTTTGTTATATCTCCCAGATGAATCATATTGACCTCATTTCTTTTTGCACGGACGGCCGGCATCGAACCGGCTTTCCTGCTCATGGGGGATAGTCAGAAGCAGGGTCATCCTCTATGCGTCCGCATATCATACCCGTCCGGCAAAGAGAGCACCGGACGGGGTGGCCACGGCAATGGCCTACCGCTTTTGTTCCTGGGCGGATTGAACAGGGCATTTCTACGCTCATGCTGCGGCGCACCCGGTCCCGTCGATTCCATGCGGGTGCGACTTTTGCGGAAATGGCAGCCCGGTTTTGCACCGGGCTTTAACGGAAAGGAGGACGCTGCTGTACAGCACCATTCCGCTATGCCGGTCGGCTGATTTCCTGACCGTACCGGCTTCCATGGAAAACTCAACTCGGCACATACAGGGTCCGACCCTGCTTGCAACGCTCAATGCCTAGAAAAAGCGCCATGCGCCATATAAAAGCAGCCCCGCTTCTGCGGTGCAGGGCTGCTTATTTCACGTTCGAGAAGAACCATGCTTTGTATCAGCGGCACTGTTTTTCTCGTAGTGCTCGCACTCCACGTTGTAACCACTGCAAGGCGCGCACCGGGCTGCGGTTATCTTGAATGTGTGCTTGCACTGTTCTTCAGTACCCTTTTGTTTTCCCTTGTGCAGGGATACTCTGGTATGTGTACTTCTTGCCAAGCTCTTGATCTTCCTTGCTTTATATAAATAGGTGTTTCGGCCCAAAGGCTTTGGGTTTCGACGCTTGTCCTGCATCGCTTCCCAGCGCACCGGTGGATTGAAGTTTTTCCGCAATTTCATCCAGATTTTGAAACTGCTGAAGTCGCTTTCCCATGTTCCGAATGTTTCATCCATCCACTTGAACATTTCTTTTACGGCTTCTGGCAATTCAAATTTTCCATCACATAGGGGTCCCGGCACTTCCTCAACATCCGGCATGGTTGTCGGCAGTTCTATTCGCTCACCATTCGGAAGATCATAGTAGGCGGTGCCTCTGCTCACTCTTCTACCTCCATGATGTGCGTTGCGATCATGTCAGCCATGTGCAGGCACAGAGCTTCCGGGCAGCGGTCGTATACTTTGCTGAGCGTTCCCCAGTCCTGCTCTCCGCTATATGCTCCCATGTGCCACCTGATTGCTAGGGCTTCCGTGTCGGTCAAGAAAATCCAGTCTTTGATAATGCTGACGGATGCTTCACCGTGTCCCATCAAGTGACTATCTTCATAACGGTAACTGCCATCCGGCTTTTTGATGTACTGCCCAGCCTTGCAAACGTCATGGAGTAACGCGGCGGTCAAGACTGCGCCCTTATTGCATTTTGCAAACTGCGGCATCTTGTCGCATAATTCCAGGGCGGCTCTTGCCACATTGAGAGAATGCATCACCAGACCGCCGGGGACATTCAGGTGATGCTTCGCGCTGGCCGGGGAATTGTAAAAGTCCAGTTCTTCCAGCACCCGCATCAGTGCCATACCGCCGCGCCTACCCTCAATAGCCCGTACCAAAAGGCTGTTGAACTGGTCTTTCAGCGAGATTCTTGTTGCTTCATCCATAGGTCGTTCCCACCTTTCAATCCCAGTCCCGGACTTCATTGTTCCAGTCATAAGCCTTGTTGACCAAAGTGTCCAGCAACACCGGCACTGCCCATGCAACGGCAATGAGATCTGGGTTGTAATTGATTTTGAATAGCCAGCAGACACCCCAGATCAGGGTTGAAAAAATGCCATACAGCACGCCGAACACCAGCAGGCTTTCTCCCAGGTGCAGCGCATCGCGGCGGAAGCGCCGCCAGTTGAATGTCTTGTTGAAGTTGTTGATTGCTCTGTGAAGTTTTTCAAGAATCATTTTTTCTTTCCCTCCATGTGAAACAGGCTTGTTTGACTTGTGTACTCAGAAAACCGTTCTTCTTCCAACTGGAAATAGAACGGATCAATTTCAAATCCGATAAAGCCAAGCCCTGCCTCATATGCTGCTATGCGGCTGCTTCCGCTTCCGAGGTGGGTGTCAAGGATCTTCTGTCCTGGCTCTGCATAGTTTTTGAAAATCCAGTCATAAAGAGCAACCGGCTTCTGCGTTGGGTGGATTCGCTTTTCGTTCAAGCTCTTGTTTCCCTGCATGGTGTCGCCTTCTGTGATGCTTTTTCCCTGCATCATGCCGGACCACATATACCGGAACATTCTCACTGAGGAAAACAAATTTGTCGCCGCAATCTCGCAATCTGAAAAGCTGGAATTTCCATTGCACTTGTCCCACACGATCCGTCCAGTAGCAAACTGGTAGTCAAAATAATTACAGCCCCATACAATATAGCGGCGGCACACTCGAAGCAGCTCCCTGAAATACTCCGGTTCTGGTTTACTCCAAGCAGGAGAAACGGGGTAGTCACGATGTACGCCTATTTTGCTGACTTTTGATCCGTAAAATCCTCTGCGTTCCGGGCCAGAGAAATACGGTGGATCCACAACCGCCAAATCAAAATAATTATCCGGGAACAGTTCCATTGCCGGCAGGCAGTCCATGTTATAGCAATGGTTCAGCTTAAACACTTCTCCCATGCCTTACTCCGCCGGGCAATCCGCCCGATACCTGAACCGCTGCTTTGCGTTGTATAATCGCTGCTGCCCAAGCTCTGCACTATATCCTGCGCGACCATTGGCATCCATCTTTCCAGTGTCACCGCGCTTCAGTTCCTTATAGATGGTGGAATAGTTGAAGCTCATCGCCCTGGCGATTCCGGCAACACTCTGTCCGGCATTGTACCGGGCTTCCAGCACCTTGCGGTCATCCTGCGTCATGTGTTTTGCCATTCCTGTTCCCTCGCTTTCCTGAAAAATGCGCAAAAAATAACGCAAGAGAATCCGCTAAGATTTCTCTTGCGTTTTCTCTTGCGTTTATTTTACAAATTCAGCATTTATTTTTTCTTCTTTTTCCAAACCACGAACCCTGCGCAGGCGGCGGCTGCGATCACCACCACCGGCCATGCACCGGCAAGGGCAACGATGACCTGCTGCAGGCCACCCACAAAGTTCTGCCAGCCAGCGGAAAGGGCGCTGACAAAGCGGCTGCCGAAGCCCTCGCTGGGCGGCGAGTAGGTGCTCACCTCGCTCAGGCTCACGTACACGGTGCACTCTTCCACCTGATCGTTGTACCAGTCCATCTGGCTCTGCCAGCTCTCGATCTGGCTCTGCACATCCGTCAGGCTGGACTCGATCTCAAGCAGGTCGGAGAGGTTGTCGGCCTGCTGCTGCAGCTGCTGCAGGCGGGTTCGCTGGTTCTTGAGATTCTCAAGCCGGGTCTCCACGTCCATGTACTGGGCGGTCACGTCGTCGGCCTGCTGGTTTTTGTAGGTCACGTTGCCTGCTTCGGCCACGGCGGCAAGAAAGTTCTCGTAGTTCTGCTGCGGCACCCGGTAGGTCAGGCTGACACTGCGGCTGTCACCGGCATCCGAGTATTCACTGCTGGATTCCAGATAGCCGCCCGCTTCAGCAAGAGCAGCATCCAGCGCAGCGCGGGCTGCGTCGTAGTCCTTGCTTTCCAGGCTGAGGTTCGCGGTGTAGATGATCTTTGCGTGGTCGGTGCTGTGGGCCGCTGCTGCCGCGTCGTCCTCCGAATAAACAGCGGTGCCGTTGTCTGCGCCGCTTTCCAGCGCCATGGTGTTCAGACTGTAATCGGCTGCCATGGGGCTGTCTACAGCGGCGCGGTCCGCGCCGCCTGCCGCCATCACCGCCGCAGTGCTGTCCGCAGAATAATAGACCGCCGGGCTGCTGCTCTTTGCGCCAAGGCCGATTTGTCCGGTGGCAAAAGCACCATAGCCTACCACGCACACAGCAAGGCAGGCCGCCAGTGCGCCCACCCGCTTTGCGGGGAAGCGGATCAGTTTCTTCTTCGGCTGCACCGGGGCGGACTGAGCCGGTACCGGTGCGGCGGTTTTCATCATGGGCTGGGCCTTTTCTTCTTCGGTCAGCTGGTCGGTCATGGCCAGCAGCTTTGCCTTCAGATCGTCCGGGGCGTAGAGGTCGTCCGTCTCCATCTTGTACTCATACCACCTCATCTTCGATCTCCTCCTTCAGCATCGTATGTAACTGCGCCCGGGCACGCCGCAGCCAGCTCAGCACCGTGTTGGATGGTGCGCCCATCATCCGGCCGATCTCCGCCGCCGTGTACCCCTCGTAGTAATGCAGATAGATGGCATTGCGGTAGTTTTCCGGCAGGGCGCGCACTGCGTCCAGCACACTGCCGTCCTCAAACGCATCGGGCGCGGGCAGGTTCTCGTCCAGCTCGGTGTCCTTCTGATGGGCTGCGCGGGTCAGGTCCCGGCAGCGGTTGATGGCCACCCGCAGCAGCCACGCCTTGAGGTGCTCCTCACTCTCAAACGTACCATTATAATGCAGGAGCTTCTCGTAGACATCCTGCACCACGTCCTCGGCATCGGCTGTGCATCGGCTGTTGTGTATGGCAGCGCGGTAAACAGCATCGCTGTATTTCTGCACTGCCAGCGTAAATACTTCGTTTCTGGTCAGCTGTCCCATAGTTTCAAGCTCTCCTTTACCGCCTGTACAGGGCTGGTGGAATTCGTGTTCCACGGGGGACATTCACCCTATACACGGCTGAACGCCCCCGAAGATTGCATTGCAGGAAAAATTTATGAAAATCACCTTTTATATACTCTCTGCAGCAGGGCCACCCGTTCTGCAAGGAAGGTCTCGGCCTTCGGATGGTGCAGCCAGCGCTTGTTCGCCGCTGTGCCAGCCAGCTTTCTGCCCAGCGCTTCCGGGTCGGTATCGGCCTGCATCACATCCTGCATGGTCAGCTGCAGCGTCAGCGCCGCAGGGGTGTCCGGCAGCGGCGGCAGCGGGTCCTCCCACACAAAGGGCGGCAGCAGCTGCACCGCCACCGTGGCGCGGGTGCACTCCTCGGTGAGCAGCAGGGCTGCAGGCGTGCCGTCCGGCTGGACGTGCAGGGTGCTGTACAGCAGCTGCAGACTGCCCTCGGCCAGCAGGCGGATATCCCCCTCCCGCCCGGTAGGCGAAAGGCTCAAATATTCCCGCGCCTCGTCCAGATAGATGTGCCGGGCCGGTGCCTGCACGCGGGCATACAGCGCAGGCAGCGCAAAGCGGCCCGCTTTGTCCAGTGCGTGCTGCAAAAGCAGGTAGAACTCGGTCAGTGGGTAGGCCGGGTCCGGCTGCGGCATCCCGAAATCGGGGCGCGATACATGTCCTCCACCCATGGGGAACCTCCTTGACAAATAACGCTGATGCGGTATAATAAATACAGAAGGGGCGCTGACTGCAAGGGTCAGCTTTCCATCCCGTTTGTCAAAAAGATTGACCGCACAGTTTGGAAGCAGGGCGGTCAATCTTTTTTGTTATCATCGTCTTTCTTCTGGGAAAACTTTGCCACGACCTCAATGGTCAGGCGGATCACATCCACGATCAGGCTCAACAGTGTGAGAATGAACGTGAGCAATGCGAGAGTCTCCAAAAGAGTCATCCGACATCCCTCCCTTCGCCTTCAAGGCTCCGGGCAGGGCACTTGCAAAAAAGTTTCCTCCCGGAACCTCTGCTTCATCCTAAGTAGAAAACTAGATAAGAAGAATCAGCGATAACGGGACAGAAAGCATGACCACCAACTTTGCAATCAGCGCCTTATTGACAGTATATCACATTTCCCGACTCGACACAATGTGTTTTGTCCCCCGGTCAGTGTGCCGGGAGTTTTTATTGTAAACCCCCTCGAAACTTTATTGTTGACCATCTGTCTCCCGCTGCGCTATACTCGGGTACAGATGCCTTGTAAATTTTTAACAGAGGGGAATTTTATTCTATGAAAAACAAAAAACTGACCACCTATCAGATGGCTGTTACTGCGCTGATGGCCGCCGCGCTGTGCGTGCTTGGCCCGCTGAGCGTGCCCATCGGGGCCATTCCCATTTCGCTGTCAAACTTTGTCATCTGCCTGACCGTATGGCTGCTGGGGCCCAAGTTCGGCACCCTGAGCGTGGCGGTGTACCTGCTCATCGGCCTTGTGGGCGTGCCGGTGTTCTCCGGCTACGGCGCGGGCATTGCCAAGCTGGCAGGCCCCACCGGCGGCTATCTGGTGGGCTACCTGCTGCTGGCCTTCATCGGCGGTCTGTTCATCGAAAAGAGCAAGGGCCAGCCGGTGATCTCCGGCATCGGCCTTGTGCTGGGCGATGCCGCCTGCTACGTGCTGGGCACCGCATGGTTCGTGTTCCAGATGCAGTGCGATCTGGGCTATGCGCTTTCGGTGTGCGTGTACCCGTTCATTGCGCTGGACCTCGCCAAGATCGTGGTGAGCTGCATCGTGGGTGCACTGCTGCGCAAGCGTCTGGTACAGGCTGGCGTGCTGAAGCTGAAGGAAGCCTAACAGGCAAAGCAAAAGGGAGACTGCAAACGCAGCCTCCCTTTTTTGTTTGTGATCCGTTATTTTACATAGCCAAGGGTCGCAGCCATCACGGCCTTGATGGTGTGCATCCGGTTCTCGGCTTCGTCGAACACGATGCTCTGGGGGCCTTCAAACACTTCATCGGTCACTTCCATGGCATCGCGGCCAAAGCGCTCGCCCATCTCCTTGCCCACGGTGGTCTTGTGGTCGTGGAAGGCGGGCAGGCAGTGCATGAACACAGCGTGCGGGCCTGCAATGTCCATCAGCTGCTGGTTGATCTGGTAGGCGGCAAGGTCATTGATGCGCTCAGCCCACACCTCCACCGGCTCACCCATGGACACCCACACATCGGTGTACAGCACGTCGGCACCCTTGGCGGCCTTGGCGGAATCCTCCTCAAAGGTGAGGGTGGCACCGGTCTCGGCAGCGATCTTCTGGCACTCGGCCACGAGGGCAGCGTCCGGCTGGTACTTCTTGGGTGCACAGGCGGTGAAGTTCAGGCCCATCTTGGCGCAGCCCACCATCAGGCTGTTGCCCATGTTGTAGCGGGCATCGCCGAAGTAAACGAAGTTGATGCCCTTCAGGTGACCAAAGTGCTCCCGGATGGTGAGGAAGTCGGCCAGGATCTGGGTGGGATGGAACTCGTTGGTCAGGCCGTTCCACACCGGCACACCGGCGTAGTGGGCAAGGTCTTCCACGATCTGCTGGCCATAGCCGCGGTACTCGATGCCGTCGAACATGCGGCCCAGCACACGGGCAGTGTCGGCGATGGACTCCTTCTTGCCGATCTGGCTGCCGGACGGGTCAAGGTAGGTCACTTCCATGCCCAGATCGTGAGCAGCGACCTCGAAGCTGCAACGGGTGCGGGTGGAGGTCTTTTCAAAGATCAGGGCGATGTTCTTGCCTGCCAGCTGGTCATTGTGGCGGATGCCGGCCTTCTTTTTTGCCTTCAGGTCTGCGGCAAGGTCCAGCAGTTCTTCGATCTCGGCAGGGGTGTAGTCCAATAGCTTTAAAAAGCTGCGGTTCTTCAGACTCATTGTATATTTCCCTCTCTATGCAAGCATTGTTGAATATTTATTCGAGATATAGTTCTATTATAATGATATCCTGTAAAAATTGCAATACCCTGTCGGATATGCTATACTGGCTGTGCTGCCCTTCTCCATTCTGGCAACAGAAGGGGGTGGATATCATGGACACCATTCTAACCAATTTTCTGGTGGCTGTCGCAGCACAGGTAGCTGCACACTTCCTGTGCAAGTGGCTTGAGAGTCACCGCAAGGGCAAGTAAGCACAAAAAGAACCCTCTCGGAGCTGCAACTCTGAGAGGGCTCTTTTTTGTGCGTGGATACAATGGAATGTTCTAACCAACTTCCTACCCTTAGTATATGCAATCCCACACAAAAGTCAAGATGCTATGAAAAAAGTTCACAGCTCCAGCTCTGCCTTCCGTCCGGTGGACTGATAGGCAGTCAGCTTCACGCCGGCCTTTTTGAACATGAACCGCGCCGCCACGCTGGAATCGCTGTCGTGGTACTTGTCGCCGTAGTACACCACCTCGGCAATGCCCGACTGGATGATGGCCTTGGTGCACTCGTTGCAGGGGAACAGAGTCACGTACACCCGCGCACCTTTCAGGTTATTGTGGGCGCTGTTGAGGATGGCGTTCAGCTCGGCGTGGCACACGTACATATACTTGGTGTCCAGCGGTGCGCCCTCCCGCTCCCAGGGCATCTCGTCGTCGCTGCAGCCAATGGGCATACCGTTGTAGCCCAAGGACAGAATTTTGTTTTCCGAGCTGACGATGCACGCGCCCACCTGACTGTTGGGGTCCTTGGAGCGCATGGCCGTGAGCAGCGCAATGCCCATGAAATATTCATCCCAGTTGATGTAATCCGTGCGTTTCATTTTGGTATGCTCCTTGTGCCTTTATTCTGCCTTTTATTATAGCGTATCGCTGTGGATTTTACAATAAACTTTGGCACTGCCGTGCAACTTGCACAAAACCTTGCCCCGAAGTTTGGCGCTTGATTCGTCAGAATTTTCAAACGAAATATTTAAAAATCATTTTGAGTGTGGTATTATCTTTGTAAAATATGCCACAAAAGCGGAGAGAATGCTCCGTGCGGCGGAAATGAGGGAAAAACC
>ENA-UEQJ01000076-UEQJ01000076.1-human-gut-metagenome-genome-assembly--contig:-NODE-76-length-67489-cov-24.728921_pt1 | contig 67489 bp, 82 predicted proteins | sample MGYA00242937_ERZ507938 | MGnify/ENA primary metagenome ERZ507938 (study PRJEB26167, sample SAMN06115437) | human gut metagenome | host: Homo sapiens | place: China:Gansu | collected 2015-07-03 | study...
TTTGTTATGCCGCGCGCTAACACAATTCCGCTTGCTATGCTGCAGGAAAAAATTGCGGCGTATGGCATTGAGGTAAAAATTACCGAAGGCCATAACTATGATTTGTTCAGTGTAGCGGATTTGGCGCTGGCTACCAGCGGTACGGTAACGCTGGAGGCTGCTTTGTGCGGACTGCCGAGTGTTATTGTTTACCGTACTTCCGCACTGAATGCTTTTATCGCGCGTTTGGTAATCAATATCCCCAATATCGGCTTGCCGAATATTGTTGCGGGCAAAACGATTATGCCGGAGCTGCTGCAGGAGGACTTCACCCCGGAAAAATTAGCGAAAACTGCAGTAGAGCTTTTGCAGCCTGAGCGTCAGGCACAGCTGCAAAGCGATTTGGCATATATGAAGCACAGACTTGGTGAACCCGGTGCGGTAAACCGCGTTGCTCAATTAATCTTAAAAATAACTGAGGAGAGAAAATGAATTTATACCTTCGAGCATTGAAATATGTAAAAGCCTATTGGATGCGTGCGCTGGCAGCGCTTATCTGCACCGGCATTGCCTCCGGCTGTACTGCTTATCTGCCTTGGGTTATCAAGGATATGGTAGACCAGGTTCTGCGAGATAAGGATACATCCATGCTGAACTATATTGTAATCAGCATTGTGGTTGTTTTTATTATCCGCGGTGTTTCCTATTACGGACAAAGCTATCTGATGAACTATGTCGGTCAGCGTGTGATTATTGATATCCGCAGGGATGTTTTTGAAAAGCTGCAGCGTTTAAGTATGAGCTTTTATGACAAGCATAAAACCGGTACCATTATGAGTTATGTTACTAACGACGTTAATGCGTTGCAGTCCGCGATGGTAGAAAACGTTGTGGAAATGTTTACCGAAAGCGTTATTCTTATCGTATCTATCGCTATGATGCTGTATCTGGACTGGAAGCTGTTCCTCGTAACCTTTGCAACCTTCCCGGTTGTACTGTTCTTCATTGACAGCTTCGGTAAGCGCATCCGTAAATCCGGCAGCCGTATTCAGGAGGCTGCTGCTGATATTACCTCTGTACTGCAGGAGGTTGCTTCCTCTCCGCGTGTTATCAAATCCTTTGTGCGCGAAGGCTATGAGGTAGAGCGCTTCGACAAGGAAAACATGAACAACTTCCGCGCCAATATGAAGTATGCGCAGCTTTCTTCAACGCTCACCCCGACGATTGAATTTGTTGCGGCTGTCGGCGTTTCCATTATTCTCTGGTACGGCGGCAACAGCGTTATCAACGGCAGCATTACCGCAGGCTCTCTGGTAGCCTTCCTGACCTATGCTGTTAATATTTCTAACCCGATTAAACGTTTAAGCCGTGTTATCGGCAATATTCAGAAGGCATTGGCTGCAGCGCAGCGTGTTTTCGACGTATTGGATTTGCCTGAGGTTATAAAAAATGCACCTGATGCCAAGGCTCTGCCGAAGGTAAAAGGCGATGTACGCTTTAATGATGTAAGCTTTGCTTATAACGAAAACGAAGAAGTGCTCAGCCATGTTTCCTTCGAGGTTAAGCCCGGCGAAATGATTGCCTTTGTCGGTCCTTCCGGTGCTGGTAAGTCTACCGTAGCCAGCCTGTTGCCGCGTTTCTACGATGCGACTAACGGCAGTATTACGATTGATGGGCAGGATATCCGTAAGGTTACGCTGGATTCCCTGCGTGAGCAGGTTGGTATTGTACCGCAGGAAACAGTGCTGTTCAACGGTTCTGTTTATGATAACATTCTTTACGGACGTCTTGATGCGACACGTGAAGAGGTAGAGGCTGCAGCGAAGGCTGCGAATGCCCATGACTTTATTATGCAATTGCCTAACGGCTATGAAACAATGCTGGGTGACCGCGGTATGAATATTTCCGGTGGTCAGCGTCAGCGCATTTCTATTGCCCGGGCAATATTGAAGAACCCGCAGATTCTGATTCTCGACGAGGCAACCTCTGCACTCGATACGGAAAGCGAGCGCGTGGTACAGGAGGCTCTGGACCGCCTGATGGTAGGCAGAACGTCCTTTGTTATTGCGCATCGTCTTTCGACGATTAAAAATGCTGATAAGATTATGGTTTTGGAAAATGGCCAGCTTATCGAGCAGGGTAACCATGATGAGCTGATGGCTATGGACGGGCTGTACGCGCATCTGTATAAGATTCAGTATCGCAGCAAGGAAGTCAAGTAAGGCGAAAAGAGGTTAGTAAATGTATATACTCTACAATATTCTTATTTTAATAGTGCTGGTAATTTTTATTGTCCCCTATTACACTTACCGCCTGTTTACAGAAAAAGGCTTCGCCTTGCGCTTTAAGCAGAGCCTCGGTTGTGTAGATGAAGAGGATATTGCCAAGGTTGCCGGCAAGGACTGCGTATGGATTCATGGTGCATCCGTAGGCGAAATTGTTGCCACCAGCCCGCTTGTTAAACAAATCCGCAAGGAAATGCCCGAGCGCCCGGTATTGGTATCTGCCTTTACCGTAGGCGGTTATAACATGGCCAAGCAGATTATTCCCGAAGCAGATGCTATTATCTACTTCCCGCTGGATTTACCGTTTGTTGCGGAATCTCTGGTCAAGCGTATTCACCCCGGTGTCTTTATGCCGGTAGAAACAGAGCTGTGGCCTAATTTCCTGCGCGCTATCCGCGAACGTCATATACCTGTAATGATGGTAAATGGCCGTATCTCCGAAAAATCCGTAAAAAATTACAAATATCTTTATGGTATCTGGGATGATATGCTAAATACTGTAACCCGTTTTTGCATGCAGTCCAGCATTGATGCCGATTATATTGCGCATCTCGGTGCCGACCGCAGCAAAATATTTGTTACCGGTAATACAAAATTTGACCAGACCTATGCGGAGGTTACGCCGGAGGATTTGGCGAAATACCGCTTTGAGCTGGGATTGAAAGAGGATTATCCTATTATCGTTGCCGGCTCTACGCATCCCGGCGAAGAAAAGGTGCTGTTTGAATCCTTCAAGTGCATCCGTAAAAAATATCCGCATGCACGTCTGATTATCGCACCGCGTAAAACTGCCAGAGCAGATGAAATTGCCAAGCTGGCAAGCCATTACGGCTATGAAACAGGCTTTCGCTCCAAGATGCTGGAGAAAAGCGGTGAGCGCAAGGAATATCCTTTGCTGATTATCGATACCATCGGTGAGCTGGGACGTATTTATGCTGTCGGCGATGTTGTTTTCGTCGGCGGTTCCTTCAGCAATACCGGCGGTCATAACGTACTGGAGCCTGCTGCCCATGCCAAACCGATTCTCGTCGGCCCGAGCATGCAGAACTTTAAGGATTCCTATGCACTGTTGAGCAAGGTTAAGGCCTGCAAGATGGTTAACAATAACGATGAACTGACGAAGGAAATGCTGGATATTCTGGGCAATGACGAGCGTCGCACGCAGATGGGTGCAGCTTCCCTGCAGGTTATCAAAGAGAACCGCGGAGCGGATGTGCGCAGCATCCATTATCTCAAGGAACTGCTTGATTTAACTGCTGTGCCTGCCCGTGAATACAAAAGCTATCCGATTAATACGCGTAACCTGACGGATGAAGGCGGCGGACGCCTGCGTCACGGTGATGCGATTATCCAATATGTTATGCAGGTTGCCTATGGTCCGGAAACTCCGTTCTTCGGCTGGCTGTTGCTGGCAGTTCTGCGTGGCATGTCTTATTTATACGAATTCGGCGTTTGCTGCAAGCTGTCTATGTATAATTGCGGCCTGCTGCACAGAGAAAAGCTGAACTGCTGCGTTATCTCTATCGGTAATATTACCGTCGGTGGCACCGGTAAAACTCCTACCGCCCAGAAGATGGCGGCAATTATCAAGTCTATGGGCTATCGCGTTGTTATACTGAACCGCGGCTACCGTTCGCATTGGGGCAAGGAGCTGGGCGTAGTTTCCGACGGCAATAAGATTTTCATGACTGCCTATGAAGCAGGTGACGAAGCTTACCTGATGGCTAAGACTTTGCCGGGTATTCCGGTAATCATCGGCAAAAACCGTGCCGTTACCGGCCGTTATGCCGTTGAAAAGCTGAATGCCGAGGTTATCATTATGGACGATGGCTATCAGCACTGGCAGCTGGAGCGCGACCTGGATGTCGTCTTGGTAGATACGCTGAATATGTTCGGCAACGGCTGTGTGCTGCCGCGCGGTACTCTGCGTGAGCCGCTCGAAAACCTGAGCCGCGGCGATTTGTTCCTGCTGACCAAAACCGACCAGAGTAGCAAGCTGAGCCGCATTCAGCTGCGTCATACTATTGCCAAATATAATGACAAGGCACCGATAGTAGAAAGTATTCACCATCCGAAAAACTTTGTGGAAATTGCCGACTGGTACAAGGGTATTTCCGAAAATATCAAGGATCTGGAAGAGCTGCGCGGCAAGGATGTTATGGTTTTTTCTGCAATCGGCAACCCGTCATCCTTCGAACAGACTCTCTCCAGTATCGGTTTGAATATCATGGAGGCTGTACGCTATCCAGACCATCACGATTACGGTATGCTGGAAATGCAGTACATCAACGAGCGTGCCAGCAGCCTAAAGGCTGTAGCAATGGTTACTACAGCGAAGGATGCTGTTAAGATACCGACTGAATTTATTTATTCTGCCCGCGAAATTCCTTTGTATATCCTGAATATGGATATCTGCATTACCGAGGGCATGGATAAGTTCAAAGAATATATTGATCATGCCATTAAAAAGGAGCTTGATAAAAAATGAAAGTTTTATGCGTAATTCCCGCACGTTATGCTTCTACCCGTCTTCCGGGCAAACCGCTTTCCCTGATTGCAGGTAAGCCGATGATTCAGCACGTTTATGAGCGTGCCTGCCAGGCTAAGCTGCCGGACGAGGTAGTTGTAGCTACCGATAATGAGCTTGTCAAAAAGGCTGTAGACGGCTTTGGCGGCAAAGCAATGATGACCTCTCCCGACCATCCGAGCGGTACCGACCGTCTGGCTGAGGTAGCTTTGAACTATCCCGATGTTGATGTTATCGTTAACGTACAGGGTGATGAGCCGATGATTCCGCCTGAGGTTATTGACCGCCTGGCTGAATGCTTTACCGGTGACAGCGAGCTGCAGATGGCAACATTGAAGGTTGCTATGAACGAGGAGGATTACAACAATCCTGCTGCCGTAAAGGTTGTAACCGACCTTAACGGCTATGCACTGTACTTCTCCCGCAGCCTGATGCCGTATCCGCGCAATAAGCCGGAGGGCTACAAGGTTTACAAGCATGTAGGTATTTATGCTTACCGCCGCAGCTTCCTGCTGAAATATGCAGCACTGCAGCCGACACCACTGGAAAGAGCGGAAAGCCTGGAGCAGCTGCGTGCACTGGAAAATGGTTATAAGATTAAAGTTCTGGAAAGCGATTTCCAGGGCATCGGTGTTGATACCCCCGAGGATTTGGCAGCAGTCAACGAGCTGTTTGCTAAAATGAATAAATAAGCTGGAGGATACTTATGCAAATCGTTAAAGTTGGTAATTATGAAGTAGGTCAGGGCCATCCCCTGATGCTGATGGCCGGTCCCTGCGTGCTCGAAGGCTATGAGCGCAGCCTGATGATTGGTCAGCGTACAAAAGCAATCTGCGACAAGCTGGGCATTCCCTATGTATTTAAGGCTTCCTTTGATAAGGCTAACCGTTCCTCTTATGCTTCCTTCCGCGGACCCGGCATTGAAGAGGGCTTAAAGCTTCTGGCACAGATTAAAAAAGATCTTGGTGTTCCTGTTGTAACCGATATCCACGAGCCCTGGCAGGCTGAAAAGGCTGCCGAGGTTGTAGATATTCTGCAAATCCCGGCTTTCCTGTGCCGTCAGACCGATTTGGTTTATGCAGCTGCCAAAACCGGCAAGACTATTAATGTAAAAAAAGGTCAGTTCCTGGCACCTTGGGACATGAAAAATGTTATCAAAAAGGTTGAGGAAGCAGGCAATCATAACATTATGCTGACCGAGCGTGGTGCAAGCTTCGGCTACAACACACTGGTAACCGATATGCGCGGTCTGGCCATTATGCGTGAGCTTGGTTATCCCGTAGTTATGGATGCTACTCACAGCGTACAGATTCCCGGCGGCCAAGGCACCTCCAGCGGCGGTCAGAGCCAGTATGTTCCGCATATGGCACGTGCTGCTGCGGCTGTAGGCATTGATGCACTGTTCTTAGAGGTGCATGATAATCCGGCAGAAGCACTAAGTGACGGCCCGAATATGGTTAAGCTGGACAATCTGGAAAAATTATTGACCGACGTGCTGGCAATCGACAAGATTGTACGTGGCTAAAGGTAGGGTGATAACATGGAAGCAATGCTAAAGCATGCACAGGATGTTCTGCGCATGGAGGCAGAAGCAATTTTAGAGCTGGTGCCGCGTGTAGATGAAAATTTTGCTGCGGCAGTAAAATTGATTTTAGATTGTCAGGGCCGTACCGTTATTACTGGTATGGGTAAATCCGGCCTGATCGGCCGCAAAATGGCTGCAACCTTTGCCAGCACCGGCACACCGTCCTTTTATCTGCATCCTGCAGAGGGTATTCACGGTGACCTGGGCATGGTTACGGAAAGCGATGTTGTTATTGCTCTCTCCAACAGCGGTGAAACAGGCGAGGTTTTGAATATCCTGCCGTCCTTGCGCCGCATCGGTGCCAAGATTATCGCTATGGTTGGCAAGCCTGATTCAACACTTGGCAAGAATGCCGACGTTGTACTTAATGTAGGTGTCAGCAAGGAGGCCTGCCCGCTTGGTCTTGCTCCGACAAGCAGCACGACCGCAGCGTTGGCGTATGGCGATGCGCTGGCTTTGGCGCTGCTCAAAAAGCATAACTTTACAGCAAGTCAGTTTGCTATCTTCCATCCGGGCGGCAGCCTGGGCCGCAAACTGCTTTTGACCGTAGGCAGCATTATGCATAAGGGCGAGGAGAACCCGACTGTGCTGGCAGATACCAAGGTACAGGATGCTTTGTTTGTTATTACCGACAAAGGTCTGGGTGCTGTATCCGTTGTTGATGCGGACGGTGTTATGCAGGGTGTGCTTACCGACGGTGATATCCGCCGCGGTCTGAGCAAGGGTGTTGATTTCCTGCAGCGTCCTGTTTGCGAGCTGATGACAAAGGCTCCGAAAACTATTACCGAAGACAAGCTGGCAGCACAGGCTCTGCATCTTATGGAAAGCAACAAGCCGAAACCGATTACCGTGCTGCCTGTTATTGACAAAGATAATAAGGTTATCGGTCTGCTGCATATGACCGACCTTGTAAGGCAAGGAGTAGTATAATGGTAAGCTGGTTAGATGATGCACAGGATGAGGATGACGAATTTATAGAAGCAGCTAAAGCAATCAGACTGCTGGCATTGGATGTTGACGGTGTGCTGACCGACGGAACTATCTATATTGCGGCAGACGGAGAATGCTTTAAGGGCTTTAACGCAAAGGATGGCATGGGCATCAGCTGTGCCCTGCACAATGGTCTTGATGTAGCAATTATTACCGGACGCAAAAGCGAGATTATCCACCGCAGAGCCGAGGAACTGGGCATAACAACCATTATCGAAGGCGCGAAGGATAAGCGTGAAGCGCTGCGTTCCTTGAGAAGGCTGCGCGGACTGTCGGTAGAAGAGGTTGCTTATGTAGGCGATGACCTCAATGATTTGCCGGCCTTTGCCGAGAGTGGTCTGACATTTGCTCCCAATGATGCTGCAGAAGATGTGTATGATGCAGCTGATATCGGTTTGGATAATCCTGGCGGCAGAGGTGCTGTCCGCGAAGCAATAGAGTATATTTTAGCTGCTCAGGATAAATGGGAAAAAATTGTTGCTTCATATGAGCAAGCTGGACAAGGAGATAGACAATAATGTGGCTTTATTATTTATTAAAAACAATGAGTACCGTAATTTCCTGGCTGCCCTATAAGGCAGTTGTGGTTATCGGTAAGGGTATGGGCCACCTCTATCATAAAATTGCCAAAAAGCAGCGTGTGCGTGCTGAGGAAACTATCCGAGAGCGTTTAGGTTATAGTCAGGAGCAGGCCGAGGCTACAATCAAATCGCTGTTTGTGAAGCTGGGCATAACCTTTATGGAAATTATGTACATGCCGGCGTTGAACAAGGACAATATCCGCGGTCTGGTAACCTTTGACCGTCCGGAGGTTCTGTGGGATGCACTAAAGGAGAAGCATGGTGTTGTCATGCTGGCCTGCCATATGGATAACTGGGAATGGCTGGGCGCTGCACTGGCGCTGAACGGCTTCCCGCTGAGTGCGGTAGAAAAACCGCAGCCTAACCGTGTTTACAGCGATTTTATGAATGAGCTGCGCAAGGGCGTAGGCCAAGAAATTTTTTCGCGTGGTACAAGTGAAATCCTCGGCTGTGCGCGTGCTATGAAGAAGGGCCGTATGCTGGGTCTGATAGCTGACCAGGACGGCGGCTATGACGGCATCTTCGTTCCTTTTTTGGGCAAGATGGCATCAACGCCTAACGGACCGGCATATTTTTCCCGTAAATTCAAAGCACCTATTGTGCCGATTTTTATAGTACGTAAGCCTGACGGCTATGGCCATAAAGCGATTGTACGCGACCCTATCCATTATGAATTCACCGGCGACCAAAAGCTGGATGATTATAATGTTACCCTGAAAATGACTCAGGAAGTTGAAAAAATAATCAAGGAATATCCTGATAACTGGTTGTGGTTCCAGCATCGCTGGAATACACCATACACCCCACAGGAGGAGGAAAAGCAGCCAGATGAAAAATAAGAAAGTAATTCTGTCAGTATTGGCAGGCATTGTAATTGCCAGTGCAATTATTGCCTGGCTGATGCTGAGCGGCGATAAACCTATAACTGTAAAACCGGGTGATGGTGTTACAGCGCAGATTAATGCTTCCTTAAAAAACAGTATGGTTAAAAGGGAAAAGGATGGCAAAAAGCTGTGGGAGTTTACAGTAGAAGAGGTTGTTAACGATAAGGCTAAAAACACAGCCTATCTGAAGGGCATCAAAGGCAAAGTTTATCGTGCGGACGGCAGCTTTATCGATATTTCTGCCGATAAAGGCAGTGCCGGCATGAAGAGCAATGACTTTTTCCTGGAGGGTAATATTAAGGCTGTACTGAATACCGGCGGCGAGCTTTATGCCGATAAAATAAGCTGGAATCAGGAAAAAGAGCTTATTACGGCAACAGGACATTTTAAAATGCATAAGGATGCCTATACCGCAACTGCGGATAGTGCTGTAACTACCAGTGCTTTTAAGCATATTAAGCTTAAGGGTAATGCTAAAGTGGAGAAAGGCGGCGAATAAGATGGCTTACAAAAATAGATTACTGCTGACAATGGCTGCAGCCATGCTGGCAGCAGGCATAACAGCAACTGCTTTTGCGGCTCCCGGCAATTTCAGCGTTCAGGCTGATGAGCTGGAGTATGACCTGGGCAGCGGTGAAGCTGTGGCAAAAGGAAATGTTGTACTGATGCAGGATGGCGGCAGAGCTACTGCCGATTATGCCAAATTCAACAGCAAAAGCAAGAGCGGTGTTTTAACCGGCAATGTTATTGCCGACCGTGATGATGCACATATTGTGTGCAATGAGTTTATTGTGCATAATGAAAATGATTTGTCTGCCGTAGGCGGTGCCATGATTACCAAGGGCGGCAAAAGCCTGAGCTCTGACAGAGTTGATTATTACAAGGCGCGCGAATTTGCCGAAACAATCGGCGGCTGGGCACGTCTTACCGACAGCGACGGCAGTGTGCTGAATGCGGCAAAGATTGATTATAATATGGCACAGGGAGTTGCCAATGCATACGGTGGTGTTGATATCCGCAGTGATGCACGCAGCCTGACTGCTTCTGCTGACAGTGCAGTCTACAAAACCGATAACAGCGGTTATGTAGAGCTTATCGGCAATGCCAAAGCAACTCAGAACGGCAACAGCGTTGCCGGTGATAAACTGCGTCTTACCAATACCAACGTGGCTATTGCTGACGGTAATGTAGATATTATCTATATTCCGGAAAAGCAGCCTGCGCTGCCCGGTAAAGAAAAACAGGGCGCAGATGATAAAGCTTTAGCCTAAGAAGCGGAGGGCAAAGTTTTGGTTATAACAACAGATAATCTGGTAAAAATTTATAATACCCGTCACGTTGTTGACGGAGTAAGCATCAGCGTAGAGCAGGGCAGCGTAGTAGGACTTCTCGGTCCTAACGGTGCCGGCAAGACGACAACCTTCTATATGATTGTCGGTATTGAAAAGCCTGATGCTGGTACCGTGATGCTCGACGGCAAGGATATTTCCGCAATGCCCATGTATGAAAGAGCGCGTGCCGGTATCGGCTATCTGCCGCAGGAGGCTTCTATTTTCAGCAAAATGACGGTAGAAGACAATATCATGGCGATTCTGGAAACAACTGATCTGAATGCATCCGAGCGAGAAGCGAAGATGAACGCTCTGCTGGATGAGTTCCGTCTGAATCATGTGCGCAAGAGCGAGGGCAAGGCGCTTTCCGGCGGTGAACGCCGCCGCGTAGAGATTGCCCGTGCGCTGGCTACAGACCCGGCCTTCATTCTGCTGGACGAACCGTTTGCCGGCATCGATCCTATTGCCGTAGCGGATATCCAGGGCATGATTGCGCATTTGGCACAGCGTGGCATCGGTGTGCTGATTACGGACCATAACGTCCGTGAAACACTGAGCATTGTTGATAAGGCCTATATTTTGGCCGAAGGTCATATTTTACTGCATGGCGACAGCGAAACAATCGCTAATGATCCCGTTGCCCGTAAATATTACCTTGGCGATAACTTTAGCATGTAACAGGAGGAAGAAAAGTGCGCTTACGATTATTAGACCGTTATGTACTGAAGGAGCTGTTATACCCCTTCGTTTTCGGCATCGCTGCTTTCTCCAGTATTTTTATTGCCAGCACGATGCTGTTTAAAATTACGCAATACATGACTAAATACGGTGCTCCGTTGGAGACTGTAGCCCGTTTGTTTATGTATAATCTGCCGGAGGTTATCAACTATACCTTCCCGATGTCTATGCTGCTGGCAGCGCTGATGGCTTTTGGCAAGCTTTCCGGCTCCAGTGAGATTACGGCAATGAAGGCCGGCGGTGTCAGCTACTACCGTATTGTTGCGCCGGTGCTGGTTGTTGGCTTCTTTGTCAGCATGTTTTCCATGGTGTGGGCAGAAAAGGTAGTGCCTACCTCCAAAGCGAAGGCGTCGATAATCCTGAATGAGGAAATCCGCCACAATACGCGCCCCACAACTCAGAATCATATTATCATCAAAACTATCAGCGGTGATACCCAACGTGTTACCTATGCTAATAAGTTTGATGAAAAGCTTGGCAAGATGACCGATATCACTATCGAAGAGTTTAATAAAGGCAAAATTGCCCGTATTCAGACCGCCAAGGAAGGCTATTGGGAAAACGGCAGCTGGCGTATCGTAGACGGTAATGTTTTTGCGCTGGACGATAAGGACGGCGTACAAAGCAGTGCCAAATTCAAGGAACAGATTATTCCTTTGAATTTCTCGCCGAAGCAGATTTCCTGGGAGCAAAAGGAGCCTGAGGAAATGACTATCCGCGAATTACGCGAATATATCAGCATGCTGGAAGAACAGCATACCTCGGCAGCACGTCAGTGGTGCGAAATCTTTATGAGAATCAATATTCCGCTGGCAAGCTTCTTCTTTGCAATGATCGGTGCTTGTCTGGGCACTCAGAAGCAGCGTACCAGCTCTTCTATCGGTCTGGGCATCAGTATCATCGTAATATTTATTTATTATGCAATAATGACCTTCACCACCGGTTTGGGCAAGGGTGGTGCAATGCCGCCGCTGCTGGCCTGCGCATTGCCTAACATTCTTTGCTTGGGTGTCGGCGTTTATCTGATGAAAAAGAAAAATGCCTAAAAGACTTGGATGAGTAAGTCATGGAGGTGAGTACTTGGTAGGTATAAGATTAATTATCATTATGGCCATTGTAGGTGGCCTGATTGCCTATCTGGCCGATAAAATGGGCAGTAAAATAGGCAAAAAAAGAATGTCGGTATTTGGCTTGCGTCCAAAGCATACGTCCATATTACTTACGGTACTCGGCGGTACTATTATTGCTGTTCTGACTATCAGTGTTATGGCAATAGCATCACAGAGTGCGCGCACAGCTTTGTTCGGCATGGAAAAAATTCAGCAGGAGCTGCTGCTTTTAAACAAAGAAAAGGCAGACACAACTGCTGCACTTGAACAGGCTAAAGGCAAGGTTAACGAGCAGAACAAAAAAATCAGTGAGCTTGATGCTAAAATCCAGGAAGCAGTTGCCGAAAATGATGCAATGGAAATCAAGCTGGCCCAGGTTAATGACATGTACAGCCAGGCACAGAATGAGGTAAATTCGCTTACACATTCCAAGCTGCAGCTGACGAATGAAATTGACGAGCTGGAAAAAACTACCGAGGCTCTGCGTAAGGGTATCATCAATATGCGTGAAGGCCAGGTTTATTACCGCGCCGGTGAAGTTGTTTTTGCCGGTGTTATGCGTGGCGGTCTGAAGCATAAAGAAAATATAATTCAGATGAACTGGCTGCTGCAAAATGCAAATGAAGCAGCATTGCAGCGCTTGGGTGTTATCCACGATGAACAAAAGCCTCTGCAGGCTATCTGGATTGGTAAAAACGTTGTCGATAATGCTGTAGAAAGACTGGATAAAAGCAAGGGTAATATGCTTTTCCGTATCCGCGCTGTTGCTAATATCATAGTTGGCGAGCTGGCAGTATGCGATATTGAAATGGTAGATAATCAGCTCATTTATCCTGACGGAACCTTGATTTTCAGTGAGCAGTATAATCTTGGTAATAACGGCCCGAGCTATGAAAGCGTGCTTATGGAATTCTTGACGCAGATTAACCATAATGCGGTAAAGGCCGGTGTGCTGCCTGATCCGATGACGGGTAAGGTTGGCAGTATGGATGCTGCTACTATGATTGAAGCAGCTAATTCAATGCGTCGCACCAGAGGCAGCTTTATTCTGCGTGCTTATGCTAAAGGCGATATTACGACAGCCGGACCTGTAAGGGTAAGGCTGGAGGTGGTTCCGGTCAATGAGTAATTATCTTGGCGTAGATCCGGGGCGCAGCAAAACAGGATTGGCATTAGTTGCCGCTGATGGCAAAATCCTGAGCCTGCATATTGCGATGACGGATAATCTGGCTGCAGAGCTGCGACAGTTTGTCGGTTCAGCTAAGCTGCAGGGAATTATTATGGGCAACGGCACAAATAATAAGGCTATAGGCGCAGTTTTGCGTGAGCTTTATCTGGATTTGGTACCGGAGCTTGTCGGTGAAGCATACAGTACGGAAGAAGCTCGTAGCCTGTATTGGCAGGAAAATCCTCCTAAGGGTTGGCGTAAGCTGGTGCCGCTAGGTCTTTTGGTGCCGCCGGAGCCGCTCGATGCATATGCTGCTGTTGTGCAGGTGCGCAGATGGTTAAAGAAACATGAGGAAATGGATTAATGAATAAGCTTGGCGATTTAAGCTGTAACGAATTTTTAACTGAGCTTGCAAGCGCTGCGCCCGCCCCCGGTGGCGGCGGCGGCGCTGCAATGGCCGGAGCTTTGGCGGCGGCGCTTGCTTCTATGGTTGCTAATCTGACAATTGGCAAAGAAAAGTTTGCCGACCGCGAGCCGGAGGTCAAAGAACTGCTGGAGCAAGCGGAAGCAGAACGCGTACGTCTTTTGACGCTTGTAGATGAGGATGCGGCTGTATTCAACAGCTTTATGAGTTGTTATAAGCTGCCTAAGACTACTGATGAAGAAAAGGCTGCGCGTACAGCGGCAATACGTGCCGCTGCAAAGCAGGCAGCGACTGTACCGCTGAATATTGCCCGCAGCTCCTTTGCTGTACTGAAGCTGGCAGACAGGTTGGTAGTGGCAGGAAACCCGGGCGTGATTACGGATGGTGCCTGCAGCGGTTTGCTGGCGCGTGCGGCACTGCGCTGTGCGGAGTACAACGTGCGCATTAACCTGGGACTGACTAAGGATGAGGTGTGGAACGCGCAGGCTGCAGCAGACCTGAAGAAGCTTTTGGCAGATGCCGAAGCGCTGGAAACACGTTTGCTTGCAGTAACGGATAAAGCGTTGCAATAAGGCTTTATTGCTCGGTGCGGTAGAAGTACTTGACGTAAGCGTGTTTTTAAAGTATAATAAAATTCTAATGGAAAGGTGGCCGAGTGGTTGAAGGCTCTAGTCTTGAAAACTGGCGAGGGTGCAAGCCCTCCGTGGGTTCGAATCCCACCCTTTCCGCCATTTTATGCGGGTTTAGGCGGGGTGAAAAATTTGACCGCTATAAAACTAGCGAGGTTTGACCGCGAATTGACCGCGCGCTAAAAATTCGATGATTTTTTCTTGTATTCTTAAATTATAAATTGTATGCACACATCTTAATGTGTGCATTTTTTATTTTCTGCCAAAAAAATAAGGCCCTGCGAGGTGTGTCGCAGGGCTTGGGGCGGTTCTTATTAAATTATGCTGGATAGGAGCTCGGCGGCGGCTGCGTCCTGTCCCGGCAGCACGTGGCTGTAGGTGCCAAGGGTGAGCAGCGGGGTGCTGTGGCCCAGCCGCTCCTGAACGACCTTGTAGCTGGCTCCGTGCTTGAGCAGGAGGCTGGCGCTGGTGTGGCGCAGGCTGTTGAGGCAGAATCCCTCCGGCATATGGGCTTTTTTGCCGTAGCTGCGAATGAGGGCGGTCACATGGTCCGGGCTGAGGGGCGCTCCGTGCAAACCCGGGAACAGTAAATCGTTGTGCTGCCACAGCGGGTCCTGGAACGACTTCAGCTTCACTTCCTTTATTTGCTCTTTGATGAGGGGAACCAAGGCCGCGGGGATGCTCACCGTGCGGTGGCTGGTAGCTGTTTTGGTTTTTTCGCAGATGCTGGGCGTGCTGCCGATTTTTTTGTTGGTCTGATTCACGCTCACGGAGCGGCCTTTGAGGTCGACGTCCTGGAACCTCAAACCGAGCAGCTCGCTCCGGCGCAGGCCGCTGGTGGCGGCGAGCTTCACGATGAGCTGGTGGGTGGGGTTCGATATCGCCGCGATCAACTGCTGCACCTGCTGTTCCGTGAGGGCCACCCATGGCCTGGTCCGGGTTGCTTTGGGCTTTTTCACGGAGCGCATGGGGCTCTTGGCGAGCAGGTCATCATCGACGGCCTGCTTGAGCATAGCTCGCAGGTTGGCGTAGATGTGCTCCACCGTGCGGCTGGCGTGGGTGGTGAGCAGCCTGCTCAAAAAATCGCGGATGTGGGGCGCCTGCAAATTGCAGAGCGGAAAGTTTCCAAGGGCCGGGATGATGTGGACCCGCACATTGGTTTCGTAGCTGTTGAAGGTGTTCGGCTCGATGGTGCTCTGCAGATTCATGAGCCATTGATGGGCCCAGTCCTTGAGGAGCATATTACTGCTGTAGGTTCCGGCCCGCATGGACGCCTTGAATTCCTCAACTTTTTTGACCAATTCCGCGTTGGTCTTGCCGGTGAAATAATAGCGCTTGCCGAGGTAGGTCACGCTGGTGGCGTAGCGTCCGTCGGCGCGTTTTTTGTATCTTGCCATTGATAAAAACCTCCGTTTCTGATATAATGGAGGTGCATTGGTTCCAACCTTATGCACCTCGCTTGCGCGACTGTGGTGGTTCGTGCGCGACTCGACTCGTCCTGCCGGTAACAGGCGAGCCAAATAGCTACCCGAAAGGGTGGCTATTTTTTTTGCTTTCGCGCGACAACCACGCGTATTTCGCGCGCATTTTTTTACTTCCTTAGATTCTTGGGGTTGCTCAGCAGGTCATCGATATAATCGCGGAGCTTCTGCTGGGCGGTTGGGTTGAGCTTATGGTAATCCTGAATGATAACATCTTCCTCTGTGGGCGCGTCTACCCAACCCATGAGGGTTGCAGGGCCAACACTGAAAATCTCCGCCAGCATCAAAACCATATCATAAGGAATATTCTTGATTTCGCCGCTCTCGTAGCGCTGCAAAGTAGAAGCGTTTACATTCTTGCCCTTACCCTTGATGATTTTAGATAAATCTTGCAGTGAATAATTTCTTTGCTCTCTGAAAAACTTGATATTTTCGCTAATCTTCATAGCATCCTCCCTCTCTTTTTTCTTTTTACCATTATATAGAGTTTTTACGCAAAAAGCAATAAAAAAAGAGCATTTTGTTGTTTTCGTTGCGTAAAATGCGTTGACAATCGGCAAAACAAATGTTATTATTATTGCGTAAGCCGCAATGAAGGGAGGCCAAAAAATGTATCAAATCGATTCTATTAAACTGCAACAAAAAATGATTGAGTGTGGTTTTTCTAGTATCACCGCGTTAGCTGATGCTGCAAATGTAAGCAGAGATACCATTAGTGGTATTATTTCTGCCAAAAGACGCCCGCAGGCTAGTGTTATGTACGCTATTGCTGGGGCTCTCAAGTTGAGCAGCGAGGAAGCTGGCGCTATTTTTTTTGCACCTGTCGTTGCGTAAAACGCAACGGAGTGAGGTACGTAACATGGAACCAATCGCTGTAACTGTTGAAGAAGCCTGCAAGCTGACCAGCATCGGTCGTGCTGCCATGGTCAAGCTGATGCAGGACCCGCGGTTCCCGGTGTTCCGTATCGGGAACAAGCACGTCATTCCGGTGGCGGGCCTGCGGAAGTTTATTGAAACCCTGGGCGCAACGCACCACGGGGTAATCTAAGGAGTAAAGCGCATGAAAAAATGTTTATTTATTATCGCTCTGGTAGCTGTGGCGTGGGTGCTCATCGGCTGGCTGAAGCCTACCGAATACCGCACCGTGAAGCAGGTGCACACCGTGACCGCCGGTCAGACCGTGTGGGGCATCGCTACCAAATATCAACCCTTGCAGGACAAAAAAATGAGCGTGGGTGAGCTGGTCCACAAAATTTATAAAATAAACGGCATCGACCCGCGGCTGTATATCCAGCCCGGCGATGTACTCATCATCCCGCTGGAGCAGGAGGTGCGCGATGGCAAACAATAACAAAGGCATCATCAAGGAATACCTGAAGCTCATCGTGAAAAACCCAAAAATCACCAACGCCGAGGCCGCGGAGCTTTTGGGAACCACCACCCGCATGGCGAGCATCTATCGGTGCAGGCTCCGGCAGAAGGGCTATATCTACTATACCGATTCCTCTGCTGCTATCCAAGTGCTGAAAACGCCGCCCGCCACGGAGGAAATTGATGAGACCGCCAGCAGGGCCGAGGTAGCCGTTTACCGCGCCGATACCATCCAGCTCATGATTGAGAAGTTCATGGATGATTTTGAAAACGCGGAGCGCTACAAGGACCGCATCGAAATCGGTCGGGAAATCCGCCTGCTCTTGGAGATGCTGTGAGAACCGATGAGCGCGGCGCTCATCACGCTGTTTGTATGTTCTGCAATGAAGAATGGATTGTATCCAAGTTTGTGACTGAACCGTATACCTGCCCGCTGTGCCGGGCTAAGTATAAAACCTTTAGTTTTACCACCACCAAAAAAAGAAAGCGAGGAAAACAAAATGATCAACACTGAAATGTCCCTATTCTTAGCAAGAAGCGAAATCGAATTGAACCACGTTCACGACAAGCTGCGCCTGCTGCTGCTCCTGGCTGATGAGGATGCGACTGAAGATTGCATCGATTCTACCATGAAAATTTTAGAAGATGCTCGCGAAACCGCCACTGCCGCTGCAGCTCAAATCGATTCCATTGGTAGGGATTTGTGGCTCAAGCTCTACGCTTTGCAGCAGGAGCAGAAGAAGGCCGCTGAAGCTGAAGGCGGTGAGCTCAATGGCTAAAATTTATGAGCTGAACCAACAAATCGCTGCCTGCATCCGCCTGGATGATGACCATGTGGTCAACACCGAGGATGGCGAAATTCTGGACCTTGAGCAGTTCGAAGCCCTGCAGCTGGAACGTGATACCAAGGTAGAAAACCTTGCCTGCTACATCAAGAATAAGCGTTCCGATGCTGAGGCCATCTATGCGGAAATCGATAACCTGAGCAAGCGTGCTGCAGCGCTGAAAAACGAAGCGGCCCGCTGCGAGTGCTACCTTGCCGGGGTGCTCTACGGTGAAAAATTCGAGAGTCCCCGCTGCAAGATTAGCTGGCGCAAAAGCGAAGTGTGCAACGTGCTCTCTCTGGACGAAATCCCGGAAGAGTTCAAACGTACCAAGGTTACCGTGGATGCTGACAGGACCGCGATCAAGAAGGCCATCAAGGCCGGCACTGTTGTTCCCGGCGCTGAAATCATCCAAAAACTCAATATGACGCTGAAGTAAGGAGGTTATCCAATATGGGCGTTCCTGTATTAATCTTAGGCGCATCGGGCTCCGGCAAATCTGCCAGCCTGCGCAATTTTGAACCGGGCGAGGTTGGCATTTTCAATGTGGCATCCAAGCCGCTGCCGTTCCGCAAAAAACTCCCGGTGCTGAACCAAGCCGATTATGCTCGCATCACCGCGGGCCTTACAAAGAATGCGCTGCGTTGCTATGTGATTGACGACAGCCAGTACCTGATGGCGTTCAGCCTGTTCGACAAGGCCAAGGAAGCGGGCTACCAAAAATTCACCGACTGCGCTCTGAATTTTTATAACCTGCTGCGCACCATCCAGGACCGGACCTCTCCTGATACCATCGTGTATCTCCTGCACCACACGGAGCGGGGCGATGATGGTCATATCAAGGCGAAAACTTCCGGCAAGATGTTGGACTCCCAGCTGACGGTGGAGGGGCTGTTCTCCATTGTGCTCCTGGCTGAAACCAACGGCAAAGAGCATTATTTTATCACCCAGAGCAACGGGCTCACCACGGCGAAGTCGCCCATGGAGATGTTCCCTGCGAAAATCGACAACGACCTGAAAGCGGTCGACACGGCAATCCGTGAATATTATGGTTTTGGAGGCGAGAAGAATGAAGAAGTTTAATTGGTCCAATGTGGAAGCTACCAGCGAGAATTATGCAACTCCCCCTGCTGGCGGCTATGTGCTGTGCATTTGTGAAGTGGAGGATGTCCCTGCTAAGGAATACCTCAAAGTATTCTATGATATCATCGGCGTGGCTGATCCTGCCAATGCGCAATTTGAAGGCTACTATGGCAAGCGCTTAGACCGCAGCAACGGCAAAATCCCGCTGCCCTATTTCATTCGCAGCTATAAGCAGTCCGCAATGGGATTTTTCAAGGCGTTTTTGGTCGCTCTGGAAAAATCCAACAACAGCGGCTTTAGCGCTGATAACTTTGATGGCAACGAGGCCCAATTCCAGGGTATGTGCGTGGGTGCTGTGCTGGCTCAGGAGGAGTATCCCTATGATGGCAAGCTACGCGTCCGCTTGAAGGTGGACACTCTGTGCTCCATCGAGCGCATCACCAGCGGTGACTTCAAAATCCCCGAATGCAAAAAGTACGAGGGCGATGTGCCGACTCAACCTGCAGCTCCTGCCAATAGTGGCAGCTTCGGGCATAACGTTCCTGTGAACGACGATGAGCTCCCTTTCTAAAAATGAGCTACACCTGGCTGATATAAAGCCGTTCCTTGAGGGCGCCAAGCAACGGGGCGCCCACATCACCGCCACCTGTCCTCTGTGCGGCAAGGCTGGTCATCTCCACATCGACGAGAAAAACGGCACCCTGCTGGTATACTGCCAGCGGTGCAATGCTCCGGGCGCCGATATCCTGCGTGAGTTCCGGCGCCTTGGCGCAAAGCCCGCCGAGGCTGAAACCCTCGACTACAGCCGTACTGCTCCTGTGGAGGACTACCGGCATATCTATCGAAATCCGGACGGATCCGAGGCGTATTACAAGCGCCGCCGCAAATGGGCCGACGGGCATAAGGTGTTCAGCTTTGCCTACCGCGATGCCAATGGGCGAGCGGTCCACTCGAAGCCTGAAGGCTGCAACAATCTCTACAATCTGGATTTGCTTGCCAAGCACGAGCAGGAAACCCTTTACATTGTGGAAGGTGAAAAATGCGCCGATGCCATGGTAGCTCATGGGTTGCTGGCCACCACAAGCAACACCGGAGCTCAAAAGCAGCTGAAGCTGTCGCCGACGGACAAGTCCCTTTTGGAGTCCTACCCTGACCGCATTGTTATTCCGGACAATGACGAGAAGGGCGGCGATTATGCGGCTGCGTGGGCAGGGGCGCGGGTTATGGACATTACCAAGCTATGGCCCGAATGCCCGCCCAAGGGCGATATCGCAGATTTCTTTGCTGCTGGCGGCGGCGCGGATGCTGTCAAGGGCTATGAGTGGCCCGTAGTGCTCTCTCTGGACCGCGAATTCTTCGAGGGGTGTGATAGGTTTACCCTCATCGATAACTCGCTCCTAGAGGCCATAGCGGCCCTGTCAGAGGCATCCAAGCGGCAGCAGGTTCTGGCAATGGCGCGGTTCCGTGCCGGTGAGCTCTGCTGTAAGCGTGAGTTCGAGAGCTGCTGGCGGGCGTTTCTGCAGCAGCAGGCAGCGAAGGGCATTCGGTCCGATAATATGACCAAATTCCCGCAGCAGCTGTTCGCGCTCCGGTGCGGGTCCTGGGTAACATCAGCCAATGGTGTATATCGTTCAGTGCAGGTTGGAACCGAATATAAGAACGAGTATGCTAGTCCTATCCCCATAATGCCAACGGAGCTGCTGGTAAATGTGGAGGATGAGACTGAAAAAATTCGCCTAGCGTATTTTAAGAACGGGCTTTGGCAGAGCGTGGTGGTTCCACGCTCAACGCTGGCGAACAAAAACAAAATCATTGTGCTGGCTGACAATGGCGTGGAGGTCAACAGCGACAATGCGGGGCTCTTGGTGAAATACCTTGCTGAAACCATCGCCCTGAATCCTGATATCCTGCCAAGGGTGAAATCGATTGACCACATGGGTTGGTCCGATGCCGGCTTTGTTCCCTATTCTGACGAGGTGAAGCTGGACTGCGAGGACCAATATAAGCCGCTCATCCAATCGGTAACGAGCCGCGGCACCCTTGAGGAGTGGGTGGCCTACGTTGCGCCGCTTCGGAAAAACCTCTATATGCGGCTGATCCTTGCGGCATCTTTTGCCAGCGTGCTGGTGGAGAAAGTAGCGGCGCTGCCATTCGTCCTGCATCTGTGGGGCGGCACCGGCTCCGGTAAAACCGTAGCCATGATGGTGGCTGCGAGCATCTGGGGTAATCCTGCCATGGGCAAGATGGTTCGTACCATGAACATGACTATCAACTCTATGATGGGCACGGCCAGCGTGCTGCGTAACCTGCCATTTTTCGGCGATGAGCTGCAGACCATCAAGAGCCGCTTTGAAAATTACGACACGCTCATCATGCGTGTTACGGAGGGCCTTGACCGCGGGCGCATGACCAATGCCACCATGCAACGGCAGCGCTCCTGGCTGAACAGCTTTATTTTCACGGGCGAGGAGCCCTGCACCAAGAGCCAATCCGGCGGCGGCGTAAAGAACCGCGTTATTGAAATCGAGTGCGACCACAAAATCGTTGAAAATGGTAACGCTATCGTGAATTTCATTAGCCAGCATTATGGCTGCGTTGGTCGGGCGTTCGTGGAAGGGCTCAAGGGCAAGCCGCTTGCCAAGGACTACAATGAAATCATGCGGCTGATCCTGGAAATCACCGGCACCACCGAGAAGCAGGCCATGGCTATGGCGCTCATGCTGCAGGCCGATGCTATCGCCAGCGACGTCATCTTTGGTGACCGCAGCGACGTGCTCTCTCCGGAAAAAATCGTGGAGTTTGTGCGGTCGCAGGCTGAGGTCGACACCTCGGAGCGGGCCTTTAATATCATCATGGACGTCATCGGCGCCAATGCTGATAAATTTGATACGGACTTCGATGCCTGGAACGGCCATTCCTATTGGGGCCGCCGCAAGGCGAACGGCTATATCTTTATCAACAAAACGACGCTTGAAAAGGAGCTGGAGAAGGCCGGCTTCGACTATAATGCGGTGAAAAAGAAATGGGTTGCCGCTGGGCATCTGGTGAAAACCGCTCAGGGAAAATTCTACGCGGTGTATTCCTTGAACCGAATTCGGGCAAATTACGTATGTCTGTATGTAAAAGGATAGCTAGGATAGCTAAAGGTTAGCTAAAAAAATGGCTCAACCATGCGGCTTTTGAGCCTTTAGCTAACATAATTACTTAACTAACATAATTACATATACGTATAGAGGCTTTTATTTCCGTCTTAAGCCTAAAGCGGAAATAAAAATATATATATGGATACCCTTTCAGATTTTAGGTTAGCTTGTTAGCTAAAATGGCAAAAACCGCGTAACCATGCGGGTTTCGGGGTTTTGAAAAGGATAGCTAAAACGTTTGAGAACGGTAGCTAAAACCAAAAAAGACAGCTAAAATGTGAAGAAATTGTGAAAAATGGGAGGTTTTTCGATGTTTGCTAGGTGTTGCACGGCTTTTGCAGTGCTCTTTTTGATGACGTGGGCGGTCAGCTTGACCATCATCCTCTGCTATTTTGCGATGACTGTGCTTTTGAGTATGGGAGGTTTCTAAAATGGAAAAACAATATTTATCTCTGAATATCGAGTCTGATACCTTTAAGGGTATGAAGCTCGACTTCAATGAGCTTCTGCAGCAGCTCCTGAAAAAGCTGCATGATGGCAAAATCTCCGATGGCTGCATCACTATGCAGCTGAAGGTGTCCTTGGAAGAAGTGTGGTCCTCGCCGCTGGGGCGTACTATCGTGGTCCCGATGTTTAAGCATAAAACCAAGGCCAATTATACCGAAACGCTGGAAAACGGCGGCGCGGTGTCCCTGCCTAACACCTGCCTTGTGTACGATAAGGACCTGGGGGAATACGTAATGGTGTATACGGGCGGTCAGCAGGACCTCTTTGGTGAAAACGGTGAACCTGTCGCTGATCCCGAAGGTGAAACCTTGGATGTGCCTGCTATTCCGGCAAGCACTGAAAAGCCATTGCAAATCCGTGACCCGCTGTGCAATGACTGCGGGAACCGGGACACGGCAGCCTGCGACCAATGCGCCAACGGCAGCATGTGGGAGCCGGTTGAGCCATGATTCCGCTCCGGCCCTACCAGCAGGAGCTGGTGGATAATATCCGCGGGGCCATCTCCAAAGGCCGGCACAGCGTATGTGCTGTGCTGGGCTGCGGTGGCGGCAAATCTGTTATTCAAGGCAACATCGCCGCTGCGGCTACGGCCAGGGGGAACCGCGTGCTGTTTATCGTGCACCGCAAGGAGCTCTGCCAGCAAATTACCAACACGTTTATGGCGTGCGGGGTCGACTTCTCCTTGTGTACTGTGGGTATGGTCCAGACCGTATGCCGCCGCCTGAACAAAACGCCGGAGCCGCGGTTGATCCTAGTGGATGAGGCTCACCATATTCTGTCGCAGAGCTATCTGTCCATCCTGCAGCATTTTCCCGGTGCTGTGGTCCTGGGGTTCACCGCCACACCTCAAAGAATGAACGAGGGCGGGCTGGGCGCCGTGTTTGAGGAGCTCATCGAATCCGTGAGCACTGAGTGGCTCATCGAGAACCATTATCTGGCTCCCTATAAATATTATGGTGTGCAGCTGGCTGATGCTTCCAAGCTCCATACCAAACATGGCGACTTCGACAAGGTCGAGGTTGAGCAGCTCATGAACAAGCAGGCTATTTTCGGCAGCGCTGTTGAAAATTGGCTGCACATCGCCAAGGGCAAGCAGACCATCGTGTACTGCTCGTCTATAGCTACTAGCGAGGGCACAGCGGCTGCTTTCCGCGAGAGGGGTATCAAAGCTACCCACCTTGATGGTACGACGCCGCCAGCGGCCCGTCAGGCCGCCGTAGAGGGGTTCCGGAAGGGCGAGGTCACGGTGCTGTGCAATGTGGACCTCTTTGGTGAGGGTTTTGACGTGCCGGACTGTGAATGTGTGGTCCTGATGCGGCCCACCAAATCCCTTACGCTGCACATCCAGCAGTCCATGCGCTCCATGCGTACTGCTCCCAATAATCCGGACAAGGTGGCTCTGATCCTTGACCATGTGGGGAATTTTACCCGGCACGGCCTGCCCGACGAGGTGCGGGAGTGGTCCCTGGAAACAAAAGCCAAAAAGAAGAAGAAGGAGCTCAGCGTCAAGCAATGCCCGGTGTGCTTTGCAGTGGTCCGGTCCACCGTTCAGCAATGCCCAATCTGCAAATATGTATGGGAAAAAGAAGAGCGGCAGGGGCCGGAGGTCATCGAGGATGTTATTCTGCAGGAAATTTCTAAGCTGCCCTATGGGGCCCACAACAAATGCAAAACCTTCGGGGAGTTGGAGCTGTTCAGACGGACGCACCGCCGTGCCGACGGGAGCATTTTCAAATTTGCGTGGTCCCTGCATAAGGCCGTGGAGAATAATATCCCGGTGCCGGCAAAATATCAGAGCGCTGCTATACGCATGCTCCGGCAGGATGAGTATAGGAGGCTGAAATTTGAATAAATCTGAATCTCAAATCATGAAGGAAATTGAGGTAGCCGTGTCCGCTGAGGGCCACAAAATATTCCGCGTGAATGTGGGGGAGGGGTTCCTATACCGGCAGCGGCCCACTCCGGTTACCCTGGAAATGGAAAACGCCCGCTCGCGCTGGTTTTCCAGCGGTGTCCCGCGTGGCTACAGCGATTTGTCCGGGGTGGCCTACCCTAGCGGCAAGGCTATCTTTATCGAGGTGAAAACGCCCAAAGGCAAACCAACCGCTGAGCAGTGCGTTTTCCTGCTTGCTATGCTGGCTGCTGGGGCCAATGCCGGTATCGCTCACAGCACCGAGGAAGCGCTGGCAATCTGCACCATGACTGAAAAGCAGCGGGATGAGATGGGAGGCTATATTCGTGGCTGGCTGGAAAGAGTTCGGAAGCGTAATTAGCGACCCGTGGGAAGGCAACGACACACCACTGTGGACCGAGCTGTTGAAAAACGCGGCTGAGGAGGACTCACAGCTGTATGTGAAACTCATCGGTCTGCGTTATGCTGGTGCAGTGCTGGTCACCGACCGGCGGTTCCGGTACCGGCTTGCCATGGCGAATGCCGCTACAATCAAACAGCAGGATGTGCGGGAGCTCTTGGCTCCCCACAAAAACCTGCTTATTAACTTGCTGATGCATTTAAGGGGTGGTCAAGATGGACACTAAAAAATTGATACATGATACTGTCGTGGCGACTCTGGCTGCCTGTGGCATTGTTTCCAAGCCGACGGACTATTTCAAAGCGACCGAGGTGCGGCTGTATGCATATCCTGTGCTGCTCGAAAATATCCGGCAGTATAAACTGGACATTGCCGACCTGAAAGCGGAGAAGGTCACAGAAAAATCCAAGGACATCACCTGCTGGACCGGCGGCAGCGGTGTGCGGCTCACTCCTGAAGAAAAGCAGGAGGCCCGCATTATGGCTGTGGAGGTCAAGCTCCAGCGCGACTGGGCCGAGGTGAACACTATTAATCGGGGGCTGCAGCGGCTGCGCGACCACTTTGGCGGGCCGGCTGTGGAGTTCCTTGAAAAAATCTATTTTAGCGGCGTGGACCTGCAGCAGCTTGCGGAGGAGGATGGTTCATCGCTATCGAGCGTCCAACGCAGGCGCACGCATATGGTCCGGAAAATGTCGCTGATCCTGTATGGAGCGGAGGCGTTAAAATGACCAATTGTTATCCTGCTCTGGCCACTATGCTGGGCGTCGTGCTGGGGAAAGAGTTCAGGCTCAAGGCCCGGCACGCAGAGCCCTATCCTGCTAAATATAAAATCACCAGCGACGGGCTGATGTACTGCTACCAACGCTCAGTCAGCTGGTCAAATGTTGGAACCAATTTAATGCAGACGCGCATTTTTTGTGCGCTCCTGCGTGGAGATGTGGAGGTTGTAAAATGAGCCCGAACGAAGAATTTGTGCAATTTATCTCTGAAAAACTTATTGATGTCGGCAATCTCTTTGCTGAAAAGAACATGCAGTATGCTACTGTGGATGAGCCGCTGTCCGATTTCACCCGCGGGGCCATGCTGCTTTATGGCGATGCATCCCATGAGCTGCTGTACCAAACCGCCAAGGATTACCTGGCTAAGCATATCGCGTTTTTGTATGCTCACGGCATCGTGAACAAGACCGAGGAGTCCCTGATGGATATGGTTGTGTATGGTCTGATCATGCTGTATATTGTTGAAAAGCAAAGGCAGCAGGACCGCATGGAGAGGTGCTGACCATGGGTAAAGCAAAACGTAAAATGAAACGTCACGAGCCTGCTCCGGTGGGCTCCTACCGCTACGACAAAGCCTGCAATCGCATTGCAGAGCAGGCCATCTATCAGGTGCTGGCGCTTGCCATTGATATTCTCTGGAATGACTTTGGTGGCCTGCAGCGCCGTAGCAATCGCTTGAAATTTTTTGCTGATAATTTCCGTGAGCGCCTTGAAAAAATCGACCAGGGCTTCACTCCTGCTCAGCAGGCCGCTATGGATGAGCTGCAGCGGCAGGCTGGCTACAGCGTGATTTGTATTCCCGAAACCAAGAAGGAGGCTGCGAAATGAAAACCATTCCCTGTCCGATCTGCCAATGCTCCCGCGCTTTGCTGCTGGACGTGGCTAAGCGTACCAATGACCAGCTGATTTATCGTCACCGCTGTCCCAATTGCAACGCGCACACCATGTGGTCGGTGAATGAGGTTGCATCCTTATCGATGTGGAACCATGGCGATGTAGAGAAATAAGCGGAGGCTAGAAAATGAGCAACAATCTAATGCCGGAAATTATGAAGATGTTGGGCGTTGAATATGGCGAAAAGTTTCAACTTGACCCTTATGGTACAGAATCCGCAAAAGATAATTTGTTTTATTTTAACGAAAACAATGGGCTTTTAATGGTTTATCCCGACGGAGTGAGCTGCGATGCCAATGGGCTAGTTTACGGCATTCTGTGTGGGTATTATAAAATCGTTAAGCTGCCGTGGGAACCGACGCCTAGAAGTGTATATTGGACAATAGTTTTCAAAGGAGATGGCAAGCCATTTGCGACTTCGCGTGTTTGGAGCGGTTTTAGCGTTGATTTCTCTAGGAAAGCTCTTGGTATGGTCTACCGCACCAAAGAAGAAGCTGAAGCCCACATGGCCGAGGACTATGAACGGCTAACAGGCAAGAGGTTGAGTAGCCTGGAATGACACCGTTTCGCTTCGTGAACCGCTCGAAAAAATTTAAAAATTTGACTTGAAGCGGTGAAAAAAATGGTATATAATAATGCTGTGGATAAGTGTCGATAAAATCGGCACCTACCTCAAAAATTAAATGCTGTTGTACTCAAGTCTGGCTGAAGAGGCACTCTCTAGGGAGTGTAGGTGGCGATGCTAAGCATCCCACACGCGGGTTCGAATCCTGCCTGCAGCGCCGCAAACCATAGCGTCTAGCTTTTAGCTGGGCGCTTTTTTTATGCCCGAAAAATAGCATCCTTTTTCAGGAATATAACCTTCCTGGTCGTGTTGGGGGCCTCAATGCTATTTTCGGGCACCAATTTTTGGAGGCTATCATGGAAATTATAAATCTGCCCATCTCTGATATCATTCCCTATCAGAAGAATCCTCGCCGCAACGACAAGGCTGTGAAGCCTGTTATGGAATCCATTAAGCAGTTCGGGTTCAAGGTTCCGCTGGTCATCGACAAGGATAATGTTGTGGTCTGTGGCCACACCCGCCTGCGTGCTGCCAAGCGGCTGAAGCTGACCGAGGTTCCGTGTATCCGGGCCGACGACCTCACCGAGGAGCAAATCAAAGCGTTCCGGCTTGCTGACAATAAAACAGCCGAGTTCGCTACCTGGGATCTTGAGCTCCTGAATGGCGAGCTGCTCGAAATCAAGGACATTGATATGGGTGACTTTGGCTTTGATATGCCGGAGCCCGAAGCTGAAGAGGACGCGTTTGATGTGGCTGCTGCGGCTGAAGCTGCAGCCAAAAATCCCACGACCACTCCCGGTACCCTATATAAGCTGGGAGAGCATTATTTATTTTGTGGCGATTCAACAAAGCGTGCTGATGTAAATCGTTTATTGGGGGGGACAATGGCTGATATGGTATTTACCGACCCTCCGTATAATGTTGCCTATCAAGGCGGCACCAAGGAAAAGCTCACCATCAAAAACGATGCTATGAGCGTGACCGAGTTCAAAAACTTTTTAGATGCAGTGTTTGATAATTATTTTGCGGCCATGAAGCAGGGCGCTCCGTTCTATGTGTGCTATGCTTCACGCAGCGCTATTGAGTTCCGTCAGGCCATTGTCGACTCTGGGCTCCTGTTGAAGCAGGACCTTGTATGGTGTAAAAACACCTTTACCCTGGGGCGGCAGGACTACCAATGGCAGCACGAGCCTATCCTCTATGGCTGGCGGCCCGGAGCCAAGCATCGGTTCTTCGGCAGCCGCAAGCTGTCCACCGTTATTCCGGAAAACTACCCGGTCGAGGTTGGCGTTGACGCTGATGGGCATCAGCTCATCCACATCAATGTTGGGCTGAAAACGATTTGCCTGCGTGCTGACAATGTGGAGGCTGTGGACACCGATAGCGTGAACAGCGTTATTCATGTGGATAAGCCTACCCGCAACGGCGACCATCCGACCATGAAGCCTATCGCCCTCTGTGCGAAGTGTATCCGCAACAGCAGCCAGCAGGGCGATGTGGTTCTGGACCTCTTTGGCGGCAGCGGCTCCACCCTTATTGCCTGCGAGCAGATTAATCGCCGGTGCTATACTATGGAGCTGGACCCGGTGTACTGCGACGTTATCGTCAAACGCTGGGAAATGCTGACCGGCAGGAAGGCTGAGGTAATCAGTGCCTAATCTTGAAAACCTCAAGGTCCCAACATCGGAGGAAGCTCGGAGAAACGGGGCCGCAGGTGGACGCGCTTCCGGTGAGGCCCGCCGCCGCAGGAAGGCTATGCGGGAGGTCCTCGACGAGCTTTTGGAGCTGCCGCTCCGCAAAGGGGTTATTAAGGAGCTTCAATCGCTGGCTGACCTTGCAGGGCCTAATGGGAAAATAAACCTGCTTAACGGCAAGGTGAATGTTACCGTTGAGCAGGCTGTTTTGCTGGCTCAAATCCTGCAGGCCATCAACGGTAACACCAAGGCTGCTACGTTCCTGCGTGATACCGCTGGTCAGAAAATCCTCAAGGATGCTGATGAGCAAGCTGAATACGAGGATGACGGGTTCACCGAGGCTATCAAAAATAGCGCTAAGGATATCTGGAAATGAGTATCGCTGGCAAACTCCGAAGCATTATCAAACCTGTTATTAAATTTAAAGAGTTTAGTAAAAAGCAAATGCAGCTGTTGACGTGGTGGTGTCCTGATTCGCCCTACCACGATTACAATGGCATTGTGGCTGACGGGTCCATCCGTGCCGGTAAAACGGTAGCGATGGCTGTCAGCTTTGCTATTTGGGCCATGGATACCTACGACGGCCAGAATTTTGCTATGTGCGGCAAGACCGTAGGCAGCTTCCGGCGCAATGTATGGAAATGGCTCAAGCCTGTACTGCTGGTGCGTGGATTCCAAGTGGAAGAGTCCCGCACTGAAAATCTCATAGTGATCGCGCGGAAACGCGGCGGTCACACGCAGCTGAATTATTTTTATATCTTTGGTGGCAGGGACGAATCCTCGCAGGACCTTATCCAAGGCATCACCCTTGCAGGGCTGTTCTGTGATGAGGTGGCGTTGATGCCGGAGTCATTCGTAAACCAAGCATCGGGCCGCTGCTCTGTTGTGGGCGCCAAACTTTGGTTTAATTGTAACCCTGACTCCCCCATGCACTGGTTCCTGCTTCGCTGGATAGAGAAAGCCTACGAGAAGCGCCTGCTGCATATCCATTTTCTGATGGATGATAATCCCTCGCTGAGCGAAGCTACCCGCGAGCGCTATCGGACCATGTACTCCGGCGTATTTTATCGGCGGTTCATTCTGGGCGAGTGGGTAATGGCCCAAGGCGCAGTTTACCGCGACTCCTGGAATGATGAGGCTGTGTTCGGTGATGATAAACTTGCATGGCTCCTGAAAAACCTGCACATCATGCGTCGGTCAATAACCATCGACTACGGTACCGTGAACCCGATGGTGTTTCTTGATGTGCTGGATGATGGTCGTGACCTCTGGTTTATCCGTGAGTATTATTGGGACAGCAGAGCCGAGGAGCATGAAAAGGATAACTCCCAATATGCCGATGATCTGCTGGAATTCGTGAAAGGCGTTGACCTATGGCCTGCTCATGTGGTCATCGACCCGTCCGCAGCCAGCTTCAAAATCGAGCTGCGTAACCGTGGCCTGCGGGCCAAGGAAACCGTAGAAACAATCAACGCTGACAACGATGTTATCGAGGGCATCCGGAAGGTGAGTACCCTGCTCACCCGGCGGAGGCTCCATTTTTATGTTGGGCTGAAGCATACTATCAAAGAAATGCAGTCCTATGTATGGGATGATAAAGCGCTGCAGCAAACGGGCCGTGAAAAGCCTGTGAAAATAGCCGACCATGGGCCTGATGCGGTTCGCTATTATGTATCAACAGTAATCAGGCCAAGGAGGATAGCTGAAAATGGTTAAACGTAAACGCGGCAGGGCTATTGCCAAAGAACCGCCGCAGCCTATTCGCTCTAGGGCGCTGGACGCATTCACGAATATGCTGGCCCGCCTGGGGGCAGGGACTCCGAACCTCTTGGAAGGCACCGAGTATACAACGGAGCGAATGACTCGTGATTTCGCCACTCTGAATGCGCTGTATCGCGAGAGCTGGATTGTGCGTCGCATCGTCGATGTTATCCCTGCCGACATGCTCAAAAACTGGATAACAATCACCAGCGGCATCGAGCCTGCCGTGGAGAAGAAGATTAGCTTGGCCCTGCGCCGCACTCAACTCATCGACAAGCTGAAGCGTGGTATGCAATGGGGCAGGCTGTATGGCGGTGCTCTGGGTATTATGCTTGTGAAGCATCAAGGCAACGACCTAACCACGCCGCTCCGGCTTGACTATATCATGCCGGGTGATTTTGCAGGGATGCTTATTTTTGACCGGTGGAACGGCGTCAGTCCATCCAGCGAGCTTGTTGATGATGTGACGGATCCGGAGTACAGCTATCCAAAATATTACACGATAAGCGACCCGACCAACGGCGGCATGGTGCAAATCCATCACAGCAGATGTATCCGCTTTCCCGGAAACCTGCTGCCTTATTGGGAGGAGCTGTCGGAGCTGCAATGGGGCGCGTCTGTTATCGAGCCTATAATGGATGACCTCAAAAAACGTGATAATGTGTCCTGGAATATTGCCCAGCTTACATTCATGGCAAACCTGCGCGTTCTGAAAATGGAGGACCTTGGTCAGCTGCTTGCCAGCACTGATGCTATCTCCCAGCAGGAGCTGTACAACACCATTCAAGCTCAAAACATTTTGATGAGCAATATGGGCCTGCAAATTATGGACTCAAAGGACAGCATGGAAACTCATCAGTATACCTTTGGCGGGTTGGCTGATGTTTATCAGCAGTTCCTTATGGATATCGCTGGTGCTGCTGAAATGCCGGTGACCAAGCTGTTCGGGCGTTCCCCTGCCGGGCTGAATGCTACCGGCCAGAGCGACCTGCAGAATTATTATGATATGATCGCGGAAAAACAGGAAAGCTATCTGCGGCCTATCCTGAACAAGGTTTTACCTCCGTTTATCATTTCCACTCTGGGCAGCATGCCTGATGATTTTGACTTCGACTTCGACCCTGTTGCAGAGCCTAGCGACAAGGAGCGCGCTGAGCTGGCGAAAACCGGCACCGACAATGTTGTGGCTGCTTTTAATGCAGGGCTCATTTCTCAACGTATGGCCCTGAAGGAGCTCAAGCAACAAAGCGAGCGCACCGGCGTGTGGACCAACATCACCGACGATGATATCGCCAAGGCCAGCGAGACTGTGGAGGTTCCCGGTGAAATGGGCGGCGGTCTGCTGGGGCTAGGCGAAGATGGTCCAGCTGCTGGCGCACCTCAAGGCGTGGGCGATGCTGCTTCCGAATGGAACGAAGATGACCATCCTCGCGACAAGGGCGACAAATTTACCAGCGGCGGCGGTGAAAACGACTTGAATTCTTTGGCTGAAGATGTTAACATTAAGCTATCAAATGCAAAGCGTTACCCTGGTCTTACTAAAAAATTAAAAGATTTAGGGCTTGCTTCTCCGAATGATGAAGCCATGGAGCCCGTAAGAATTCAAATTGTCGACCCGGGCATTCATGGTAGGGAACAGCTAAAAAGTCGTGGAGTTACGTTAGATGAAGCGCAGTCTTTCGTTGACAATGCTTTTATTATGTTTAAGCAATCAAGTGACAAGTATTTGTTTATATCTGATGACGGCTCATCTGTTGTGATTGAGAACGGTAGATTATCTACAGTTTATCCAAGATGGAAATACGACACTAGGCAATTAAAGAAAATCGAGGTGATTAAAGAATGGATGCAGAAAATGAAATGATGGTATATTGCCCGATTTTAAAAAAAGAAATATACGATGGACATTGCTACGACATTGTTCACTGTGGCTATGGTGAGTACAAAAAGGATTTGTGTCCTGAAATCACCGATTGGAATGCTGCTATTTCTATATGCGCCAAGTGTAAAAATAATTAGGTGTTTCCTATGGGCGATTTCAATACCATCTATAAAATCCTTGCTGCGCTTAAGGCCAGCATGGACTATGAAATTTTCGACCTGAAACTTATTTCTGCAGAGCGGCTGGGCGTGTCGGAACCTCGGCGCATTGCTTTGCTAATGATGCTGGTCCAAGCTGGCTACATCACTGGTCCGTCGTTTGACGAGGCTGCTGATGGCAGCACTATGATGAGCGTCGGCAGGCCACGCATCACCCTGAAGGGCCTTGAGTATCTGGAAGATAATAGCCTAATGCAGCGGGCAGTCCGAACCCTGCGCGGCATCAAAGAGTTAATCCCCTAACCCTAGCGAAGTTTTATCGCTGGGGTTATTTTTATGCTTGAAATTATTTGTTTTTAGAGCTAACATACACACGCTTAAATAATTAGGAGGTCGTAGTCATGGATAAAACTCAAATCAATGTTGAAAGGATGCGCACCTGCGATGCTGAATGGGAAGAACAAAAACACCCGCGTGCGAAAAGCGGGCAGTTTACCTCTGGCTCCGGTAGTGCTGGCGGCTCTGATAAGCCTAGTGCTGAGCCTGCTGCTAAATCACCTCTCCAAAAAGCTGCAGCTGCTGTGCAGGGCAAAAGCAGCACTCGTCTGCAGAGGGACCTTGATGCTGTGGCTGAGGATCCACATGAGCTTGAGGGTATCCTGCGTGAAAGAAAGGCTGAAATTGACCGCTTGACCGAGGAGCTGGGCCGTACTAAAAATGGCTATAAATCTCAGGCACTCCATCAGGAAATCACTCGCCTGAAGCGTGAATACAAAGAAATTGATGAATCAATATGAACAAAAATTTTCAAATGCCACGCGTCATTGAGCGCTCGTATTCGAGGGCCATTGACCGCTTACTCAAAGGGCTACAACGTGAGCTTGCTCATGTTGCTAGTCCTTTTTTTATTGCCGACGTGCTCCGGCGGCTGGCTAGGTCACCCACCTTTGCGCTGTCCTGCAGAAAAATCGCTAGGGCCATGGCCACGCAGCTTTTTAGTGACGGGCACAAAACATGGAGGCAGGCTGCAGCTGCTGGCAGCAAAGGCCGGCTGATTTTTGAGTCCTTGCAGCGCGAGCTGGCGTCACCGCGTGTCGCTAGCACCTTTGATAGGATTATATCTCAAAACGCTGAATTGATTCAGTCCATGCCGATTACGCTAGCGGGCCGGGTGTCACACATGGTAGCTCAGGGCTATGAGCGCGGGCTTCGGCCTGAAGCGCTCATCAAGCACGTGCTGGCTGAATACCCGCATATGACCGAGTCCCATGCGCGGCTGATCGCACGCACTGAAACGTCCAAGGCCAGCACGGCATTGACTCAGGTCCGGGCCGCTGAGGCTGGCCTTGAGTGGTATGTGTGGCGCACCAGCGAGGATGCTCGTGTCCGCAGCGCCCATGCCCACATGGATGGCGTGGTGATTCCATGGTCCGAAGCTCCGGCGCCTGAAGAGCTCAACGGTGAAAAATCACAAGGGAGCTATCATGCCGGTAACATTTATAATTGCCGCTGCTACCCTGAACCGCTTATTAGGTTTGACCAGGTAGCGTGGCCTGCTAAGGTTTACCTCAATGGTAAAATTCAGCGCATGAGCCTAGCGAAATTCAAAAAACTATTACCTGGAGGTGAGCTATGAGCAAAGCGTATTTCGGTTCGCGCATCTCCGACCATATACTCAAAACGCCGGAAGGCTTTTTGATTTGTAAGGATGTTCCTATTGCCCGCACGGGCATGCAGCAATATCGTGGCTGTGAATTCGGGGCCCAGGACAGTAATCGCATCTATGATGTGAATCGTCCTGAAGCGCAGGTTTTTGACCGGGCCGCTATTGCGAGCTTTGAAGGGAAGCCGGTTTGTGATGAACACCCTAGCGAAGATGTGACTCCTGAAAATTACAGGCGTTACATGAAGGGCGTATGTCGTGATGTGCGTCGGGGTGAAGGCGACCTTGCAAATTGCCTGGTTGCCGATTTGCTTATTTATGATGCCGACCTCATTCAAAAAATTGAGGGAGGCAAACGCGAGATATCTTGCGGCTATGACTGCTTGTGGAATCCCACCGGTGATGCCAGCTTTGACCAGCTGGAAATCCGCGGAAACCATGTAGCTGTGGTAGATAAAGGCAGGGCGGGGCATATGGTTGCTATCCGCGATGCTGCCAATCAAAACAAAGGAGGAAGAAAAATGCCCAACAAAAACGAAGGTCTTTGGGGACGTATCCTGCGTGCTCTTGCGCGTGATGAGTCCTGCACCAATGAAGATATGGAGGCTGCTGCCAAGCTGGCGGGCGGCGCTGATGCTACTCCGGCACCTGCACCTGCTCCGGCACCCGCTGCAGCTCCTGCTCCTGCACCGGCGCCTGCTCCGGCTAAGGACGAGGAGGCTGAGGCTCGATTCCAAAAAATTGAGGCTGCTCTGGCTGACCTCAGCAACAAAATCGGCGCTCTGGTTTCCCATGAAACCCATGAACATGACCCGCTGGGCGCTCTGGAAAAAGAGTTGACCAAGGGCCCTGAAGCTGCACCTGCTCCTGCTCCGGAAGGCGCGGACGACGAGGGCGATGTTATTGAGCCGCCTGAAGAAATCAACGCCAATGATAGCGAATGCGGCGATGGCGAATGCGCACCGGCTGAAATGCCCAAGGAAACCCGCGACGCTGCTTTGACCTTGCTGCAAACCTTGAAGCCTGCTGTGGCTGCAATCAAAGACGAGGGTGCTCGTAAGCGTGCCGCTGACAGCTTGGCTATCCTTATCAAGGGCTCCATGGAGCAGGATGTGCAATATTCCCAGCTGCTGGATATGCGTCGCAAAACCGCTACCCGCGATTCTGCTCCGGAAGTAAGCGACGAGGACCTCGGTCGAGCAATTGCTCAAAAATACAACCCTCATTACAAAAACCGCAAATAAGGAGGATTAATCATGAGTGGTAAAGCTATTGGTATTTCCCTTAACTATGGCTATCCTGGCACCTATGCCCGCACTCCGGACGATATTGTTGCCAGCCGCCTGCTGAACCCTGAAAGCAACGCTGTACCTTTTGGTGCGGCTGTGGCTATCAAGGCTGATAATTCCTACGGTGAGGTTGCTGAAACCACCACTGCCGGTGAAATCGCTGGCATCGCTTTGCGTATTGTGAAGCAGGCCATCAGCTATAATGACCAAAATGAAACCAAATATAACCCGGGCGAGTACATGTCTGTGCTGGAACGCGGCGCTGCTGTGGTTACATGCAATGTGGGTACTCCCAAAGCCAACGGCAAGGTTTACGTCCGTGTGAAAAAGAACGTCTCCGTTGTGAATGGCGTTGTGGGCGGCTTCGAGGCACAGGCTGATTCTACCAACACTATCGAAATTCCTAATATGCGCTGGACCAATGGTACCATGGACGCTAACCGCGTTTGCGAAGTAACCATTTTGACCCGCGCTACTGCGTAATCGGGAAATAGGAGGTAAGAAATTATGGCACAATACGATTTCATGAAACCCGATGCTGCTATGCGCAGCCTGGGCAATTACGCCATGAAAATGGGCGGCATGAAAGCATTCCGTGGCAGTGCATGGGATGCTGCTACCAGCTCTGGTATGGCCTACCTTGTAGGCGAGCTGGAAAAAATCGACCCGAAAATCCGCGAACCGCTGACCAGCTTGACCTGGCAGCGTGATATCGTTGCCAAAACTGGCGGCGGTTGGGTAGAGCATACCAGCACCTTTGATGTAGAGTATGCTACCTCTGGTGCAAACGGCAACAGCATCGTGGCTCCTGGTGCTACTGCTATCCCTATCATGCAGGTTAACACCAACAAAAACCTGTTCAAGGTATCCACTTTTATGCATGCTATGCATATTCCGTTTATCGACCAGGCTAAGCTGAAGCAAATAGGCCGCAATCTGGAAGATTTGCTGGATAAGGGTATCAAGCTGAATTACAACAAGGCTCTGGACCTGAATGCGTACATGGGCTTTGCAGAGGTTGGCACCACTGGCCTGCTGAATGACCCGCTGGTTGCTACCCATTCTGCTGGCACCGGTGCTGGTGGCTCTACCGAGTGGGCAAAGAAAACTCCGGATGAGATTTTGCATGACATCAACAATGCCCTGAATGATGCATGGGCTGCATCCGAATATGACATGAGCGGCATGCCTAACCATGTACTGATCCCGCCTAAGCAATATGCATATATTGTTGCTCAAAAGGTTTCCGAGGCCGGCAACGTGTCCATCCTGAAATACCTGCTTGAGAACAATATTGCGGTTGAGCAGGGCGGCGATGTCGTTATCGCTCCGTGTCGCTGGTGCATTGGTGCTGGCTCCGGTAAGAAGGACCGCATGATGGTTTACGTGAACGACGAGGATAAGGTCAACTTCGACCTGACCGTACCGCTGACTCGTGCCTTCACTCAGCCTTCTGCTGAACGTGCCGCTTACATCACTTTGTTCGCAGCGCAAATCGGCCAGGTTAAATTCAACTACTACCAACCCGTAGGTTACTACGACGGTATCTGATTTCTAAACCATTTTAGCCAGGTGATTTATTTCGCCTGGCTTTTGCTTTCAAAAGGGAGGACCACCAATGATTATTTTGACTAGAAAAGTTTTCTGCTTTGTAAATCAGGAGACCAATCAATCCCGCGAGGCTGCAAAGAAATTTGTGACCAAGGGCAGCATGACCATGGAGGAGGCTCCGGATTGGATTAAGAACGACCCTCTGTTCCAATGGGCTAAGGCTGACGGCGATATTATTATTGCGGAAAGCAGCACTGCCAAAGCTGAGGCTGAAGCTGTTGCTACCGCTACCGCTCCTGCTCCTGCTCCTGCCAAAGCGGAGGCTAAGGGTAAAAAATAAGGAGGTGCGCTATGTACCATCCGTTGATTGCTCAAGCGTCCAACCTCAAAACCTCGGAGAACCCGATTTACCCTCGTGAGGATTTCTTGACTTTCTATCCGCAGTTTACTGATAAGATTCCGGATGTGGTACTGTCCAGCTTTTTAGAGCTGGGCCGTGCGTGTGTGTCTAAGCAGCGCTATGGTGAAATGTGGCAGCACTGCATCGGCCTGTTCGTAGCTCATATGTGTACGCTGTACATGCAGAGCGCTGCTGACGCAGAATCGCCTGCTACAGATGTCCTTGCCGCAGCTCAGGCCGCTGGTGTGGTTACGAGTGAGTCCGCTGATGGCGTGTCTTATTCCATGGATACGTCCGCGCTTTCACAGGACCTTGCTGGTTGGGCTGCTTTTCGTTTGACCGCGTTTGGCGTGCAGTTTGCTACCTTAGCTCGACTTGTGGGCAAGGGAGGCATGTATGTATGGTGAGCGTAAAAACTTCCCATAGAACGGTCAGCGGTGGCCTACAGGGACTAATGGACAGAGTGCAATCTTTGAGCAACAACAAGCTCTATGTGGGTATCCCGCAGGAGAAAACATCTCGTGGCGATGAGCCTATCAATAATGCGAGCCTGCTGTACATCCATACTCATGGCATCCGGCGTAAGTCCATGCGTGAGGAAATGCAGGGCTACATGGATCAAGGCATGGAGTACAGCCTGGCTTATCAGTTGTATGTCCAAACACATGGCTCGCCGCTCTGGCACGCTCCACCGCGTCCTGTTATTGAACCGGCCATCGCCAAGCACCACCGTGAGATTGCAGAAGAATACGCTAATGCTGTAAAGGCTGCTATGACTGGCGATGGAAGCAGGGCTGATGCTTTTATTAAACGCACAGGCCTGTTGGCGCAGAACATCTGCCGCAAATGGTTTACGGATGCCGAGAATGGCTGGCCGCCCAACTCCCCGAAAACCATAGATAAAAAGACCAAAGGCAAGGGCGGAAAAACTAATCCGCTGATTGATACCGGTGCCTTGCGTAAGGCTATTGTTTATGTGGTAAGGAGTGATTGACGTGGTTAATGTTGGCAGAGTGGTGCGCAGCAAGCGTTTAGGCTGCCAGCGCATTACTGTCAAACGCTACGCTGCGAGCTGGCACGATGGAGCTTATGGTCGGGATGCAGACAATCCTATTGTGCTGCAGGTGGCAGCGATTGTCACCGTTGCCCAGCCTAAAGATTTGCAGTTATTGCCTGAAGGTGACCGCGTCACCGGGGCAATGAAATTTTTGACGAACGTGGAGCTGCACGCGACCAATGGCGAAGCTATCAGCGATGAGCTGGAATGGCGCGGAGCACGCTACAAAATCCTCACTGTTACGCCTGATATTGATTATGGATTTTACCGCTCTATCGGGACGCGATTGGACGGTGATGGAGTTGGTTAAAAATATTGCTGAATTTGAATCTTTAATGTGGGCAGAGCTGATGGACATCCTCGGGCATGATGCTAAGACAATACCGCCGCCTGTACGCCGCTCCTGGCCAACGGACGGAGGCCCCGACTGGAAGCTTACAGACAACGTGGTCTTTATGCAGTGTACCGAGGCGGCCGAGGACATCATGCAGCCGATTGATGAGCGTTGGCAGTCTGAAGGACGTGATTTTTTGCGTGAGAGTGCAAGCACACGTACCATCCAGCTACGCCTGAATGCTTACGGTCCTGCCTGCTATGAATCGCTGCTTAAGCTACGCCTTGAGCTGCTGCTTGGCCGACCGAAGCTCAAAAAACAAAAAATTTATATTATTCCCGGCAAGGATTCCATCCAATATGCGCCTGAATTATTTCAGGGGCGTTGGTGGAAGCGCGCCGATTTGACTTTATATTTTAATGTACTGATCAGCGTTGAATCTATCGTGAAAGCAATTGAAGAAGTCAACGTTACGATTAAAGCAAACGAGCCTGGTACGAGTGATGTTATCCTTGAGCCAGGTGAAATTATTATTAAGAAAGGGTGATTTAGTTGGCTTATAAATTGGACTTATCTCCGATTGTCGACGTGGTTATCAACCTGTCTGCTAAGGCTGCTGCTCGCAAGGGCTTTAACCTTGGCCTGATTATTGGCAAGTCTGAGGTTATTCCGGCAAATGAAAGGGTACGTATTTATACAAGCGCTGCTCAAATGCTGACTGACGGGTTTGTAGAAACGTCACCGGAATACAAGGCTGCTCAGCTTTATTTTGCTGCTACGACCAGCCCTCGCAAGCTGGCGGTGGGCGTAAAGCTGGTAGCAGACGAGAACTTAACTGCTACGCTGGAGGCTTGCCGTGCTGCTAACTCTCAGTGGTGGCCATTTACTTATCTGGGTGCTAAAGACGTTGACATTAAAGACTGTGCAGCTTGGTGCGAGAGTGCTGTACCTGACAGCGTCTACATGTATACTACTGCTGATAAAAGCGTACTTGACGCATCTGGTGATGCAAAGAGCATTTTTAAGGCTTTGCAGGATAAAAACTATCGTCGCAGCTTTGGTCAGTATTGTGGTGACACGGATACTCCCGATGCTGTTGCAGCTACTATGGGCTATGCGATGGGCGCTAACCGTGGCCTTGCCGGTGATGCGTTTACGCTGGCGTATAAAACTCTGCCCGGCGTAAAAACAGATGACCTGTCTGAATCTCAGGTAACCCATGTGTGTGGTAGCTCTGAATCTACAGGCCATAACGGTAATGTATATATTACCCGTGGCGAGGAATACGATGTTTTGCAGCAGGGCTATATGGCTGATGGCACGAGCTTTGATGAAGTGCTGTATCTTGATATGCTGCGTAATGACATTACTCTTAATGTCATGGACCTGCTGTATCAGCGCCGCAAATTGCCGCAGACTGAAGCTGGCGTTACCAGCATTATTAATGTTATCAATGATGCTTGCCGTAAATATGTAAAGTTAGGCTTTATCGCTCCGGGCAAGTGGAACGGTGCCGAGTGCCTGAATCTGCAGACAGGTGATTACCTGCCTGATGGCTATCTGGTGCAGAGCGAGCCTATTGACGAACAGTCTCAGGCTGACCGTGACAAGCGCAAGGCTCCACCGATTTATGTATGTTGCAAGCTGGCTGGTGCAATCGAATTTGTTACCATCCAGGTTAATGTTAACCGCTAAGGAGGCTATCTGAATGGAATTAACTACTTACAGTTTTGCTGATTTGGCAGGCTCTATCAACCATCCTACGTTTGGCTCGTATCTCTTTGATGGTACTGGTGTAGGCTCTGTGACAGTATCCAAGGCTACCGACCGCACTGCTCATGATATTGCTGCAGATGGCTCTGTAATGGTATCTAAGATTGCGGGCAATAATGGCACCGTAACCATTGAATGTCAACAGACCTCTGCTATCCATAAATGGCTGAGCGCCTGGTTTAATGCGTTGTGGCAACTCCCTACGAGTGAATGGGCAAGCACCAGCATGACGCTGCGTAATACCGCGACAGGTACACGCCATATTATTTCCGGTATCTCTCCCCAAAAAGAGCCGGATACTCCGTACCAGAGCCAAGGCCAGCGTGTATCTTGGACGCTGATGTGTGCCGAGGTTACTAATCTACCGATTTAATTTAGGAGGATGCTATGCTTAAACAAAAGACTCAAATTGTTGAGGTGGCTGGTAAATCCTATCAGCTCACTAAAATGGATGCTCGCACAGGCAGCTATGTTGCTTTTAAGGTTGCGGGCGTGCTGGCGCCGTCTGGCGGCAAAACAGCCGAGATGGCTGCTGCTCTCATGGGTATGCCACGTAAGGATTTTGATGAGCTGCAATCCCTGCTGCTGCGCACTGTTAATCGTTTGATTGATAACGGTAATGGCCAGCAGCTCCCTGAACCTGTCTTGACAGCTAAGGGTGATTTTGTTGACGAGGCTCTGGCGTATGATGCTGCCAGCGTTATCCAGCTGACTGTTCATGCGCTGATTTTTAACGTCGGAGGTTTTTTCGCCGCAGCCGGGTTGAATCTCCCGGCAGAATTGACGGGCAAACCTACGAGCCGATGAGTTATCCGACGCTTGATGCTTTCGCCTTTGCTCCTGTTGCTGCAGGGCTTTGGCGGCAGCACGAGCTGAGTGATGGCACGTATGATTTTGATGATTTGCTGGACGCTCACGAGCTGTTGGCGGTCAAGGCAGAAAACGCACGGCGGATGCAGGACGCCATGAGAAAGGAGTAGATGCTGATGAGCAATATATTAGAAGAATATCTTGTCCGCATCGGTGCAGAAGTCGACAAGGACGCTTTTGCCGGAGCTGCGAAAGCTATCAATAATCTATCCGGTATGCTCGGGAAATTAGGCTCTATCCTTAAATATGGCGGTATTTTTGTAGGCCTTGCTAAAGTTACGGAAGCTGTCATTGATAACATTAAGGCTGTTGCCAGCGCCGATTTGGAATATCAGAAGTTGGCACAGTCAATGTGGGTGACAAAGGACACAGCAAAAACCTTGAGTGTGGTCCTGAAAACCATGGGCGCGTCGCAGGAAGATGTGGCGTGGGTGCCGGAGCTGCGTGAGCAGTTTTTCCGTCTGCGTCAGGAGATGGCAGAGCTGTCTACTCCTGCAGATGCTGACGGACAGTTAGCCTGGATCCGTGAGATTGGTTATGACGTGCAAAGTCTGCAGCTCAAATTAAAAATGTTCAAGGAGTGGGTGGTCTATTACCTCATCAAAGAGCTGCAGCCATACATCAAAGAATTTCAGGAATTTATCCGCTGGCTGAATGATAAATTTGGCAAGAGCTTGCCTGCACTGGCGCGTAAGGTAGCCAGCGTGTTGGCGAGTGTGGTGCGTGTAGCCATGTCGCTGGTTAAGGCTCTAAAATGGCTATTCGAGGGCATTTATAATTTTATTGACGCGCTGCCAAGTAAAACAAAGGCTTTAGTAGCTGTATTTGCTGTTGTCGGTGCTGCCATCATGGCAGGGCCGTTTGGCTTGATGATGATGGCCATCGGCACTGCACTCATCATGCTGGAGGATTTCTTTGGTTATCTTGAAGGGCGCGAGAGCAGCAATACTTTGAAGCCGCTCTGGAAATGGCTCACGGATGAGAATAATCCGCTGCGTCGTCTTATTGAAAAGCTTAAGGAAGGCATTGCGTTTATCCTTGAGAAGCTTACGGAGCTGTTTGAAAAAGTCTTTACGGAAGAACGCCAGGAAAAGCTCAAAAAGACTGTAGCTAATATTGCTAAGGGTGTTGCTGAAATTGCCGAAGGTCTGGCGACGATTGTCGAGAGTATTTTTGGCAAGAAGTATCCTATTGTGAAGAAATTCTGGGACTTCTTTCTGACTGCCGTTGGTAAAGTTGTAGATAAGGTGCTCGCGCTGACCAATAGTATGGGACATCTTATGCGTGCTTTGGGTAAGGCTATGCAGGGCGATTTTAAGGGAGCGCGTGAGGAATTCATCAATGCGGCCGCTGATGAAAATGCAACAGGCGAGCGGTCTAAATATATCCAGCAAAAGCTTATGTCGATGGGCTTCACTGCTTCTGCTGCCGCTGGCGTTGTAGGAAACCTTGTCCAGGAATCTGGCTTGCGCACGGATGCTATCGGTGATAATGGCACATCCGGTGGTTTGGCTCAATGGCACAATGAACGCTTAGATGCTCTTAAGCGTTTTGCTGCTGCGCGTGGTAAAAAGTGGACTGACCTTGACACGCAGATTGAATTTTTGGCAGAAGAAATGCGCACGTCCTACGCTGATACTTACGCTAAAATGCAAAGCGCTGAATTGCCGGAGATAGCCGGGCAGATCATGACGGACGAATATGAAATCCCTGATCCTGCATCTGCTAATTATGCTCAACGTCAAGCTAATGCTCGTGCTGCCTATGAAGCTATGCAGTCTGGCAACAAACAAGCGGATGATTATCACGGTGGCGGTGGCGGCGGGTATAACAGCCTTGTTGCTCCTACGAGCTATGCTGCAGGTTTTGCTGCAGGTGGTACTGCCGGTCTTATGCCAATGGCGAACAGTACGGCAAATTATAACGGTGGAGTTGTAAATGTTGGCGGTATTGTGGTTAATTGTGGGAACGTAAGTGATCCTCAGGGCGTGGCTAAGGCTGTGGAAGGAACGATGGAAGATTTTGCCCAGCGTCTGGCAGCGCATAACGGAGGGACGGTGTTTGTATGAGCTTAATGGGTACAATGAACACTTTAAATGGTATCTGGGGCGCTGCTAATCTGGTTGCCAAACTGACCGGGAATAAGTCATTTAAGACTAATGATGGTTATAGTCCATCTGTTTGGGGCAGTGGGCTAGGAGCACAACAGGTGCTTATGGTCAAAACGAACATTGGCGGCTATTTTTTTGATGCTGTTTTTAGCGTTGATACTGAGCATAGCCTGACGGTTACCCAGCATCCTGTGCAGACTGGCGCAAATATCAGCGACCATGCTTTTGTAAATCCTATCCGTATGACGATGCAGATTGGCGTATCTGATGCCATGGCTTATCGTGTTGGTGCTGATTATGGTGGTGATGGCGGCACAAAATCTGTACAGGCCTATCGATTGCTCTGCAAGCTGCAAGAACTGCGTATACCCATGCAGGTTGTTACGCGTCTGAACACGTACCAGAATATGCTTATTGAGAGCATTGATGTGAGCGATGATGTGTCGACGCTATGCGCGCTCAAAGCTACGATTAATCTTGTGCAGGTGCTGGTGGTTAATGTTGGAACCGAAAAGGTTTCCGCGCGTCAGTGGACTACAGGTGCACAGCGCAAATCGCAGGAAGTGCAGCCTAAAGGCGACAACAGTACGATTTTGCGCAAAGTAGAAAAGGGCACAGGTCTGGAGGTGAAGTGGTAATGAGCTATTATGAAATACCATTAACTACCACGCCTTTCGATCAGAAGACTTTTAAGCTGACACTGGATGGCGAGCGTAACATCAACATCCTGCTGAAGCTGCGCTATTATGATTTGTACGAGCTGTGGGTGGCTGATGTCTGCGACAATAGCACAGGCGAAGAGTTGATTACAGGCATGCCGCTGGTGCCTGGCATTGATTTGTTAGGTCAGTACGCTTACCTGAATATTGGCAGCGCTCAAATCGTGGCTGTTGGTCCTACTACGCAGGAGCAGCCTGATAATGAGACATTAGGCTCAGCCTGGGTACTTCTGTGGGGTGATGGCTCATGAGCAGTTATCTGTGGATGCGTAAGTGGAAAATCCTCGTAGTTGATGCTCAAGACAAAGAGGCACTGAACGTGTCTGACCTACATGTGAAATTTACTGTCAAAAAGTCGCGGGAAATAAACAACTATTCGACTGTGGAGATTTATAATCTTACTGCTGCAACAGAGCAAAAAATCCTTAAAGAGGGCGACCGCATCATCATCGAGGCTGGCTATGAAGGCTATCTGACTGCTGGTGTAGATGGGACGATACAAGAAATCAAAGACTCCGACGGTAATACCCAAGAGAAACAGTACGGCGTTATTTTCGACGGAAAAATTATTTATCCATCCCGGCGCAAGGAGAACAACACGGATTACGTGTTATCGCTCCTGTGTGTGGATGGCGCTAATGTGCTTGCTAAAAATTTTATTGCCAAAACTTTAAACAAGGGCGTAAACCAACGTCAGATTTTGGATGCGGTCTGCGAAAAGTCAAAAACAAAAATTCCTACGAATAGTATTACTCATGGCCTGTCCGGGCAAAAGCTGCCGCGTGGTAAGGTCATTTTTGGCGAGCCTAAAGATTATATCTCCGATATCGCCCGCGGCAACGGTGCGAGCTATTGGGTGAATGACGGCAAGTTGAACATGATTAAGCTTGCCGACGCTGCCAAGGATGAAGCTATCGTGCAAACGCCTACTACCGGTCTTGTCGGTATGCCGACGCAGACGCAGTATGGCGCAAATTTTAAGCTGCTACTGAATCCCGCTGTGCATATGTGGTCCTTGGTGCAGCTTAAAAACAGCGAGATTGCGGAAGCACAAGTTACTCCAGGTCAGGCGCAGATGCCGCTTGATGAAGAGTGGATCTATCAAGTTATTGAGCTGACACATACTGGTGATACTATGGGTAATGATTGGTATACGTCCTGTACGGCTGTTTCTCGCTATGGTAAGGGCGTACTGCCTGCCCTCATGGCCAACAATTCGCAAAATCCGAACGGAGTGTGATTTTATGATTGATTTGAATTTGCGCACGCCGAACGTCGAACGGCAGGGAGAATTGGATGCTCGTGCCGCTGCAATCAAGACACGCGTGTGCATGCCTGGAATTATCCAAAGCTTTGATGCGGCCGCTCAGACTGTTACTGTGCAACCAGCGCTGCGAGAAAAAATGCTTGCAGACGGTGATGAATCATGGATAGATATTCCCTTGCTGGTCGACGTGCCTATTGTCGTGCCACGCGCCGGAGGTTATGCGCTGACGCTGCCTATACAGGCAGGTGATGAGTGCCTTGTGGTGTTTGGTGATATGTGCATGGATGGCTGGTGGCAGAGCGGGGGCGTGCAGAATCAAGTTGAATGTCGCAGGCATGACCTGTCTGATGGCTTTGCTATTATCGGCGTGTGGTCGCAGCCTAGAGTAATCCCTAGCTACAGCACAGGCTCTGCTCAGCTACGCAATGATGCAGGCAGTGCTTACGTAGAGCTTGCCGGAGACACGATTAACATCGTAGGCGGTACGGTAAACATTAAAGCAGGGCGGGTGAACATCAATGAGTAATGCAACGCGCTTAGGCGATTTGGATACCGGTCATGATGCCTGTGCTCCGACAGCCCTCGTATCGGCCAGCCCTAACGTATATATCAACGGCCGCGCTGCAGGGCGTGTAGGGGACAGTTATGCACCTCACGGCTGCATCAATCACCCATCGCATAGTGGCACGATTGCCAACGGCAGCGCCAGTGTCTATATCAATGGCAAGCCTGCAGGGCGCATTGGTGATCCCGTGAGCTGTGGCGGCACTGTAGCTGAAGGCAGCAGTAATGTGTTTATTGGAGGCTGATATGCAGGTTAGACGTTTAGACGACAATTGGGACTACTGCTTTGGTCGTGGCTCTCAAAATTACATCAGCGGCGTCGAAGCTGTCGGGCAGGCGATAAAGCAGCGCCTGCTCTTGCTTTATGCCGAGTGGTGGGAAGACTTAAAAGATGGGCTGCCGTTGTGGGAGCAGATTTTAGGCACATCTGGCAGTGATGAAAACAGGCAGGCCGTTGACATTATTATCCGTGACCGTATAAGCGGCACGGAAGGCGTGCAGTCTGTCACGTCTTTTGAATCATCTTACGAACGCAGACATTATAAATTTACGGCAACTGTAGAGACTATCTATGGCTCATTGACTATTAGTAGTGAGGAGGTGCAGATGTGACGTATTTTAAGCCTTATGTTGATAGTACGGGACTGCATATCCCTACCTACAACGATATTTTAGAGGATATGCTTGCTGCAATGAAGCAAATCTACGGCGATGATATCTATCTGGACAACAGCTCGCCTGATTATCAGCTGTTGTCCATTTTTGCTCTCAAGCAAAGCGATACGCTGCAGGCTCTCGCGTATGCGTATAATGCACGGTCACCTGAAACGGCTATTGGTGCGTCGCTGGACAGCGTGGTAAAGCTGAACGGCATTAAGCGCAAGGCTGCAGGGCACAGCACCTGCCAAGTAAAGATTACCGGCAGCCCGTTTACGCAGATAACCAATGGTGCCGTAAAAGACCGCGCGGGGCTGACATGGGATTTACCGGCAAACGTAGTAATCGACTCCAATGGCACGGCTTACACTGTAGCTACATGCCGCACTGCAGGCGCTGTGAGCGCGCTAGCGGGCGATATAGCGCAGATTGAGACGCCGACCTATGGATGGATAGCTGTTATCAACGAAGTGAGCGCTGTGCTGGGCAACACGCAGGAAACCGACGCGCAGCTCCGCCAAAGGCAGGCAATCAGTACGGCCAATCCGTCGCAGACCATGCTGGCTGGCACCAAGGGCGCTATTGCAGCGTTATCGGACGTGTCCCGCTATGCTGTTTATGAGAATGACACCAACGTCGGCACTGTAACTGAGGATAATCCGTACGGGCTCCCGGCACACTCTGTAACCTGTGTGGTTGAGGGTGGCACGGAAGAGGACGTAGCTGAGGCGATATACCTGCATAAAGGCATCGGCTGTTATACAAACGGCGATGTGGAGGTGCAGTATACCGACCAGAACGATTATATTAACACAATCAGATTTTACCGACCGGAGTATAAAACTGTGTATGTTAAATGCACGCTGAAGAAATATGTCGGCTATATGTCCAGCATCCAAGCCAACGTCAAGAGTGCGATATATAACTATTTGGCCGCGCTGACGATTGGTAGTGATGTGTCCGCTTCGGTGCTGGCCAACATCATCACTGACTGCAATCCGTCTTTGACGAAGCCCATATTTGGCATAAAAGAGCTGAAATTGGGGCTTGCTGCAGACGCGATGGGTGTTGCTGACGTTGCAATCGGTTATAAGGAGATTCCGGAGCCGGTATACGATGCCATTGAGGTACAGGTCGATGCTTGATTTAACATATTATAAACGGTTAATCACGAGCGAGTATCGCCGCAGCGTTAACTTTACGGCTATGGTGGAGAAATTGCTCAGCTACGGCCTTGATTTGGACAGCAGCGCCACCGATTTGATTACGGCGTTTGAGGTTGATTATGCTACGACTGCACAGCTCGATATCCTCGGCGCTATTGTCGGAGTAAGCAGGCAGCTCAGCTTTGAGCCGTCCGTTGCTGCTACAGGCGACATTGTTTGCCCGGCTCCGACGGAAATTGCCAGCGGCACGGAGTATCCGATAATCAACACCCCGGAGCCGCAGAACATGGCAAGCGTCAGCTTTATTTCCGGCTTTCCTCCGGGGGAAATGAACGACAGCAACAGCATGATGGACGATGATTTGTTCCGTCTGCTAATCAAAGCGCGTATTATCCAAAATGCGTGGAAGGGCACTATAACAGAGCTATATGAGCTGTGGGAATCTGTTATGGGTAAAGATAAGCATTTATCCATCGAAGATTTGCAGGATATGTCGTTCAACATCGTACTGCAGGGCGATTATACTGCGCTGGAGCGCGAGCTGATTATCCACGCATATATCATTCCGAAGCCGGAGGGCGTACGCATCAACGTGCTGACATTCGTATCGACGGACGGCCTGCCGCTGTTCAGCTACGATTACAACACTATGCGTTACAGTGGTTACAATAGCCATTGGGCTGTAGAAGGGAGCGAGCTAACAAATGGCGAGAAGTAATTTTAAGGTTTTTGCTGAGGCCGTGGACAGCAGCAATGTTCTATCCGATGCTGAGTACGCTGTCAACACTCAGCGCATCGGCGGCGTTGTTCCGGGGCTGGCGGCGGCTGACCTGCACAACAAGCTGTATAAACAGGCTACGATTATGGCTGCCGCTATGGCGCAGGTCCTTGTCGAGCAGGGGCAGGATGCTTTGGACAGCGATTACGCAGGCCTTGTGGCCTCAATCAAAAAAACATTCCTGCTGTCGCTTAACGGCGAGAAACCGGATGCAAAAGGCAATCTGCAGAAGAATTTTGTATATAGCGTTGAGGGCAAAAAGCCGGACAGCAGCGGCAATGTGTCTTTGAACATCGATTATCTCAACGCGATGAGCTTTGTCGGTTCCGTGGTAATCACCCGTGATAACATCAATCCCGGCACAAGACTTGGCGGCACGTGGCAGCTGCTGCAAAGCGGCCGCTATGTCCGTACTGCCGGTGCAGGTTATCCCGGCGGTGCTCTGGGTGGTAGCGATGGCTTTGTGCTTACGCAGGAACAACTGCCTGCACATAGTCATGAAGCTACAATTTATGGTGTGTCAAACTTTGAGGGAACGTTTATTGGGGCAAATCAAGTTGGCTTAGATAATGGCAAGACTACAGGCTGCTTTAGGCGTACAGGAAAATTGGCTGGAACCTGTTCTCATAAAGGTGACAGCCGTGAGGTGATTAAATTCTCTGGAAATCACTCGCATCAAATATCAATACAATCTACTGGCAATGGAGAAAAAGTAACTTTTGAGCCGTCTTATCTGTGTTTATATTTTTGGGTGCGTACTGCGTGAGGTGATATGAATGAGTAATGCAAGAATACAATTTAGCACAGCGTCCGAGGAAAAATGGCTGCAGGTGAATCCTGTGTTGCGTGAGGGCGAGCTGGTCATCGCACGCAAGGCGAACGGCAAGCGCAAGCTCGTGGTCGGAAAGCCCGGCGGTTCCTCGTACGCAAATTCCGAGGTGGTATGGGATGCAGAGCAAGCTGAAACATATATGAATACCACCAAGGATTTAAGTGAGAATGTTAACGTCTTTGTGCCGCACATTGATTCCAGCGGCATTTTGACTTGGACGAACAAAGCCGGCCTCGATAACCCGAGCCCGATAACCATCAAGGGCATTAAAGGCGACCCCGGCGAGAAGGGCGACAAAGGTGACACAGGCTCGCAAGGCCCACAAGGCCCACAAGGCCCACAAGGCGAACGTGGTCTGCGTGGCTTGCAAGGTGCAACAGGTGCGACAGGCCCACAAGGCGAGAGAGGGCCACAGGGAGCTACAGGCCCGCAAGGCCCAAAGGGTGACAAAGGCGAGCAAGGCACAGGTGTTACCATTAAGGGCAGATATGATTCGTTGTCTGCCTTAATTGCTGCACATCCTAAGGGAAACGAGGGTGACGCTTATATGGTAGGCGTTAATCTCTATGCGTGGTCTGGCACAGAATGGATTGACTGCGGCAACATTCAAGGCCCTAAAGGCGATAAGGGCGATGCTTTCACTTATAATGACTTCACGCAGGAGCAGTTAGCCGCACTGAAAGGCCCTAAGGGCGACACTGGCGCACAAGGCTTAAAAGGTGATAAGGGCGACACTGGCGCACAAGGCTTAAAAGGTGATAAGGGCGATAAAGGTGACAATGGTACTGCCGCAACTATTGAGGTAGGCACAGTAACTACAGGGGCAGCAGGTAGTAGTGCAAGTGTTACTAATAGTGGTACTGCTAGTAATGTTGTGTTGAATTTTACGTTGCCTAGGGGTAAAGATGGTAAAGATGGTAATGTCACTGTTGATACTGCGTTATCTGCAACCTCTACGAACCCTGTGCAGAACAGGGTTATCAAAGAAGCCTTAGATGGTAAATTGAGTAAAACTGAAATAGCAGCAGCAGCTCTCAAAGATGGTGCAGGTAATATCATTGCTAATACCTACGCTAAGAAAACCGATATTAGTGGTTTTGTTAAGACTGTCAACGGCACAGCACCCGATTCCGCTGGTAATGTTACTATTAATGTTAGCGGTGGGGGTTCTTCGGTAACTGTTGATACTGAACTGTCTGGAACTTCTAATAATGCTATTGCTAACAAGGCTGTGTATAATGCACTTCTGAATAAAGCCGATACTGATATTTTCAGAGGCTTTATATTGAGTAGTCCTACAGCTACAATAGCATGGCGACAAGGCTCACAGCGTATTGGCTCTATCAACGCAAGTAACTATACAGGTACGGCAGCTATGGCAACAAGTGATGGTGATGGTAATACAATCACTTCCACCTATGCAAAGAAATCCGATATAAGTGGTGTTGTCAAGAGCGTGAATGGTGTGCAACCCGATACCAATGGTAATGTAGCTATTAATGTTAGCGGTGGCGGTGGGGTAAGTACGTCGGAATCTAACACGTGGACTGCTCAGCAAGATTTCCAATATTTAGGGGTTGCTTTTGAACGCTATAACTCTGCTAATATAAGTGGATCGAGTGTTACCCCGAATACGTCTATGGCTGTTTATGTTGCATCAGGGGCGTTTACTATAAATATGGCAACAATAGCAAGTCGCCTCAGCTACAATCAAGCAACAGTTTTTAGTGCTTATATTACATCGGATGCAGATTATGCTTTAACGATTTCTGATGCCGGCACTGTTAAATATATCGGCAGTGCGTCCGATTTAGCTATAACTAGCGCTGGCTTGCTGCTCAATATATTGATGAGCAAAGACGGTACTGGAAATCTGATTAGCATTATCCAAGCTAACAAACTGGCGTGAGGTGACGAAATGGGACTTAATAGATTGCTATTATCAAAGAAAACTGCTGCTGGAGATAATGCGTTTGTTATAACAATGGGACAGCAAGGTTATCAATATGGTTTTTCTAGGTACAATGCTACTTTCGGCGAAGTCGAAGGTAATGTGCAACACGATGGAAAGGCTGTAACGCTAGTAATGTTGTGCCATTATAGTTCTTTTCTTGACTTTGCCTTTAATGTCGAAGGTGTAACAAGTGGAAGATACAATGTTACCATTAAAATAACATCAATGGAAACAAATACCACGGCGAACATTGAATTTCCGGTTATAGAATATCAGAGCTATATCCCTGGCTTCTACGAATATACGCAGAATCTAACTTCTGACGCTGCGAGTATGTTTTCAAAGACAAACGTCGGTAAGAAGTTTAAGGTCGAAATTATCTTTAACTAAGGCGGTGATTTAATGCAAACAACTTATTATACATACAAAGAGCAGACCTACTCTAATTTATATGAGCTTTCTGAAGCCTTAGGCAAAGACGGCGTGTTTATCCCGTTGTCAATCAGCGATGAAGCCTTAGCGGAATTAGGTGTAACTGTTACGCATGAGGAAGAACCTATTGAAAACGTAAAACAGCGTAAAATCTTGGTGTTGAAGCGCCAGCGTGATGCTGCAGAGGTTGAGCCTATTGCTTATAATGGGCACCTCTACGACTACGACAGTAAAGCCCGCGACCGCATCAGCGCCGCAATCATCGCCTTGGACGTGCAGGGCGAAGGCGCTAAAATCAGCTGGACTACGGCAGACAATGAGGATGCGGTGGTAACGGCTCAGAACCTGCGTGCTATCGTGGCTGCCGTTGCTGTGCGCAGTAACCTCCTGCATGTTGCCTACCGCAAAGCGAAGGCGCGGGTTGAAGCTGCAGGTTCTGCAGATGAAGTAAATGCTGTTTGTATGGAATAATTTTTAGGAGGCTAGCAAATGGATTTTTTAGCTTTGCGATATGCCGTTTATAATGCGGCGCATACTTTAACTCATGGCTTCACCTATAAATCGGTGATTGGAGCTATTTTAGCAGTCCTGCTGCACAAACACGCAGTACTGTTCATGGTTTTCTCAGCGCTGGTATTTCTGGACTGCTTCACCCGCTGGATGTCTTTGAGCTACAAGCGTCTGCAGGGCATGGGGCAGACTCCGTCCGTGACGCAGATTATCGGTGGCATCGAGGCAGCGCGCACAGAAGGGTTGATTTCCAGTGAAGTAATGAAGCATAGATTTGTCGGAAAGGTCATCGTATATATTCTCTGTGTACTTGCCGCGGTTCTGGTAGATTTGGCCATGATCACACTGCATCAGCCTGTGTGGGCTGTGCCGCTGGTGGCAGGGTATCTGGTCATCACTGAGCTGCTGAGTATCTGTGAGAACCTCAATGACGCCGGTATTGATGCAGTGCAAGGTCTTGTTAATGTTATCAAAAAGAGAAGAGGTTGATTGTTATGGCTATGTTATCTGCTCATTTTTCTGAGTCCGAATTTGCTTGCAAGCATTGCGGAACGCTGCCGGCATATGGCATTAGCTCTGCATTGCTGACCGGTCTGGAACGCTTGCGTGCACGCTTAGGTCGCCCAATCTACATCAGCAGCGGTTATCGTTGCCCAGTACACAATGCCAATGTAGGCGGCGTGTCTAATTCTCAGCACGTGGCTGGCACTGCAGCAGACATCTACGTTGACGGCGTATCTACGCGTGAGCTGACTCGCATCTGCAAGCAGATTTTTGACGGTGTGGGCACTTATGTGGCCGACGGCTTTGTTCACGTCGACATGCGTGCTGGCGGCTCCGTTCCGGGCTATTATCTGTGGGAGGGCTAAGATGTGGAAAAAATATTTCGCAGTTACTGCAGCTACATTGTGCTTGCTGTTGCCTGCCTCTGCCTCGGATGCATCATCGGCTACAACCTACACGATGACGGCGGCGGAAATGTCAGCACTCGACAGCAGGTTGAGTCTGCTGCTGCAGCAAACCAAGAGCACCAAGCAAGCGCTGGCAGAATCACAAGCGGCGTTGATCGCGTCGCAGACCGAATTGTCCAAGCTCAAAACGGAATCGGTGCAGCTGAAGCTGCAGCTGGAAACACAGAGCAGCTTATTGGCGAATGCCAACAAATCCTTGCAGGCGTTCGCGCAAGAGGAAGCGCGAACCCGGCGCCGCATTAAGCGCCAGCGTAACACGGCCATCGCTGTGGCTGTGGGACTTCTGGCCTACAAGGTGTTCAAATAATCATCAAACCCCGACGTTGGTCGGGGTTCTTTTTTTATGCCAAAATTTAATGTAAAAAGTCAAAAAAATAACTTGCAATTATTTTTGTTTAGAGTTAACATACACACAACTTAAAAATATGAAAGGTTGGAACCCAATATGTTGACTTGGAATGCAAAAAATGAATTAATTGGTAACCTGCATGATGTGTTGGCCGATATCCACATCGCGCGCAAAGTTACTCGTAGTGATGTTGAAAAAGTAGCGCTGATCCTGAGCTCCATGGAGCAGAACGAGTTCTTCCTTTGCGAGGATGATGCAAAGGAAGCTGAGGAAACCAAAAGCCGCATTTATGACTTGGCTTACGCTTATGATATGGCTTGGGAAGCAATTTATGAGCCCGTGGAAAAATGTACTCGGGTTTATGTGGAGGCACTAAGGAGGTAGTAAAAATGAGAACAAAATTCAAAACACGCAGAGAAAGCGATGCAGCAGTAGAAGCCATCTGCGATATCCTTCAAAAAATCCACGACGCTGGCGTAGCCACCGATAGCGATACCGAAGTATTGGCTCGTCGGCTGGCCTACATCGAGAACCGGCACTTCTTTCTCAACCACGATACATGGCTTTGGGCACAGCGCCATCACAAGCGCGTCTACACTTGGCGCTGCGCAAAGCAGATAGCGGCCCAGGCCGTATACGACACTCCGGCAGAAATATTTGGCTGGGGATGCTAAGGGAGGCGCTGCAATGAAGAAAATCTATGTGGTCGAATTCGTGGGGCGTAGCTCCGAATTCCCTTTTGAAAACATTTACTGCCCGCTGCTGATCAAGGCGACCAGCGCCGAGGTGGTTCGGAAAAATCGCAGCTATCTCAATTTGGTATTTTTCGACAAGGGCCGCATGAAGTCCGGTCGCGGAGTAATCCGCGAGGCCGCTGTCCAAGGTGGGCGCTATGATTTAGAATTGTGAAATCAAAAGCTCCGGTAATGCCGGAGCTTATTTTATTAATTTTATGTACAGCGCCGCGGTCCGCAACTTTTTGACGTAATCTACTAGACAAATATGTAAAGATATAGTAAGATATGTTAAGCGAGTTTCCGCGTGGTTATGCGGGTCCGCATGACAGCGGCGTTTAGGGGAAGCGATTTTTCCCATTCAATTTTCTTGAAAACTAGCGAAGGTGCAAGCCTTCCGTGGGTTCGAATCCCACCCTTTCCGCCATTAAAAAATTATAATAGGGTCTTGCAATTTAGATAAGAATCTGTTATAATAAACAAGTAGTCTAATGGAGTGGTACTCAAGCTGGCTGAAGAGGACGGTTTGCTAAATCGTTAGACGGTTTACCCCGTGCGTGGGTTCGAATCCCACCCACTCCGCCAACTATGGCAATCGGCTCTCGGAGAAATCCGAGAGCTTTTTTATTTTTAAATTTTGCTTCTTGCGAAATGTTACAGCGGTTTACCCCGCACAGGGTTTGCCACCCCAACCCGCTCCGCCAACTATGGCAATCGGCTCTCAGAGAAATCTGAGAGCTTTTTTGTTGCTTGAATTTGTTTCTCATTTCTCTTTATGCGGTCTATATGTTTTGCCTTGCTTACCCATTTTGGAAGCACAGCGATTGCAGCAGTAGCGTTTGTCTGCACGGCGTCCGCTGATGAGAAAATAATTGCTGCATTCAAGATTGGCGCAGCGGTGGTATTCGCCAGGATTGAGCAGCAGCTGATACAAATCAAGATAAATTGCCTGCATAAGATAGCTGCATTGCCAAAGACTGGTAAATTTTTCTTGCGCCAGGTCCATTTGCGGTCTGGCGGTATAGATATTATCGTTGATGATATCTAGCAGGACGCTTCTGGCAAAAGTGTGGTCAAGGGTTATGCTTGGAATATCTTCAGCGAGAATTATAGCAGTAAGCTGTTTCTTCGTCAGCAGGTCCTTGTCATAATCATCAAGCGTGTGCAGCATATGCTTGTCTACAATGGTGAGAAAGTTTTGCAGCCTGCAGGCGTAGTCTGCATCTGTTTTACGGATACTCTTGAGCAGCTGTGTGTGCGAAATGCGCTTACGCGTAGCAAAGTATTCTGCTGCCTTGAGCGTAGGTGTTTTGATGCGCGGCAGCAGGTAGTGAATGCCACGTGCGCTATAATGCAGCAGGTAGGCAAGTGCATAGATAACGCCTGCCTGTGTCCCTTCGTGTCGGAAGAGATAGCTTTGGACAATAAGCAGGCTGCGGACGATTTTGACGCAGCGGGCAAAAAGGCGCAGGCTCATAATGTCTATTTCGTCTATCTCGAACAGGGTGTATTGCAGGGAAACTTCGGCGTCAGTGCCAGCATAGTCTTTTTCTGCAAGGACATCTCCCAGATACAGGGTGTCGTCGATAAAGCTGAAATCGTTGATGAGCATAGAGTGATTTTCGTCGTCAAGGTGTGCACGTTTCCCAAGGCAGCGCTGCGAAGAATAGGGCAGGCCATAGGCATTGCAGAAGGCAAGCACCTGCTTTTTATCGTTTTCGTTAATATTGGCGAAGGCTATAGCCAGGGAAGAAGCTGCCGCACCTTCCTCGCTTTGAGAAGCAACGGTTTGTGTGCGAAAGGGACCTTGGGCGCAGATAAAGTCATCCTGACCGTTAAAAAAGCGGCGAAGCTGATAATTGCCGCAGACATTATTGGTGAAAAATTTGGGAATCACTGGCGCCGGAAAGGCGCGTTGCATTGTCGCCATAGGTATAACCTCGCAAAAATCTAAAATCTTATGTTGCTAGCAGATGCTGATGTTTTGTCGGCATCTGCTTTTTCGTCATTATAATATCACAAAAAAGAAATTTTATCATGGTATTATTATTTCTTGCTTCATCTTATACTAAAAGCAGGCAGTGGTCAAGTAAGCTTGCGGATTTTATGTCAAATATATTCCATATATATAAAATCTAAAGCACCGCAAGAGCCATCTTTTTAGTGCATAATAGAAGGGAAGAGATAAGAAGTGATGCTTTTTGTTTGAAGAAAAATATAAAACTATTGGCTTAAATATTATGTATTATCGCAGGTCATTGAGTCTGACGCAGAGCGAGCTGGCGGAGAAAGCCCAAATGTCAAGGGCGCGCGTCTCGGATATAGAATGCGGTAAGGGACCGTTTAATATGGAGTCTATATTTTTGCTGGCGCAGGCCCTGGGGGTTGACCCGGTGCGGCTTCTGCAGGAGAGAAAGTGAGAAGCAGCGGCAATAAAAAATATTAGAGGGAGGCAGATATTATGTCAAAGTATTGTATTAAGTGTGGAGCCGAAATTGATGACCAAGGCAGGTTTTGTCCGGTATGCGGGACAGATCAGTTACTGAAGATTGAGCCGACAAATGTAATTTGCCCTAAGTGTGGTACAACTTATCCTATTGGTGTCAAATTTTGCACAAAATGTGGTTTTCAGTTGGGAAAAGCTCATAGCAATGATAACCCCAAGGATTTTAAAGAAATCTTCAGCAGACTTTTTGGTAATAATCCCGAACGTAAACCTGCTTTGAATAAGGAGATTTTTAAAGAGCAGTTTTTGAGCTTTGAGGGACGCATCAATAGATTGGATTATTTTCTCAAGAGCATGAGTAGTTGTTTGGTGTTTTTTATTATCGCCTGCATCATCGACGAGTTTGTAGATGATTATTATATGGAAGCAATTGATTATCTGGCTTGCTTCATAGGCTTAATAGCTTTTACTCTTTTGGTTTGGATAAATAGTGCTATATCGGTTCGTCGCTTGCACGATTTGGACAAAGATGGCTTATTAGTATTATTAACCTTTGTGCCACTTCTCAATGGCTTTTTTGAGTTGTATTTACTGTTTGCGCCTGGTACGGTAGGTGATAATCGCTACGGAGCAGATCCTTTGCAATAGTACTTTTTTATAAAACATTTAACTGGAAAAGTTATATAGGGAGGTCATAGTGTGAAAAAGCTGTTTTTTTATGCAATGCTTATCTTAACAGTGGTGCTTACCGGTTGTGGTAAGTCAGAAGAGCAAAAAATACATTCCATGTATCTTAACAACAGTACGAAGGTTGCTGAGATGGAAACAGAGCAGGCTCAGGCCATGCTGGAAAATCGCAATATTGATAAACAGAAAATGCTCAAGCAGATTAAGAGTTTAATTGAAGAAAATGAAAAGAATATCGCCAAGCTGAGTGATGAAAAATATGATGAAGCAAAGGCCAATGAGAGCTTTATGAATTTCAACAAGAAAATGATGGACAGCAAGGATAATGGTCCTTCTAAAAAGGATGGGGAGAAAGCCATCAAACGCTACCAAATAGCTAATTACGCTAAAAGCGTGAAGGATTATCTGCAGGCTTATAATGTTTATCTTAAAAGAGTCTGCTCTAATATGGAACAATATTCTGGCAATAATGGACCAATGGAAATGGAAGCCTTTGAAAAGGTAGAATTCCAAAATGCTGTTTTGCAGCACGATTTAAACTGGTATGGCATGGCTAATGATGGCGAATTTCATAAGGGAGCCGCTTATTTAGATTGCAGTGGCGCTTCTTATCGAGTTCAACAAATTGGCGATACCAAGCTAGGCTTTGCCGTGCTTGAACGACGCAAGATTGATGATTGGGTTTATAGTGTAACGATAGCTTTTACTAATATGAGCAAAAATGAAACAATAGACCTTGATAAGCTTTCTGTTAACCTGAGAATTGGCAATGATTTGCTAACGCCTAAAAAATTTAATGTTATTACTTTTGGCGATCGTAATGATTTAAAAGGCTTCAAATTGAATTCTAAGCAAGTTTTGACAGTAGAGTGCCAATATTTCTTAGAGAGTAAATACAAGGACTTTAATTTACACTGGACTCAGTTGGAATTAGATAATGGTAAAGGCAAGCTGCTCATCAATACAGGTGCCTATAAATATAATGTGCAAGGCATTTTAAACATGCAGCAGGAAGAGAATAATGGTAAAGCAACTACATACAACAATAACAATGCAAATATCAGTGTGAATAGCAGTGGACCGAAGTATAATTTATTTCAACCGCAAGCGTTTTTGAATGGCGATAAATATATACCGGAAGTATTTCAACGACAAGGAGCACATCGTTATGTTGATTGTCGCAGTGCGAAAATTTTGTCGCGCAATAATGGTCAAACAATTGTGCAATATGACATGATTGTAATAGGTAGCACTGGGAAGCAAAGCCGACAGCAATGTATTGTAGGTCTGCTTACTGGTAAAGGCTATCTTGTTCAATATCAGGCTGATGATGGTTCGTGGCATCCTATGGATAGGACAACTGCTTCGCTGGCCGGCTATAACGCTGGTTTAGTATTGATTGATTATTTACAGCTATAAGGTAACAGGCAGGGCTGCGTTTTGCAGTCCTGCGAAAAATTTATTTAATATGTTGAACTTTAAATGTGTTCATGCTTATGTGGCAAATGGGTGATTTGACGTGAGGTTAGGAGAATAACGCACCATAACTTCTTATCGCAATTATGGCGAAAATATAAATTACGTAAGCACCTTGCTAAGCTTAATAGGTAAAGCGCAAGAAATTAAACTATATGTAAAATTGTGAAAAAATTGTGCAAAAATATGAAATTAAGAATGTGCTATAATATAGTGGGAAAAGGAGCTAATGCTAATTATTTGCACCGAGATATAATAAACAGACACCAAGATGCTTTACTTACAGGCAATTGAAGAGTTTGATACAGGAATAGATTGCCGAGAAGCTAGGGATTACGATGAGTGAGCTAATGGAAGGAGTAGAAGATACTTCTTTATAAATTTTGGAGGCAGCATATGAGTGATAAGATAAAGCGTAGTCAGGTAGATGACATTAACAGACGCAATAATGCGGCTGACAGCTATAAAAACAGATCCTTTGGCAATAAAAAAAGTATAACTGACGAATATACGGGTAAGAGAATTTTTTATAATGCTAATAAGCATATTAATGAAAAGCAATCCAACGTTGACCACATTGTTCCGTTAGATGAGCAAATCAGGCGTTATGGATCTGATTTGACGCCGGAACAGATAAGAAAAATGGCTAATGCTGATGCAAACCTTGCTAATACCAATGCTTCGCTGAATAAGTCCAAGGGTGCGCTGAATAACCACGAGTATATAGCAAAAAAATATACTGAAGCAGGCGCTGCGCAAATTAATGATGTATCAGAGACTTTATTTGGCAAGAAAATCTTCAAGACAAATAAAAAAGCTGTTGACTGCCCGGATGCTGTGACGAGCGTTAATATGCTGAAAGAAGAAGTGAAGGCAGAGGCGCATATACGGACACAGGCGACTAAGTATAAAATAGAAAATACGGTTAATGAAATAAAAAACAGCAAAGTTATCAGTTCTAAGTTGGATGCAGTTGCGCCATCGGTAAAGAAGGCTGCTTCTGCCGGCAGGGAAGCAGCCTTTGTAACTGCAACAGTTTCCAGCTTGACCAATCTTGTGGGCGTGGTGAAAGGTGAACAGGACATTAAGCAGGCTGTAAAAAATGTCGGGAAGGATACTGTAAGGAGCTTTGGCAGTGCTGCCGGTATTTCGGTAGTGCAGGATGGTGTTGTCGCAGTAGCGAAAAAAGCCGGGGCGAAGGATTTTGCCAAACTTGCAGGTAAAAATTTGCCGATTATGCAGCTGACGATGGCTGTAGAAATAGGTGGCATTGTTGCGAACTATTTAGATGGCAATATCAGCGGCGAAGAATGCTCTGCACAAATTGTTTGCGGCACTGCAGGTGTATTGGCAGCGAACATGGCTTTTGCCTTGGGCGGACCGGTAGCGGCAGTGGTTACTTCCCTGGTTGTGGGAGAAATAACCAGAGCGGTCACTAAATATCAGATGGAACGTAGGTTGGATAAAAAACGTCAGGCGGAATTTAAGCATATTATTAATACTGCATTGCAAAGTTTAGCGCAGCAAAAGCAGCGGATTGATGAATACAATAAAGCAAGAGATGCATATATGACGGCGGCTTTTGATGGTGGTTTTGAGCTTGTTATGCAGGGCGTTTACGCAGTAGATGATAAAGCGATTACCCAAGGACTGAATAATATTCTGGCGGTATTTAAGCAAAAATGTGCTTTTCAGTCGCTGGAAGAGTTTAACAATTTTTTTGATGATAAAGATGCAGTGCTGACATTATGAAGGGGGTAAGATGATATGATCGGACTTATACTTGGGGCAGCGGTTTTCGGCAGCGGCTTTTATGGTGCTGAGAAATCAATGCAGATAGATAGCAGGACAAAAAAGCGTTATGCTAAAGCTTTTGCTATGGAACAGGAAGCCCACAGGCTGGTGGAAGCCAAGAAGCAGGCAGCAGATAATGCTATGAAGAAGCTTTCCAACCGTAAGCGTTCAATATTGATTACTTCAATGCAGAATTTTGTTGCTGTGTACAGCAAGCTCATGAAAATTGACTTTCGTGATGACAAGATGCTGGCAGTTTTAAATCAGCAGAGCTTTAGCACAGAAGAAATACAGATTATCCATGCAGTAGCGCAGACAGCAGTAAGACCAATGACAGATAAAGAAATTGCTGTCAGTATCTTAAAGGGCTTCGGTATATTTGGCTTAGGCAATGCGTTTATCAATGATTCTGAAAGGGAGCTGCAAATGGCTGGCGCACAGCTGCGCAGTTCGCGTGTTGTCTATAGTCAGGCTGAAAATTTAGCTGCTGTTTTAGACGGTGTGATAGCTTCTTGCAATAAGGTGTCTGATTTATTGCCAAAGTTAAACAGGTTGTTCATGCAAGCTATTACATATTCAGATGAACTTATTGCTGCTAAGGGCATGGATAGAGCTGCTTATACAGAAAACGACCGCAAGGCCTTTTGCAGCTGTATAAATCTGGCGGTTACACTGAAAAAAATTATTGATGCTCCTGTACTTACGGACGAAGGAAAGGTTACGCAAGAAACAAAGGAAGCGGTGGCAATTGGCAGTCAGTGTATGCAGGATATAAAAAAATTATGATTTGGAGGAATCAATATGAAAAAGTTTGTGGTTAGTGAAAAATGCATTGCTTGTGGCAACTGCTTATTAGAAACAAAACTGTTACAGGAAGATGCAGAAGGCAAGGCTGTGCCTGTAAATGGTGGCTATTTTAGTGATGATTTTTTAGCGAAGGCTGAAGAAATTGTTGCCGGTTGCTCTGTGCAAGCTTTAAGCATAGCGGAAGGCGCAGGCGCAGACTTAAGCAAGCTGCCGGAAAAACTGCAAAACGCTTTAGCCAAGATTACTGTTCCGAATGTTACCCGAAAAGATGTTGAGATGCACGCACAGGATTACCGTATGACTTGTTCCTATCCGCAGGGAGAATATCGTTATGATTATTCCAGCGAAAGCAGAGCTATGAGTGCTGCAGAAAATGAATTTGACCGTATCTGCTATTCACAGTATAAGAAATTAATTCTTGAGGTTTTTGTGCAATACAAGGAAGATAAGCTGAGAAGATTTTATACCTTTGATGAAAGTGGCTTCTGGGGGCAGATTAACAAGCAATATGCAGATGTGCTGCAGGAATTTGCCGGAGCGGCAGCTGCAGGCGGAATTATGCTGCCAGCAGACTTTAAAGAATTTGAGGTTTTCCCCGGCGGCAGTAAGAATTCTACGCTTGTTGATATCATCAATGCAAGGCTCAAAGAGTTTGAAGACCGCGGCTGCGAGGATGTAATGAGAGAGCTTCACGATATTCCGCATACTTCACGTAGCGATTATCGGATCGATATGGATTATGATGATATGGAAGTATATGCGGGCACGAGTTTCTTCGGTAATGATAAATACGAAGATAAATACTGTTATAAAGATGTATATAAGGCTTGCGAAGATTTTATGGGAGATTTGAAGAACGCTATAAATTATGTGGATTACGATTCTCAGGTTTTCGACAGCATTGATACGGCCTTAAAGGATTACAAAGAGCGTGTGCAAAAGGAAATAGCTAAAAAAGTTGCCCTGCTGAGTAAGGCAGTTGCAAATTCAAAAGCAGCACTGCTGAAATAAAAATTGATAGGATTAAATAAGCATTACTTTGTTGTTGGTTTAGAAGAAGTGCCGCACGAAATACACTTATGTTAATTTGTGCGGCATTTCTCGTTTTTATTATATTGATAATATGCTATAATAAGTAGAAGGAATTTACCTCAGTTGCAATAAGGTGGCGCTAATTATGCCGGAACAAAATATTAAAGGTTATAATTAAATTAGTTAATCGAAAATGCTTAGCAGATTTAGCCTTATGCAGCTAAATACAAATTAAGGGGCTGGTTTCCGTGAGTTGGAAGGTTTATGTAAAAGTCAATCGTTGGCTATGAGTTTTGCTGAAGAATGTACCTGCGTGGAGCGGGCTTCTTGAGGAGACACATATTGGCGGTTGGCTTTTTTTGATTTAACTTGATAAAAATAGCGCAAAATATGTATTCTGTAAAAGAGTTTAGTAAAAAATCAGGAGGTAAAATTTTATGAGTAATTTGGCATCATTAACAGCGCAAAGAGAAGGCTTGTTAAAAAAGATTCGTGCAATAGAAGCATCCTGTGAGGGTATAGAAAATGAGAATAATGCCAAGAGAGTACAGAAATTAAATTTGGAGCAAGCACAGTACTCTGCGCAAAGGCAGGAAATAGCTGCGAAATTAGCAGTATTAGATGGGAATTTAGCAAATATAAATGCAGAGATATTAGAATTATCAGGAACGGGTTTCGAAAAAATTCTTGAGGCCATCAAGAACCAGAGATGGTATTTTATAAAAAACAAACCTAACATTCTTTTTGATAAAAATTCAGGATTGATTTGGGCTAACTTATATACATTTACTTATGCCGAAGAAGCTAAAGGGAATTGGTATCATTCAAGTGAGGTTGATAATCTAATTGCTGATTATTCATTCGGTATGGATGGCTTTAGATTGCCTACTTGTTATGAGCTTTGGCAAGCAGTAGAGGATAGAACGATACCTTTTTATCGAGATAATAGTAATGGACGTAGGTTATTTGGTTTGAGATATTGGCTTTGCGAATATAATGGAGGTATAGCAGGAAAAAGTTTGGATGATTGTGGAGCTACAACTGGTTGGTCTGATACAAATAAAGGAGCATTATTCCCCTGCTCTGATTATTTGATTCAAAACTCGGATTATCAAGAAAAAGTTAAACCGGGAAATCCTGTTTATACAGAAAAAGAACGCCTTCAATTTACTTTAGACCTGTTCACCCAAAATGAATTATTACCTGTTTTTAATGATGAAGCAATTACGGAGCTTTATAAGCAAATATACTTTGAAAAGCCCGAGCTTTTAGCGCAATTACAAGAACTGCAAACGCAAATTAAGGGGCTGCAGAAGGTCACATTGCTTTCATCTGATTTTGATTACACAGCATTGTTGTCCAAATATGATCTCAAGGCTATTGATGCTTCTCTCATCAAGTATTATCAGGCCGTGCAGCAGTGGTGCAGGGAACTCATGGAAAAAGTAGATTATTACGAAGAACAAAAGGCGTCGGTAATCAAGGATTTCAATTTAATCAGTCTTAAGCTTTCAAAAAAATATGAAGCTAATTCTAATCTTACAGAAGCAGAAAACACCTTACTGTGTGACAGACAACACTTCTTCCAAAAAAACTTTTCTTTGGGAATGAACAGCGTTAAAACAAAGCTTTTGGCTGTGAAGAAGCAGGCCGATGCTTTGGAATACAGAATTGATGAAATTGATGAGGGTGAAAATTCTCTTCGTGAATTGGCAGAGCTGGAGCAGAAAAAGAGAGCAAGCTTTGCTTTCCTGGCGGAAAATACTGCCAAAATCATCAAAAATGCGTTGCGCAAGATTGAATATTTTGAGGCAAATCACACCTTCGTCATGAATGCTATTAATATCTGGGAAAACTGGACCGAAGGCTATAGAGTTTTCAAAACAACCTATAAAGAGGATATGAAGCATGACTGCGAGGACGATGGTATTGAAGAAGAAATATGGTCCGCTTGGTACCAGGATTGGCAACAGTTAAGATATGCGATTGAATTAAAAATGCAGCCGGTTATTGAACGTGGCTTGTGCGGCTCCATGCCAACGAATAAAGAAGTCAAGACATCTGTCCCTGAACAGCTTATTCATATTTTAGATGAGTATAAAAAGCAGATTGATAAATTTTACAAGGAAGAACGTAAAGGAATTTATCAGAAATTTGCTTTTCAGGCTGGTGGCGATTTACAGGAGAAGTTTGAAACAGAAAGCAGTCTTTACAAATTTGTGGCGATGCTTCAGTCAGAGCTGCAGGATATTATCTTCAACTGTAAGAATGCAGAAGACAGAGTCTGGATCTTGAATTGGGCAAATAGCCTGCTGGATATTCAAATTGACGAAGTTTTAAAGTTTGTTGCCAATAATGATTTACAAAAAATATCGCACACCATCTTAGATGAGTTTGCTGCTTTGAAACAAAAGAATTATGATATTTACCTTGCAGATGCTAAAGCATATAGTGAAGAAAAGGCAAGGCGTGAAAAGGCGTACAATTCTTTGATTTTCAAAATGCGTAAGGATTTGGCTAAGTAGCAAAGGAAGTAATGGTTTATGGAAAGCGTTGTTCCGCAGCTGCCGATAACTGATGCAGTATTTACTGAAGAAATTTGGGTGCAGAAGAATCCTGTAATGGGTGACCATATACGCGTAAAACGTATGCATGGTATTTATACGCATCATGGTATCTATGTTTCATACAATGAAGTAATTCATTTTACCGGTACAGATGATGATAGCATTATGGATTCATCGAAAAACAGGGTTATCAGTTCAGATTTAAATTTTTTCCTCAAAGGCGGGGAGCTGGAGGTAAAAGAATATACTGATGAAGAATTTCAGGACCTGTATGCACCGGACCAGATAGTTGCTTATGCACGTAGCTGCATTGGTGATGGCGATTATAATGTAATTTTTAATAATTGTGAGCACTTTGCCAATGTTTGTACCTTGGGCAGGTTTAGAAGCCATCAGGTAGAACGGTTATTGCAAAATAAGGGGGTTGATGATATGAGCATTTTTGGTAAAATAGGTGGCTGGTTTAAAGGATTGTTTGGTGGCAGTTCCAGTAGTGGTGGTAGTCGCTCGACAAGCTCAACAGTATATGAGCCGGATAAGGTAAGGATAGCTGAGATTGAGCAGAACACAAAGATTAGATTAGCTACCATGGAGCGCGAACGTCAGGAGCTTATGCATAAGGCGCAGATGGAGTTTTTGCAGGCGCATTACGATTGTGAAGAAGCACTTGTGCAGGCCAAGGTGAAGGGATTTGCTGCGACAGCAGAGATGATCATCAGAATGCAGTCCAAGCTGACCGAAATTGCAGAAACACGTATGGAAATTATCGAAAAAGGCTCATTGCCTATTGTCAAGGATATTGAAAAATTTTATGATGAGTTGGGTGATAAAGTAAAAGCAGATAACGATGAGTACAATATGGAAAAACTCCCAGCGTTATTAGAAATCTTGGGAAAATATGAGATTGATTCACCTGCGCATAAGCTGTATCAAAAGCGTATTGAAGACGATATGAGATTGCAGAGTGAGTATTACATGAAGCAGTTGGACAATATTGCGATACGTCAGCAACAGGTTATTAATGGCTTTATCAAAAGTAAAAATAGCATTATAGAACAAACAGGTATGCTGACTAAGGAACTGCTGGCGAGCGTACAGAAGCAAACGTTAGAGCTTAGTCAAGGTGGAGAGACAAGCTTAAAGGAAATACAGCAAAAACAGCAAACGCTTTTGTCAGGTCAGAAACCGTTGGCTTTAAGCGAAGGCAAGCAGGTTGGAGTGAAGAACAAATAACTTCAATTCTTATACTTACTCCGCCAATTATGGCAATCGGCTCTCGGAGAAATCCGGGAGCTTTTTTGTTTTGTAAAATTGTTCCTTGCGAAATGTTACAGCGGTTTACCCCGCACAGGGTTTGCCACCCCAACCCGCTCCGCCAACTATGGCAATCGGCTCTAAGAGAAATCTGAGAGCTTTTTTGTTTTTGAAAAGCCTGCATCATCGTGAAAACTTTATTGACAAGCATCCTTAAAAGTGTTATAAATTTATATTTGTTAGATGTTTTATGTACATGAGAGAATGAATATTTATGAGAAAAAATACTGTAATTTCCCTGACGGCTACGCTGTTGGCTGCGAATATATCTTTTGCGGTACCGGCATTTGCCGATGATTTACAGACATACAATCTTGATACCATGGTTGTTACCGCGCAGCGTGAAAGCAAGCGGGATGTAGATACGCCTGCTTCCGTTACTACGATTGCGCAGAAGCAGCTTGTGGAAACCGGTGCTTCTAATCTTTTTGATGCTTTGCGTTTGCAAAGTGGCGTAACTACCTATTCCTATGGCGGCAGCCAGTCCCTTGGCGGTATGAACGCAAAAATCCTGATGCGCGGTGCGAATAAAGGCACTGTGGTAATGATTGACGGTGTACCTGCCAACATCAATGAAACCTATTATCTGGATTCCATTCCTGTAGAATCTATTGCACGCGTAGAAATTGTTAAGGGCGCTGCTTCTACTCTTTACGGTTCCGAGGCTTCTACCGGTGTTATTAATATCATCACGAAAAAGA
>ENA-UEQJ01000088-UEQJ01000088.1-human-gut-metagenome-genome-assembly--contig:-NODE-88-length-63618-cov-9.050770_pt1 | contig 63618 bp, 50 predicted proteins | sample MGYA00242937_ERZ507938 | MGnify/ENA primary metagenome ERZ507938 (study PRJEB26167, sample SAMN06115437) | human gut metagenome | host: Homo sapiens | place: China:Gansu | collected 2015-07-03 | study...
CTGAAAGCAAATGATACATTGTTGAAAAAACGGTTGGAATATTTATCGGAGACTACAGCAACGATAGCCAATTATGATGCAAAGTTTTTTGTCGAAAATCTGTCGTTTGATTTATTAAAAACAGCAGATCTTTATCAGTCTGATGAAACAGTAAAGTGGTTTGTAGATTGTGGTAACAATTTGGCAGATTCGATTTTATCTATAAGGTCGGCTGGTCAATTTGCTTTTCACATGACGATGTTGGCTGGAAACATTGGATTTGGCACTACAAATACTTTTAATAGATACCAAGAGATGAAAGTGCTTGCAGACATTGCAAACGCTATTGTAGAAGCAAATCATAATGTCCCGACACCCCCAAGTTACGATTCGACAGATGCGCTAACCACTATTCAAACGAAGTGTAATTACTATAAACTCTTAATAACAACTCATGCACGTGGTGAATATTTGGTTTATCAATTGCTTGTTAATGATGCGGGGGTGCTGTCGAATTTTAGAGCCTTATTTGATGCATTTAAGGAGCCAAATGAAACAACAGAAAGCTGGTATAACGGACAAATCGATGTAATGCTTAAATATTATGATATTCTCAATAATATGTTTATCATAAATAAAACTTCCCCTACGACATCAGATACGACAAAGGTTCCTACTGATGCCGCTGAATTTAAAGGTCATTACTACTATATCTATGATCTTGATACAGTAACAACATGGGAAGAAGCAAAAGAATACTGTGAATCACAGGGTGGTTATCTTGCGACTGTTACCAGTAAGGAAGAAGATGAGTTCCTCTATTCCTATATCACTGATATGGGATTATATTCTGTGTTGTTTGGATTATCCGATATAGACCAAGAAAATGTGTGGACTTGGGTGACAGGCGAACCATTTTCCTATGAAAACTGGGCACTGGGAGAGCCTAATCACCAAGGCGGATATGAACACTATGGTATGTATTATGAGAAAAATAAAGATGGGACTTGGAATGATGGCAGTGGAAAAACCTGCCCATTCTTATGCGAATGGGGGGAGTATCATAAAGTAGCAGAAAAAGAGAGTGCATTATCTGATGAAGAAATCATTGGTGCAATACATAAGGCGTCTGAATTTGCATATAACTGGTTTTGGATTAGTGACAGAGAGCATGTAGATGAATACGATACTTATGTTGAATATGATGAAAATGGAAATCCATGGGAATATAAGAGAGTGACTTATGAAGGGATAAGTAGTTTAGATGATGTACTTGATTTGACGAAACATTACTTTACCGAGGAAGTTGCGGAGGAATTAATTTCTCAAAAGGATTGGTATGAACAGAGTAATAAAATATATGTATCAGAGCCGGATGGTCTTGGTGGTCCGGAAGCGGATTACTATGATATCAAAATTGTCAGGGAAAATGATATAAGATATACAATTACCATTTATGAATATTTTGGTGACGAATTATGGGAAGATCCATATGATGTTCATCTTGAATATATAGATGGTTATTGGGTATTTGATAAGATATTAGTACGTGAAGGAAATCCGGTTCCCATAAATGTAATAGAAGGAGACAAATCAGCAAACGATTTAGATAGACAATTTGACATAACTGGGACATGGTATAGCGAAGAGTATGATGAAGTCGATGCATGGGCAAGCAGTTACAGGACCATCTTTAATCCGGATGGTACGGTACTGCAAATAGGCTGGAGGAATGAGGATCATGGAACCTATGAAGTTTCAGCTGACGGCATGTGTGTGACAGCATACTTTAAAGAAAACTATATCGATCAACCTGGAGATGGAATGCAGCTTTTGGGTGGTTATGAGTACTCTGTTGTTTACAAATTAGATCCGGAAAGGCAGTGTATATATGCTGCATATTCTCAGGAATTTAAAGATGCCTTATATAGCAATGCCGAAGACGGCGTGTTGCAAAGACATTAATAGAAAAAGGAGGTTGCTGAAATGTTGCCGGAGCGAAAAGAAAATGATACATATACAAATAGGAAAGGTTCCAATACTTGGATAATAATGCTTGTTCTCTTTCTGATATTGATTCTGTGCATAGGAGAAGTGACAGTTTGGACCTTGATAAGAAGCAGTAATAGAATTGATAAATCACAACTGGTTGGAAGTTGGTATATAGATGGGGACGATAGTCCTTATTTCAAATTGAAAGATGGGGGAAAGGCCAAAGTTGCCTTTTCTCTGACAACTGATTCGGATGGACAAAGACATGCCGGATTGTGTGATGTTAGTTGTAAATGGAAAATACAAAGAGGACATCTTGTATTGGTTTCCATAGTAGACATAGATTTAGGTGAGATTGTCAGCATTGAGGATGATGTAATGACCTGTGATAAGGATGGAACGACTGTAAAATATAAAAGAAAAGAATTAAGTATTTATGATCATTGGTAAACCGTTTTAACGCAACTTTCCCAGCACATATTGTCTGACGGCACATTGTGGGAGGCAACAATCACATTGATTTCGGTGTTGTCGCCTCTCCGATGTGCCGTACCGGCATCTTCCGCAAATTCAGTGCGGAATGACCGGAGATTGTCGTAGCCGTGTTTGAAGAGCAGACGGTGCTGCTTTTGAAATAAGGCCATGACAGGAGTCACAGCCTTGGAAATGTACTTTGAAAACTTCATCAATAAAGTCCCAGGTTATCGACAGTAGCCCGGATGACCTCGGCATCAATGATCTTCTTATCCCGTTGGGAGCCAATGGTCAGGACATCTGTCATCAAGTTGTACCCTGGGTAAAGCTATGCGTGGTAGCAAGAGCCGCAAATTGATGAATCACTGCCTTTTTCCTCAAAACTCATTCAACAGCCCAACCACGGTCCGTAACTCTTCCGCCTTCACCTTATCCGGGAACTGTCCGGAGAGAACGCAGTTTTTGAAGTACTTGATCTCTTCTGCGTAGGCGTCGCTCTTGGGCAGGTTGATAGAGCCGGTATCACCGGTGGCCTGCTCAGTCGGGGAATAGATGCTGCCGTTGTTTTCATAGATTTTGCATTCGCCCTTTTCGTAGGTAACGAGCGCATCCTCGAACTGGAAGCGGTAGGAAGCGCCGAAGGGGTAAGCGGATGCGTACCAGGAAGCTTCGGTGGTAACGAAGAAGCCGGGAAATTCGTATACAGCGGTCAGATAGTCCTGATTAGGCTGCTTTGCGCGGTGCTTCAGGGAAGCTTCCGGTTTGCCGAAGGCGTATACGAGGAAGTCAAGATCATGGATGTGAAGGTCGTAAGGAACAAGTCCGCTTCTCTTTTCATCCATCATCCAGTTGTCCCAGCTCCAGGCAGGATAGCTGCCGAGGCGTCCCATGTAGCCGGACAGAAGCTTGCCGTATTTGCCGGAATCGTAAAGCTCCTTGATCAGCTCATATTCAGGCCAGAAGCGCAGAACCTGTGCAATCATGAAGCAAACGTTATTTTCCTTTGCGGTGGAATAGGCCAGTTCGATGTCCTCTTCTTTTAAGGAAATGGGTTTCTCGCTGAGGACGTGGATGCCCTTTTTCATTGCCTTGACTGCGGTGGGAACATGCAGATAAGTGGGCAGGCAGATGTCCAGGATGTCCAGCTCTTCTTTTTCAAGCATTTCATCGATGGAGGTGTAGTGATGTGGCTCCGGATAAGGCTCCATCCGCTCCGGACGGATATCGCAGATTGCTGTGAGTGTGGTGTCCTCCATAGCGTTCCATGCAGGAATGTGTGCGCCGCTGATGCCGCCGACGCCGACTAAACCGATTTTTAACATGATGCTTCCTCCCCGTAAATTTCATCTATAATGTTTTGCAGATAAGTTCTGGATTCCAGAATGTCGGTCAGCTGCTGTGGACCGTCGATTTCCCGTTCGATGGTGACATAGGAGTTGTAGCCAAGCTCATGCAGCTTTGTAAAAACTGCACGGAAGTCTACTTTTCCCTGTCCAATGGGTGTTTCGGCACCGAGCTCATGTCCGTTTGTCGGATAGCAGCCGTCCTTTGCATGCAGATTGCGGACGTATTTGCCGAAAACGTCAAGTGCGTCTGCCGGGTTTGCTTTTCCGTAAAGAATCAGATTTGCAGTGTCCAGATTCACATAAAGATTATCCGTGCCGACGGCTTCAAAGCAGCGCAGCATGGTGACGGGAGTTTCCTGACCGGTTTCAAACAGCAGGCACTGCCCGTTTTTCTTCAGATGCTCTGCAACCGTGCGCACAGCGATGCAGAAGCTGCTGAAATTGGGATCATAGGGATTTTCCGGAATAAATCCCATATGGGTTACGACATCGGTGATGCCGAGCTTGTGGGCAAAATCTGCACCGTCGCAAAGGTTTTCGATCCGCATCTGTCGGTATTCCACAGGGACAAGTCCAAGGGTGAGCGGTCCATCGTAAAAGTTCCATGCCGCAGGTCCGCTCCAGCCGCACCAGAATGCGGAAACGGTGATCTGATATTGTTCCAAAAGTGTTTTTAAGAGGCTTGCATTTTCGTCCGTCCAGGCGGCAGGATTCCAGGAAACCAGCTGACAGGAATCGAAGTTATGTTCCCGAAGCCGGGCGAATTTTTTTCCCATACCGTCGATCTCGGAGAAATTGACGCAGGTTCCGATTTTCATAGAGTGCTCCTTTTTAGGCAAAGAAAATGATTTTCACTGCCCTGAAATGATGTTTTTTGGTTGTCTGGGAACTATTTTTACAGTATCATGAAAAGCAGAAGAAGCCCATTATTTTTTTGACTCATTTTAGGATGATTTTTACCTTTTGCGGAGGACAGTATGATCGACGGATATAAGGAGCTGACGCCGGTAATCTATGGAGAAAATGCGATAAAATATCTGTATACCGAACAGAAAAAGGCAGAGGGGGAAATCTGTTTTCTGCTGCACTGGCACGACCGGATGGAGCTGACCTATGTGACGGAGGGGACGCTGCGGTTTGTGACGGAAGGAGAGGAGTTTTTGGTTTCGGCAGGAGAGCTTGCAGTGGCGGGACCGGGGCAGATGCATGGCGGCTTTGCAGTGTCGGAAAAGGTCTGCTATCATACGGTCATGTTCGATGTGGAGCGGTTTTATAATGGAACGGCAGCGTCTGAAAAATATTTACGTTCCCTGGGAAATGGAGAACTGACTTTTGTGGAAAAAATTGCAGGGAAAGAGGTTTCCGGGCTGCTGGAGCGCCTGGTGGGGCTGCTGGCCGGAAGGGACAACGGAAAAGACAGCAAAAGCTCGCTGGCAGCCATCGGAACGTTGTATGAAATTCTCGGATGTCTGATAGAATACGGCAGGTCAAAAAGCAGTGCAAAGGTCAGTCCGGACAGCGGGTTTGGTCAGATTTTAACCTATGTGAATCATCATTATACGGAAAAACTCAGCCCGGCGGCGCTGAGTGCGCAGTTTGGATATCATGAGGCGTATTTCTGCAGGCGCTTTCGGGAGCTGACAGGCATTACCTTTTCGGAATATGTCCGTGCGCTTCGGATGGAGTATGCACAGAAGCTTTTGAAGGAATCAGAGGATGAGGTGGGGACGGTGGCCTGGAAATGCGGCTATCCGGACGGAAGCTATTTTACACGGGAGTTTCGGAAGATGTACGGGTTTACCCCATCGCAGTTTCGGCGAATGACGCGGTGAACTGTAATGCTTCGGCAGATGACGCGGTAAACTGTAATGTGAACTGTATTGTTTCGGCAGATGTGAGGAAACACAGCAGTGAAAAAAAGCTGTACAACAAAAACACCGCAGTCTATAATGGAAAAAACGGATCGGGAGGGAGAAAATGTTATGCAGGCATTATTTGATGCCGTAAACGCGATTTGCGGCAAAATTCAGGTTGTATCAGATCTGTTCTGGGAGTTTCCGACCAACTTCGGATGGTATGCGGCGATCCCGATTCTTGGAAATTTCAGTCTGGCGATCATTTTGCTGGTCGGTACTGGAATTTTTCTGACATTTCGGTTCCGGTTTGTACAGGTGCGGAAATTTAAGTACGGCTTAAAGGTGCTCCTTCACAGCAAAGCAGCGACGAAGACCGGTATTTCGGCGCTGGCGGCATTTTTGCTGTCTACGGCGATGCGGGTAGGACCGGGAAATATTCTCGGCGTGACGGGTGCGATTTCGATCGGTGGTCCGGGAGCGCTGTTCTGGATGTGGCTGTCGGCGTTTTTCGGGATGTCCACCGCCTTTGCAGAATCCACGCTGTCCCAGATTTTTAAAGAAAAAAGAGATGGGCAGTATGTCGGCGGACTTCCTTTCTATGGAAGAAGACTGTTAAACAATGCAGCGTGGGCCGGTGTTGCGCTGAGCGTGCTCTACATTGTCTATGCCTTTTTGTGCTTCCCGGCGCAGGGCTTTAATACCATCTCCGCAGTCGGTGCCATTGCAAATGAGATCACCGGGACGACGATTGCGACCAATTCGACGCTGTATTGGATTTCCTTCGTGGTATTGATCCTGATTGCCGCACTGATCAGCTTCGGGGGAATCAAAAAAGTGACAAAGGTAACGGATCTGCTGGTTCCTGTGATGGCAGTGATCTATGTGCTGACCGTAATTGCGCTGGTTGTCTGCAACTTTACGCGGATTCCCTGGTTTTTTCAGGCGGTATTTGGACAGGCATTTTCGCCGGATGCCGTATTTGGCGGAGCCTTCGGCACAGTCCTTAGCCAGGGCATCAAACGCGGTCTGATGTCCAACGAGGCAGGTCAGGGTACCATCACGATGCCTGCGGCTGCTGCGGATGCAAATCATCCCTGCGATCAGGGCTGCGTTCAGGCCATCGGCGTTTTCCTGGATACGATTGTGATCTGTACGCTGACCGGATTTGTGGTGATCATGGGAAGGATGTGGACGACAGACCGTGGAGCAGAGTGGTTTGATATGGGCAAGCTGGACAAATTCCTGGCATCCTGCGGAGAGCTGACCGGACAGAGCGGCGCTTATCAGATCGTAACGTTTTTAGTGAGCATCTGCTTTGGTCTGTTTGCATTTACCTGTCTGATCGGCTTTATGTCCTTTACGGAAATGTGCGCGGTGCGGATTTCTTCGCGCAAGGGTTTTATTGTTCTGATCCGGCTGCTGTGCCTGTTCGTCATTTCCTTTGGCGTCATTACCAATATCGCGGGAATGGATCTGGGCGCGCTCTGGGATTTAAGCGATTTTGCCAATATTCTGATGGTTTACTGCAACCTGCCGCTGCAGTATCTTGGTCTGAAGTATGTAACCCGGGCGTGGAAGCACTTCGAAAAACAGGACGGTACGCCCTTTACGTCTGAAATAGCAGGAATCGATGTGCCGGTCTGGGAGGAAAAAGCCGGAAAAGCATAACGGGTACTTTCACAGAAAGAAAAGCTGACGCGGTCAGAAAAACAGCCGCCGGGGCGGCAGAATGGGAGGGTATATGGATTACGCACTGTATCAGAAAATTTCAAAGGTCACGCTGGGAAAGCAGCCGGCAGACCTGGTATTAAAAAATCTGAAGCTGGTGGATGTATTTACAGGGGAGATTGTGGAGTCAAACGTTGCAGTCAAGGACGGTCTGATCGCGGGGGTGTCGAGACGTTACCGCGGCAAAAAGGAGATCGACCTCGGTGGAAAATATCTTGCACCGGGCTTTATCGACGCACATCTGCATCTGGAATCCACCATGGTTACGCCAAACGAGCTGGTCAGCACGGCGGCACGTTTCGGGACGACGACATTTATCGTAGATCCCCATGAGGCGGCGAATGTCAGCGGCGCGGCCGGGATAGACTATATTCTTGATCAGACGGAAAAATCTCCGGCGAACGTCTACGTCATGATGCCGTCCTGTGTACCGGCGACGCATGTGGACGATAACGGCGGTATTTTTTCCGCAAACGATATGTATCCGTACGTCCGCAATCCGCGGGTTCTGGGACTGGGGGAAGTGATGGATGATCCGGGGGTTATCAACGGCGACGAGAGCATGTTTTCCAAACTGCTGCTGTTTGAAAACCGGACGATTGACGGACATGCCCCTTATCTGCCGAACCGGGAGCTGAGCGCTTACAAGATGGCGGGGGTGGATACCGACCATGAGGCGACCAGCTTTGAATACGCGCTGGAAGAGGTGCGCCGCGGTATTCATGTCCATATCCGTGAGGGCAGCGCAGCCCACAACCTGAAGGATATCGTAGAGGGCATTGTCCGCACCGGAATCGATACGGAATATTTTTCCTTCTGTACGGACGACAAGCATATCGAGGATATTTTACGGGACGGTCATATCAGCTACAACGTAAAGCTTGCGGTTTCCCTCGGCATGAATCCGGTTCAGGCGATCAAAATGGCGACGATCAACACTGCAAAATGCTACGGTTTAAAGCATCTGGGCGCGATTTCCCCGGGCTTCCAGGCGGACTTTGTTGTGCTGGATAATCTGCAGGATCTGAATGTGACAGATGTGTTCTATAAAGGAAAGCTTGTAGACCGGAATGCGCCGATCCGTGTAAAAACGTGCGGCAGAGCGTTGAAACATACGGTACACCTCGACAAGGTGAAGGCAGAGCAGTTTGTGCTTCCGATTGGAAAAAAGAAGATCCATGTAATCGGCATCAATCCGTCCCAGATCACCACAGAGGATCTGGCGGTTTCCCTGCCGCCTGCGGCAAATTATGTTCCGACGGACGGCTATTCCAAGGTCGCGGCTGTGGAGCGGCATCATAATACCGGAAAAATCGGTGTTGCAGTGGCAAAGGGCTACGGCATCCGAAACGGCGCAGTGGCATCTTCCGTATCCCACGATTCCCACAACATTATCGTCATCGGGGACAATGACCGCGACATGGCATTGGCAGTCGACGAAATCATCCGAACGCAGGGCGGTTATACCGTTGTGGAAAACGGCGAGGTATTCGAAACGCTGCCGCTTCCGATCATGGGACTGATGAGCGACGCCGGGTTTGAGTCCGTCAATGAGACTTTAGGCCGGATGATAAAAAAAGCGCATGAAATGGGCGTTCCGGCGGATATCGAGCCGTTCATCACATTATCGTTTTTGGCACTTCCCGTCATTCCGACGCTGCGCATTACGCCGCGCGGTCTGTGCCTGCTGACCGCGAAGGGACCGGAAATTCTGCAGGAGTAAAGCCAGTCTGGAAAGCGCCTGCAAAAAAAGTTTTTATGGAGGAACTTATGGATATAAAAGAAAAAATTCATGAACTGTCAGAGGAAATGATTCAGAATCTGGGACGTCTGGTTGCGGTGGATTCCCAGCTCGGCACGCCCGAAGAAGGCAAGCCCTTTGGCGAAGGCCCGGCAAAAGCCCTTGAGGTTGGCTTAAAAATCGCTGACGAGCTCGGCTTTCAGACGGTCAATCTGGACAACTACTGTGGCTATGCAGAGATGGGCGAAGGAAAAGAGATTATCGGTATTGCCGGACATCTCGATATCGTGCCGGTGGGAGGCGACTGGACTCACGATCCCTTCGTGCTGACCCGTGAGGGCGATTATGTATACGGCCGTGGAACGACTGACGACAAGGGACCCGTTCTGGAAGCGCTTTATGCGATGAAGCTGCTGCGGGATTCCGGCGTGAAGTTAAATAAAAGAGTCCGCCTGATCATGGGCTGTAATGAGGAAACCGGTTCGAAGTGCATGGCGCATTATAATGAAGTGGAAGAGGAGCTGTCCTGCGGCTTTACGCCGGACGCGAACTTCCCCTGCATCCACGGCGAAAAGGGACACATGTCAATGATGGCATATTCCAAACATACGAAGATCCTTTCCATGAACGGCGGTTTTGTTACAAATGCGGTTTGCGATTCCTGCACGACAGTGATTCCCGGGGCAGCAGGTCTGAAGGAAAAGCTGGAGAAAGAGCTGGCTGAGACGAAGCTTCAGGAGTACCGCGTGACAGAAGAAAACGGAGAGATCACAATTTATGCAAAGGGAGTGCCTGCACATGCCAGCACGCCGACGCTGGGGGTCAATGCGGCAGGTGTAACCTTTGAGTGTCTGGAAAAGGCAGGCTTTGAAGATGATTTTGTCACTTTTTATAATACCCATCTCGGAACTGCCTGCGACGGCTCCGGTATCGGCTTAAAGGTTTCCGATGCTTATGGCGATCTGACGTTCTGCAATGGTATCGTTAAAACTCAGGACGGCGTGATTTCCTGCACGATTGATATCCGTGTTCCGGTTACCTTAAAGCCCGACGAGGTCCGCAAGCTGTGCGAGGATAAGCTGGAGGATGAGAACGGACGGATCGAGATTCTGGACATCGGCGATGGATTATTTTTCCCGAGAGAGTCCCCTCTCGTAGAAGCCCTGTACAAGGCGTATGTAGATGTGACCGGCGATACTGCAAACGAGCCGATGGTCATCGGCGGCGGAACCTATGCAAAGTCCCTGAAAAATATCATCGCCTTCGGTCCTGAAAAGCTCGGAATCGATTATCACATTCATGGTGCGGACGAGTATATCCTTGTATCCGGCATGGAGGAAGCGGTGCTGGTATACATGGAAGCAATTAAGAACCTGCTGGCGATTTAAGTATTTCCGTATGGATCAGGATTTTTGCCTGCATATTTCTTGACTATTATACGTTAAAAATGTATAATTATTCATTGTGGCAGGAAGCGATATGCCAAAGGGTCTGCAGCTGCCATAAAGAAAGAGATTTATGATTATTATCAGCGTAACTGTGAGGGTACGGAGCAGTTACGCTTCAACAAAATAAAGGAGTAATCAAAAATGGCAAGTTTATGGGGCGGAAGATTTGAAAAAGACATGGATGATATTGTAAAAAAATACAATGCATCTATTTTCTTTGACCAGAGAATGTACAATGAGGACATCGACGGCAGCATCGCGCATGTGACCATGCTTGGAAAGCAGGGCATTGTATCCAATGAGGAAAAAGATCAGATCATCGCAGGTCTGGAAGAAATCCGTAAAGAAATTGTGGAAGGAAAGATCCTGTTTACCGTAGAAGACGAAGATATCCATATGGGCATCGAGAGCCGTCTGATTGACAAAATCGGAGACGTGGGCAAAAAGCTCCATACTTCCAGAAGTCGTAACGACCAGTGTCAGGTAGATATCCGCCTGTATCTGAGAAAAGAAATTTATGAGATTTTGAACAGCCTGTGCTATCTGGAAAGCGTAATTCTGAAAAAGGCGGAAAAATATGAAGATAAGATTACCGTAGGCTTTACTCATCTCCAGCATGCGCAGCCGATCACGATCGGATTTGTTTTTATGGCATATTTCCAGATGTTTAAAAGAGATATAGAACGTCTGACGGATACGCTGGAGCGTCTGAATTATAATCCGCTGGGGGCGTGTGCACTGGCAGGAACAACGATGCCCATCGACCGTCATTTGACGAGCGAGCTGCTTTCTTTTACTGCACCGACGGAAAATGCCATGGATACAGTCAGCGACCGGGACTACAGCCTGGAATTTTTGAGTGATGCTTCCATTTCCATGATGCACCTGTCCCGCTGGGCAGAGGAATTTGCATGGTGGAACTCTTCCGAGTTTTCCTATATCGCAATCGACGACAGCTTCTGCACCGGCAGCAGCATTATGCCCCAGAAGAAAAACCCGGATATGGCAGAGCTGATCCGCGGCAAGGTTGGTCGTGTATATGGTGATCTGATGCAGCTGCTGACCGTTATGAAGGGAACTCCGCTTGCTTATAACAAGGACTTCCAGGAGGATAAGGAGAGCCTTTTCGATGCGATCGACACCTGGAAAGCGACAATCGATATTTTTGCGAAGATGCTGGACAAGACCGAATTCCGGATGGATCAGATCGAAAAACAGCTTGGAAAAGGCTTCTTAAATGCGACAGATATTGCAGAGCATTTTGCAAAGCAGGGCATTCCGTTCCGGGAAGCACACTCTATCGTAGGACATATGGTAAAAGCATGTGAGAAGAAGGGCTGTGACCTTGAAGATCTGACAGACGAAGAGCTGCAGGCGATCGACAAGCGCGTGACCAAAGAGCTGCTGGGGGACATCAGCATCAAGTCCTGTGTCAATGCCCGCGTATCCTTTGGAGGAACGGCACCTTCTGAGGTACATCGTCAGATCGAGGCTGGCCGTCAGTGGTTAAACAGCCTGGAACGGTAAGGAAGCAAGCGCACGCTGTCGGCGGCGATCATGGAAATTCATGAAAAAGCGACGAATCAGGAATTGAATTTTGAAAAATTACGATCGAGCATAAATTTGTGCTGCGAGGTGTGTTTATGGGACACCTCAGATGCTATGATGGAACCAGATAAGAAAAATTCTTACTGGTTCTTTTTCAATTCATGACAATAGAATGCTCGCAGAGTGTGTATTCTATTGTTCATGACAATAGAATGCTTGCAGAGTGTGTATTCTATTGTTCATGACAATAGAATGCTTGCAGAGCGTGTATTCTATTGTTCATGACAATAGAATGCTTGCAGAGCGTGCATTCTATTGTTTGAGGCACCGGATGGAAAAAATGTGAAATATGACATATTTCAGGTCAGAAAAAATGTAATAAAGTGGATGGAATAGGTAAGAAAAAATGCGATATACTATATCTGAACAGGAAGGTATTTTGAATGGAACAGGAAGGTATTTTGAATGAATCAGAAAGACAGAACAGAGATGGAGAAGAAAACGTTCCATGCGGCGGAAACTTTCAATGGCCGCACGGAGCAGTTAAAAGAATATTTAAGGCGTCTGGGTGCAGGCGAGGCGCTGGAAAGTGTCCGGGCAGATTTTGTAAAGCAGTTCAGCGATGTTGAGGCGTCTGAAATCATGCAGGCGGAACAGAAGCTTTTAAAAGAAGGAACGCCGCTTACAGAGGTTCAGAAACTCTGTGACGTGCATTCAGCGCTGTTTCACGGTGCAACGAAAGAAGAACGGATCGCCAACGCGGAGAAAGAGGTCGAGGCATCCAGGAAGAGAATCGCAAATGCAGAAGACGGAGCTGATGCGTCTTTGAAAAGGGAAAAGCTGCAGGAAGAGCTGGCAAAACGCGAAAAATTTGAAAAAAAGGAATATTCGGACAAGCATACAAAAGCGGCGGAGCTGATCGCAATTGTCGGACATCCTCTTTACACGTTTACGAAAGAAAACGAAGCGCTGGCAGAGCTTTTAAAGCAGTTTAAAGAATCCCGGTCGGAAGAACTTTTGTTAAAAATCCGGGACTTATCGGTTCATTATGCGAAAAAGGGCGATCTGTTATATCCGCAGTTAAAGGTAAAATACGGTATTTCCGGTCCGTCTGATGTGATGTGGACAGTGGATGATGAAATCCGGGACGATCTGGGCATACTGATGAAGGAAAGTCCACGAAGAGCGGACTGGAATACGCGCTTGGACGGCGTATTAAAACGCGTGGAGGAAATGATTTACAAAGAGCAGAATATTTTGTTTCCGATCTGTGCCGTAAATTTTACAGAAGACGAGTGGAAAGGTATCTATCAGGACGCGAAGGATTATGCGGTTTGCTTTGGGGCAGAGCCGGAGGTGTGGGACAGAGCGGAGAATGTTGGACGAAGTGAGTTTGGCTGGCGGTGCGGCGCAGATGGACAGCAGGGATCTGCAGGGCAGAAAAACGCCGCCGGTGAAATTGTGATGCCGGGCGGGCACATGACGCTGGAACAGCTTACCGCGCTTTTAAATACGGTTCCGTTGGAAATCAGCTTTATCGATACGGAAAATATCAATCGTTTCTTCAATGAAGGTCCGAAGGTGTTCAAACGCCCTGCAATGGCGATTGATCGGGAAGTATTTTCCTGTCATCCGCCCAAAATCGAACCTATGGTACGCGCAATTATCGAGGATTTTCGCAACAACAAAAGGAATCGTGTCCCTGTCTGGATGGAGAAAGGCGGACGCACGATGCTGGTAACTTATATGGCTGTCCGGGATAAGAACGGAAAGTACCTCGGTACGGCGGAATTTGTGCAGGATATGGAGTTTGCAAAGGAGCATTTTGGCAAATAGGCCCAGACGGGGAGCGGCCAGCGTTGCTGATTTTCAGCGTATAAGTCCGGCGAACTTCACAGCGTAAAGGCGGTAAAGAAGTTTAAGATGGCGCTGCTTCTGACGCTGGAATAAGCAGGCAGGTGCGATTTTTTGAAAGAAAATGGGCCGGTTTTTCTGAAACTTTTGGCAGCAAACAATAGAATGCACGCTCTGCGGGCATTCTATTGTCATGAATTGAAAAAGGTGATGCAGAATCCTGAAAACTGGGGATTTTGCATCACCTTTTTTGCGGAGTTTATAGTACAATGATGACGAAAGGCAGGAAACAGCTATGTCACTATTTAAGAAAAAATCATCTGCAAAATCCTATGATAAAGACACACAAAAACCTGTGATTAAAGCCAGTATCTGCAATGGGGAACAGGTTGCCGGCTTCAAGGATCTCCATACCGGGAAATTCGAAGAAGTGATGCTGATCTGCAGCACAGCCGATCTTGACGCTTTCAGGGCCATGTACGGGATAACAGAAGAAATCACCAAAGAATACTGATTTACGAAAAGAGGGAACAACCATTGAGCGAAACATCAGAAAAACGGCTCGAAAAAGTCCGTTTCATGAACATGTGCATGATTCAGGACGGCAGAGGAAATGTGCTGGCGCTGGATAAAGTAAACGACAGCTACACCGGAACGACCTTTCCAGGCGGTCATGTGGAACCGGGAGAATTATTTTTTCAGTCTATGATCCGGGAGGTTTGGGAAGAAACGGGACTTACGATCGAAAATCCGGAATTTCGCGGGCTGTACCACTGGCATAAAGACGGCGTACATCATGTGATAACGCTCTACCGGGCGTACACTTTTTGCGGCGAACTGGAAAGCTCCGAAGAAGGACGGGTACACTGGATTTCGCTGGAAGAATTGAAGACAAAAAAACTTGCATCAGGGATGGAATACGTTCTGGAGATGATGGAGTCAGAAACGATAAAAGAATGCTATGTACGCCGGGAAGCAGACCGGTATGTGGGGAATGTGCATTGATTTATTGGAGAAATTGCAGCCGCGGGTCAGGGACAGCGCTTTAAAAATTTACGATCGAGCATAAATTTGTGCTGCGAGGTGTGTTTATGGGACACCTCAGATGCTATGATGGAACCAGATAAGGAAATTACTTACTGGTTCTTTTTCATTTCATAGGAAAATGCGTCCTATGAAATGAAAACGCTCCGCGAGGATCGCACTGCGGCGGAATGGTAGAATGTCGCTTACGCGACCCGCCGCAGGCGGAGAATCCTGCCTCGCCGGATTCTTTTTTGTTTGAGGCACAGGACGAGCTTGGCGGAGACTGATAAAAGAAAAGACATCGTCCGTTAATCGGATTTTATATACTCCTTCATATATTCCAGCATTGCGGTCGCAGTCGCATTGAGTGTCGTATTTTTCAAATAACACAGATATGTCTGACTGTATAGGGCAGGGGCCAGCGGGATGAGTTTTAAATGCTGCCCGGCGGCGCTTGCCCGAACGGAGGCTCCGAAATGCCGGTCTGTCAGCAGGGAAATCCCCATATGCTGTGAGACGAGGTCAAAAATAGAGTCCATGCGTTTGCATTCCAGGACGATGTTCGGCTGGAAACCACAGGAAGCGCAGAGAGAGAGAAAGAGCTGATGCAGCAACGTGCCCTGATTTAAGATCACAAAATCTTCGCCGGATAACTCTTTTAGGGGGATGCTTTCTAAAGCTGCCTTCGGATGGTCGGACGGAAGCAGGATGCCGAGCTGATCCTTCGTATAAGGAACCTTTTCAAAAACCGTGTCATCAAGCGGATGCAGATCGCTGTCGCGCAGAAACGCCATGGAACAGGCTCCGTGGATCAGGGCTTCTGTCAGATAAGTGGTGTCGCCCTCGAGAACCTGGATGGCGGTCTGGTTTGGGTGTTTTTTTCGGAAATCGACTAAAATATCCGTGATTCGGTACTGCACCATAGAGGGGATGACACCGAGGACGAGCTGGCTGGACTGCGCCTGAATTTTCTTTTCCAGATCTTCGAGGAAATTCTTTTCCGTTTCGACGATAGAACGGGCGTAGGGAATCAGGCATTTTCCGAACGGTGTAAGGGAAACCTTACGTGTGTTGCGGTCAAACAGGGAAACCTGCAGCTCGTTTTCCAGTTTTTTGATATGCTTGCTCAGCGTAGATTCGTTCATAAAAAGAAGCTCAGAGGCTTCCCAGAAATTTTGCGTTTCTACAAGCGCTAAAAATTCCTTTAAACTCGCAGTATCCATTCTTATCTCCCTTTCGCAGGTACTTTGCACCGAAAGAACCGCGTGCGATCATTCTTCCATCCATTGATTCCAAAACTGACTTAATTTTAGGAGGAATCGAATTGTTTGTCAATATCGTGCGTGATAATCTGGTCACAGTTTCAAGGTTCACGCGGGTTCTGTGAATGGCGCGGGGAACCGTAAGTTTATCACAGAGGATGAAAGGAGTTCAAAAAATGACAAAAATTCATGATCTTCGTTCAGCATTAGAGTTCCTGGAAACAGTTCCGGGACAGTTGCTGACATCGGATACAGAGGTTGATCCAAATGCCGAGGTTTCCGGTGTATATCGTCATGTGGGTGCAGGCGGAACCGTTGCCCGCCCGACCAAAGAGGGTCCGGCGATGCTGTTTAATAATGTAAAGGGCTTTCCGGATGCAAGAGTAACGATCGGTATGCTTGCCAGCCGTAAAAGAGTCGGAATGCTGCTCGGAACCGATCCGGAATTTTTGGGAAAGTATATGGGCGAAAAGCTCAAAGAGACAATTCCTCCGGTGATGATTCCGGAAGGCAAACATATCGACTGTCAGGAGGTTGTTCATTATGCAACCGATCCTGATTTTGACCTGCGGACGCTTGTTCCGGCACCGACCAATACACCCGAAGATGCAGGCCCGTATATTACGATGGGACTGTGCATGGGAACTGATCCGGAAAACGGAACGAGCGATGTGACCATTCACCGTCTCTGCATTGAATCCAGGGATGAGCTGGGCATGTGGATCACTCCCGGTTCCCGTCATCTGGGCGCATTCTTTGACAAATATTGTGCACAGGGGAAAGATATGCCGATTTCTATTTCCATCGGTCTTGACCCGGCTGTTTACATGTGTGCGGGTTTTGAAGCACCGACTACACCCCTTGGCTATAACGAGCTGCAGATCGCAGGGGCACTGAGAGGCGAAGCAGTAGAGCTGGCAAACTGTCTGACTATTCCGGAAAAATGTATCGCAAATGCAGAGTATGTCCTGGAAGGTTATCTTTGCCACGACAAGACCGTCAGAGAGGATATTAATTCCAATACCGGTAAGGCGATGCCGGAGTTTCCCGGCTACACCGGTGATGCAAAGCCTGCGCTTCCTGTCATCAAGGTTACTGCGGTAACACACAGAAAGAATCCAATCATGCAGTCCTGTATCGGACCTTCCCATGAGCACGTTTCCATGGCTGGTATTCCGACCGAGGCTTCCATTATTTCCATGGTAGACCGCGCGATTCCGGGGCGTCTGTTAAACGTGCATGCAGCACCCTGCGGCGGCGGTAAATTTGTTGCAATCATGCAGTTTAAGAAGAGCTCCAAAAACGATGAGGGTCGTCAGCGCAACGCAGCGCTGCTCGCGTTCTCCGCATTTTCCGAGTTAAAGCATGTATTCCTGGTAGACGAGGATGTGGATATCTTCGATATGAGTGATGTAATGTGGGCAATGACGACAAGATTCCAGGCAGATGTGGATATGATCTCGATTCCGGGCTGCCACTGCCATGTGCTTGACCCATCCAACGACCATGCCCTTGATCCTTCTATCCGCGTTCACGGAATTGCTTGCAAGGCGATTTTCGATTGCACGGTTCCGTTCGATCAGAAAGAGAACTTTGTCAGAAGCCGTTTCATGGAAATCGACAAAGATAAATGGGCAAAAGAGCTCGCGTTCTAAAAAGATAAAGAGGAGGAAACTGACATGCCGGTTGGTGTAATTGTCGACGCGCTCGCTGTTGTAATTGGCGGTATCGTAGGCGCTGTTGCAGGAAAAAAACTGAAAAAAGACTTTATTGACAACATGAATCTGATTCTGGGCTGCTGCTCCATGTGCATGGGCGTCAGCACGATCGTATTGATGCAGCACATGCCTGCAGTTGTTTTTGCGATTATTCTTGGTACAGGACTGGGACTTGCGGTTCATTTTGGCAAGCTGATCAACAAGGGCGGACTTGCGCTGCAGAAAGGCATCAGTCGTTTTGTAAAAACCTCTTCCGATGTGCCGGAAGCAGAGTTTGAGGCTACTTTAGTAACCTGCATTACGCTGTTCTGCGCGAGCGGAACCGGAATTTACGGCTCCATTATCGCAGGTATGTCCGCAGACCACAGTGTCCTGATTGCAAAGGCGATTCTGGATCTGTTCACCGCAGTTGTATTTGCCTGCACACTGGGCATGGTAACTGCAGCAGTAGCGATTCCACAGTTTATCATTTTCTTTATCCTGTTTTTACTCGGCGCCCCGATTTACAACGGTCTGGATCTTGGAACCAATACCTACATCATCAACGACTTCAAGGCGTGCGGCGGCTTTATCATGCTGGCGACCGGCTTTAGAATGTGTAAGATCAAGCAATTTCCGGTAGCGGATATGATTCCGGCTATGGTTTTGATTTTCCCGATCGCAATTTTCTGGAATGACTGTGTAACTCCGGCTGTCAACATGCTTGCAGGAATGGTGCATTGATGAAGAAAAGACTGGTTGTGGGAATCAGCGGCGGCAGCGGAATTCCACTGGCGACAGAGCTGCTTTCCCAGCTTCGGAAAATTGAAGAGATCGAAACGCATCTTGTATACACCAGAGGCGCAGAGATTACGGCAGCGCAGGAATCAGAACTGTCGATGGGAGAAATCTGCGCGCTGGCAGACGTTGTTTATGACAATAAGGATATCGGTGCGGCGATTGCGAGCGGAACTTATAGAACTGCAGGTATGGTAGTCGTACCTTGCAGTATGAAAACGGTTGCAGGAATTCACTCCGGCTATACGGACAACCTTCTGCTGCGTGCAGCGGACGTGACCTTAAAGGAGCGCAGAAAGCTGATTTTAGTTGCGAGAGAGTGTCCGTTCAACACGATTCATCTGCGCAATCTGTATGAGCTGAGCCAGATGGGCGTGGAAATTCTGCCGCCGATGCTCACATATTACAATCATCCGCAGATGGTTGCAGACTGCACGAGACATATCGTTGGCAAGATTCTTGACCGCTTCGATGTAGAAGGAGAGGATTTCAGACGATGGAACGGATGCCTGTAAACGCTGTTTTTATAGAAAAAATGCAGAACGGATTGCCGGTTTTTGCACAGCTTGTGCAGATGGGCAAGGACTGCACGATTTGCATCTGGGGCGGGGATACGCCGCATGTCGGCAGTGTCGTGATGTCCACGGCACGACCGAGTCTGACCGGAAGCGGTGTGGGCGTAACCTCGTCCGTTTTAAATGGAATCGGACATAAAGACGAGTATGTTGCAAGAAAATTCGCAGAAGCTGCAGCAGAAAAATTCGTCTGTACAGCGGTCTGTAGCTGCGGGATTCATATCGACGATATCACACCGGCACAGCTGCAGGAGGTGTCCACGGTATGCGATAAACTGTTGAAGCAGGTGATTTGGGACGCGTGACGGCGGTGCGCCGCCGCGTAGCGAAGCTACAGAAAGAATATATGATACAATCAGGAAGCCTCCGGATGAAGAAATCTCTCCGGAGGATTTTTTGTGTTCCGCCGCGGCGGAGAATTTTGCACGGCAGGACGTTTTTTACCTGCACTGCCGCAGAGTGTGGTATACTATAAAAAATGGGCAGCAAAAGTCATTCTGGAAAGGGGAAATAGAGTATGAAAGAGTTTTATATCACAGACGACGGCATTCAGCTGCATGCAAAGCTGGACATGCCGGAGAAAAAAGAAAAGTGCCCGCTGGTCATCGTGTTTCATGGTTTAACCGGCAATATGGAGGAACGGCACATCACTGCTGTTTCCAGCGCAATGAATGAAATCGGGTTTGCAACACTGCGCGTAGAGCTGTACGGACATGGAAAAAGCGGTGGTGCCTTTGAACAGCATAATCTGATGAAGTGGATCAACAATGCCATGACTGTGACGGATTATGCAAAGACGCTGGATTTTGTGACAGACCTTTATATCTGCGGACATTCCCAGGGCGGACTGCTTACCATGCTGGCAGCAGGAATGCGGGCGGATGATTTTAAGGCGGCGATTCCGATGTCTCCTGCAATTGTAATCCCGGATGGTGCGAGAAAAGGGAATCTGCTTGGTCAACCTTTTGATCCGGAGCATATTCCGGATATGGTGGAATGGGGGGACCGGCATCTGAGCGGCAATTATCTCCGCACAGCACAGCTTCTGGATGTAGACGAGGCGATCCGCAAATATGAAAAGCCGGTGCTTTTGATTCATGGAGACGCAGATGAGGCAGTTCCTATAGAATATTCCATTGATGCAGCGAAAAAATATAAAAATGCAAAGCTGGTACAGATTCCCGGAGACACACACTGCTACGATGAACATCTTGATCAGGTGACTGCAGCGGTGAAGAAATTTCTTGGCGAGATGGAGAACAGGGAAGGGTGATATAACAACAGGGCTGACCTTTGGCAGTCAGCCCTGTTGTTCATGACAATAGAATGCTCACGGAGCATACATTCTATTGTATGCCCGTGCAGTTGTTTTACAGCGTGCCGCTCTTTTCCGCCTGATCGACATCGATCGCAAGCTTCTTGACCTGCCCGGAGAGAATAAGCAGGGCGATCAGGTTGGGAATCGCCATCAGACCGTTGAAGGTATCTGCAATATCCCAAAGCAGACCAAGGTTGATTGTTGCACCGATGATCGATACAAAGGAATAGGCTACAAGGAAGGGACGGACGAGCTTTTCTCCGCCTAAAAATTCGATACAGCGGGAACCGTATAAGCCCCAGCCGATGATTGTGCTGAATGCGAAGCAGCACATGGCAACTGCGGTGAAGATAGAAACCCAGCCCCCATAGGTTGCAGTAAAGCCGGAAATTGTCAGCTCTGCGCCGGCAGCCTGACCATAGACGATGTTGGGCGCACCGAGCAGAATGACAAGACCGGTAAGTGTACAGATCACGATCGTATCCATGAATACCTCAAAAATACCGAACATGCCCTGATGGACAGCATTGTTCGTATCTGCGCAGGCATGGGCGATGGAACCGGTACCAAGGCCGGCTTCATTGGAAAAAATACCGCGGGAGACGCCTTTTTTCATGCTTAAAAACATGCTTCCGATGATGCCGCCGGTGGCTGCCTGAGGGGTAAATGCACTTTTAAAAATCATGGCAAACACTGCAGGAACGCGGTTGATATGCAAAATAACAACGCCGATTGCAAGGATTACATATAAAGTTGCCATAAACGGAACGAGTTTTTCCGAAACCTGACCGATCCGCTGGATTCCGCCAAGCAGCACCATAGCAACGAAAGCGGCAATGAAAATACCGAAGATCAGATTGGCACGTTCATCTACAGTGCCGTCGATGATATGCAGGTTGTGCAGTGCAGAATGAATAGAAGAAACAATGGTATTAACCTGGGTGGCGTTTCCTGTGCCGAACACAGTCAGGACGCCGAACAGGGCATAAAGAACCGCTAAAAAATGCCATTTTTGGGATAGACCATTTTTAATATAGTACATTGGACCGCCAACATATTCGCCATTTGCGTTCTTTTCCCGGAAATGGATTGCGAGCGTAACCTCGGAAAATTTGGTACACATGCCGAGAAAAGCAGAGCACCACATCCAGAAAATTGCGCCGGGACCGCCGAGGGCAATCGCGCCCGCAACGCCTGCGATGTTGCCGGTGCCGACCGTGCCTGCAAGCGCGGTACAGACTGCCTGGAACGGGCTCATGGAGCCGTCCTTTGCCTGTGTTTTGTCAAAAATTTTACCGATCGTGTTTTTCATGGCAGCGCCGAATTTGCGCACCTGAATGAAACGGGTACGGACAGAAAGCAGAAGTCCTACGCCGATGATGCAGATCATTGCGGGGACGCCCCAGATAAATCCGTTGACCGCCTGATTGATTTTGATGATACTTTCTAACATAAAACCCTCATTTCTTCCCATTGATCCGGAATGGGCAGGGAGCTTCACTTGAATGCGTTACCGGACTAAAATGGGAAAGTCTTTTGCACCATTATGACATAAAATACAGGCTTTGTACAAGTTTTTTATAGAATGTATGCGATCGGAACGCGACTGGCATCCTTTAAATTTTGGAATGCATAAAATAATTACGGTGTGATGGCACCGTTCACGATTCTTTGAGATTGGAGATACGATAGATGAACTTTGATAAAAATGCTTATACCGTAGAGTCATTAACAGTCGGAGTGCATACAATCCGCTACCGGCAGTTTGCCGATCTGCTTTATGCGGATTTACCGGCGAATGCAGCGTATCAGCGGATGCACATTTATGCTCCGGAGGGTTTTTACGAGGGAGAAAGCATCAACGGATATACGCTTGCGACTGCTCCGGTTTTTATGCCGAATCAAGTCGGCGGCTATATGCCGGGTGAGCCGGCCGCGCCGGGAGAAACGCAGGAAGGCTCCGGGATCCCGAATACGGTTTTCTGTGCGCTGGAGCATGGCTATGTCGTAGCTGCGCCGGCGATCCGCGGCAGGGTGCAGCAGGATGAAAACAAAACCTATACCGGAAAAGCGCCTGCCTGCATTGTGGATTATAAAGCGGCGGTGCGTTATCTGCATGCATTTGCCAAGGATTTGCCGGGCGATGAGGAAAAGATTATCACAAACGGGACAAGTGCGGGCGGCGCACTGTCTTCGTTGGTCGGCAGTTCAGGAAACCACCCGGATTATGAGCCGTATTTAAAGGCGATCGGAGCAGCGGATGCGGGCGATGAGATTTTTGCAGCGTCCTGTTACTGCCCGATCATCAACCTGGAGCATGCGGATGCGGCTTACGAATGGCAGTTTCTCGGTGTGAATGAATTTCGCCGGATGCAGATGAATCTGACGGAGGGCGGCAGACCGGAATTTTCCGCGGTAGACGGCGATATGACACCGGAGCAGGTGCAGACCTCGAAGGACGAAGCGGCGCTTTTCCCGGAGTACGTCAACAGTCTCGGGTTAAAAGATGAACAGGGGCGCGCCCTGACGCTTGCGGCGGATGGAACCGGCACGTTTTTGGAATATGTGAAGGGGATCGTTCTGGAATCCGCGCAGAAAGCGCTGGATAGTAAAGCCGATCTTTCCGGGGAAACCTGGCTGACTGTGGAGGACGGACGCGCGGTTGGAATGGATTTCCCTGCTTATGCAGGAGCGATCACGCGTATGAAAACGGCGCCTGCGTTTGACGGGCTGGAGCTGGAAACGGCGGAAAACGACCTGTTTGGTTCGGAAAACGTCAACTGCCGCCATTTTACAAAATACAGTTTGGAACACAGTAAAAAGCGCGGAGAGATGGCGCCGGAGCAGGTTGTGCGCATGTTAAACCCGATGTCTTATGTGGATGCTGCGGATGCGCAGAAAGCGAAATATTTCCGCATCCGGCATGGAGAGTGTGACCGGGATACCTCCCTTGCGATTTCGGCGATGCTGGTCGCAAAGCTGCGCGCACAGGGCTGTAGCGTGGATTACCATGCGCCGTGGGGAGTGCCGCATGCGGGCGACTATGATCTGGACGAGCTGTTTGCATGGATCGATGAAATCTGCAGGAGATAGAGTGGTGCGCTTTCGAAGCAGAGAAAGGCGTGGAAAGGGATAGCATAACTTCAGCCTGCGGAGACAAATAAGGAGAAACCGATATGGAACAGGAAAATCAGGCGCAGCATAAGCGCCGCGTTCGATATAAAGGAAAATACCCGAAGAAATTCGAGGAAAAATATAAGGAGCTGCAGCCGGAAAAATATCAGGATACAGTGCAGCATGTGATCCGTAAGGGAAATACGCCTGCCGGGATGCACATTTCGATTATGGTGAAGGAAATTCTGGATTTTTTGCAGATTCAGCCCGGGGAAACCGGCTTTGACGCGACGCTGGGCTACGGCGGACACACAAAAGCGATGCTGGAATGTTTGCATGGTGAGGGGCACATGTATGCGACGGACGTAGACCCGGAGGAATCCGCCAAGACGAAAAAGCGTCTGGAGGAGCTGGGCTATGGGGAGGATATTCTTTCCGTCCGGCTGCAGAATTTCTGCACGATCGACGAGATCGCGAAGGAGGTCGGCGGATTTGATTTCATCCTGGCGGACCTGGGAGTGTCTTCGATGCAGATCGACAATCCGAAGCGCGGTTTTTCCTTCAAAGTGGATGGTCCTCTGGATCTGCGATTGAATCAGGAAAAGGGCATCAGCGCGGCAGAACGGCTGGATACGATATCGCGAGAAGAGCTTGCCGGTATGCTGTATGAAAATTCAGACGAGCCGTACTGTGAGGAGCTTGCGAAGGCAATCACAGAAGAAATCCGCCGCGGCAACCGGATTGACACGACGACAAAGCTGCGTGGGGTGATCGAAAAGGCGCTGGATTTTTTGCCGGAAAAGGAAAAGCAGGAGACGGTCAAAAAGACCTGTCAGCGGACGTTTCAGGCGCTGCGCATTGACGTCAACCATGAGTTTGAAGTGCTTTACGAGTTCATGGAAAAGCTGCCGGGCGCATTGAAACCGGGCGGGCGCGTTGCAATCCTGACGTTCCATTCCGGCGAGGACAGGCTCGTGAAGCAGGCACTGAAAGAGGGCTATCGGGAGGGCATCTATTCTGATTATGCCAAAGATGTCATCCGCCCTTCCGCGGAGGAATGTGCACAGAACGGACGCGCGCGTTCGACGAAAATGCGCTGGGCGGTGCGTGCAGAGTAAGGGGATAGTTATGGAAGAAAAAGACACCGAACTGCGGGACGAGGGGCTGCGGGGAAATGAAAAAATAGAGGAAGCCATCGCCGGGCTGCAGCAGGAGCCGACGCAGGAAATGCTGGCACATGCGCTGACGGTGGTGCGCCGCCGAATGAAAGAAAACGGACAGCTTATCGTTGCAGTGGATCCTCCGGCTGGCGGCGGACAGCTTTTACTGCAGACCGTCAAAACGTCGGACAGCAAACTGTGGTGGGCTGCGTTTACCGGATTTGAGGAAGAGCTGCGCGGCAGCGACCGCGTGAAATCGACGTTTTTGGCGGATATGGGACAGCTGTTTGCAACCGCGCTGCAGGCAGACGGCGTGGAAGGGATCATTTTGAATCCCTGGAACCGGACGCTGATGCTGGAAAAAGAGCTGATCCGGATTATTTTGGGGCAGCAGGGGTAAAGCACTTGCGCGAAGCGGCAGACATGGGAAGAAAATGCTGGACTGGTGGATGCCGCAGCAGGAATTACAAAAGATAAGTCGCCGGATATGCGGCAGAAAGAGAGGAAACGAAATGATTACAGGTGTTCATCATGTATGTATGAAATGCAGATCGGAGGAGCTGGAAAAGGTTCAGAAGTTCTATGGGGAGCTTCTTGGACTTCCGCTTGTCAGAAGCTGGGGTGAGCCGAAGGTGGAAGGGCTGATGTACGGCGCAGGGACGAGCCTGATTGAGATTTTCCCGAACGCGGAGGAAGATCTGCCACAGGGTGCAATCCGCCATTTCGCACTGGCGACAGACGATGTGGACAGCATCGTGGAGGCTGCGCGCAAGGCAGGCTATGCTGTGAGGATGGAGCCGGGCGATATTGAAATCATGTCGAAGCCCTCTCTCCCGGCGCGGATCGCATTTATTATCGGACCGGTGGGAGAAGAAATCGAACTGTTCTGCGAAAAACAATAGAATGCACGCTCTGCGAGCATTCTATTGTACCGGCGGTGCTGCCGTCTACCATCCGGCAGGTTCTAAAACCCTGCGAGCAGTGCAAAATAGCCCCAGTCCCAGAGCAGGGATTCGAAGCTGTTTTCCAGATATTCGGAAATATCTTCTTCGTCGTAGCCGGTCATACGGTTGATAATGACCAGCGCTTCCCGCACTTTTTCATAGGAAAATGTTTCGGGGCTGTCCTGCCAGATGAGGAACAGGCTCTGGCGCACCGCGGCATACTGCAGCATCAGCCACTGCAGGCGCACGAGCATATGCTTTGTGGTGTCCTCAAAGGAAAGCAGCTCGGAATAGACCTCGTTTGCAAGGTAGCTGCGCATCAGAGGCTCGTATTGCGCGAAGGCAGTACGGAATGCCTGCCATTGCGTCGGGTGCTCGTCTTCCGATTCCGTGAGCAATTCCGACAACGTTTCCGCCTGCTGCGTAAGTGGGGTAAGCCATTCCTGATAGAGCTGCTCTTTCTGATAGTTGACAGAAAGATCTAATAAAAGTTCATTGCACTCCAAAACAGAGTCGATGCAGTCCGGCGAGAGGTCGTCCATGGCATCATAGAGCTGACAAAAGCTTTTTTCAGAAAAACAATCTGAAACAAAGTCTTTTGTCGGCTTTTTTTTTCGGTGGATTTCCTGTATCATATAAAAACAGGCGGAAAGAATCTGCTCCGGCAGCCGGTCGGTCTGCTGCAAAATGGCGTCGATGACTGCAGAACGGATGAAAAATGGTATGCTGTCAATATCCGGACGCGGAAAAGTAAGCGGTGCGGCATCCTGCGCTGCCCAGAGGTCAATCACAGCGGGACAGCAGGGCATGAGCGAAGCCTCCTCGTGATCGGAAAAGGAATGGGTTTCGCGGGGGAAAATCTGACACGTCTCGGAAATAGCATCCTCTCCGTGTTCGAGGACAAGACGGCAGAGCTTGTTTTTTTCGAGAAACGGACAGACATGGCGGCTGTTTAAAGCGATCACGCGCTGACCGTCCTGAACGCAGGTAAAGAGTTTTGAATCCACAGGTGGATTTAAGGCTGCCCAGCGCTTCAGCGTATCGTCATCGACAGAAATTTTCCATTCCTGGCAGCAGGTGATGGGACATTTGTCCGCTGTACAGCGAAACTGCGCATAATAATCGGGGTATAATGTTTGCATAGGCGTATCTCCAAGTGTTAGTGGTGAAAATATTATACATGGGCCTGTTGAAATTGAAAAGTCCCGGGAATATAATGGAGATCAAAGTTAGATAAGGCTAAGTATGCAGGCGGCAGCGATATCTGTGCGCTGCAATGGGCCTATGGGAGATGAAAAGGCAATGAAAATCTATTCTTTTGGCGAGGAAACAAAGCCGGCAATTTTACTGCTGCCGGGGACATGCTGTCACTGGAAACGGAACTTCGGACATGTGATCCCTCTGCTGCAGGAGCATTTTTATGTGCTCTGCGCGTCCTATGACGGGTTCGACGAGACGGAGGATTCGACCTTTCCGAACATGTTGATCGAGACGGCAAAGCTGGAAAACTATATCCAGAAAAATCTCGGTGGTCAGCTCTTTGCGGCATATGGCTGTTCTTTGGGCGGCTCCTTTGTGGGACTTATGGTGCAGCGCAAAAAAATCCATATCCGGCACGGAATCCTCGGAAGCTCCGATCTGGATCAGGGCAGCAGCTTTGGAACCTGGGCGATGGCGAAAGCTATGACGCCTCTTCTTGGAAAAATGCTTCGCAGCGGAAAGCTTCCAGTCTGGGCAAAAAAGAAAATGGAAGAAAAAGCCGGTGCCGAGTATGCGCAGGCAATGCTGCAGCTGTTCGGGTGCAGTGCCGCCACGCAGGAGCTGCCTTCCATGGCATTTGTGTCCAATACGAGCATTTTCAATCAGTTCTTTTCCGATATGGTGACGCCGCTGGAAGATGATATTTATGTGCCCGGAACGAAAATTCACTGTTTTTATGCCGTGAAGATGGGGGAGGAATACGAAAACCGCTACAGAAGACATTTTGTGGATCCGGATATCCGGTACCATGCGATGCAGCATGAAGAGCTTTTGGCATGCTACCCGGAACAGTGGGTAGAGGAAGTGTTGGCAAGCTGTCGTCTGGACGGCCGCGGAATGGAAGAAAATGATTTCGAAGAAAGACATTTCACAGAAGCAGAGCGCGCTCAGGCGGAAATTACCGAGTCCGGAAATCCGAGAAAGCCGGAGGGCGAGGATGGCAAAAAGATGCTGGAGCGCATGAATGAGAGCCACCACAATGTGACCGGCTGGGCGCTTTCCCTTTGGGAGATTCAGGGAAACGACAACATTCTGGATATCGGCTGCGGCGGCGGAGCTGCGCTGTCCCGGATGGCGGAGCATGTGACGGACGGACATTTGACGGGAATCGATTATTCACCGTTATCTGTGGAAACATCCCGGGCGACGAATGCAGAATCGGTTGCAACAGGCAAGATGGAAATTCTGGAAGGATCGGTGGAAAAGCTTCCCTTCGAGGCAGAGACCTTTGACAAAATCGTGACCGTGGAAAGCTTTTATTTCTGGCCGAACCCCCAGGAAAACCTAAAAGAGGTGCGCAGAGTATTAAAGACCGGCGGAACCTTTTTGTTGGTTGCAGACATCTATGAAAAGCCCGGACTGCCCAGAGAGGTAAAAGATAATATCCGCAAATTCCACCTGTTCAACCCGACCAGGGAGCAGTTTAAGAACCTGTTTCGGGAAGCCGGATTTGCAGAGACAAGGATTCACACAAAGGACGGCGAGGACTGGATTTGCGTAGAGGGAACCAAATAATAGAGCGCGCACAGAACGGAGAAAATGATATGAAACTGAGTATCATCGTGCCGGTTTATAACATGGCATCGGACGGAAAACTGAATTACTGCCTGGATTCGCTGGCGGCGCAGACGATTTCGGATTACGAGGTCATCACGGTGGATGATGCTTCTACGGACGAATCCTTTTCGATTCTGCTGGAGTATGAAAAAAAGTACCCCGGTAAATTCAAAGCTGTGCATTCGGAAGTCAACAAGCGGCAGGGCGGCGCGAAAAATATCGGGTTATCCCTTGCAAAAGGCGAGTGGATCGGATTTATTGACAGCGACGACTGGATTTTGCCCACGATGTACGAAAAGCTGATCGGACACGCAGAGGAAACCGGTGCGGATATGGTGGGCTGTGATTACTGCCTGACGGATGAACACAGCATGAAAATTGGCAAACGTGTGGAAAACGGCAAAGCAGAGCAGAGCGGCGTGCTTGGCAATAAACAGTGTCGGTCATTGATTTTAGACAGCGGAAGCCTCGTTGTAAAAGTCTATCGCCGGGAAATTTTCATGGACAGCGGCATCCGCTTTCCGGAGCACATTTTTTACGAGGATAATGCGATCAGCGATGCGGTGCTTTTACAGGCACATCATTATGAATATATCCCGGAGGTCATGTATTTTTATTACCAGCATGAAGCGTCCACGGTGCATACCATCAGCAGGGAGCGCTGTGAAGACCGGATGGCGGCTGGACGGGGCATTCTGGAAAATGCGAAGAAATTCGGTTATCTTGAAACCTACCGACCGGAAATCTGCTTTGAATACACGATGCTGTTTTATGTCAACACGTTGTTTTCCTATATGGTCGGAGAGGGTCATAAATCGCTTTCTTTTATCCGGAAGATGGGAAACGAATTAAAAGAAGCGTTCCCGGATTTTGCGGACAATCCGTATTATCAGGAACGCGTCAATGCAGAGCAGAAAAAAATGATTGCCATGCAGCAGCGCTCCACAGCAGCGTTTGTATTGTACTATAAAGCACTCTGGACATGGCGTAATTTTCGAAAAAAGCATTTCGGGAAAAAATGATATGGAGCTGTGTGGCGGAATATAGGAAAAACGAACCTTCTAAATTTCCTTTCGGAAATTCAGAAGTAGCGCAAAAAAAGAGAGCTTCCCGGCTCTCTTTTTTGTTTCATAGGAAAATGCGTCCTAAGAAATAAAAACGCTCCGCTTAGGATGCACACTCATTTTGCCAGAATTGCGTCCGCGATGCGGCGCGCTCCGGCACCATCGATCGCCATACGCATTCGGTCGGATTGTTTCTTTCGAGCGTCCGGATTTTTCAGAAGTGCAGTCAGCTTTTCCACTGCGTCATCGTAGAAGATTTCGTTGTCACGGATGTCACCTGCCCATGGAATCAGGTTTGCATCGTCAAAGGCTTTGACACCGGGAAGCTGATTATCCGCCATACTGAAGCTTACAGACGGGACGCCGACGGCACAGAGTTCATAAAGCGTCGTGCCGCCTGCGGAAAATGCGAGGTCGCAGGTAGACATGAGTGCAGCCATATCGGAAACCTGTTCATGCAGGACAATGCGGCTGTCTTTTCCTGCCATGACGGCAAGCTCTGCGCGGTGGACATGCATGGGACCTGTCAGGACGTGGAAGGAAACATCCTTCCAGTCGTCCGATGCGCAGAGACGTTTTAACATACCGCCTGCGATATGGAAGGGATCGGTGCCGCCGGTGGAAAGAAAGAGGTCTTTTACCTGCTCCCAGAGATGGTAGGGCTGATCTGCAAACTGCTCCCGGAGGGGAGTGTAGGCGCAACCGGTCAGAACACAGTCCGCTTTGGTGTAAAAACTTTCATCAACACAGAAATCATAGTTGATCACGAGGGAAGCCGGGCAGTCGAATGCCTGCAGATCGTCCAGATAGGCAACTTTGCAGATCTGGCGCAGGATATCGAGATATTCCGGTGTTGCAAAATAAGAATCTACCAGCAGGCAGGCAACGTTGTGGGAAGAAAGGATTCCCTGCATGGTCTGGATTTCCCGATCGAGGCTTCTGTAATCGGTGCGCAGCTCCAGGATCGGAAAGCTGTGGTCAGCGATTTCGTCAGGAGAATACATTTTTTGCAAAATGGAAGCCGAGGTATCATCGGAGACGAGAAAAGCCACCGCTGCACCCCGTTTCTTCAGGGCACGGGCGATGGACAGACAGCGCATCAGATGTCCGGTCGCAATTGTTTCATTTCCGTCTGTGCGGATATAGACTAACGGATGAGATTCCATGACAGCGGCGTCCCCTTTCCGATCGGACAGGAAGCCTTCCTGCCGAGAATTTCCTCATAATACATTGTGTGCAGTCCGATGCCGGGGCGGATGCAGCGGATATTCTGCTCTGTGAAAACTTCGCCCTCTGCCATGTCCTGCGCCACGAAGATGGAACGGGAGCCTGCCCGTTCTTTTTCCTGCTTGGGGGTAAGGCGGTATTCGGAAGAGCCGAGTGCCTTTTCCAGAATACGGATCTGCGAAACCATTTCCTTAAATTCCTGGGGTTCCATGGAAAATGCGCCATCCGGGCCGCCATCGCTGCGCTTTAAGGTCAGGTGCTTTTCCACCATCCGTGCGCCGAGGGAAACAGCGCCTGCAGCAACAGCCCCGCCCATCGTGTGGTCGGAGAGGCCGGTCAGGCAGCCAAAGGTCTGAGACAGCGTCGGAATCATGCGCAGATTGACGTCCTCGTAGGGCGTCGGGTAAGCGGAAACGCATTTTAACAAAATTACGTCCTCATTGCCCTCTTCACGGCAGACGTTCATGGCGCGCTCGATGTCCTCGAGATGTGCGATGCCGGTGGCAAAGATGACGGGCTTGTGGAGCTTCGCCACCCGACGGATTAACGGAATATCATTTATTTCATAAGATGCAATTTTATACGCGGGAGCGTCGAGCTCTTCGAGAAAATCGACGGCGGTTGCGTCAAAGGGGGAGGAAAAGCAGAGCAGTCCGCATTTTTTTGCCTCCTCCATCAGACCGGCATGCCATTCCCACGGCGTATAAGCCTGCTTGTAAAGGTCGTATTCTTTGATGCCGTCCCAGAGACCGCCTTTGTTGATAAAGCAGTCCGCGTCGCTGTCGACGGTCATGGTGTCGGCAGTGTAGGTCTGCAGCTTGATCGCGTCCGCGCCGGCTTCCTTTGCGGCGTGGATGATTTCAATCGCACGGTCGTAGTCCTGCAAATGGTTCGCAGACATTTCCGCAACGATAAAGACAGGGGCGTCTGTGGCGATTCTGCGCCCGCCCAGATAAATTTCCTGATTCATATTGTTATTCTTTCTCCATCATTTTCTGATATTTGACTTCTGCAATCGCCCAGTCCTCTTCGGTGTCGATATCCTGAACCTCCAGTTCGGGTAAAAGCAGGGGAACCATGCCGGGAGTATCTGTCGTTCCTTCCCGGAAAAAAGCTTCCGTCTGGCAGGCATAGAACTGCCCGCAGTCGTGGTAAAGTGTTTCGAGATCCTGGCTGCGCGCAGTCGCATACTGGGGCCATTTATAGCCGATGTGACCGTTTTCATCTACGGCGAGGCTGCGCAGAACCGGATACGGAAAAGTCGTCACCGGCATGACGGACTCGGCGTTCTTTAAAAGCTCCATCGCGGTGCAGAGTTTTTTGGGGGTAATAAAGGGCGCGGTGGGGTAGATACAGCAGAACGTGTCAAACTCCCTGCCGGCAGCCCTGTAGCATTCGAGCACCTCGCGGATGACGTCGTCGGTAGAGGCGTAATCGTTTGCGGTCTGGGCGCTTCGAAGAAACGGGACGGACGCCCCGGCGCCTTTTGCAAGTTCGGCGATTTCCGAATCATCTGTAGAAACCATCACCTCGTCAAAAATGCCCGCCTGCAAAGCGGCTTCGATGGAATATAAAAGAATCGGTTTTCCGAGAAACGGACGGATATTTTTACGCGGAATCCGCTTGCTGCCTCCGCGCGCTGTAATAATGGCAAGTGCTGACATGGCAAAACCTCCTGTTTCCTGTCAAAAATCGGATTGTGCAGTGTCCGGGGAAAAAGAAATCGCCGCAGACATCGCATCGTAAGTAGTATAACAATCCGGGGAATATTATTCAAGCACCGTTCACGCGGGATTCCCAGCACATCGGAGAAGATGCATTCCGCCGCTTTGAAGCGCATTGTCTTGCAATGGCAGACAAAAGTATGGTAGAATATAACGACTATGCAATGGAGTCAACTGGTTTAACTGGGATGGTTTCATCAGGTTTCCCGGAAATTGCCGGAGAAAGAAACGAAAATGAAAAAGAGAAAGCCAAAAGAGCGGATTTATGTCTGCCATACTTATTATCATGTATATGTTGCCTGTTTAAAGGAGCTGACGCTTCCAAGGGCAATGCGCGGAAAGGCGGATCTGGTGCTGAGCACGATGTCGAACGACTTTGGCAGCCTGAAGGAGCGTGCAGAAAAAAGCGGTCTGTTTGAAGCTGTTTTTATGTTCGAGGAAAAGGAAGAGCATGCGTTCCCGCAGCTGGCACGCTATCATGAGGATCATGGAAATCTGGTGTTTAACCTGTTTTCCAGAATGATTTTTACGAAATTATACGGAAAGCTGCAGCAGCCCTATGTGCCGGTGGATTTTAAAAAGTATCAGGACATCTATGTGTTCTGCGATTCCGATCCGATCGGATATTATCTGAATTATAAGAAAATCCACTATCATGCGGTGGAGGATGGTCTGGATTGTATCTGCTATTACGATACCGCGCGCTATGACAACCGAGGGCATTTCGGACTGAAAGCCTTTCTTGCGGCGCATAACCTGATTTTTATCCAGAACGGATACAGTAAATATTGCGTGGATATGGAGGTCAACAATACGTCAATCCTGAAATATCCCTGCTCCAAATATATCGAACAGCCTCGGGAAGCGATGGTGCGCAGGCTGACGCAGGACGACAAAAATACGATTCTGCGGATTTTTATGGAGGATATGGATACGCTGATGACGCAGCTTACGACCGGCGCGCATCATGAGCACAAGGTGCTGGTGCTGACGGAGCCATTATGCGAGCTGCCGGTGCGCGAGCAGATTTTCCGGGATATCGTAGCAAAATACGGAAAGGATGCGCAGGTGATTTTAAAACCGCATCCCAGAGATGTTTTAGACTATCATAAGCTGTTCCCGGACGATATTGTGCTGGATGGAAAGTTCCCGATGGAAATCCTGAATTTCATCGAGGGACTGGAATTCGACCAGGTAGTTTCCGTGTATACCGTGCCGGATTCGATTCATTTTGCAAAGGAAAAGGTTTTTCTGGGGGATGACTTTATGGATCTGTACGAGGATCCTCAAAAACACCGCTTTAATGAGCAGATTTTTTAAGAAGCAGTTTTGGAATAGGGCTGCAGGAACGAAAGGAACGCTTTCATGAAAAAAATTTACCGTAAAATGATGGTTCTGATGAACCGGAAGCAGAAGCTGAAAATGGTTCAGATTCTGTTTATGATGGTGATCGGTGCGATTCTGGAAACCGTCAGCATCGGTCTTGTGGTACCGGCGATTCAGATGATTATGGACCCGAGCTGCGTGGAGGGCGACAGCGCCCTGGCGCAGATTTACCGATGGACAGGCTTTCAGAAACCGGGATATTTCACGGCGCTGATTTTGGTGCTGATTATTCTGGGCTTTGTGTTAAAAAACGTCTTTCTGTATTTTCAGAATGTGGTGCAGCTGCGTTTTGTATACACGAACCAGTTTGAAACCTCTCAGCGTATGATGATCAATTTCATGAAGCGCCCCTATGAATATTATCTGAATGCGGATACCTCTGTCATCCAGCGTATGATCACGTCGGATGTCAATAACATGTACGGTCTGATCCTGGCGCTGCTGCAGCTGATGAGTGAAGTGATTATTTTTGTCCTGCTGGCGGTTACGCTGACTGCGATGGCTCCGCAGATGATCCTGACGATAGCGGCACTTCTGATCGTGACGCTGCTTGTGATCAAGCAGTTTTTAAAGCCGATTATGCGTCAGGCGGGCATCGAGAACCAGGATTATTACAGCGGTCTGTACAAATGGATTGAAGAATCCGTTATGGGCATCAAGGAAATCAAAATTGCCAATAAAGAAAATTATTTCATCCGGGAATACGGTAAATGCGGTCACGGCTATGTGAGCGCAGTACAGAAATACAATATTTTTAACGCGACGCCCCGTCTGCTGATCGAGACGGTCTGCATGGCAGGACTGATCCTGTACCTGATTTTCATGATCCTGTCCGGCGAGGATGTCACCAGCATGGTGAGCCAGCTGGGCGCATTCGGCGTGGCTGCCATGCGGCTTCTGCCCTCTGCAAACCGGATCAACAACTATCTGACGCAGATTTCCTATTTCGAGCCCTTTTTTATGGGCGTGTCCGACAATCTGCAGGAGGAAATTAACGACAAAAACGTGGTTTACGACGAAGCTGCCTATCGGAGAAGCAAACCGGTGGATAAGCTGCCCCTACAGGATAAAATTGTACTGGATGATATTGTATACAAATATCCGAATTCCGAGGTGCTGATCTTCGACCATGCGCATATGGAGATCCCTGCCGGAAAATCTGTCGGCATTGTGGGGACATCCGGTGCGGGCAAGACAACGATTGTGGATATTATGCTGGGGCTGCTGTCGATTCAGGAGGGACATATCCTCGCAGACGGCGTGGAGGTTCGGGATCATTACGAATCCTGGCTGAAAAATATCGGCTACATTCCACAGACGATTTTCATGATTGATTCCACCATCCGCAAAAATGTGGCATTCGGTTACGCGGATGAAGACATCGACGATGCAAAGGTCTGGGAGGCACTCAAAAAAGCCCGTCTGGATGAGTTTGTCCGCAGCCTTCCCGAAGGACTGGATACCAGCATTGGCGAGCGCGGCATCCGGATTTCCGGCGGTCAGCGTCAGAGAATCGGAATTGCGAGAGCGCTGTTTGAAGACCCGGAGGTTCTCGTTTTGGATGAAGCGACCAGCGCACTGGATAACGATACAGAGGCTGCGATCATGGAATCCATCAACAGCCTGCATGGTCATAAGACATTGATTATTATTGCACATCGTTTGCAGACGATCGAAAAATGCGATATTGTTTACCGTGTAGAGCACGGGGAGATCGAACGGGAACGCTGATGCGCGACGAACACGGACGATGCGGAAGCAAAACGTAGTCCCGGAGAGACGATTTACGCGGCGGGAGTACAGCACTGCGCACTTTTGGAACACACCGCGCGCCCGGAAAGGAGGAGACATGGGAAAGCCCGGACGTCAGGCAAATTTTGAGCTGCTTCGGATCATCGCCATGTTCATGGTTGTGATCCTGCACTGGAACACGAACAGCGGATTGCTTTTGGATGTCGGAAGCCCTGTGACGGGCGCCGGGGTCTGGTCCCTTGTGACAGAATCAGTCTGCATTGTCGCAGTCAACGTTTATGTGCTGATCAGCGGATATTTTCTTTCCTCCTGTACCTTTTCCTTCCGGCGTGTGGCGCAGGTGCTGGTTCAGACATTGTTTTATACGGTGCTGATTCCTCCGGTTCTGGCACTTGTCGGTGTCCTTTCGTGGTCGGAGGTTCTCAATCCCTACCACATCTGGAACAGTATTTTTCCGGTGCAGTCCGGACATTACTGGTTCGTGAGCGCTTATGTGGTGCTGTGCCTGTTGTCCCCTTTTTTCAACGCAGGGCTGGAAACCCTTTCCCCAAAACGGATGCAGCAGCTGCTGGCGGCGCTTTTGCTCTTTTTCTGCATCGGAAAATCCTTCAGCCCGCTGCAGTTTGCGCTGGATCGTTTCGGATATGACCTCGGATGGTTTGCAGTGCTGTACCTGACCGGCGGCTATTTGAAAAAATACGGGATGCCGCGTTTGGACAGCTTTCCCAAAAATATTGCGCTGTATGCAGGCTGCACGCTGGGAACATTTTTACTGGAGCTTTTGCTGCTTCCTTTGGCAGGACGACTGACGGGACTGACCTATTATGCGTCCGTTCCATTTCACTATAATGCACTGTTTGCCTATCTTGCGGCGGTAGGGCTGTTTGGCGCGTTTGCTGTCCTGAAGGTAAAAGAAGGGCGTTTTGCGGATAGGGTGCGGTTCTGGAGCCCTGCAGTATTCGGGGTTTATCTGATTCATCAACAGACGGATATTGCACAGCGCTGGTTTGCGTGGGTCAACGCCCTGACCGGACGACTTGGGGATTTCTGGAACATCGTTCCGGGTGAGACGGGCGTAACTGCAGGACGGATGCTTCTTGTGCTTTTGGTGCAGTCCGTCATCGTTTTTGCGGTCTGTATCGGAATCGAGCGGCTGCGGCTGTGCGTGTTCGATAGAATTGGAAAAAGCTGCGGCAGGTTTGCTGCAAAGTAGGGAAAGGTTTTTTTGGAGGAAAAAAGAGAGCGTGAAAGAAAAAGCAAAACGATTGGGAACAATTTTGTTTCCGGTGATACTGTTTTTGTATCCGCTGTTAAAAATTACACAGGGAATTGAGCTGACGGACACCTGCTATGGTCTGGTAAATTACCGCTTTTTCCCGCATGCGGGGCAAGAGTGGACGGTTGCGACCTATCTTGCAAATGTGCTCGGGGCGCTTTTGATGCGCCTGCCCTTTGGGGACAGCCTGGTGGGAATGCGTTTTTATACGGGACTTTTCGTCAGCGCCATGGCGCTTTTGGCGTATTTTTTCCTGAAAGGCAAAATGCCGTCCTGGATCGTGTTCCTGGGCGAATTCGCGGCAATCAGCCTGTGCTGGATTCCGACGACGAGCCTGTATAATTACCTGACGTTTTTCCTGTTTTTGTGCGGAACGGTGCTTTTATACCGCGGACTGATCTGGCAGAACCGCAAATGGATGGCGTTTGCTGGCGTGTGTCTGGGCGCTTCTGTGCTGACGCGCCTGCCCAACATTGTAGAATGTGCGCTGATTATCGCAGTATTTTATTACGGCATTTTGAAAAAGAAAAAAGCGGCGGAGATCTGGAAAGATGTCGCTGCTTGTGTGATCGGCTTTGTGGCGGCATTTCTTGTCGGTTTTCTTGCGATCAGCCTGCAGTTTAGGTTTGATGCATATCCGAAGATGCTTGTCGGGCTTGCCGGATATTCCGGAACGGATGAGACGTATTCATCCCTTTCTATGATTGCTTCTGTTGTATCTGCTTATGTAGAAGCGTTTAAATGGGTGCTGATTTTGGGGATCGCAGCGCTTTTAGGTACGGTTTTATTTTTCCTTCTCCCCGGAAAATTCGAAAAAGGCAAGATGGTGCTGTATCTATGCATGCTTCCGGTGCTGCTGCGGTTTTTATGGGGACGCGGCATGTTCAATCTGCAGTACGCCTTTTACTGGAGCGTATTTGAGTGGTGTATGGTGCTTTTATATGTGGCAATCGGGCTGTGTATCTGGACCCTTGCCGATCCGCTGGTATTTCGAAGGGATAAGCTGTTGTCGTTGATGGTGCTTTTGGTCATTTTGATCACGCCGATCGGAAGCAACAACGAAACATATCCGAATATGAATAACCTGTTTTTGGTTGCTCCGGTGACCTTCTGGATGGGCTACCGGCTTTTGTTAAAGCTGCGCCGCCTGCCGTATAGCTTTGCGTGCCGGGCGATGCTGGTGTGCGTGGCGGTTGTTTTTCTGATACAGAGCACGGGCTTTGGCGTGCGTGCGGTTTTTCGGGACAGCATCGAGGGACAAAAGCGGGATACCCGGGTTGTAAACTGCAAAAAGCTTTCTGGTGCAAAAACGAATCGGGCAAATGCAGAGCAGCTGCAGGATGTTGTGGATTATTACGCAGAGCATGCGGATGAATTGGAGGAAAACAGCCGGCTTTTGACCTTTGGCGATGTGCCGGGCTTTTGCTGGCTGTTCGATCTGCCCTCGGCGCTGTCCCATGACTGGCCGGATATGAATACTTACCCGGCAGAGACGATGCGGACAGATTTGGAAGCGCTGTCCCAGGCGGGAGAAAAGCCGCTGGTGATCCTCTGTCCCGGAAAGGTGGACACAGAGGATGCACAGGAAGCGCAGAAATGGGAGCTGCTGCAGGAGTTTCTGGCGCAGAATGCCTATGAAATGAAGCTGGATAACGGAACCTATCAGATTTATGAATAAAGATGAAAGCAGCGCAGTACGGTCGAAAAAACGGACTGCAAAACCGCTTTTGGGAAAGAAGGAATCAGCCATGGAAGAAAAGAAGCTTCCCTTTACCGGACGGGAAAAAATCCGGTTCAATGTACCTCCGTTTACAGGACGGGAATACGAATATGTGCGCCAGGCAGTGGAAAATCAGAAGATCTGCGGAGACGGGGAATTTACCAAAAAGGCGAGTCACTGGTTTGAAGAAAAAACCGGAACGGCGAAGTGCCTGATGACGACTTCCTGTACCCATGCGACGGAGCTTGCCGCGATTCTGGCGGATATCAAACCGGGGGATGAAATTATTATGCCGTCTTACACATTTGTTTCCACGGCAAATGCGTTTGTGCTGCGGGGCGGCGTGCCTGTTTTTGTGGATATTCGTCCGGATACCATGAATATTGACGAAAAACAGATCGAAGCAGCGATCACCGAAAAGACGAAGGCCATCGTGCCGGTGCACTACGCCGGAGTAGCCTGCGAAATGGATACGATCATGGATATCGCAAAGCGTCACAACCTTCTTGTGATTGAGGATGCGGCGCAGGGCGTGATGGCTTCTTATAAAGGGAAAGCCCTCGGGAGCATCGGTGATTATGGCTGCTACAGCTTCCATGAAACAAAAAATTACAGCATGGGGGAGGGCGGTGCACTGCTGATCCGCGATCGGGAGCATGTGGAGCGTGCAGAGATCATCCGGGAAAAAGGTACTGACCGAAGCAAATATTTTCGCGGTCAGGTGGATAAATATCGCTGGCAGGAGTTCGGCTCCAGCTATTTACCGAGCGAGTTAAATGTGGCGTATCTGTATGCACAGCTGGAAATGGCAGATCAGATCAATGAGGCACGGTTGGCGCGCTGGAATGAGTACTATAAGCTGCTGACGCCACTTGCTCAGACAGGCAGGATTGAGCTGCCGGTGGTTCCGGAGGGCTGCGTCCATAATGCCCACATGTTCTATATCAAGACGGCGGACGAACACGAACGCCAGGAGCTGATCAATTATTTGAAGGAACGGGATATTCTGGCGGTTTATCATTATGTGCCGCTGCATTCCGCGCCTGCAGGAATCAAATATGGACGCTTCAACGGAGAGGATGTCTACACGACAAAGGAAAGTGAGCGCCTGCTGCGCCTGCCGATGTACTATGGTCTGACGGCGGAAGAGGTAGCATTTGTGGCGGATCAGGTGAAGGAGTTTTATGGCAGGTAAGCAGTTTTTGAAAAAACACGAAAATTGCATACTGTCGCTTGCGATGGCTCTGATCCTGGCGGGGATTTTAGCGGCGCGCTTTGACTTTTATTATGATTTGAATGACGATGTGCTGATAAAAGATATTCTGTCCGGCGTATATTCCGGTACGCCGGACGGACATACCATGCAGCTGTTGTATCCGCTGGGAGCATTGCTTGCGCTGTTGTACCGGGGGCTTTCGATCCCGGTATTCGGCGCGTTTTTGCTTTTCTGCCAGTTTGGGAGTATCTGGGCGGTCGGATACAGGAGCACCGTACTGGTGGACGAGGAGCGGGCAGCACGTGATGGCGCGCCTTTTGCACCAGGGATGTGCAGTGCAGCGTCTGCCACGCGTCTGGCAGAGCCTGCGGTATGTAGCGCATGGAATACTACTGCCGAGCGGCTGGGCGTAAAAGGGGTGCTTCTTCTTGCGGAGGCTCTGTTCTGGTTCGCAACGATGGGCAGTCACCTCGTGTATCTGCAGTACACGGTCATGGCAGGGATGCTGGCGGGCGCGGCGATTTTTTGGGTTGTTACGGCGAAGGGCAAAGAACGCCTCTGGGCGCTTTTGCTTTATTGGCTTTCTTTCTGCCTGCGTCCGGAGATGGCGCTTTTGTGCCTGCCGCTTGCAGGAGCTGGCGGTCTTTGCATCTGGGGCAGGGAAAAACAGATTTTTTCCAAAGAAAGCCTGCGGCATTATCTTGGACTGTTTGCAGCGCTGGTAATCGGGATGGGTGTTTTTTACGGGCTTGACGTACTTGCCTATTCCGATCCGGACTGGAAAGATTTCCGACAGTTTTTCGATGAGCGCACGATATTATATGATTACCATCTGGATTTCATTGAGCAATACGATGAAAACCGGGAAGCCTATGAAGAGACGGGTGTTTCCAGGACGCTGCAGGAGATGCTCAAAAACTATAACTTTGGGGCGGCGGATGAGATCGACACGCAGATGCTTTCTTCCCTGGCGGTGCAGGCGAAGAAAACAGACGCAGAAGAATCGGTGCTATCGCAGGTAAAAAAAGCAATTTGGCGACTGGCACATGAAAACTGGTTGTCCAAAAGCGACCTGCCCTGGAACTTTGTCTGGCTGGCAGTTATTTTTGCGTGGTGTTCCTGCTGTTTACGGAAAGGAAACCGAAGATATTTCCGGCAGCCGGTTTTTGTGGTTTGTGTCGGCGGAATGCTGTGGAGCTATCTGCTGATGCAGGGACGGATGGTGGATCGCGTGACCCATCCGCTGTATCTGGCACAGATTTTGCTGGCGGCTGGGCTGTGGGGAACGGCAACGAGCACAGCCGCGCCCGGCATCAACACGCGCAGCACCGGACGTATTCACACTGTCATGACCGCTGCAGTCTGCGGTGTTATCCTGTTGCTTTGTATTCTCCGGGTTCCGGGCATGTGGCAGGGTGTGGCGCAGGAGCAGACATGCAGGGAGACGGTAAACCAGACAAACGAGGACGTGTTTGCGTATTGCGAAAAACATGCTTCGACGCTGTTTTTAGAGGATGTGTATTCGACGGTGGCGTATTCGGAGAAGATTATGCTGGACCGCGATAAACCGTTCAATTATGATCTGTTGGGCGGCTGGCTGGTAAAAAGCCCGCTGACGAAGCAGAAGCTGTCAGCGTTTGGATATGCTTCCATGGGAGAAGCGGCCAGAAGCAGTGAGAAGGTCTGTCTGCTGGCGGACGAGGGCACGGATATGTCCTGGCTGACAGAATATCTGGAGGAACGGGGAGAACCCGGAATGCTGCTGCGGATCGGCTCTGCAGGAGAAGGGGTTGAGGTTTATCAGTTCCTTTCAGAAGAGCGCATAAACGAAATGTTTCGGGGAGAAGAGATTGATGCAGAAGATTGAGGGAAAGCAGATTTATCTGCGGCCGATCACGATGGAGGATACGGACCGGATTGTTTCGTGGCGGAATCAGGATCGCGTCCGGCATAATTTTATCTATCAGAAGCTTTTTACAAAAGAAAGCCATGAAAATTGGATGCACACCCAGGTGGAAACCGGCCATGTCGTACAGTTTATTATCTGTGAAAAAAATAACGATCGACCGGTAGGCAGCGTATATTTCCGGGACATCGACCACGACAATAAAAAAGCGGAATATGGAATTTTTATCGGAGAAGCGGACGCTGCGGGCAGAGGAATCGGATCGGAAACAGCCCGCCTTGCAGCAGATTACGCGCGGGATGTGCTAAAGCTCCACAAGCTGATGCTGCGCGTGTTCGCGGATAATGTCGGGGCAGTCAAAAGCTACCAAAATGCCGGATTTGTGCAGGAGGCATGCCTGAAGGATGAATTTTTGCAGAACGGCATTTATCGGGATATGCTGCTGATGGCAATTTTGTTTGAGGAGAACAGATAAACAGCCGCATCTGCGGCAATACAGGAGGAAGTATGAAGAAACAGTTAGTCAGCTTTGTAATCCCGTGCTACCGGTCAGCGGAAACGATCGGCAGTGTGGTGGACGAAATCGAAGCAGCGATGGGGGAGCTGGAGCGGTATGAGTATGAGATCATTCTGGTCAACGATTGCTCGCCGGACGATACCTTTGGAAAAATCCGCGAGCTGTGCGGCAAGGATAAACGGATCAAGGGGATAAATCTGGCGCGAAATTTTGGACAGCATGCGGCACTGATGGCGGGATTTCATCAGGTAAAGGGCGACATCCTGGTTTGTCTGGATGATGACGGTCAGACGCCTGCAAACGAAGTCGGCAAGCTTCTGGCTGCGCTGGAAAACGGCGCGGACGTTGCATATGCAAAATATGAGCACAAGCATCACAGCGCATTTCGGAATTTCGGAAGCAGGGTCAACGACTGGATGCTCTGCTTTATGCTTAACAAACCAAAGGATCTGTTTATTTCCAGCTATTTTGCCGCAAGACGCTTTGTACTGGAAGAGATGCTGAAATATGAAAATGCGTTCCCTTATGTCATTGGACTGGTGCTTCGTGCAACCAGAAATATTGTCAACGTGACGGTAGAACATCGGGATCGAATGGTCGGCGAATCCGGCTACACCTTTGGAAAGCTGTTGGCGCTGTGGTTTAACGGATTTACAGCGTTTTCAGAAAAGCCCCTCCGGATCGCAACGATGGCGGGTGTGGGCTGCGCCGGACTGGGATTTTTGTATGGAATTTATACGATTATTAAAAAGCTGGTGCTTCCGGGTGTTCCGATTGGATTTTCAGCGCTGATGGCGTCGATCATGTTTATCGGCGGAATGCTGATGCTGATGCTGGGGCTGATCGGGGAATATGTCGGAAGAATGTACATCTGTCTCAATCATGCGCCGCAGTTTGTGGTAAGGGAGATCGTTGGTGGAGAAGAAGAGGAAGCGGGAAATTAAATATCGCACGCTTATTTGCAGCGCAGCAGGGGCTTTTTTTTGCGGATTCAGTGCAAACTGGGGCAGTCAGCTGGATCGAAACGGAAACGTAGCAGTAACGGATTTGTACAGCTGGCTGATCCCATTTCTGATGGCCTGTGTGCTGACACCGGTGTTTTATCTGGTGGTGGAAAAGCTGACCGGCATAGAGGCGTCAGGCGATAGGCTGGTATCGCACAGCAACAAAAAAGCGCCGGATGCCGGGCAGCAACTGCAGCGGGGCTGGAAGAAGCTGTTCCAAAGTCAGATCCTCCGCTATGCCATCATCCTGTTCCTATGCTGGCTGCCGGTATTCCTTGCGGTCTATCCAGGCTTTTTTGCCTATGATGCGACGGACGAGCTGCAGGAGGTGCTGACCGGGCAGTATGTGACAAGACATCCCCTTTTACATGTACTGATGCTTGGAAAAACGGTAAGCGGCATTCAGAAGCTGACGGGCAGCTATAATAGCGGGATCGGCGTTTATGTGCTTGCACAAATGGCGATAATGGCGCTGCTGCTTGGCTGGACCATACAGCAGCTTCGGACCAGGGCAGGACGAGTCTGCGGGCTGTTGTTCTACGGACTGTTCCCGGTCATCCCGATGTATGTGCTGTGCACGAGCAAGGACATGCCGTATACGGCGGGAATGCTGGCTGTGCTGGTGCTGCTGTGCAGGATGCAGCGTGGCGGATGCAGCAGGAGGGGAGAAGCTGAAGTTGCTGTTGCGCACGCGGACGTGGTATCATCGACAGCCAGCGTCGCTCGGTCAAAAGCTGTAGCAGACACCGAAATGCCCAAAGCCGGTCATTTTCCCTTAAGCACCGCATCCCTTCCGGCACTCGCATTCGCTCTGCTGGTCATGGCAGTTTTCCGCAGCAATGGAGTGATCGTCCTTGTATTGTTTCTACCGATCTTGTTTTTTCTGGTACAGAAAAGCAGCCGGAAAAAGGCAGTGCTTTTGGCAGGCGTTGTTTTGGGGGCGTATGTTCTTTTACAGAGTGGCTTAAACATTGTCCTGAAGCCGGAGAGCACGAATGCGATGGAAAGCCTGACCGTGCCGATTCAGCAGCTTGCGCGGACGTGGAACTACAGCCCGGAGCTGTTTTCAGAGGAAGATCAGGAAACGCTGTTTGAAATTTTACCGGAGGAATCCCTGGCATTGTATCAGCCGAAGCTTTCCGATCTGGTAAAGGCGGGATTTGCAACGGAAAATTTTAAAAAGGATCCTGCAAAATATGCAAAGCTGTGGACAAGGATCGGGATAAAAGCACCGGCAACGTACTTAAACGCCTGGCTTTTGACCTCCTATGGCTTCTGGTATCCGGGCGCGGATATTGATGTATACAATGGCACAAGATGCTACGAAAGCAGCTCTTATTTTTCCTGTGAAACGGAAGGACCCGGACGGCGGGATTCCAAACTGCCGTGGCTGGAGCATAGGTATGAAATCCTTTCCTGGACGGATACAGTGCACAAAATACCGGTCGTTTCCCTTCCCTTTTCGCCGGGAGCGCTGTGCTGGTGTTACGTGCTCGGCACACTGTTTTTGATCGCGTCCGGAAACTGGAGGAAGGCGGCGGTATTTTCACCGGTCTGCCTGAATCTTCTGACGGTGTTGTTAGGGCCGACCTATCTGGTACGTTACGTCCTGATTTTCTGGTTCGCCCTTCCCCTTTACTTGTCAATCTGTGTCGGAGTGTGTTATACTTCTAAAGATAATGGAAAAAGTGGGAAATTCTGCGTAAAAGCAGAAAAACAGGCTGCCGGAAATCTGCCGGATGGTTCCCTTTTCGGAAAGGCTTTTCATGAATCGAAAGATTAAAGCATATCAGGCAATTATTTATATCGTTCTGTTTTATCTGGCAGCGGTTCTTTTTTTGCTGGGACCGGGAAAACTGCTGGAAAAAGACAGGCTTCTGGCGGGTACAGAAAATCCGGTCGGAACCGTGGAGGTGCGGGAGGATCAGCAGGTTCAGCAGGTGCTGATTGCAGAGGGCGATTATCTGCGTTATCTGGAGCTGTATGTGACATCTCCAAAATCTGCCGGGGAGTATTATCATCTGCTCGTTTACGATGAAAATAACGAAATGCTGATTAACCGGGATTTTGAACTCAAAGCGGACGAAGTGCCCGGCTTTGTGCGGATTCCGCTGGGAATTGATACGACAAGAGGGACGGCTTATGTCTGGCAGCTGCAGGGTAAGTCGGAGCCGCTCGAGCTTTCTTATGAAAATACCGGGGAGACGGGGCTGACATGCTTTGGCAGTTATTATGTCCTCGCAGACAGCACTTCGACTCAGATGGAGACACAGAATATTGTCATGCGTCTGGTCTACACCGACAAGCCGTCCGCGGCAGTGATGACGATTTTAAAGACAATACTGTGCGTTGTAGCGGCAGCTTTTATCCTTGCTACGGTATATCTTAGTCCGAAACAGCCAAAACTCAACAATAAAATCACATGGCGCTTTGTCCACTGGGTGACAGCCGGACCTTTGATTACTGTGGGCACGGCAGTTTTGCTCTGGGAGGTCTATGGGCGCAGGGCATTTGGAGGCAAACCGGACGACCTGATCGTGTACGGACTTGGAATCGGTCTGTTTTTTGTATTTTCTGCCTGGGTGCTTTTTTCGCGGCGTGGCAGCAAATACCATCCACCGTTTGAAGAAATGCTGACAGAGCAGGGGATGGACTGGCTGCAGGCGGCGGCGTTTGCCGGTGTTTTGCTGGGCGGCATTCATTATATGAACGCGCTGTACCAAAATCAACAGAACCTCGCGTATCGGGAAGTGCTTTCGTGGGCGGCGTTTCTGATTCTGACGATGGTATCTCCTGCAGTTCTGTTTTCCAAAAAGGGCGGATGGCGGGCACTGATCGGCCTGATCGCCGGTGGAATCTGGTATGTAGTGCAGTCGCTGACGCAGAAGGAAGCCCTGCAGACCAACGGGCTGCTTGGCAAACAGATTTTTCTGGAAGCGTTGATCGTCTTTTTCTTCGTTCTGATTCTGGCAGAGCTGGCAGCACGAATCCGCGCCAAAAAGCTGGTCGAGGGCAGTGTCAACCGCATTTATACGGCAGTGCTGTTTGGATTTATGGCGCTTTTGGTGATTTTCAGAAATACGCGCCTCTGGCCGATTTATCTGGCGGTCGTATTTGCACTTTACTATGTTTTTTATCTGGGCTGGAACAAAAAGAAACACCTGTTGAATAACTTCTGCAATGGCGTGATGTTAAACTTTGCACTGGCAGTCGTGTTCGCATTTGCGAGAAGACCGTTCCGTGCGTGGGTGTATTCGAGATATAATTTTGTTTTTCACACTGTAACGATTACAGCAACTTATCTGACGTTGGTGCTCTGTGTGCTGACGGTGCGGCTGTTCGTCAAACTGTCGGAGGGCATGCCCCAAAACAGCACAAAAAATGCCAAAGGGATGAAGCATAAGCCGCTCCGCAAAAAGGATGCGAAAAACAGCTGCCCCGCGGATTTGTGGGGAACGTTTTTGCTGTACGGAATCGCAGTTTCGCTGCTGTTTTTAACGCTGTCGAGAACCGGCTATCTGGCGGTGCTGGTAATGACCGCAGTGCTGCTGATTTTTGTGCCGGTGTTTGTATACAGACAGAAAATCCGGGAAATTTTCCGGGCGCTTGTCTATATGATTGCAGCGTTTGTGATCTGTCTGCCGATGACCTATTCCGGCATCCGGCTGCTTCCGGCACTCTATAACGATCCGTATCTGTATGAGATCGAGGATTCCGCATCCGCGATTCACAAGGACGATCCGAAGGATTCTGACGCCTATATGTCGGTCTCCTATTTCAAATATGTCATAGAAAATAAGCTCCTTTCGGATGCTTCCGAGCTGACGGAACAGACAGAGCTTTTCTGCAATGCAGTGACCGGTAAGCCTTCTGTAAAAAATGACGTGCTGGTAGCGTCTGCGCAGGATGAGGCAGGCATGTCGGACGCAGAGGATTTCTCCAACGGACGTCTGGAAATTTTCCGGTCGTATATGGACAACTGGAATGCGACGGGACATACGGAAATGGGCGTTTTGCTGCCGGACGGCTCCATTAGCGTCCATGCCCATAACACCTATCTGCAGGTCATCCATGATCACGGACTGATCGTCGGCATTTACTTCCTGTGCTTCGGAGCCGGAAGCATCTGCCTGATGTTTGCATATGCGATTAAAAAGATTCGAGAGGACGCATATGCTGTACTGCCGCTGGCTGTCATGCTCGGCTTTTGCGTCGCGGGGCTGGTGGAATGGCTGTTCCATCCCTGCAATCCGCTCGGATTTTCCGCGATGGCGCTGCTTGCACCCCTGATGAGCTTTTCCCCCCGCAGACATGCCGCCTGACGGGATATCACGATAAATGAGGAAGAAAGAAATGCAAGGCAAAAAGAAAAAACCCTTTAATTATCAGCTGTTTTATCGCAGGACAGCGTTAATTGTATACGATATTATCAGTGTAATCGCCGCCAGCTATCTGGCGATCCTGATCCGGTATGATTTTGACGTGAGTACAGTACCGGCAGCGTTTTTGCTGCCGATCCGCCACTTTTTGCCCATCGGGATTGTGATCGCACTGTTCGTATTTTATCTGTTCCGTCTTTATCACAGCCTGTGGGCATTTGCAGGCGAGACAGAGCTTCAAAACCTTGTGATGGCATGTCTTGTGACGAGTGCGGTCAACGGCGCAGGGATCAACCTGTTCCGAATGGAGGGAAAAGCAGTTCCGGACAGCTATTATTTTCTGTATTTCTTCTTCCTGCTGACCTTTTTGTTTGCCAGCCGTTTTTCCTACCGTTTTTTCCGCAGCCGCAAGCACAAGCTGCAGAACCGCAAAAACAGCATTTCTGTCATGATCATCGGTGCCGGCGAGGCGGGCAATACGATCATCAAAGAAATCGTTTCCAGCAACTTCTCTACAATGGTGATCCGTTGTATTATCGATGACGATAAAAATAAATGGGGACGCTTCATTCAGGGCATCAAGGTGGTCGGAGGCCGCGACAAGATCATAGAGTCCGCAGATTTATACGATATTGATGAAATTTTCCTGGCGATCCCCTCTGCGTCTCCGGCGCAGATTAAGGATATCCTGGAAATCTGTAAAGAGACAAACTGCAAGCTGCGCAGTCTTCCCGGACTGTATCAGCTCGTAAACGGCGAAGTCAACGTCAGCAAGCTGCGGGACGTGGAGGTCGAAGACCTGCTGGGCAGGGAACCGATCCGCGTGGATATCGATTCCATTCTGGGATATGTGCAGAATAAGGTTGTGCTCGTTACAGGCGGCGGAGGTTCCATCGGAAGCGAGCTGTGCCGTCAGATTGCCGGTCACAAGCCTGCGCAGCTGATCGTGTTTGATATTTATGAAAACAATGCCTACGACCTGCAGCAGGAATTGAAGGAAAAGTATCCGGAGCTGAATCTGGTGGTTCTGATCGGCAGCGTGCGCAATACGAGCCGGATCAACTATGTGTTTGAAACGTATCATCCCGATATTGTGTACCATGCAGCAGCGCATAAGCATGTGCCGCTGATGGAGGACAGCCCCAACGAGGCGGTCAAGAACAATGTATTCGGCACTTGGAAAACCGCTATGGCGGCGGCACAGAACCACACGAAAAAGTTCGTCATGATTTCGACAGACAAGGCGGTGAACCCGACGAATATCATGGGTGCGAGCAAGCGAATCTGCGAGATGATCGTGCAGACGTTCAACCGCCATTATGAGACGGAGTTTGTAGCAGTTCGTTTCGGCAACGTGCTCGGCTCCAACGGAAGTGTTATTCCGCTGTTTAAAAAACAGATTGCGGCAGGAGGTCCGGTAACAGTTACGCATCCCGACATCATCCGGTATTTCATGACCATTCCGGAGGCAGTGTCTTTGGTGCTGCAGGCGGGCGCCTATGCAAAGGGCGGAGAAATTTTCGTTCTGGATATGGGCGAGCCGGTCAAAATCCTGGATCTTGCAAAGAACCTGATCCGTCTGTCCGGTTATCGTGTCGGTGAAGATATCAAAATCGTCTTTACCGGTCTGCGCCCGGGAGAGAAGCTTTATGAAGAGCTTCTGATGAAGGAAGAAGGACTGCAGGATACGGACAATAAGCTGATTCATATCGGCAGACCGATCGAGCTGGACGAGCGGCTGTTCTTTCAGCAGTTAAAGCAGCTGGAAGAGGCATCTAAAGAAGAAAATAAAGATATCCGGCCGCTGATTCACGAGGTTGTGCCGACGTATCATTATCAGGAGAAGCGATGAACATACATCATATTGGGTATCTGGTCAAAAAAGGTCCGAAAGCACAGGCGGCATTTGAAGCGCTTGGATATATTGCAGAGGGTGAATGGACGCATGACGAAATCCGCAAGGTGGACATCCTGTTTTTGCAAAAGGACGGCTACCGGATCGAACTGGTGAGCCCCTATGCGCCGGATTCCGTGGTTTCCGGACTGATCAGGACCTACAAAAATGCACCCTATCATCTTTGCTACGAAGCAGAGAATTTTGAAAAAGAGCTGGCAGAGCTGGAAGGAAACGGCTACATCCGGATCGACGAGCCAACGCCTGCTCCGGCCATCGGCGGACGCAGAGTAGTATTTCTCATGCACCCGGCGGCAGGTATGCTGGAGCTTTTGGAAGAAAAATAAGCTTGAAATAAGAAAGAGGTAACGAGATGGAAAGAAAACGGATTTATCTGTCCTCCCCCACAATGCACGGAGAAGAGCAGGCCTTTGTACAGAGTGCATTTGATACGAACTGGGTAGCGCCCCTTGGTCCCAACGTGGATGCCTTTGAAAAGGAGATGGCAGACTATATTGGCGGCGGTTATGCGGCGGCTCTGTCTGCAGGAACCGCAGCGATCCATCTGGCAGTGATCCTGGCGGGCGTAAAAGAAGGGGATGTTGTGTTTGCACAGTCCCTGACGTTTGCTGCAAGCGTAAATCCTGCCTGCTATGAAAAAGCCACGCCTGTCTTTATCGATTCAGAACCTGACACCTGGAATATGGATCCTGTCGCTTTGGAAAAAGCCTTTGAAAAATATCCGCATCCGGCAGCTGTCATCGCTGTGCATCTGTACGGAACACCTTCCAAAATCGACCGCATCCGCGACATCTGCAAAAAGCATCAGGTTCCGCTGATCGAGGATGCTGCGGAAGCGCTGGGGAGCTCCTTCCAGGGTCAGAAGCTTGGTACCTTTGGGGATTATGGCATTCTTTCTTTTAACGGCAACAAAATCATCACCTCCTCCGGCGGCGGTATGCTGCTGTGCAGCGACGAAGCAAAGATTAAGCGTGCCCGTTTTCTGGCAACCCAGGCAAGGGATCCCGCCCGCTATTATCAGCATTCCACCATCGGCTATAACTACCGGATGTCTAACGTGGTAGCCGGAATCGGAAGAGGACAGCTGTTGCATCTGGAAGAGCATAAAGCCCGGAAAAATGAGATTTACAGACAGTATAAAGAGGCGTTTGCGGATATCGAAGCGATCACGATGAATCCCATGAATCCAGACGGAGACGCAAACAACTGGTTGTCCTGCATGACGATCGCACCGGACTGCAGCGTGACGCCCGATCAGGTGATGGATGCCCTGGCAGAGTACAATATCGAGACGCGCCCGATCTGGAAGCCGATGCATTTACAACCTGTTTTTGCAGACTGCGATTTCATTCAGGTTAAGGAAGGCAGGAGCGTTTCGGAGGATATTTTCAATCGCGGTGTCTGCCTGCCCAGCGATATCAAAAATACACCGGAGGATATGGAGCTGATTATCTCCCTTATCCGTAAGGTATTTGAAAAATAGGGAAAAAATATGTATGCAAAGTATATGAAACGGCTGCTGGATATCCTGCTGTCGCTGACGATCCTTGTAGTGCTGAGTCCACTTCTTCTGGTGCTGTGTATTCTGGTGCGCAGCAAGCTGGGCAGTCCGATTTTCTTTCAGCAGGAGCGCCCGGGACTGCATGAGAAAATTTTCACAATGTATAAATTCCGCACGATGACGGACAAACGCGACGCCGAGGGAAATCTTCTGCCGGATAAGGACAGGCTTACCAAATTCGGAAAGCTTCTGCGGGCAACGAGTCTGGACGAGCTGCCGGAGTTTTTCAACATTTTAAAAGGGGACATGAGCTTTATCGGTCCGCGTCCGCTCCTGGTTTCGTATCTGCCGTATTATACGGAAACAGAGGCTCTGCGCCATACAGTGCGTCCCGGCCTGACAGGTCTTGCACAGGTGTCGGGACGAAATTTTCTGGACTGGGACAGACGGCTTGCGAAGGACGTGGAGTATGTAAAGGGACTTTCCTTTCAAATGGATTTGAAGGTTTTATTTTTGACCGTCAAGGTAGTCTTCGACCGCTCGGACGTCGCAGAGGATACCAGCCAGGCGGAGGGCAATTTTGCCAGGATCAGGCAGGAGCGGCTTGACAGAACCGGGAGGCTGGAGGCCTGAAGAAGACAGAGCATAATCTGCTCGGAAAGAGGATTCGTATGATCAATATCCTGATTTTAAGCGCCGGCACGAGAGACAAGGTCGTGCAGTATTTTAAAGAAGCCCTTGCCGGAAAAGGAAAAGTAATCGCAACGGACTGCAGCCCCTACGCACCCGCCATTTATGAAGCGGACGAATATGTGCTGGTGCCCAGGATCACAGAGCCCGGTTATCTGGACAAAATTCTTGAGATCTGTCGGGAAAAACAGATCACGGGCGTACTTTCCCTGATCGACCCGGAGCTGTCCCTTCTTGCAGATAATAAGGAGCGTTTTCTGGAGATCGGAACCGTGCCCATTGTGCCGGACGCAAAGCAGGTGGATATCTGCTTCCATAAATACGCGATGTATGAAGCCTGCAAAGCACTTGGCTTTGCGACGGGACGCTGCTTTCTGGATCGGAAGGAATTTTACCGGGCGGTGGAAAACGGCGAGCTGACCTATCCGGTTTTTGTCAAGCCGGAAAGCGGAAGCGCGAGTCTGGACATTCATATGGCTCAGGATCAGGAGACAGTGGAATTTCTCTGCAGCCGGGAGGACGGACTGATGATTCAGGAGTTCATGAACGGGCAGGAATACGGTGCAGACGTCTACATCGACATGCTCAGCGGCGAAGTGATTTCTATTTTCGTTAAGAAAAAGTTGAAAATGCGTGCAGGAGAAACCGATAAGGCGGAATCCTTCCGGGAGGAAAAGCTGTTCGCCCTGATTACAGATTTTGTAAAGAAAATGGGTTTTCGCGGTATTATCGATATCGATCTGTTTGAAATCGACGGAAACTGGTACATTTCCGAGGTGAATCCGAGATTTGGCGGTGGTTATCCCCATGCATGGGCCTGCGGCGTGCGCGTGCCGGAAATGATTGTCAGAAATCTGGAAGGACAGACAAATGTTCCGGAAATCGGAAATTATCCGGTTGGGAAGATCATGATGAAATATAATGAGATTATGGTTCGCTGACAAAAAGCTGCAGCAGAAACGAGGAAGGATGAAACAAAGCGTACTGGTGCTTGGAAACAGCGATTCCGGGCTGTATGATTTCCGAAAAGAAGTGCTGATGGCGCTGATGCAGGAGGACTATGAGGTCCATGTGTCGGTGCCGGATACCGGGTATTTGGAAAAAATCAAAAAACTGGGCTGTATCTGTCATGAGACGGTGATGGAGCGCCGCGGTATGAATCCGTTGAAGGACGGAAAGCTGCTTTTGTTTTACAGAAAGCTGTTAAAGACCATCCATCCGGCGGCGGTGCTGACCTATACGATTAAACCGAATATTTATGGCGGTGTGGCGTGTCGGTTTGCAAAGGTACCTTATCTGGTCAACATTACAGGACTTGGAACGACACTGGAGCATGACGGACCGTTACAGAAGCTGATCGTTTTGCTGTACCGGACAGGAATAGCCGATGCGGGCTGCGTCTTTTTCCAGAATGAGCAGAATCTGGCGTTCATGCGGCAGAAGGGCTGTCTGAAAAAAAGGACGAAAACCAGGGTGATCTCCGGCTCCGGTGTCAACCTGGAGGAGCATCCGCCGATGCCCTATCCGAAGGAAGATACCGTCCGTTTTGTATCGGTTATGCGGATTATGAAGGATAAGGGAATCCAGGAGCTGCTGGAAGCGGCAAGACGGATCCATGAAAAGCACCCGGAAACGGTGTTCGAGCTGCTGGGCGCCTACGAGGAAGAAACGCGGGCGCGCTATGAGCCGATGATTGAGGACTTGCAATCCAAAGGGATTGTGCGTTATTATGGTTACCGGGACGATATGCCGGAGTTTTACCGGCATTGTCAGGCGGTAATCCATCCGTCCTATCACGAGGGCATGTCGAATGTCCTGCAGGAGGCGGCAGCGACCGCAAGACCGGTGATTGCCAGCGATATAAACGGCTGCCGGGAGATTTTTGAAAACGGTGTTTCGGGTCTTACATTTTTACCCCGGAATGCGGACAGCCTGATGGAGGCGGTGGAGAAGTTCCTTCTGCTGACTCCTGAGGAACGGGCCGAAATGGGACGTCAGGCGAGAGCCTATGTGGAGGCGCATTTTGACCGCAGACAGGTCGTAACAGAGTATCTCGAAACGCTGGGGAGCCTGATTGGGGCAACCAGATGTTAAAAAAGAAAAACCATATAGAAAAGCGCAGGAAAGCGAGGATATGAAAATGGATTTATATGAAAAGATTTTGGCAGGCGAGGAAAAACTGTCGCTGGTAGGTCTTGGTTATGTAGGCATGCCGATCGCAGTCGCATTTGCCAGAAAGATCAAGGTAATCGGCTACGACTTAAACGCAGAAAAGATCAAACTGTATCAGTCCGGCGTTGATCCGACCAACGAGGTTGGGGATGATGTGATCCGCCAGACGGAAGTGGAGTTCACTGCAGATGAGACAAAGCTGCGGGAAGCAAAATTCCATATCGTAGCAGTGCCTACTCCTGTAAACGATGACCATACGCCGGATCTGACTCCGGTAGAGGGTGCAAGCAGGATTCTGGGACGAAACCTGACAAAGGGCAGCGTTGTCGTATTCGAGTCTACCGTATATCCGGGCGTAACCGAAGAGGTATGCGTGCCGATTCTGGAAAAGGAATCCGGACTGGTATGCGGTAAGGATTTCAAGATCGGTTATTCTCCTGAACGGATCAACCCCGGCGACAAGGTACACCGTCTGGAAACCATCACAAAGATCGTTTCCGGTATGGATGAGGAAACGCTGGATACTGTTGCAAAGGTTTATGAGCTGGTTGTAGAAGCCGGTGTATACCGTGCAGAATCCATTCAGGTCGCAGAGGCTGCAAAGGTAATCGAGAACAGCCAGAGAGATATCAACATTGCGTTCATGAATGAACTTTCTATTATCTTTAACAAGATGGGCATTGACACGCAGAGCGTATTAAAGGCAGCAGGAACCAAATGGAATTTCCTGAAATTTTATCCCGGTCTGGTGGGCGGACACTGCATCGGTGTTGATCCGTATTATCTGACCTACCGTGCAGAGCAGATGGGCTATCATTCCCAGATCATTCTGTCCGGCCGCCGCATCAACGACGACATGGGCAAATATGTCGCAGAAAACATTGTGAAAAACCTGATCCGCGCAGATATCGCGGTAAAGCATGCGAAGGTTGCGATCCTTGGCTTTACCTTCAAGGAGAACTGCCCGGATACCAGAAATACAAAGGTTATCGATATTGTAAAAGAGCTGCGCGAGTACGGCATCGAGCCGGTGCTGGTGGATCAGACTGCAGACCGCGCAGAGGCGAAGCGTCTCTATGGAGTAGAGCTGCAGGATATGAGTGCTGTAAAAGATGTGGATGCGCTGGTTATTGCCGTATGCCATAAGGAATTTGAAGGATTGGATCAGGCAGCGATTGAAAGCTTCTTTAATCCGACAAACGGCAAAAAAGTACTTATAGATGTTAAGGGCATCTTAAATCGCAAGGAATGGACACGTGATGACTGCCTGTACTGGAGATTATAATCAGAGGTGTAAATGATCCGAAAATGGAAAAAATTCCCGTTTTCCTGGCTGCTTCCGGTGCTGTTTTTTGCAGCACTGTGGCTGCTTGGAACAACGGGGATCTATAATGACAGCAACCAGTATATTGCGATGCACATTCACCGGGAGCCGCTGTACTCTTTCTTTTTGTGGATTTTCCGCAGCCTGTTTGGGGAGACAAGGTATCTTGATATTGTGAGATTTCTGCAGAACGGACTGGCGGCGTTTTCCGTGATCTGGCTGGCGGAGAGCCTGAAAAAACGATTTGCATTCGGGCAGTGGATGGAAGCGCTGGTGTGCCTGATCTTACTGGCGCCCCACATTATCACGCCGGTGTTTTCTGCGAGCGGACTGGTTTTGTCGAACGGCGTCATCAGCGAAGCGCTGGGACTGCCGCTGTTTTATCTGTTTACGGCGCAGTGCATGAAGATGGTGTATACAAGACAGAGGGGAGCAGCTTTATCCTCCCTGCTGTTATCCTTATTTTTGTCTCTGGTACGCGGACAGATGATGTTCACGATCCTGCTCTGGCTGGTGTTTGCAGGGGCCGTCGTGATCGTAGAAAAAAAGAAGCTGGCGAAACGCCTGTTGATTTGTGTCGTGTGCACTGCGCTGGCGTTTGGTACAAGGACGCTTCTCGTAAAAAGCTACAACCTTGTTTTTAACGGATATTTTATCAATAATACGTTTGGAAGCGTCGGACTGCTCGCAAACATTCTGTATGCGGCGGACGAAGAGGATGCCGAAAGGATTGCCGATCGGGACGCAAGAGTTATGTTTGAGCTTTCCTATCGACTTGCAAAAGAACAGGGTGCGACGTATCAGGATGCGCCGGAGGGCTTTTTCAACCGGGCAGCACATCTGGAAAAATGGCATGACGCGATCAAGTTTGAAATGATCGAAGAGCCCTGGAGACAGCTGCATGACAGGGAGGGCTTTATAGACTACATTCCTGAAAATGTGGAATCCGACCGGATTGCGGCAACCATCGTGAAATCCTTACTTCCGGCAGTTCTGGGCAGATGGCTGTATGACTATCTGGCGCTCGCCTGCTACGGACTGATCCGGTCCATCGCAGTCGTACACCCGCTGCTAAACTGGTATGCTCTGACGGCGTACCTCGCCTATATCGTGCTGGCTGTCCTTGCATGGAGGAAAAATCACAATTCCAACGCGGTCTGGCTGGCGGCATTTTCCCTGCTGGCTGTGTTAGCAAACGTATTTGCTACCTCCATGATCATCATGTGCCTTTCCCGCTATGTGATCTATGGATTGCCGCTGTTTTATGTCAGCGGACTGATGCTTTTGTACGAACTGGCGGGTGGAAAAACCGCGCATCGACTGCCGTAAGTTCACCCGCGCCATTCGCAATACAATAGAATGTACGCTTCGCTAACATTCTATTGTCGCGAATCGCAGCTGCGCTGCTTTCCGCTGCTGCGCAGCTCACTTTTGCTCATACCACGGCGCTCCCTCTGCAGCTTTCCGCAAGCAGATTTTCATGCGAGCATGAAATCTGCTCACAGAAAACCGCAGGTGAACTTAAACATTGATTAAGATTCTATGAAGTCCGTTGCAGATTGGCTGCAAAGGGGATATACTGAAGCTGTCTTAATGGAAACAGGCATGAGGAGGAACGAATGTATGAAACGGTTATCAAAAGTATCATGCGGTCTGCTTTTGACAGCATCTCTGCTGATTGGAGCAATGCTTTCAGGATGCGGGCAGACGACAGATTATACAGCAGAGATCAGGGAATATCAGAACAAGCTGGAATCCCTTGCGGCGGAGAATGAAGAATTAAAGGCGCAGCTGGGCATTACCGAGACCCAGAGCGCTGAAGAGACCCAGACTGCTGCAGAGACAGAAAATCAGTCTCAGGAGATGGTGTCTGAAAACCAGACGACGGAGACCGACGTTCAGCAGGCGGAGAATACGGATAACTCCGGGGACGAAATGAAGATCCTGGTGCTTGGAGACAGCATTTGGGGCAACTACCGGGATGATACCGGTGTGTCCGCACGCCTTGCAGCATGTCTTGCTCAAAAAGGGAAAAATGCGACGGTCTATAACGGTGCCATCGGCGGCACCCGCGCAACCATCAGTCCGGACGATAATGAATACAAGTTCGGCCCTGCCAGCGACTGCTCCCTGGGAAAGATGGTTTCTATTCTGCGAGGAGATACGGATGTGGAGATGCTGCAGGGAAAAGCAGCCTATGACGATATCAAGGCAGTAATGGATGTTAAGGATCAGATCGATGTGGTAATTTTATCCTATGGTATGAATGACTTCTTGGCACAGGCTCCGATCAACAACTCGGACAGACCCTGGACGGGCTTTGGAACGGCGTTAAACAGCGGGGTACTGGAAATAAAGGGAATCTTCCCCCAGGCACAGATTTTGATCATATCTCCCAACTTTGCGTCCTATTTTCCGATCCCGGTTAAAAATATGGGAGAAAAGGCACTCTACAATTATGCAAGCATTGCCTGTGACGTTGCAGTCGGTCAGGGAACGCTGTGCGTGGATGCTTACGACAATCTCGGAGTGGATGCCTATAATGCAGATGAATATCTGGAAGACGGCATTCATTTAAATGAAAAAGGAAGAAGCCTGTATGCGAAAACCATCGCATCCTGCCTGCTCTACGGAACAGCGGGTCAGATCTCGGGCAACAATATCGCTTCCTTCAACTGATTGGATCGGATATCAGGGGCAGAAGGACAAAAATACTTCCGGATCATGGCGCAATCCGCGGATCGTTTATCCGAAATAATAGAATGCACGCTCTGCGAGCATTCTATTGTCATGAATAAAATACAGTGCCGCGGCTGCGGCAGAAATGAGAGGAAATCCATGGGATATAAGGATTTGAAATTTGACAAGGACAGTGTATTTCTGGTAACAGGCGGCGCCGGTTTTATCGGTTCCAACCTGTGCGAGGCGATCTTGAACCTCGGTTATAAGGTAAGATGTCTGGACGACCTTTCCACAGGCAATCCGAAGCATGTGGAGATGTTTGAAGGTAATCCGAACTATACCTTTATCAAAGGCGACATCAAAGATCTGGATACCTGTATGAAAGCCTGCGAGGGTGTGGATTATGTGCTGAATCAGGCGGCATGGGGCAGCGTTCCCAGAAGCATCGAAATGCCGATTTTCTATGCGCAGAATAACATTGTCGGCACGCTGAACATGATGGAAGCGGCGAGACAGAACGGCGTAAAGAAGTTTGTATACGCGTCCAGCTCTTCCGTATACGGCGATCATCCCGGACTTCCCAAAAAAGAGGGCATTGAAGGCCATGTTCTTTCCCCTTACGCCCTGACCAAGAAGACAGACGAGGAATTCGGTCGTCTTTATAAGACGCTGTACGGTCTGGATACTTACGGCATGCGCTATTTCAACGTATTTGGACGCCGTCAGAACCCGGAAGGCATGTATGCCGCTGTTATTCCGAAGTTTTTGAAGCTGCTGTTAAAGGATGAAGCGCCGACCATCAACGGAGACGGTCGTCAGTCCAGAGACTTTACTTATATCGACAATGTAATCGAAGCGAACTTAAAAGCCTGCCTGGCTCCGAGCGAAGCAGCAGGAGAAGCGTTCAACATCGGTTCCGGCGGCAGAGTATATCTGATCGATTTATATTATGAACTCTGCGAAGCCCTGGGCAAAAAGATTGAGCCGGTCTTTGGTCCTGCCAGAAAGGGAGATATCCGGGATTCCAACGCGGACATCAGCAAAGCAAGAGAGCTGCTTGGCTACGATCCGGATTATGATTTTGAAAAGGGAATCCGCCTTGCCATTGACTGGTATAAAGAAAATCTGTAAAATAAAAGAACGAAAAGCCGTCCAATTGGTTTGGACGGCTTTTTAACGAATCAGCATGTGCTGATTCGTTAAAAAGCTACCACATGCGCCCTGCGTCGGAACGGAAGATGCCGCTGACGCGTCCCGCTGGAGGCAAGGATTGCGCAAAACAGGAGGTATTAGTTTATGCATTATCGAGTTGTTATATTCGGTGTAAAAGATACAACTGCGGAGATCGTCCGCTTTGTTCAGGAGAAGCTTTGTCCGGTGGATCTGGTTGTGACGATTCATCCCGATGTGCTTTCGGGCAATCAGGTGTCCGGCTATGAGGGACTTTCCTGGTTGGAGGACAAGTACGGGATTCCGGTTTACGAAACACATTCTTACGGTTTAAAGGATGAGGAGACGACGAAATTTTTCGCGGAAAATACCTTCGAGCTGGGGATTTCCATGGGCTGGCAGAGATTGCTTCCCGGCTTCGTGCTTTCCAGATTTTCGGAGGGTGTATTCGGTTTCCACGGGAACTGTGCATATCTGCCCTTTGGGCGGGGACGCTCGCCGCTTAACTGGTCGATCATTCTCGGAGATACGCGTTTTAATCTGAACCTGTTCCAGTACGATGAAAAAGCGGACAGCCCGAATGTTTTTGCAAGCGAGATGTGCGCCATCACTCCTCATGATACCGTGCGTACGATGCAGTATAAAAACATGCTGGTCAGCAAGCGCCTGATCGCTAAGCTGATCGCGGCACATCAGGCGGGAACCGTCAGCGTACACCGGGAGTCCAGAGATTTCGACAGCTGGTACAATAAGCGGACGGCGGCGGACGGAAAGCTGGATTTCCATGATCGTACCCGGAATCTGTATAACCTGATCCGGGGTGTGACAAGACCGTTCCCGGGAGCATTTTGCTTCTGCAACGGCGAAAAGATCACGGTATGGAGCGCACATCCCTTTGATGAGATGTTGGACTTCTCGATGTATGCACCAGGGGAGATCATCGACATTTTTGACAAAAAGCTGATCGTACGGACGCTGGATGGCTCTCTTTTAGTCGAAGACTATGAGTCGGAAATAGAGCTGGAGCCGGGAATGCTCCTGGAATAAAGCTGTGCAGCAGCGAAAAGGAAAAGAGTATGAAAATCGCATTTCGAATGGATGATATTACACCGGATATGGACTGGAAAAGCTTTGAAGCCTTTGAACAGCTGTTTGAACGCTATGGCTGCTATCCGCTGTTGGGCATTGTACCGGACAATCTTGATCCGAAGCTGTCGGTGGATCCGGCACGGGAAGCGTTCTGGAAAAAAATGCAGGAGCTGCAGGAAAAAGGCTGGACCCTTTCCATGCACGGCTGCCATCATGTGTATACAACAAAAAGAGGCGGGAGCTTCCCGTTGAATGCCCAGTCGGAGTTTGCGGGGAAAAGCTATGAGGAGCAGTATCAGCTTCTGGAAAGCGGACAGAAAAAGCTCTTGGATCGCGGCATCGAGACGAAGCTGTTCATGGCGCCGGGCCATACCTTTGACAAAACGACACTGCGTGCGCTCAAAGCGCTCGGGTTTACCCATGTGACGGACGGGTTTGGAGATTTGCCGTATGTGCGCAGTGGAATAACTTTTTTACCGATTGCCTTTTTGCGGAAATACGCATTTTCTGATCGGGAGGGAATGATGACGATCGTCATTCATGCCAACCATTCCACGGTAGCGGAGCTGAAAGCCTACGAAGAGATGATTGACGCAAACAGGGAAAACATTGTGCCGTATTCCGATTTTTTTAAGCTGGAAGCAAAGCCACAGTGCATGCCAGCACGTATCCGGGAATATGTGCTGGCGTTCGGAAAAGGGCTTGCCGCGCGGCTTGGCCGCTTAAAGAACCAGCACGCATAAGCGGATGGGAAGGCGTCGGCGTGCAAATTAGAAAAGGAAAAAGGAACCAGAAGCGTATGAAAGAACCGATTCGGGTATTACAGGTGCTGGGAACAACGGGACTCGGTGGGGCAGAAAGCCGGGTTATGGATTTATACCGAAATATCGACCGTGAGAGGGTGCAGTTTGATTTTGCAGTGCACACCGCAAAAAAAGGGTATTTTGATGAAGAGATTGAAGCGCTTGGCGGACATATTTACCGGTTGCCGCGGTTTCAGGTCTATAACTGGATCCCGTATCGGGCAGCGTGGCGCAGCTTTTTGAAAGAGCATTCCGAGTATGCCTGTGTGCACGGGCATATGACGAGTACTGCGTCGATTTATCTGCCGGAAGCGAAGCGTGGGAAAATCGCCCTGACAGCAGCCCATGCCAGAAGCGCGGGTACAGAAGACGGCGTCAAAGGGATGATGACGAAGTGGATGCGTAAAAATCTCTGGAAAAAAACGGACGTCTGCCTGGCGTGCTCCAAGCTTGCCGGAAAAGCAGTTTTCGGGGAAAAGGCGTGGGCGCAGGGAGCTGTCCACGTGGTGCCGAATGCGATCGAAGTGGATAAGTTTTCCTATAATGGTCAGATGCGTGCACAGATGCGGCAAAAACTGGAGTTGGGCAATTGTCTGACAGTTGGGCATGTGGGGCGTTTTAATGAGATGAAAAACCACCTGTTTTTGCTGGAGGTTTTTGCACAGATCAAAAAGAGCCGTCCGGATGCGCAGCTGATTTTGCTCGGCGAGGGCGGATGCATGGAACCTGCAAAGCAGAAGGCGGCAGAGCTTGGAATTACAGAAAGCGTTCAGTTCCTCGGAAATCAGGGGAATCCGCAGGATTATTATCAGGCGATGGATCTGTTTATTTTCCCGTCTCTGTATGAGGGATTGCCCGGAACGGTGCTGGAAGCACAGGCTGCAGGGCTCCCGTGCCTGATGTCGGATACGATTACACAGGAGGTTGCTCTGACAGAGTTGGTGGAGTCCAAAAGCCTAAAGGATTCTGCAGAGAGCTGGGCACAGGCAGCCCTTGCGCTTTTGGAACGGCAGAAAGAGCGGTTCAGCCGCATGCCGGAAATCCGCAAAGCCGGATTTGACGCAAAGGAACAGGCAAAAGAGATGGAAGCTTTTTATCGTACCGGGAAAGGAGACGGCTTATGGAACAGGTAAAACCAAGGCTCCTTCTGGTTGTACCCATGCTGCATCAGGGTGGCTTCGAGCGGGTCTGCGTGCGGACAGCGCGGATTCTGAGGAATGATTTTGAAGTGACGATCGCCATGTTTTCGGATGCAGATATCGCATATGATATAAACGGACTTTCTGTTGTAAACCTGGATGTTCCGGCACAGGACGGGAAGCTGAAAAAAATGGTCAATGTCGTAAAAAGAACGGTAAAGCTTCGGAAGCTAAAGAAAAAGCTGCGTCCTGATCTGACCTACAGCTTTGGCCCGACAGCGAACCTGATTAACGTCCTGACACCGGTGCGGGGGCAGATCTGGACGGGAATCCGCAGCTATATGGATATGGACAACCCATCGAAGTTAAAGCTGTTTGCAAAGCGCTCCGATCAGGTGATCTGCTGTTCGGAGGTGATTGCTCATGAGTTAAAGGAAAAACTTGGAATCGAAAATACAGAGGTGTTGTACAATCCTTACGATGGCAGTCAGATCGCAGAAAATGCAGCAAAAAAACCTGGGGACATGCCCGATTTTACCGGGAAAAAGGTGATCGTCAGCATGGGGCGTGAGGATGACTGCAAGGAATTCTGGCATCTGATCAAATGCCTGTATTTGATCCGGGAAAAAGTGCCGGAGGCGATGCTGTGTATCATCGGGGACGGTTCTTTTTCAGAATATAAAGAACTGGCAGAAAAGCTGGGAATTGCTGATCGGGTCTGCTTTGCGGGACTTCAGAAGAATCCATTTCCATGGCTGTCAGCGGGCAGTCTTTATGTTGGAACCTCCAGCATGGAGGGCTTTCCAAATGCGTTGGTTGAGGCGATGAGCTGCAGGCTCCCTGCCGTTTTTTCCAACTGTATGAGCGGTCCCGCAGAGATTCTGTCCGACCGGTTTGAGGACGTCGTTGGAAAACAGGAAGTGCTCCGGGAACGTTACGGGATTCTGATTCCGGTGATGGACGATCAGAAAAATCTGGCTCCAAACGAAATTACAGAGGAAGAAAAACAACTGGCGGCTCTTCTGGAAGAGCTGCTGACAGAGGAAGCGAAGCTGCAGGAGCTTTCCAGATGTGCAAAGGAGCGCGCAGATCAGTTTGACGACAGGGCATACCGGGACAAAATCCTGCAGATTGCAGGGCTTTCCAAAATGTGATACACTACGGGGGCACTGACAAAATGAGAATCCTGCAGAGCAGGATTCTGTTTCACTTTATAGGAAAGACCGCCTACGGCGCTCTCTTAAATTAAAAGGGCCCGCACGGAGGCGGGCATAGCAAACAGACG
>ENA-UEQJ01000108-UEQJ01000108.1-human-gut-metagenome-genome-assembly--contig:-NODE-108-length-59993-cov-11.425145_pt1 | contig 59993 bp, 48 predicted proteins | sample MGYA00242937_ERZ507938 | MGnify/ENA primary metagenome ERZ507938 (study PRJEB26167, sample SAMN06115437) | human gut metagenome | host: Homo sapiens | place: China:Gansu | collected 2015-07-03...
TTTTAGTTTTTTACTTATTCTGTTCATTCTCACGCTTCAGCCTTGGGAGCTTCCGGAGCTTTTGCCGGTTCGGGCTGCGCCAAGTATAAACGTCTGCAAAATCTCACTTTTTCCTGAGCCTGTTGTTCCTGCCACAAGTCCATGCGGACCGTGAAATTTCTCATGCAGATTTAGATAAACAATCTCATCCTTCACATTTACTCCCAACGGAACTGCCATTGTTTCATATATTTTTGATGAATTCCATCTTTCCTTCAAATTCAATGCCTGCACCGAGTTGATTCCAAGCAGCTCAAACAAAGATATGTTCTTACGCAAAGAGCCTGCCAGGCTTATTTCTTCACACTCCACAGGTTCCAAAATGCTGACCGCCTTCTGTACACGCCAATCAGGTATATTCTCATACTCAAAATATTTCTTTTGCGTCTTATTGACCGAATCATATATCATGGCACTCTCATTGTCGAATATATCAATTATTCGGCTGCAATATAATGGCAGCAAAGACAGCTTTGATTCAAAAAATATAAAAACAGTATCAAGCTCTGATGCATGCTCTATAAATTTTGAAATAGGATGACTCTTTATGCCATAGTCCTGCATTACGATTATTATATTAAATCTGCCATGTACTTTTTCATCTTTACGTATGGAAAGCTCTTTATACAAATTTTCAAATACTCTGGTTTTGCTTTCCTGATCGCAAACTATATTTCTATTGCCATTCGAGCTATTCAAAGCTTTTATTCCCCTAAGCCAATTATACTTTCCGATATTATCATCAAGTAATGCATATATACAGATATCACCATAATACTGTCTGCTGATAATATCCATAATCATATTCTTCATCATCGAATACAGCGAATCCGCATCTCCGACAACCCCCACCGCATTAGCATCCTTCAGACTCATCACAACCGGGGCCTTTTCAATATCCATATATTCTCCTGCCACATGCTCAGGCAGACTGCTAAGATCATCTCCAACCTCAAGTTTCTCTTGTTTTTTATAGTCTACCTGCCGCAATGACTCAACGTTTCCCCTACCCAGATACACTTCAAGGAAATCTTCATCTGTAGATATACGATCAAATAATACCGGGTCAAAATTCTCTATATGTTCAATATCCTGCTCTATGCTATAATACTGGGCATTTAGACAGTCTAACTCCTCTCTTCTTGCAGCTTCTATCTCATTACGTTTTTTTGCTATGTATTCAAGATATGTGTCTCTACGTTTTACAAGGTCTTTCTTATACTTCTTTTGTTTATTTATAATACCAAATATGGATGTAAAGACTCCAACACCCATGGAACATATACTAAATGCAACAAAAGCTCCATTTGACTTGCTCATCACTCCTCTAAGCAGCACTACCAGAGCAAACATAATAATCGAAGGCATCAATGAAGTAACCAGATTGAGTTCCGGTTTTGTCGGAATAGTGCCCGGATCTAATATCTCTATTGGAGTTTTATCTCTTTTTGCCTGTATTCGCGTATTACGAATAAAGACAGGATATGTTGTATGTATATCCAAGCTCTCTGGTCTGACCTCAACTCCATTTGTTCTGATAGCTCCATAATCAAAGAAAAGTTTTCCATTATTGTAATATGCAGTAAAATCTCCTATTGATATGAAATCATGATTTTTTACTGTTGCAATCCTTTGAATACTTTTTCCATTTACTAATGTGTTGTATGACGAACTATATTCCGATAACATAGCACATGATATATCATCTTTCACCTGCAATCCTACTCTCACAGCTCTACCATATGCACTGTCAAGCTGTATATGTGCATCAGGTGCATTCCCTATTATCAGAACATATCCCGGATTTAATTCTATTGACCATCCATAATTTTCCATTTTCATTTTCTCCCAAATATAATTGTCGAACCATTCCTAACACCAAAATCCTCAAGCACCCTGTTTCCTTTCAAAAATGCAATGGGCTGCTCACAGGCCATATAACATTCATTCTCATTGGCTTCATCAATTTGCAGATTATATGCTTTGTTTAATGCAGTCACCAGAGCTTTGGCTGTTATATTCAGGGGGATTTCCAATTCATGCCTTTTTCCATTATTTTCATTCACAAAATTTACAATAACCTTTTCACTATCTTCCATTACGATGCTCCTCTCAGTTGTTTCTTTTTTTTAACTTAATGTTTCTTCATAATAAATTTTGCTTTCCGTATGCGTTGCATTCATGCCTATTTATTGTTATCTCCATATCCATGCCTAAATAATTGGCAGCTACTATCATATCCTGACTGAAAATTAGTAACTACATCCTTGAATGGGTTCGAACTGCCCTTTTCGTCATTATCGTTCTGTATTTGTTCCCATAATTTTCCAATCGCTTCATCAGAGGCTATATACTGCTCTAACGAATTATTCAATACCTCATATGTATTATTAAATAAATCCTCCACGGCAAATGAAATCGTTGTCAGAAAAGTATTTATGCTCTCTATTTCCGGCACGCTGTCTCCTTTGCTGTATATATGGGTTCCCTGTATTTCAACTATCTTATTAGTCAGCTCATTTCCTGATTTTAAACTCTCCATTCTCTCCAGCGCATAGCTAAATTCCTTAAGTCTTATTTCTTTACTGTCTCCGCTTTTTATCATGATCTTCCTTCCTCCTGTTAATGTATAAAATTATGGTCTTATTTTAAAAGCAGCTCTGCTGCTCTTGAAATAAAGCCACAATATATCTACTATATGACCACAATACAAATACAATTCCACACCACAGCCTGTGGTGTGGAATCCGGCATTGAATGAATTTTACATGCTGAACTGATTTGCTATCTGTGTATCGGTTGACTCTACTGCCTCTGCAGTCTTGTCAAGTGCCGCTGCGATATCATCGATCAGCTCTTTTCCTTTTACAAATGAAGGTCTGAGCTCTGCAAACTTGTTGGCATATGCCTCTGATGCTGAGCCCTCCCACTCTGTGAGCAGGGTTTCAAGTAATCTGTCCATCTTGTCGATTACGCTCTGTACATTATCTGCTTCTGTCCTGTACTCTCCTGCCCTTTCTCTCATTGTGTCAGGTGTCATTCTGATCTGTCCTGATGCCATTTTCATGTCCTCCTTAAAATAATTTTTATATATAACTGCATAAGCAATCATACCGTATTTAATCTGCAGCCTGTGAGCTTTCCTCTTTTTCGCTGCCCGGGAAAACTATCATCTGCTCCAGTTCTTCTTGGGGAACCGCCTGGTATTCTTTGAGGTAATCCACTGTATTGACTGTGGTTCCCTCTGTTCCCGGAGTGTCATATACAACTGTCTTGTTCTCTGTGAATTTATTGTCCGGAATAATATCATACTCTATCAGATTCAAATTATCTCTTACGCAGAATGTCATGTATGTTTTTCCATCCAGCTTTATCCTCTCAAATGTTCCAAATGATACTACAGGAAGGTTATCGTTTTTCTCTGTCTGGTTCCATTCTTTACTTCCAGCATCCCTGCTATAAAGAGTTCCCTTTGAATACGAATACAGTGTCTCCAGCTGGGCATTATTTCCCGAATCATCTGTAGTGATTTCGCGCTGTACATAGCCTTCTTCTTCCACATACTTTTCGTCTCCACCAGACACATAACGATGTCGCTTCCAGTTTCCACCATATGCGCCTATATTATATGTTGAATAATCCACTTTATTATGTATTATGTCACCAAGTCTGGTCTCCCCTCTGCGATTAGAGCTATTTCCATAATCGATAAGTTCTTTCCCATCATACGATATAATATTTACGTTTAAATCCTCTGTTATTTCCAAAGGAGTCTTTGACGGACCAAAATGCATCCTATATATCATTATCTTTCCTTCCTCTTTAATCCTCTGATCTATCATCTCTGATATCGTGATTTCACCTTCCGGCTCTGTGGTCACACGCTCTGCTGCCGTGCAATCTGTTTCTGTTGCCTGAGCTGCTGATGTGTCATTTTCCTTCTTATCCTTTTTTTCACATGCTGTCACCATACATAACATACATGCTGCTATCATAAGAACTGATATTGCTTTCTTCATAATAAATTTTCCTTTCTGTATGCGTTGCATTCATGCCTATTTATTGTTATCTCAATTTTCTATAACGTAATCAATATAGTTTGACACTCTGTTGCACAAAGCCTTATAGTCTTCGTCATCCTCTCTCTGATTTTTATCACCTGCTCCCCTGGCATAGTCCTCCAAGTCATCAATACTTACCTGCTGTTTCGGCTCTGCCTGTGCATTATATGCATCCACCATCTTCGTCACTTTCTCCACATCCATCGTGATATTATCACAGATATAGGTGTCACCTACCCTGGTTATCTCCATATCCATGCCGAAATAATTGGCATCTTCTATCATGTCCTGACATGTAAAGTCTGTTTCTGTCAGTCTGTCTTTTGCTTCATCAATTTCTGCATTATTTTGTACATTTTCATTATTTTCATCATATGCTGCATTTAAGTCATTCAAATAATTTATTGCTGCGTTAGCCTTGTTAATCTTATCTCCTACGGTTTCATTTATTATTACCGCTGAAAGGCCTATAGCTTCATCAATAATCTTACCTTTTAAAGTATTACTTGTTACATCAAAAAATACTCTGCATTCAGTCTTTTCCTCTTCCTTTTGATTTTCAAGATTCTGCTTTGTATTCTCAATCATGCCGTGTGGAAGTACATGGCTTACAATCTGATTATCTACCATTCCATACGCATCTATCTGATTGACCTTCTCATTTTCTTTTCCTACTTTTTCATTAATAGTTCCATTTGTTACCTTGACGTTATAATATTTGTCCAATATCTCCCTGTCATTGCTGTCTGTAATATTGCATATGCTTACATCAAACGGCAGCTCTTTCAGGCATACGGATATGGTCACATTTTTCTCTCTATCGGAATGTATTGTAAATCCATCGTTTTTTCCATTATATGCAACTCCTATTGTCGGGTAGCTATCAACCATTGCTTTAAACAGGGATGACACTCTGTACTGCTCTTTCATCTCTTCAAGCGCTTCATCACTAATCTCGTCGTTTCTGTATGCACATTTTTCGCTGTAATAGTCAATTATATCCATACTTGTCTTATATATATCCACCGCCCTCTTAAATGTATTCGTGACACTCACACTGTAATACTTAGGGTCTTCCAGATCTGCATTATCTATCCACTCATCATCCTTGGCGTTTCCATAACCTGCGCGCAGCATGTTCTCTATATTTGCTATGGTTTCTTCCTCATCATCTGTGGACAGCTTTGGAAATACTGATACAAGTGCCTGCAGCTCTGCATCTGGTACAAATTCCTTCCGCATCTCATAGTTTATTTCGTCCCAGTTCATAACTGTCTTTCCATTAGAATCCACTGAATAGAATCGCTCTTTATAATACTCTGTTATCTTCGAGTCCACTTTTGCCTGTATATTACCAGCTTTTGTTTTCAATGTCTGGCAATCCATCGTATATATATTCTCAACGGATCTTACATTAATCAGAGCTGCCAGTTCTTTAATTGCAGTGCTGAATCTTTCCAAATCCATATATTCGTCCCGAAACCTGGCTGCATATAGATCATCCACTCCATTTACATTATCAAACATCCTTCTTACACTATTGCTTGCCTCTTCATTTTGTCTCTGATATTCTGTTGCCGCGTTTCTTAGCTGTGATTCATAATCATATTGAAATATACCTTTGGTTTCCACTACACCGTAGGTTTTGTTTATTTCCTCCCACTGTTCTTCTCCTCCCATATAGCTTTGTATGTCATCGTATGCTTCCTGCGTAAAATCCTTAAATTTCATTATGCGTCACCCCTCCTTCTAATACGCTTCATATGTTCCTATACCATATATATCTCCATCTGCCTCATCTACATCTCTCACAAATTCATTAAGTTTTTTTGACATTTCCCTGAAGGATTCCCCCAGTATACTCTGATATGTATGAACAGCATCCTCGTACACTTCCAGCTTATCGTGCAATTCACCGCTTATAACTGCATTTGTGTTTATAATATCAAGTATCATCTGATATTCGTTCATCTGTCTATCTGCAATCTTTGCAAGTTCTGAGTATAAACGCACAAGTTCTGTAAATTCCTCCTGCTCAAACCTTAAATTGTACTGTCCCATTACTTACTCTCCATTCTTCTTTTTTTTATTCTCAGCTGCTCTATATTGTCCTCATATGTACACAGCTGCTGATTTATTTCATATATCCTGTCATTTCTGCTCCTGATTGCATTCTCTACATCTCTCAGCATTGAATCTATAGCATTCATCGCATTGGCTACATACGATTTTCCATCATTTAATGAATTAATACTCTTAAGTCTGCCCTTCAGATTTGTTATATTACGACTGCTATATCTGTCCATGCCGGCTATATTATCAACTCTGCATTTAAACCGGTTTTGCGCCTGCCATTTATATTCCTTTATTTTCAATGCTTCCTGATCCAAAGCATCTATTTCATTAAGCAGCCTGTTTTTCTCAAGCTGCAGATTTTCTACATTTGCCCGGTACCTTGATATTCTGCGACTTAATTCTTTTAGTTCCATAATAGTATTATTCTCCTCACCTTTTATATTTAAAGCTATTCATTAAATATAAATTCCTCATTAGCTAACATCAGACAGTCTCCCGGTAATATCTCTGTTTCCTGCCACGCCTTTATTATCCTTCCATTGATAAATGTGCCATTGGTAGAATTTTGGTCCATTACATAATAACGTCCGTTTCGCATGGTTATCACTGCATGCACCCTGCTGATATTCGTATTGTCTGCTACCGCATAATCTGACTTTTCCGGATTCTTTCCCAGCACAAACGATGGTTTGCCAAGCTCTATCTTTTCACCTGTTACCTGCCTTGTAAGACTTGCAAAATGATAGTTCACCGGTTGCATCTGCTGTATCTGCTGTACGGATATGCCATCATCAGACAACACTGTAGTTCCATCCATGCTGCCCTGCATTACCTGCTGCATTATCTGTTGCTGCATTGTCTGTTGCTGCATTATCTGTTGCTGCATTGTCACTGCTTTGTTTTTCAGCACGTTCACAACTGCACGCTCTTCGCGTGAGATATATTTTTCTATTGCATTGCCGTTGAAGCCATGGAAGCTTCTGACATAATACATAAATCTGGATATATAATTCGTATCCTCATTGATAACAGGTGTCATTGTATAAATTATGTTTTCTATAAACCCGACAATATCTGCACTTTCCTGTCCTCCTACTATCGGAAAATATATAAAGTACATCTCTTTTGTCATCTCGTTTATGTATACGTCATCCATATTAAAACGAACACTGTTTACGTTCAGTCCGTTATTGTATACATCCTCAACCATTATTACTATCTCCTCAATCATGCAAAATAAATCTTATTTGCTTATGGCTTTTTTCAATCTATCGGTAAGATTTATATTTGCAGGGCACGTATATATGACACTGTCTTTTTTTGTTTTTGTCACATGCATGATTCCACATGGTTTTATTCTGGCTAGCTGGCTTAGTTCGGTTTCATTTATTCTTTCCTTTCGTCCTGCCTTCATCATGGCAGTAACGGTCGATTTTTTTATGCTTACTTTTAATTTAGACATTCGCTATTTTCCATTCCTTATGAGATACATTCTGTCGTATGTATAAATTCTATTTTCTTTGTCACTTCAAACCTGATATTGGTTTTCTGCAGCTTTTCGGTTATATCTTCCAATACTGTGGTTTCATCCTGCAATACTTCTGTCGGTGCATCCAGCACAGTAGTTTCATCTATATTTTGTGTATATCCCGGCTTTTTCTTATTCTCCCCTGCCAGGTTATATGACGGTGCTATCGGACCGGACGATGTTATGTCAATATGTCCCGCTGTCTGCTTTTGTACAATTGCTGCAATTCCTTTCCGGGCAGATTTTCCGGTAAGTGCACCTATGACCTTAGGTATTTCAAGCACTATAAGTATGACTATTGAAGCTATAAGCATTATGGCAAATGCCGTGAAGGATACGTAAAATATCATCCTGTACTGATTATAAGTCATCTTTGTTTTCCTCCTTCACGCTCTGTGCCTTCTCAATTGTTTTGTCTATATTATCCTGCAATCCTGTTATCTGCTCGCGCATTATGGATTTATCCAGCTTTTCTGTTTTGTCCTTTATTGTCTGTAATAAATCCATAACTTTATCCTTATCTGTCACTGCTATAAATGATGTGATATTTGTGTCAACTATATCATCTATCTCATTCCATACCTGAATCTTTGCGTCTAAGCTGTCAAAATTCTCTGATTTTGCATATAGCTCATTTATTTGCTTCCATAGCTTTTTGTATTCTTCATATGTTTTTTCTGTCTGTTGTATCTTTGCTCCATCATACTGGCTAATCAATGTCAGACAATCTGATATCTCACAGTATATTCCTGCCTCCGGATGATTCTCCTTCGCTTCCTTGAACCACTGCGCCGCACTGGAGTATCTGTCTTTTTCCACATTGATTTCGTAGTAGAATAAAAAGCTTTCACCAATCTTATAGCATACATCCTCATATCCCTTTGGATTTTTTTCTTTCAGCTTTGCCATAACATCATATGTATGCACCCGGCCATTGTGGTCCTTGCAATCTATACCTACCATCAGCCTGTTCAATATCTGCGCCTCATCCCTGTCCAGCACAAAATCGTCTGTCAGTTTGTCATTCAGCTTAAGATATGCCTCCGTCCTTGTCGGGTCGGTGACTATAGCCGTGTAATATCCATTGTCATAATTGTCATAGGTATCCGCTTCTTTTAATATGCTATTATAGTTTTCATTTTTTTTGTGTTCTGCCGCACAATAGCTTAATACTGTACTTGTTCCAAGCAGCAGCGTCAAAGCTGATGTGGTGATAAATACCGCAAGCTTTCTCTTTAGATTCTTCCTATACATGTCATCAATCTCTGTATAGTGCTCAAGGTCATACATCAGCTCAGCTGCGCTCTGATATCTGTTGTTTGGATCCGGCTGTGTACACTTTGTAATAATACGTTCAAGACCACCTGACAATGTTGGGTCAATTTCTCTGATCGGCCTTATTTCGTACGGTGGCTCACAGGGATTCATTCCAGTAACAAGATGATACATTGTGGCTCCCAGACAATATATATCTGTTCTCGCGTCTGTCTGCCCCATTCCACCAAACTGTTCCGGTGCAGCATATCCCATCGTGCCAAGACATGTCGTATCCTCTATGTTATTTTCCTTATATTCCCTTGCTGTTCCAAAATCTATAAGCACCACATTTCCATCAGGCTTTAGCATTATGTTTGCCGGCTTCATATCACGATATATGATTGGCGGGTTCTGTGAGTGCAGATACCCAAGAACATCGCATAGCTGTTTGGCCCACTTTATCACATTTTTCTGCGACTGGGCTCCGTACTCCTGCAATGCTGTCTTGAGAGAATTTCCCTCTATATAATCCATTACGATAAGGAATCTGTCATCCTCATCTATGACATCGACAATATCAGGAAGACTGGGATGGCTCAGTTTTTTGAGCATATTGGTCTCCGCAACAAGACTTTGCTTTACCACCTCAAAATCCTTTACTCCATCCTTTCTGACCTCTTTTATTGCCCACTGTTTGTTTGCCCTTTCATTCATAGCCAGGTACACAACGCTCATTCCGCCGTGTCCAACTTCGTTTAGTATCTTGTATTTTCCGTCAATTAAAGAGCCTATTTCAAGCATCTGTTCCTCCTACTGTGCCTTTATGAGCGCTGCTGTTATATTATCGCGCTCTCCTCTTTGCATGCTTAGTCTGATGAGCTGCTCCAGTCTGTCGTGCATATTCTGCCCGTCTACAGCTGCTGCCGGTTTCAGCATCTCATAGATTTCCTGTTCTGATACCTCATGCCTGAAGCCATCTGAACAAAGCAGAAGTGACATTCCATTTTTCATTGCCCCGGCCCTGTACTCCGGCTTTACCTCTGCTGATGCCCCGACACACTGCAGCAGTACATTCCTTCGCGGGTCTTTCATAGCCTGCTCCTGTGTCATATTTCCATTCATAATTTCCCGCTGTACATATGTCTGGTCTGTCGTAAGCCTTTCTATATGGTCTGAAAGGCTATATATTCTGGAATCGCCCACGTTTATAATGTAGTAGGCTTTTTGCGTGACAAGCAGCGCTACCACTGTTGTTCCCATGTTTACTGCATGTGCTTTGCCATATGCTTTTATTTTTTCGTTCTGCTGCTGTATTACTTCATCCCACTGTCTTTCCAGAATCAGACTGTCAATATCCGGGTTCGACGATTTGCAAAGCTCAGGCAGCTGCTCGTCACTCCATCTGTCAAATGCTCTGACTACAGTGGCACTGGCCAGCTCACCCTTCGATAAGCCGCCCATGCCGTCACATAATACTGCAAATGCCATGTCTCCTTTGCATGTTGAGAAGCACTTTACCAGCAGACTATCCTGATTAGTTTCTTTTACGATTCCTCTGTCCGTGTCAGCTGCTATTTCAAATCTCATACTCACTCCTCCCAGAATTCAAAATCTTCGTTGCCAAGTCTGCCTTGAAGGGCATGCGCTTTCGCGCATGCCACAGACATTGTTGTTTTTCCCACACCACCACATGGTAATGTAAATACATAGGTAATTATCTTATTGCTCATCATTGTCTTTCTTTTCTTTCATTTTTTTTCTCATATAATAAACGATTATCAATATCGCAATTATAAGTACAAATAATAATATTGCTCCAATTATATATACTGCCTTATCATTGTTTGTTTCTACTGATTTGACATCTGACGAATTTGATTCCATAGGTACATCATCTTCGGCAATCTCTGTATCTGCTTCTGTATCCTTACCATATATTTTTTTCACTTCATTGGTCTTTCCACCTTCGTCAACAGAACAGTCTGCACACTCTACCATAAGCCTTGAATCACCGTCTTTTGCAGAGAGCACCTCCTTAGGTACTTCAAACTCTATCTTTCCGTCATGCTTGTCCAGATAGTCAAGCATATCGTCTCCCGACATTTCCTTGATAACCTTTTTTTCTTTGTCATCCTTGCCCACTACAGTAATCTTTACACGTCCAAGCTTTCCGCCATCATCCTTCGGCATCAATACTGCATTCTTTGAGCCAATATAGTTTTCATTGTTTTTATCTACACCTGTCAATGTATATGTAGGTGCTGTCTTGTCCACAATAAATTCAATATTTACACTCTTCACATCACTGTAGGCAACTGAATCTGCTTTGTCCTTTGTCTCCACAACGATATTGTACTGACCCTCTTTTTCAAATACCGCATTTGATATCACATATTCGTACTTATGCCAACCATCGCTTTCACTTACATTATTCACACTGAAGTCTGTTCCCTGCTTAAGTGCTTTTCCATTTACTTTGACAGTACAGCTGGTAACTTCATCCGGATTTATCTCTCTGACTACCACATCATGGTATACCTTCTGCACATAGTAATCCTTTACAAGCTTCATCGTATTGTCATCCAGCGAGAAGATTGAACCGCCTTTGTTTATGGAGAAATCCATCAATTTTTCTCCCTGCCCTGCAGTCTCTGTCACCTGCTTTCCGCCTGCATCTATAATATTGACTGTTTCATAAGAATTTCCGGCCTTATCCTGTGCATGGCATGTCAGTGAATACACTCCATCCTCATTGAGATTTCTAAACTCTACACGTTGTCCGTTTGTAATTGATATCACATTTCCGGTAATCGTTTTTCTTACGAATCTGCTATTTTCATATACCTCAACTGTAAGCACCGGGGAAAAGTATTCAAGATTAGTATCTGTGCACTCTATTACAAATGACATATTTCCTGAATTATTGTTTACTGAGCCCGGGGTTACTCCGTTGATTGTTACAACAGGCTTTGTCGTATCTATGCAGAATTCCTGCTTTGCAAGGTCTTTTGCCTTATTGCCGGCTTTGTCTGTATATGCAAGTGACCATGTATATGTGGCATCCGCATCAAAGCTTAATGTTGCCGTATGTATATCACCATTATCTGACCAGCTTCCAAATGCCGGTGCTGCTACTGATTTTCCTGCATCCTGCGCAGTCATGCTCAGTGCTATTCTGCTTGTATCAAAATTGTGCTCTGTGATTGTCACAGTTGCTGTTCTCTTGTTATTATAATAGTTTCCGTTTGATGCACTGTTGTTATCATATGCTACCGAAATAACAGGTACTGTCGTATCAATTGTAAATTTTGTCGGTGCAAGCGAATTTGCATAATCCACTCCTGCTGCGGCATTTCCCGCAATGTCTTTTACTCCGATTCCAAATGTGTAATCGTCATCATGTCCGTAATATATTGTGGCAACATGTACTGTATCATCACCGTTACCGCTTCCACCTTCTGTGCTCCAGTCTGAAAGAGCAGGTGCCTTACCTGCTGCGGCTTTTATTTCCGCTGCTACCTTTGATGCATCAAAGTTACGCTCTGTTACTTTTACGGTTGCTGTTCGCGGTGCTTTGAAGTATGCTGTGTCTCCAAATGATGTATCTGCACTGTTATTGTCATAGCTTACCTGCACTGTTGGTGCTGTTGTATCTATTTTTATGTATTTTGTTACTGTGTATGCCGTTCCTGCATTGTCTGTTGCGGTAACATCTATACGCACTTCATTACTGTTGTTTGAAGCCGCGCTTATGTCAAATTGCTCTGTTACATGATTTTCCAGATCTTTTAAGCCCGCTGCTGTCTTATCATAGCTATATAATGTTCCATCCTGTGTCGGCTGTCCCATATTTGTTACCGTATAGTTTACGCTCTTTATTCCTGATGCAACTCCTGTGGCATTCTCATCTGATACCTCTATACTTACCGGCACATCTGCACTGTACACTCCTGATGCTGTCTCAGGTGTGATGACTGATATTGCCGGTGCGCATGTATCAACTACCAATCCATTTGTGCTGATATATGAAACATTACCGCTTAAATCTGTAACCCTGACATATACCACGCAGTTTTTGTTCTCGCATTCTATCGGTTCACTGAAGGTGCCATCCTCATTAAGGCTGTCAAGTGTCTTCCAGTCAGCCTCCTGAATACTGTCTACGTCAATTATTGCATCCTCTGCTGAAACGAAATACTCTGCTGACTTGATGCCGCCATGCTCATCTCCAAGCTGTCCGGCAATATTGACCTTCTTGGCAGCAAAGCTTGAAATCTCATATTTGTCTTTTGGCAGCAATAAATCCCACACGGTATCCATGCCTGTTGAAAGTCCGTCAAACCTGATATTTCCTGTCGGCGACTGTACGTCAATTACAAACTCTGCTGATTTGTCTCCTTCTATCTCAAATCCATTATCTGAATTACCACACAAATCTTTTGCACTGACACTCAGCTCATACTTGTGTCCTGCATTGAATACAAGCTGCTTACTGTAAACAGCTTCTGCTCCCTCGCCTGTCTTTACCCAGTATGACTTTTCAGACCATGCATCTGACTGTGTCTGTTCATTTCCATCAACCTTTACATTGATTTTTGTTTCATCGGGGTCAAAGAAAAGCTCATTCTCTTTTACCGAAATGGTTGCAATCCTGTTTTCCCTGTAATACTCAGTGCCTTTTACACTGCTGATGCACTGTGGATCCGGCTGCTCAGGTGTACCATATGTCACTGTTATTGCAGGCGCTGCCTTGTGAATATAAAATGGCTGGCTGCCGCTTGCTGTCAAATCCGCTACAGTCACGTTTCCTGCCTCATCAACAGCTTTAACATATACATCTGCCTTTTTATCCAGATAAGCCTCAGCCGATACATTTATGATTCCTGATTCATCAAGCTCCTTCCATGCCCCTTCATCATCCGATACTGACTGATCATCTGTCACTATTTGGTATTTTGCTGATACAACACCTGAAATGCTGTCAGTTACACTTGTTTTTATACGGACATCGTCATTGAAATATTTTCTGTTTTTGCCCGCTTCCGGCTCTATAATGACATCAGGTGACTGACTGTCCATGCTGAACTTGAAGCTGTCACCTGTAACCTCTGTCTTAAGTCCGGCATAATCAGTTGCCTTTACTGAAAGCATCAGATCCGTTCCGTTAAACTGCTCTGCTGCCGGAATGGTTATCCTTCCTTCCCCGCTTGCGTCAAGCTCAACAGTCTGTCCTGATACAATTTTCTTTTTCCCGTCAAATACAGTGTATTCAACACTCTTAATTCCTGATAAGCTGTCAGCTGCCTTAACGATATAGCTTATATCATCCTTATGCCAGCCTTTTTCATTGGCTGCTGTCATGGTATCCTGTGACACTGTAAGCTCCGGTGGCAGGGTATCAACAACCAGCTTCGATGTGGAGAAAAATGCTGCCTCGCCATTACAATTGTCCTGAGCCTTTACGTATACGTTATATGAAGTATCCTTCAGATCAGATGTATTAATCTTGTACTTATATCGGGCATCATATGTATCCTCGATAAGCTCTAACGGCTTCCATGCTGAATCATCAAGCGCTTTTACCTGCTCATCATTTAAAATACTGCCACTTTCATCTGATTTATTCACATAGTAGAATGCCTGCTTTATTCCGCTGATATCCTCCAGCTGTCCATATACCTTTGATGCCTGCTGACTAACCATATTCTGCTCGTCTATTAAATCAGCATCATATCCAATCGTACCTGAAGGTGCTTTTCTATCCACATAAAACGGCTGCTCTATTGAGCTTGTATCATTACACTCATGCTCCGCCTGATCCTTCGCATACATTCTGATTATCTGATATTTGTGTTCCTCATCCGCTTTTGTGCCGAATGTGATGCAGCTGCTATAATCAGCCCCTGTCACGGTCCAGTCACTATACTCTATTCCTGTATCAATCAGCTTTTGGGCATTATTGACATCAAATACATCGAATTCTTCCCGGTCATCAACCTTTACCCAAAGCTGTGTGGAACCATCATCCAAAGAGACATCGTGGATATTCATGTCTACTTTTCTGACATTTCCATAATAATCCACAGCATCCTTTGTGAAAGCAGGTTTATCATCCTCCTTTGGATTCAATGTTATCTTTGGAGGCTGTGTATCATATTTGTAGTCGAGCTGCAGACTTCCAATATCTGTGATAGCTCCGCTTTCCTTGTCCTTACGTGCTATTACAAGAGTCTGTCTGTTATCACCCTGCTGTGGCATAAGCTGATATTTATCAGCTTCAATCCATTCATCACCTTTTCTAACCACATATACCGCCTGATTGTCACTTGCCAGCGATAATGTAGGTGCTTCTACATAAAACTGTGTACCGTGCAGCATTGTCCCTGTCAGGCTGTTATTCATACTGCTGTAATCATATTCTTTGATGGTAACAGTATATTCTGCCTCTGCTGACTTATATTTGTCATCTTCTGCTTTTGTCACCTTTATCCTTACAGTTCCGGTATCCTTTGCTGTCCATATACCGTTTGATGCAAAGTCTGTATCCTTTTCAATCAGATTTTTGCCTTCTACAACAGTGTATTTTAAATTGTCAACGGCTGCATCCGCCCTGTCGGATTTTACCACCGGAACAACTTTGTTACCCACATAAATATCATCCGCCGGTGTATACTCTACCGTCAGCTGCTGTGGCTGTTTTTCCTCGGTGGCATTATTATCCGAATCCTGTTCATCTGGAATTTTACTGTCAGATATATCATCCGAAGCTGCGTCGTTAGATATATCATACTCTGAAGAGGGTGTATCAGCACTTACCGGTGTTGCCGGAAGTGATGTCGCACCCATTACAGAAGCTAGCATGATTGCTAGTAACCTGTTAAGTTTTTTATTAAACACTCTCATATCTCCTTTTCTATTGTATTTTTTATAACTATTCCGTTATGATTTTATTTATATTCCCACTCTTTATTCCATTATACAAAATAATGGTCACACAACGGTCACACAGCGGCCACACGGAGACAACTTTGTGAAAACTGCATAATGAAAGCGCCGAAAATTGCATATTTTTTAGGCAATTTTCGGCGCTTTTTCGGATTATTTTTTTATAACTATTATTTATTATACTTGTTGTATATCTTTTCAAACGCAGGCATAGAGCGCTTTATCATTTCCCTGTCCACACAGTATGATATTCTCACCCAGCCCGGACAGCCGAAGCCGTCTGCTGCTACTATGAGCACATCCTCCTCCTTTGCCTTCTCACAGAATGCATTGCTGTCATCCCCGAGTGCCTTTACAAACATATAAAAGGCTCCGTCCGGCTTGAAGCAGTGATAGCCTATCCTTGTGAGTCCCTCGTACAAAAGGTCTCTGTTTTCTTTGTAGGCATTGATATCACCGGTTGCCCCCTGACATTTTACTATCATCTTCTGGAACAGGCTTGGTGCGCACACGTAACCGAGTGCTCTTCCCGCACCACAGACTGCTGCATACAGCTCCGCCTTATCGTACACCTCATCAGGCACGAGGACATATCCTATTCTCTCTCCCGGCAGCGAAAGTGACTTGCTGTATGAGTAGCATACCAGTGTGTTGTCGTAATATTTGGTCACAAACGGCACCTTGATTCCGTCGTATACTATCTCCCTGTACGGCTCATCTGCGATAATGAATATCGGTCTTCCTATCTCCTTAGACTTTTTCTCAAGGAGGTCTGAGAGCTTTTTGATGGTCTCCTCAGAATATACTGTGCCGGATGGGTTGTTTGGTGAATTGATTATGACGCCTCTGGTGTGCTCATTGATTCTCTCCTCAAGAGCCTCAAAATCTATCTGAAAATGCTCTGTATCTGCAGGCACCTCTACAAGCCTTGCTCCTGCTGCATTCACAAATACCTTATACTCCGGGAAATATGGCGCTATGGTAATAAACTCATCATATGCGTCGCTTGTCAACGCACGAAAGCAGATTGACAGCGATGCCGCTGCTCCCATTGTCATGTAAAGGTTGTCTGCATTAAAATGTGTGCCGTGTGTGTTGTTCAAAAATTCAGCTATTGCCGCTCTCGTTTCCACGTCTCCCTGTGCTGAGGTGTAGCCGTGCAGCGCAACGGAATCATAATCTGTCACAAGCTCCTTTATTGTGTCGTTTACTATCTGCGGAGCCGGTATGCTCGGGTTTCCTATTGAGAAATCATATACATTTTCCTTACCTACAATTGCTGCTCTTTTTTTACCATACTCGAAAAGCTCCCTGATTGCTGAGCGCACGCTTCCGAGCTGGTACATGCTTTCGTTTACTACCATTTTCCTTGTCTCCTTGTCTCTGATGATCTTGCATGTTTACTATTATAATATGATATGAGGGTTTATCCTGATATGAATGCCTCCATCCCGTTCCTCTTCGTCATCTCAATATGCTCCTTAAGCTCGCGGGCTGACATTCGCAGTGCACCCAGGCTCATGACCGTCTGCTGCTCCAGTCCGTCCGAGGTTGCCACTGTTACCTTGTACCTGTCACGTATGCCAAACACAGTCTTTTCGATAAATGCATCGGCTGTCTCGTCCTGCTTTGTATACACAACCTCTATGTTGTGGAAGGTCTCTCTCTTTCCGGCATTGCCCTTCACCTTGTACGCATCAAACACCAGCAGCAGATGACAGCCCTTATAGCCCTGGTAATCCGATAAAACATCCTTCAGCGCATCTCTCGCCGAATCGATGTTTATGCGTGAAAGCTCCTTTAAATCCTCCCATGCAAATATTATATTATATCCGTCAACTATCAGGTACTCTTCCCCCGGGGATTTCTTCGGATAAATCGGATTGCCGTGCTTATCATGCTTTACGGTGCGCGGTTTACCACTTAGACCTTCATACTCATTTTTCTTTTTACCTGACCATTTGCGCCTCTGATCCTCTGCGATATCGTTTTTTCCCATGCCAAACTCCCTGGCATAAACATCTGCAAGCTGCGCATCAAGCTCAACTGATGACATACCGGAAACAGCTTTCTCAAAGCTCGTCCTGCGGCGGTTTCCGGCAAGCGCCTGCGCATCCTCCGCTGAAAATGCATTCTGCGTGCGGGCACTCGCTGCAAGTGCCTCCTCAGACTCATCTCCGTGGTAGACATACGGCAGGTGCATATGCTCCGGGACCTCATCCCACGGCACCACGTAGCCTGAGCCGTGCGCACAAAATACCGAGCCTGTCGGATTGCGGAAATCCTCCTCGCTGTCATAGTGCATCTGCGCAATCACCTCCGCAGGATTGTGACACTCATCATAACCCCACAGCTCCAGTGTCAGGTGCCCGAGCCCCTTTGTATACGCATGCACCAGACTCACATAATCCTGCATTGTCGCAACCGGTGCCTTTCCTGTAATTGTTGCCATCTCCCTCGCAGCGGTTGTGGCAAACTGCGGGCTCTCGGCTCTTGCAAATCTCTGCTCCAGATCTGTCATTGCACGGCCGACATACTCCATCGGCACCTGTAGGATAAAGCTGTAGTATGGCTCCAGCAGCACGCTCTCTGTGGATTTAAGTCCCTGGCGGATTGCTCTGTATGTAGCCTGGCGGAAATCGCCTCCCTCCGTATGCTTTACATGTGCTCTTCCTGTAAGAATCGTGACCTTCACGTCGGTAAGCGCCGAGCCTGTGAGTACGCCCCTGTGCTCCTTTTCCTCAACGTGTGTGGCTATGAGGCGCTGCCAGTTTTTGTCGAGCACATCCTCACTGCAGGTAGATGTAACTGTGATTCCGCTGCCACGCTCCGCCGGCGACAAAAGCAGATGCACCTCTGCATAGTGGCGCAGCGGCTCGAAATGTCCTACTCCCTCGACAGCCCTTGCTATCGTTTCCTTATATACAATGCTGCCCGGTCCAAACGTGACAACAACACCAAACCTGTCCTTTATGAGACGCACAAGCACCTCCATCTGCACCTGTCCCATGAGCTGCACATGGATTTCCTTAAACTCCTCCACCCACACTATGTAAAGCTGTGGGTCTTCCTCCTCAAGCTGCTTTAGCTTTTCCATAAATGCCGCCGGATTTACATCGTCCGGCAGAATCATCCTATAGTTTAGTACCGGCTCAAGTATTGGCATATTGGACTGCAGCTCACTACCCAGCCCCTGCCCCGGAAATGTCGAGCTAAGACCTGTGACAGCAACTATCTCACCCGCCTCTGCCACATCAGCTATCTCATATTTTTCACCGGAATACTTTCTTATCTGGTCGATTTTCTCAATCAGATGACCTTTCGCCTCGTCACCGCCATGAGCCTTATACTCTATTTTGTCCCTGACCCTAAGACAGCCTCCGGTAACCTTTAAAAATGTCAGCCTGCTGCCTCTGTCATCCCTGCCTATCTTGTATACGCGGGCAGAAAATTCGTCAGGGTAATTTCTTTCACACATAAACCGCGAAAGTCCCTGAATCAGCGTATCCACTCTGTCAAGCTTAAGCGCTGAGCCGTAAAAACAGGGGAACACCTCCCTTTGCGCCACCGCCTGCGCAATATGTGCATCCGCAAGCTCTCCCGATTCCATAAATTCATCTAAAAGAGGCTCGCTGCACATGGCAAGCTCATCAAATAAATCCTGTGAAGAAAAATCCACGCAGCCATCACTCAACTCGCTCTTTAGCTCTGCCTGCACTTTCTCCGCATCCGTGCCCTGCATATCCATCTTGTTTACAAAAATAAATGTCGGCACGTTATAGTGCTTTAAAAGTCTCCACAGTGTGCGCGTGTGCCCCTGCACTCCATCAGTTGCGCTGATTACAAGTATTGCATAGTCGAGCACCTGAAGGGTACGCTCCATCTCTGCCGAGAAATCCACATGCCCCGGTGTATCAAGCATCACTACATGCCATGCACCGGCTGTATCTGCCGCATTTGTTGTGTGCGCTGCATCTGCTCTACCTGCTGTGCGTCCTGCATCTGCTGTATCTGCTGCATTTGTACCTCGCGAAATATCAAGCCTTGCCTGCTTTGAAAAAATGGTTATTCCACGCTCACGCTCCTGCGCATCGTTGTCTAAATATGCATCCTGATGGTCCACGCGCCCGAGTGAGCGGATCTGCCCGGTGCTGTAGAGCATGGCCTCAGACAGGGTTGTCTTTCCCGCATCTACATGTGCGAGAATGCCTATTGTAATGTGATTGTTTGTCATTTTCTGCTCCATATATGCCTCAATCCAAGAACAGAGACACCTGTGGATGTCTCTGTGTCAGCCTTTATATCATAATCCGTTGATTTCCTAAATTATAGCATTTTGTGGTTGCTCTGTCATCTTTTTTCTTGATTGACAGCGTGGTGTCAAGCTTGCGTCCGGACAGTAACAAATAGTGCCACTCAATTGACAAATATTTATTCCATACATATAATGTGATTACGGAAATTTTTGAATGGTATGGAAATAATGCGAGGATAATATGAACAAAAAAGAAGTATTGGAACTAAAACGAAGATTAAAAAAAGACCAGGCAACATTCACCCGGCTGGTCGGCTGCTACGTGGACTGCAACCATGAAAAGGTCTGCAAATTCGGTGGCAAATTTCTCACTCTGGAGGAGGATGAATACTACAAATATCTGGAGATTTCAAACAAGGTGCTTTCCGGCACTCTCGGAAACAACCTGCTCAATCTGCAGTTTCCACTTGAGGAGGAAGAGGTCGGAGGCCGCCAGCAGATTCTCATGGCGCTTCGCGACAGCGAGCTTAATGATGAGACTCTGCTCGATACATACTATGACCTGGTCATCGACACCTACGATGAGGCCGGAAACTATCTGATTCTTTTGTATCTCGACAGCTACGATGTCATGACACGCACAAAGGACAACATCAACGTGGATGAGTCCGAGGAGGTGTACAAATACATGCTCTGCGCCATCTGCCCTGTCACACTTTCAAAGCCGGGCCTTGGCTATCTGGAAAAGGAGCAGCGTATCGGAGCCCGCATAAGGGACTGGGTGGTCGGCGCACCTGAGACAGGCTTTTTATTCCCTGCCTTCAATGATAGGAGCACTGACATACACTCCACTCTTTTCTATACGAAAAATACCAAGGAGCCTCACTCTGAGTTTATGACAAACGGCCTCGGCTGCGGTGTGGAGCGCACAGCTACTGAGCAGAAGATGGCTTTTCATTCAATCGTCAGAAACGTGCTAGGTGCTGAGGACGAAAGCACTGATGACAAGCTGCTTGATATCCAGCAGAATCTGTCCGAGATGGCCGATGACTACGCTGAGACTCACGATGATGACGACGATCCGTTCATTCTCGACAGCGAGGCTATGAACAAGGTGCTTAGTGACTGCCATGTATCTGAGGAAAAGATTTCACGCATTGAAAAATCCGTCAATGAGGCCTTCGGTGACAAGCCGCCTATCGCAGCCAATGTCATTGATTCAAAGGCTCTTGCAGCTAATGAAATCCGCGTGGAAAAGCTTGCTCTTGAGAGCCAGGTCGGCGATTTAACTCTTGAGCTCAATGAGAAAAATGCGCAGCTTGAGGAGAAGGATTCTGTTATACAGGAGAAAAATAATCAGATTGAAGAGCGCACCTCACAGCTTCTTGAGAAGCAGGAAGAGATTGATAATTACACTGCCCAAATTAAGACCTATGATGTGGTGCTTCATGTAAAGCCGGAGAAGGCTTCACAGATTCATGCGCAGGTCATCAATGGTGAGAAGTGTCTCGTCATTCCTATGAGGGAGAATGAGAATGCGACCATAAATGGGGTGAATACAAATCTGTAGGGACGCATCATAGTGCATCGCTTATGGTACTGCGCTTTATAGGGCTTCGCATATCTAGGCTGTGGATACCGGCCTAGCATGCAGTATATTCCTCAGAAAAATATAAAATCAGCCACGGCATCATTTGCGGATAGTTTATTGATAATTTGCTATGAATTATCATATCCACATTTTATGGAACGCCGTGGCAGTTTATATTTTTCTTCGGAACACACTGCATACTCTCCGGTAAATTTAGAGTACTTACCGGTTTACCAGCTCAGCACCTCATGGCCATCCTCTGTGACGAGTACCATGATTTCCCACTGGGCTGATGGAAGTCCATCGTCGGTGTATACTTCCCAATTGTTCTTGTCATCTACGTAGATATCGGCCTTGCCCATGTTGACCATTGGCTCGATGGTAAATATCATGCCGGGTGCCATGACCATGTCGGTGCCGCGCTTAGTGTTGTAGCCAACCCACGGATCCTCGTGAAATTCGAGTCCCACTCCGTGTCCACCGATTTCACGCACTACTGTGTAACCATTTGCAAATGCATGGTCGTGCACCGCCTGTCCCATATCTCCGAGGAAGCCCCATGGCTTTACCTCTTTGAGTCCGAGCTCCACACACTCCTTTGTGACTTCAACGAGCTTTTTCTTCTCAGGGCTTACATTTCCGATACAGTACATTCTTGATGAATCCGAAAAATATCCGTTTAAAATTGTAGAACAGTCTACATTTATGATGTCACCATCCTTTAAGATGACGTCCTTTGAAGGAAATCCGTGACAAACCTGCTCATTTACCGATGTACATACGCTGTAAGGATAACCCTCATAGTTGAGTGGTGCAGGGATGCCGCCCATGCTGGTGGTCATATCATAGACTATTTTATCAATCTCTGCGGTGTTCATACCCTCGTGGATATGCTCTCCTATGTAGTCGAGCACTGCGACATTTATCTTGGCGCTCTCCTTTATTCCCGCTATCTGGTCAGGTGTCTTGATGATTGAATGGCTCGGTATCTTATGATGTGCCTCAGCAAGCTTTTCAAGCTTCATATCAAATGCCGCATGACAGGTCTTATATTTCTTTCCGCTGCCACACCAGCAAGGGTCATTTCTTCCAATTTTTGTTGACATAAAATCTTCTTTCTAGTGATCAAGAGTAACGTTTCCCATATCGACTCTTTTCCACACTTTTTCTTTTATTTTATAGTTATTTTTCTCCAGCAGCTTCTTATATCTGCCTCCCGAGAAATCATAATCCGTTATATCGGCATTGTCAAGCCCTGCATATATTTCCTGATATTTCCGGGCTATTGCAGACTTTTCCATGGACGAGTAAATGTCATTTTTTTCGACTCCAAGCTTCTTTGCACCATCTATATCAGACAAATCATACCAGAAGTCCTTCTCTGAGTTTTTCAAAGCTTCTTTCTCGTCGTCAGTAAGTGTAATGCTCTCTTTTTTGGCCATCTCATAAAAAATCTCATCGTGAATGGCCATGGACATAGCTGCTTTACGCGCTGTGACACGGACAAATTCACCGTTTGTGTGGATATTCCAATACTTGTTTGGATTATCGGAATCATACACAAGGGCCTGCTTCTCGACATTCATCTCCTCAAATGCCACATAAAATGCCATATCGCGCAATGTCAGTTCTTTCCCATTCACGGTAACAGCCACGTCATCCAGATGCTCATTGTATACAATATTCTGCTTCATATCATGATAATTATATGCATACACACCGGCTATGACAGCCAGCACTGCAAGTATAATTGTTGTGATGTGTTTTCTTATTTTGCGCAAAGCTTTGCAACCACCTGATTTATGACCTTTCCGTCAGCCTTGCCCTTGAAATGCGGCATGACTGCCTTCATTATCTGTCCTTTGTTTCCTGTTGCGATCACATCTGAGAACTGCTCTGTGAGCTCCTTTTCTACCTCTTCTGCCGACATCATTGCAGGAGCGTACTCCTCAAAGATTGCATATCTGGTATTGTACTCATCAAGCAGATCTGTTCTTGTGGCAGGGCATGTGTCAATCTGCTCCTTCACGGATTTCATTTCCTTAAGGATGACCTTGTTGACAAGCTCCTCCGGTATATTGTCTCTGCAGCCCTCATCTATTGCCGCCTTTTTGGCTGCCGATACAAGTGAGGATATAGCATCCTTTCTTACCTTGTCTCTTGCTTTCATTGCTGCAATCATGTCTTTTTGTAATTGTTCCATCTGCATGGCTTGTTCCTCCTGCTTTTCTTACTTTATTTACAGGCTTGCTAGTTCGTTTTGTGCGAATTGGTGCCGTCTGTCTCTATAATACACCTTATGGATGGAAATTGCTATCGTTTATTGCAATGTGTTTGTTTCCTGAAAAAAGAGCCGGTAAGTATAATAAATATACTTATCGGCTCCTAACCATCCTATACAAGGCGTCGTATAGCAAGTATTGTATGGCACTGTACGCTTCTGTTTGCCGTGATTCCTGCCTTTGTGGACTGTGCCTCCACTATAACACCACCACCTGCATATATAGCTACATGTCCCGGATATACCACTACGTCTCCCGGCTGTATATTATCGAAGGATACGGCCTGTCCCACAGACTTAAATGCCTGTGAATATCTCGGTGTGCTGATACCAAAATGTTCATATACCTCATGCACAAAGCCCGAACAGTCTACACCGTTTGTAAGGCTGTTTCCAGCCCATACATATGGATTGCCCACAAACTGCATAGCGTATGATACTACAGAGCTTCCTGAAACTCCTGTTGAAGCACTCGGGTTCTTTCCACCGCCTGATGCATAATCACTGGCAATGCTTCCGCCCTTACCGGCTCCGCCACCATCATAGCTTGAACTGCCTGATGAGCTGTTCGCTCTGGCAGCAGCGGCAGCTGCTGCTGCTTCCTGCTCCTGAATGATTTTGCCCTGTGCCGTAATGATATTCTGATAATTCTCTGCCTGCTGCTGTGCCTGAGCTATCTGGCTTGCATACTGCTCCTTCTGATTTTCAAGAGCTACTATAGCCGCCTCGACATCTGCCTGCTGCTTCTCATAGTCATCCTGCATGGCTGTGAGCTCATTCATGTCATTGTCAAGCTTAGTACCAATCTCCTTCACCTGCTCAACTGCTGCCTGATAAGAATCCATAAGAGCACGATCCGAATCATATACATCTGACACGTACTCTATACGATTGAGCATATCTGTGATACCATTTGACTCAATAATTGCTGTCCAGATATTGTCTTCAGCGCTGTTTTCATACATGAACTGTATACGCTTCTTCATGGCAGCATACTGCTCCTGCTGCTTTTCCTGAGCCGCTGCAAGATCCTTCTGATTCTGCTCTATCTCTGCCTGCTTGCTTGTGATATCTGTCTGAAGCTTCTTTTGTGCTGCAAGAATCTCATCAAGCTTTGCGGATTTATTCTTTATATCATCAGCAGTAGTCTGCTGCTGATCCTTTAGACCATTAATCTCATTCTTCTTATCCTTGAGATCCTGCTCAGCCTGTGACTTCTTCTTCTCTGCATCCTTCTGCTTCTGTGTCTTGGCATATACCTTCTCAAGTCCACTGTTTATGTATCCGCTAAATGTAGTGCCCTCTACTGCCGGTCCTGTAAAAACGAGTGCCGATGTTAACACCGTACATATAGCACGTGTCCATTTCTGATTCATTTTATTCCTCCTGTAATACGACGGTCAGATTGACCTTTCCTTCCACAATTTACGTTCAATATACATTCGGATATATTATCGCACAAAATGAATCTTTTTTCCACATCTTTTTGTAAATTTACAGAATTTTCCACATTTTATATAAGGATATGAGGGTCAAAAGGTATTTTGCCCCTAATTTATGATTCACATACGCGCTATTATAAGTCTATCATCAGGTTTGATGCTATCTGAGGTCAGAGCGTTTATTTCCATTATGTTTTCAACAGTGGTGCGGTATCTTTTTGCAATGTCCCACATTTTATCATCCTTCTGCACTATATAGCCGACCAGAGCTGCTTCAGCCTCAGTTTCAGGCGCGTTCTTTTCCTGCTCCACCGATGTTATGACTGACACTTCATCCTGCTGCAGGGCAATAGCGTTTATGCTGACAACACCCTTAATTTCATATTCGCTGTTGTCGAGCAGGTTGACCTGCACCTGGTCTACCTGCACATTTACCTCGCAGCAGGTATTAGCATCCATGCCCGGTATCTCAACGAACTGTTCAAACGGCACAGAGTCTGTATGCATCTCTATCGGACAGCCATCGTCCTCCACAATATTCACACAGTTCACCTGCAATACACCTGACACAATAATTCCTGTGTCTGCATTTTTTATCTGTGCAATAGCGGCCTGCGTCTTTGTACCGCAGATTCTTAAAATTCTCTTTTTGCTGTTTTCTCTGTACAACTGCTCCAAAATACGGCATTTTGTGTCATTTTTCATAAGAAGGCTGCATACCTTCATATTTTCAAACACAGGTTTTACCGGACATGATACGCTGTACATGTCATTGAGCACCTCTACTGTTTCCTCACTCCAGACCTTTCCATCCACCGCAAGCGCTGCCTCAATCGAAAGCTGCCTGAGCTCTCCGTCATAATCATTTTCCGCCTCAACCTGATGCATGGCAGGCTGTGTGCGAAGCCAGGCAATATTTCCGGCATTATCACCCTCGCAGCGTATTTCATTTGAAAAACCCTCCTGCACCTCAAAGCAGCAAATTTCCTGTTCTTCACTCAGATACACTATACACGCATGGCACTCGCCTGTCAGTGTGATATGGTCACGCTCGTATGTATACTCCAGATTTCTCATATCAACAAGACTTGATATGAGCTTGCATATATTCGGCTTGGTCTTTGGCAAGGTGACGACATTTTTAATTCTGACAATATCCCTTACAACACTGTCAAGCTTAAGCACCTTCATCTGCCCCATAAGCTGCTCCACGTCCTTGTCATCAATCCTTTGTGCAACCTCAAGATTTTCTTCCCTCTCTCCATAAAGCTCCACGCTTATAATGCCTCTGACCGAGAGCTTTCGCGAATTGATAACCCCAACCGTAAGCTCATCAAGCCCGGTATACACACGAACCGTATCCTTCTCGCAGACTCCTTGAAGCACAAGCTTCTCCTGAAACGGTATTGCATCCTTTATATGCTCCACTCTGTTTCCGCCGATATTTTCCTCCGGCTCATCGCCTTCAAAAACTTCCTCTCTCGTATACAGCACTTCGAATTCAATGCTTCCACTCAGCCAGATATTCTCGCCTGACGCTTTTATCTCATCAAGCTTTACCTGCCCGTTCTGGCAAACCACTTTGAAAACATCAGGCTTGTTGTCCTTTATGACATAATCCCTGTCGAAGCCAACCTGCGACATATCCTTTACCTTTTCTATGCATTGTCTGATTTTTTGTGTAATTAATTCCATAAAAAATACCCCACTTCAAATATGTATATAAAATACATATTCAAGATGGAGTAACTTTATGCAGATGCAAATATTTAAATTCATGATCATTATAATAAAGATGTAACATCTTTACTTCATGATACTAGCAAAGCTGCATCCTTATATCCTTTGTAATCACATCAGTGTAGGTGAAAGATAAGAGCTGTGGCGGATTCTGCTCAAACTCATCATCTATCAGAACCGTAAACACACTTGGGTATGCCTGCTGAATAACCCCCTCCTGGATGTCAACCTTGTTGCGGCCGAGATCCTGCTGGATTTTTACCCTGTTGCCACACTGCTGGTGAATCGATGCTCTGACTTTTCTAATTTCTGTCTGTTCCATTTTAAGCCTCCTTATTGTGGGTATGCCCACTGGCACATAACTATAGTCCTCATGGTAACCAGTATTGTAACGACGGTGTCATATATATGAAATCAATCTCTGTATAAATATAAAACAGGTCAAATTAATCAACAATTATATCAATCAATATATTTGAATATATAAATATGTCACCACAATATCTAGTAACTTTACTATAGCAAAGTATTGCAGTGATAGCAATAGGGCATTAGTACTGATTGTCAGTTTTTTCGCAACTTTTAACACAATTTACGAAATTTTCACTCAAACACAACAGGCATTTCACTCAATTCCGTCTTTATTACTATATACGGATAACTCGCCTGATTGCTGACCTTCTCGCCCTTATCCGGGGCTATCAGACGCGTATCAAAATACATTGCCTTATCCTTCACATAAAACTGGTTAACCGTAATGCTGTAGCCACCGGTCTCCTTTGTGCCAAAGCCTTCCGCTATGTATAAATATTCATCATCCTTGTACGTCAGCTTCATCGCCTTTGCCTTGTTTTCATTTATCTGCTTTTTAAACTCCTCCGGGATTTCATCCCCGCAGATCACCGTGTACTCGACCATCCTGTCACTCTCCGTGCCTGAAATATTTGCGTGGCAGCCCGAAATCACTGTCGTTTCCAATATCACAAGCACACTTGCAGCCATCACCAGAAATTTTCTCAATTTTTCTGACATTTTTCCCTCTCTTTCTTATCATATCGCTTATGATATGATATAATATCAAATATTGAACTACATTATAACTATTTTATTCTTAATGGTTCTGAATAGTTACATTACAATTTATATTATGAAAAAGAGAGGTCAAATATGCGTTCAGTTTTAATCGTAATATTCGTATTTTTCTATCTGCTGCTCGGTCTTCCGGTGCTCGGAGCCATGTGTATAATACACAAATTTGCCCCGGCATGGGCCGATATGGCACAGCTTCGCATGGTACAGTGGGCTTTCCGTGTCATCATATTCCTAAGCGGAGCAGACATTGAATTTATAGGGGAGGAAAATGTGCCAAAGGACGAGGCTGTACTATATATAGGAAATCACCGTAGTTTCTTTGACATCATAATCACCTACTCCCGATGTCCACGCCTGACCGGCTACATCTCAAAGCAGAGTATCACAAAAATACCGGTGCTGGGTCTCTGGATGAAGCGCCTGCACTGCCTGTTTTTGGACCGCGATGACATCAAGCAGGGACTAAAGGTCGTGCTTGCAGCCATAGATCAGGTCAAATCCGGCATCAGCATATGTGTATTTCCTGAGGGCACACGCTGCAAAAACAAAGATGACCTGACAGATGTAGCGTCTTTCAAAGAAGGTACTTTCAAGATTGCCACAAAGAGCAAATGCAAGATAGTGCCAATGGCAATCATGGGAACAAATGAAATATTCGAAGATCACCTTCCATGGGTCAAAAAGAGGCATGTGGTTATCCGATATGGCACTCCTATTGATCCTGCCGCACTCAGTAAAGAGGAACAAAAGCATCTTGGAGCTCATTGCAGAGAAGTGATTGTAGATATGCTTCATGAAATGGTATAGCTGAAAAAACCGCCCATCGGGCGGTTTTTCATATTTCTTCTTCAAATTCCTTTAAACTATTAAATTTTATTCTCATCAAATATATTTCACTTCAGAACTAGTACCGAATACGCCGGCAGCTTTGCCGTTCCATCCTTATATGAAGGTGCTTTCTTTGTAGTCTGAAGCATTGCAACTGCATCATTTACTCCCAATGATGACACATCCACACTTGCTTCATCCTTTGATGGATTAAATACAAGCACTGCTTTCTCACCATTGTACTCTCTTGTAAATATACACACATTCTCGTTTGACAGATCCTTTTCGAAGGTATTTGTACCTCGAGCAATCTCCGGGAAAGCATTTCTTATTGATATTGTCTGCTTCACAAAGTTGTAAATAGAGTATGGATCGTCCATCTGCTTATCAAGGGTATCATATGTCTGCTCGGTTTCTTCTGCATTCTGAGGTCCCACACACATTCCCTTAGCTTTTGAATCCCCGCTCCATCTCATGGCAAGACGCTTCGTCTCATCATTGGCTGCGCCTCTCATACCGATTTCATCTCCATAATACAGAAAAGCATTTCCTGGCATAAGAAGATTCATGGCCTGCGCCATCTTGGTTTTCTCCTCGGCATTATCTCCGTTATAGTATCCTGCACTGCGTCCCATATCATGATTTGTATAGAATGGTGCATCAATGTATGAGTCTGTATACTTCTTTATCTCATTTTCCACATCAACTATGGCATTGCCGTATGTGCTGGCACCATGATTTGCTGTACCATTGAGTACCTTTCCGATATACCCATCCTGCTGTGAAAAATCAAAGTTGAACATACTATCAATTCCACTCTTATAGTACTTCGCATACTCTCTGTATGTGGTCCAGCCCTCACCAACCATATAAGCATCGGCCTTTTTGCTCTTCACATTGTTCACAAGCCAGGTGAGGTCATCTATAGTCTCAGTCTGGTTATTATTATTGTAATAAAGCACAGCATCCAGTCTGAAACCATCCACGCCGCGGTCAAGCCAGAAGGATGTAACCTTGTCAATCTCCCCTCTTACAGCTTCGCTCTGCAGGTTAAGGTCAGGCATGCTGTCTACAAACTGTGACTCGTAATACCAATTCGTGCCCGGCAGCCGGTTGTAGCCTCCGGCATTGGTTTTGCTAAAATTATAGTAATCCACATAAGGACATTCCGAAGGATCCGGCTCTGCCCCATCAGGAAGCGACTTGATATAATCAGCAGCCGCCTTAAACCACGGATGCTCATTTGATGTATGATTCATCACAAAATCAATAATCACATTGATGTTTCGCTTGTGACACTCCGTAATGAGCGCATCAAAATCATCCAAAGTACCATACTGTTTGTCAATATTCATATAATCCGTAATATCATACTTGTGGTATGAAGGAGAAGGCATAATAGGCATCATCCAGATTTCATTGCATCCAAGCCCCTCAATATAATCAAGCTTCTCTGTAAGTCCCTTTAAATCCCCTATGCCGTCACCGTCACTGTCAAAAAAGCTGTATACGAACACCTCATAGCAGGTTCTGTAATTGTCCTGAATCACATTAGGATCATTTTTCGCATTCATCTGCTCCATCGCAGAAGGCTTGTACTCCTTCTTTGCTGCCGTCTCGGTATTCTTTCCACCCGCAGCGCATCCCGCAAGCATCGACACCGCCATAGCTGCCGTCAACGCCACAGCAGTCAGCCTGCCCGCCAATCTGTTCACAGCCCTGCCGACCATATTGTGGCCGCCTATTTTATTATTAATCATACGCACTCCTTTTCTTAACTAAATTCTCACATCTTTCACAGGGTAGCAACAAACTTAGCACACAACCTGAAAGTGCTAAGTTTGCCACACCCCAATATAAACCAAAAGCCGCCGCACAAAAGTGCAGCGGCCTAACTAAAACCAAATTAGCCTTTGACAGCTCCTGTAAGTCCATCCACGTAGAATCTCTGCATGATGACGAAAAGTATTGAGATAGGTATTGATACAATAACTGCAGCAGCAGCCCATCTTGTGAACCATCCGTTTATAAACTCTTTCTCAAGCATGTTGTAAAGGAGAAGAGATACTGTCCAATACTTGTCGTTTGGACCAACGATAACCTTTACAAATACGAAATCGAGCCATGGAGCAAGGAATGCTGTAAGCACTGTATATACTACGATTGGCTTACTGAGTGGCAGGATAACCTTGTAAAATACCTGGAACTGTGTACATCCGTCAAGGATGGCAGCCTCTGTAAGAGACTTAGGCACAGTATCAAAGAATCCCTTTGCGATATAGAAGCCTACTCCCGATCCTGCTGAGTATATGAGGATCAGTGAAAGACGAAGTACGCTACCCTCTGTAAGTCCGATAGCCTTTAAGATAAAGTATACGGCAACCATTGACATGAAGGCTGGGAACAATCCAAGAATCATAGCCAGATTCATGAAAGGCTTACGCAGCTTAAATCTCAGTCGTGACATACAATACGCAACAGAAAGTACAAATACTGTTGAAATGATGCATGAGAACACTGATATAAACAGTGTATTAAAAAATGCTCTCGGGAAGTTCAACAGTGTAGTCTCTGTGAACAGCCTTGTATAGTTGCTAAATGTAAGGCTATGTGGGAAGAAGTACTTTGTATAAGCACCACTCTCAGCTCTAAAGCTTGTCATAATAATCCAGAAAATCGGGAACAGCCATACTACAGCAAGTATTCCAAGAATGATATGAACAAGGGAATTCTTTGCTACTTTCTTAGCACGTCCGGCAGACATAGGTCTTTTTGCTTTTGCTACACTACTCATTACATGAATCCCTCCTCATCCTTGTATGATTTTGTATTTCTGTATGTAACAAGCGCTACGATAGAAAGTACAATGAATGTGAGGATACCGATAACGGCACCGATATTGTACTCCTGATTATCAATAGTCAGCTTGTACAACCACGTAACCAGAAGGTCCGTCTTTCCTGCACTGTCTCCGACAGGTGTAGGCTTTCCTGCTGATAACAGGTAGATAACGTTGAAGTTGTTGATATTTCCGGTAAACTGTGTGATGATATATGGTCCCATGATAAACATGATATATGGGAGTGTGATCTTAAAGAAGATCTGTGCTGCGTTTGCACCATCAATCTTTGCAGCCTCATAAAGCTCTGAAGGCACATTCTGTAATACACCTGTAACCTGAAGCATAGTATACGGAATACCTACCCAGCAGTTGATGAGAATAACAGAAACTCTCGCCCACATCGTATTGGTCCAGAATGGAAGCGGGTTATCTATCCAGCCCCACTCCAAAAGCAGGTTATTAACAGCACCCTGTGGCTGGAACATCTGTCTCATTACAAGGAGTGATACGAACTGCGGTACCGCAATTGAGATAACAAAGCATGTACGCCAGAAAGCCTTGCAATGTGTCTCTTTACGATTGATAACGATAGCAAGAATGAGTCCAAGGAAGTTACAAAGGAAGGTTGCAAATACAGCCCAGCAGATTGTCCATCCAAGTACTCTCCAGAATATCTTACCAAGCTTACCACCAAGTCCAAGCACCTGTCCGAATGAGGCGAAGCCTGTCCAGTCGAACAATACCAGATGATCACCCTTTACCGAATAATTTGTAAAGGCCATTGGAATCATGAACAGCAATGGTAAAACTGTAAAAATAAATATTCCCATAAGTGGGAGAAACATAAGTGTCTTATGTAGGTTTTTATCAAATAAATCCTTGACATCTTTGCCAAAAGAATTGATTTCTTTTCCAGCTTTTGAAAGGCATTCTGCCTTATATCCGCTCTTTAAATTCTCGCACCACATGTAAATAAATAATACTGTGATGGCAATTGTTATGACGCCATATAACAGTAATAATACTGACTGGTCGCCCGCAACATATTCATAAATCTGCTTCTGCTCATTAAATACCTCTTCCTGCTTTCTCCAGCCAAGTGAAGGCAGCATGGAAATGTAATAAGCACCAGCGTTAACCATATATGCTATATATGCAATCTCTATAGCAAGAAAAATCAGACCCTTTATGATCTGCTTATGAGCCATATTGGCAAGACCCATTACGAGTGCCGATAGCTTAACTGCAGCTCCGCCTTTTGTGAGGGCATTGCCAACAGTATACGGAGTAGCAAATTCCGAAACTTTTTTCTTTTTGTTTGCTCCTATCATACTTTTCCTCCTGGCATGCATTATATATGCCAATCCTTTAAACTAATTTATTCCAAGATTCCGGTCGCCCGGAACCTTGGAATCATATTCTGATCTACTTAATTATTTAAGAGAATCATTAAGCTGAGTATTGAAGTCCTCTGTCTTCTGAGCTGCATTGTCCTTTGTAATCTGGCCTTCTGCACCGTTCTGGAAAGCATCACCGAATGGTGTAGCTGCTTCCCAGTAACCTGACATATCAATGATAGGCTGTGCTACTGAACAATCAGTTGAAACCTTAGCCATAGCTGCTGCTACAGGATCAGCTGCGATTTCCTCGTTTGTTGCAAGATCTTTGTTTACAGGAGCCTGTGCTCTTAACTTGAAGTGAGCAAGCTGTGCGTCCTCGCTGCCAAGGAATGCTGCAAGCTTAACTGCTACTTCCTGGTTCTTGCAGTTAGGGTTAACACCGATAGCCTTAGATCCTAAGAATGCCTTTAACTGGCAGTCTTTTCCACCAATATTGATTGTAGGAAGAGCTGCAACACCAACGTTCTCCTCACCAAGTGCCTCTTTAACTTTGTCATAGTTCCAGTTACCATTGAAGTAAGCATTGATAGAACCATCTTTAAGTCCAGCAAGACCAAGTGATCCCTCATTGTTATCCATTACAAAGTTTGGATTTGCAAATAAATCTACGATGTAGTTTGTAACTGCTGTACCCTTATCTCCGCCAAAGTCATATCCGGCAGCCTTGTCTGTTCCATCTCCAAAGATTGTACATCCGTTTGCTGCATAGAATGCATTGAGATACCAGCCATTATCAAATGGGAATGAAACCTTACCCTTTGTAAGCATTGTATCAAGGCTCTTTACATCATCCTCAGAGAAGACTCTCTTGTCATAGTACATGAACCATGTGTTTGATGTATAAGGAACTGCGTAGATGTCTCCATCATATGTAACTGTTGCAGCCATAGCCTCTGAGTTAGATGACTTAACATAATCTGCTGCCTCTCCACCTAACTTGGCAATAGCATCTGCCTTAATTAATGGCTCAAGCTGATCGTTTGCAAACATGTAAACATCAGCTGCTGCCTTAGGATCCTTTGTAACAACATCCTTTGCGTCTGACTCAGATGATGTAACATACTTGAACTCGATGTTGAAATCAGGATTTGCCTTAGCGAATGCCTCGCACTCTGTCTTAAGCCAAGCGCCCTGTGCATCGTCTAAATCCTCTGCAGGTCCCATTACTGTAATGGTCTCCTTACCGCCGTCCTTCTTGTCGGCTTTCTCTGTTCCATTTCCATTGCTGCTTCCGCATCCTGCAAACATTGTTGCTACCATAGATGCGCAAAGTAAAGATGCTAATACTTTCTTCTTCATATCTTCCTCTCCTTTTTGAATATAAAATGTAAAAAAGTATATATATAAATTGCCGTGCAACTTATATCAAATTAATTATCTGCGGTAAACCACCGCAATGTTTCTAATCCAGGCTATTTTTTCGTTGTCCAGTCTGTGCGGCTTGCTTGTCATGCGCCATCTCCAGTTATGTCCGACTGTTGAAGGATAATTCATCCTCGCCTCATTTCCAAGCTCTAATATATCCTGCATCTGGACTATCGCCAACTCTGCGGTGCTGTGATACAGCTCCCTGATAAGAGCATTTGGAACCTGTGATTTATTTTCAATATTCAGATACTCGTACATATAAGCAAGCTCATAATCTGTCTTGTCACTGAAATAACCAACTATTGTCTCATTGTCATGTGTGCCAATATATGCAACTACATGTGAATCAGCATAATTGTGTGGCAGATATTCATTGGTCGGATCACCGTCAAAGGCAAACATCATGACCTTTGTTCCCATCCAGCCCGACTTTGCAAGGAGCTTTTTCACTCCCGGCAAAAGGCTCGCTGACGTATAATCATCAGCCACTACATTAACACCCTCAAGTTCTTCGTTGATTGCATTGACAAGCCTGCGTCCCGGTCCCTTGAACCATTTACCGGATAGGCTCTTGTCCTGTCCGTACGGTACCGCATATGCTTTTACAATTCCTGCAAAATGATCAATCCTGACGATATCAAAAAGCTCTCTGCATACACGCATACGCTTTCTCCACCACGAGAAGTTATCCTCCTTCATGGCATCCCAGTCATACATAGGATTGCCCCACACCTGTCCGTTCTCTGAATACTTATCAGGAGCGGCAGCTGCAACATACTCCGGTGTATCGTTTGCGCTCATCATAAAGAGTTGTCTCTCTGCCCATACATCTACGCTGTCATACCCTACATAAAATGAGGCATCACCTATTATGTAGATACCTTTTGAGTTAGCATAATTTTTCAAATCCTCCCACTGTTGGAAGAATTTATATTGGCAGAACTTCCAAAAAGTAATTGTATTATAATTCTTTTTTTGGTACTTTTCAAGCGCAACCGCTTGCGGATTTTTATACTCGCTTGGCCATTCGCTCCAAATTTTGTCTAAATTGTCGGTTTTCAGTGTCATAAACAGTGCATATTGTTCAAGCCACCCCGAATGTTTTTTTACAAAATCCTGAAACTCTTGTGCATTTGTGTCAAATCTTCCAAACGCTTTTTGTAAAATCTTGTATCTGTTCTGATGTAATGCTGCATAATCAATTTCTGATTGATCTGTGCCCCAATTGTACCCCAGGATTTCTTCCCTCTCTAACAATCCCTCATCTGCCAGCTTATCTAAATCTATAAAATAGATATTGCCCGCACAGCCTGATGATGGCTGATATGGACTATCGCCAAATATGGTGGGACCAACCGGAAGAACCTGCCAGTACTTCTGTTTCAAATCGCCAAGGAGATCAACAAAATTGTATGCCTCTCTCCCAAGAGTACCTATACCATATGGTGACGGCAAACTCGAGATCGAAAGAAGTATTCCGGAGCCTCTGAGATTTTCTCTGGCCTCCAAATTTCTATTCCTCTTTCCTAAATTTTTTCTATTTTTTTCGTATCTGAGTATATTTTATTTCCTATTGTCGTATTTGTCAATTGTTTTAGCGTCTTCTAACCCATTTTTGCCACTTTTCACGTAATTTGCACTCATTTTTTGGTAGTTATTACCACGATTTCAAAGATATTTTTCGAAAAATTTATCGTGGAAAATATTGCCTATTTCTGATAGTAATTGTATAATTCTATTATCACATAAGAAAGGAATAATATTATGGCTACTATTAAGGATATTGCCGCCCGGCTGGGTGTATCAATCAGCACTGTTTCAAAAGGATTAAATGGTGCCAGCGATATAAGTGAGGAGCTTCGTCAGACCGTTTTAGACACTGCCGTCGAGATGGGCTACAGCACTAAGCGCTCAAGAAAGGTAGAAAACCGCAAGCTGGCTCTGTTCATTGAAAATATGAACTACGAGTCTATCGATGAGTTCGGATATGATGTAGTGCTTGGTTTCAAGCAGAATGCTTTCAAGCACAAATGGGATGTGGACATCATTCCTGTCACTCCTCAGCTGCAGGCAGAAGAAAAATATGATACTTATATATTAAAGAACGGCTATTGTGGCGCATTTCTTGTAGGCTTCGCTCTGCACGATGAGTGGATGCAGCAGCTCAAAAGCACTACAATGCCTACCGTTTTGTTTGATAACTATATAGAAAACAACCCCAATGTAGCCTATGTAGGTACCGACAGCTACGAGGGCATTGACATGGCTATAAAGCATCTGCACAATCTGGGGCATAAAAAGATTGCCTTTATCAATGGTTCTCTTTTTTCCCTGGTTTCAGATCAGCGTCAGGAGGCTTTTGAAAACTCTATGCGCGATGCCGGTCTTGAAATCTACCCGGAGCTCATGGGTCACGGCTACTATATTCCGGAGACTGCACAGTACTACGTTTCCAATTTTATTGCAGCGGGCGCTACTGCTATCCTCTGTGGCAGCGATGCTATCGCAAAGGGTGTTATATCTGAATGCCAGCTGCACGGCTTCAATGTGCCAAATGATATAAGTGTGGTCGGCTTTGACGATGTCAAATTTGCTGCAGCCCTCACCCCGCCTCTTACCACTATCAGACAGGAGTGTAATGATCTTGGCCGCTGTGCATATATTATATTGAATTCGCTCATTCACCATATTCCAATCAGCCGCACACAGCTGCGTCCGAGACTGATTGAAAGAGAATCTACCGCACGTGTTTCCACTGCGCACACTGTCAGCGAATAACAGTGTATGTACCACCTTCCAAAGGAGGCAAAATTGTTCAAACGCAAACATGCAACTATTTTAATTACATATTCGCTGGTGCTATGCAGCGCGATTTCTCTGACAGCCTGCTCTTTTTCGGATGTCTCTTATTTATTCAAGAGCCCCGCACAAAAGCAGGCTATTCTGCACAAATCACCTGCTTTTTGGGATGATACCACAAGCGTTGAAGGAAGCAGCAATCTGTCTATCCTGCATAATGTCGCCTTTGAGGGGCGCCCGTACAATGACATAAGGCAATTCGGCGATAATATACTTATGGTAGGGCAGGGCAGCTACAATAATTCCATCATAGAGACTGATGGTCAATCCGTTCAGTATTCATTTGATGTATATAATCCCTGGTCCAACGAAATAACCGCAAGTCTTGCCCACGACAAGACGGACTGCGATGACTATCTGATTAAGGGTGATAAATTGTGGCTCCTCGATTCATCCGCCCAAAAAGCAACCATCTATGATAAGGATTTGAAGGAAATTAAAACCTGCAAATATAATCCCAAGGACTATGATGACAATGGCGATGCATCTGATCCGGATAATACTGAAGTGCCGAATCCCGGCAATTACTATGATGCCTCACAGATTGCCACCTCCGCTGACAAAAAATATGCTCTCGTGTCAGGTATCACGCCCGATACCTACAAATATGTAATCTCTGATATAAGGCTTGACGATAATACAGTGCTTTCAACCTACGAAGGGCAGAGCTTTTCCATGTCATGTGTCGACTCAAAAGGCTTTGTAATTGAAGCAGATACTGCCAACAATATATGGAACTATCATTCATCCGATGGAAAAAACAGCTTTTTTTCTCTGCCGGATGTGGTGGATGTAGTACTGGCCGAGGACAATGACATGCTCATACGGTGCCAGGATTTATCCTCAGACAACAGCATCAGTTATTATAAATATTCACCCGTCACCGGTGTCAGCTCATCCTTTTCATACAATCCGGCAGCACGAGGCTCAGGCAGAGCCCAAGGCAGCTCATCTGATTCTGCAGCGGCCGATACCCAGACCTATTTCTCTGCCAACTCGGTATATCTGCCTGATGCAAACTGTGTGATGTTGCTTTTGTACACAACGCAGTGCAACCCGGAAATACTCATCTGGTCACTCGACAAGGGAAAGAATGACACCAAAGCTGAAATCACGTCATACAATGACTGCGATACTCTGCTACAAGCCTTGCGCGATGACGGCTCATATGTATCCCCATATTCTGCCATAGACACTGATGACAGTACCCATGAAAACCAGGAGGCAAAGGAAGAGGCCGGGAAGGATTCCGACTACAACACATATGGAGATGAGGTCACTCTGATACCTGACACCACGTCATATGACTGGGGAGATTTATCCGACATAAATGCACGTATCACAGCCCTTGAACAAAAATACGGCTTTTCCATATATTTCGGGCCTGAGGTGCCAAAGAGGATTGATTACTACGATATCCATCAATTAAAGAACAAGGATAAGCTGTCGGTCTCTCTGGATGCCCTTGAGGAAATACTTGGCTGTTTCCCTGATGACTTTTTCACGCAGCTGTGTTATGGCGATATAAGAGGCATGCGAATATATCTGTGCGGTGATATTTCATCAGGCCACTCAGATATGATAAATGAGCCAAGCGGATTCGTAAATATAATAAACAACCACAATGTGATGGTTCTAAACTGCAACTACAGCTGGGATTTCAGCTACACAGTCGGCCATGAGATTTCCCATCTGATAGACCAGAGGCTTGCATTCATACACACCTATGATGAAAAAAGCGAGTTTTCCGAGGAGAAATGGAACAGCTTTAACCCTGACAGCTTCTCATATGATGACAGCTACTCAAACTACAATCCGGATGATCCATCAAACCACATATCCGGGTATTTCATTGATTCCTACGGCATGACCTTTGCAACAGAGGATCGCTCTGAAATATTCGGAACCGCGATAGACGATTATATTAACGGCATTTATGATGATGCAAGGTTCACAGACGACTCGCCGATACGAAACAAGCTCGACTACTACAGCAGATGTATCCGCGACGGCTTTGATACAAGTGGCTGGTCTGATACGATGGCATGGGAGGCTGTGCTTACTGCCAGCGGAACGCAGACCGATTAAACAATAACAGCCGGACAACACAAAAACCTCAAGTCATATGACTTGAGGTTTTTTAATGGGCAGAGATGGATTCGAACCATCGAAGCAAGTTGCAGCAGATTTACAGTCTGTCCCCTTTGGCCACTCGGGAATCTGCCCATGTATTCAATTACGATACCTGCATAGTTTATCACAACAGATGTGATTATGCAAGTACATTTTAAAATTAAAAAAGACAGCCTACGTTCGGCTGCCTTTTAGGAGAAGGTATTTTTACTATGGGGTATAGCAAAAACTATATAATGTATTGGGGGGTTTTTACGGTTATTATAGTATCATGATTGCAACGATAAGTGTTCACAAATTGCATAAAAATCGTGGTTCGTTTTTATGCAATTTGTATAGTGCTTTAGCATCATCTAATATTTTTCATATGGTGATTCTGCACAAAAGCATAGCTGTTTTTTAAATATTATGTCCAACTGCTGTTTTGCTGTCCTCATCAAACAGTGCTTCAAACTCATCTCTTGTGATTTTCTCCTTCTCAAGAAGAAGTGCTGCACATCTGTCAAGCACATCGCGGTACTCTGCTATCATGCTCTTTGCCTTGTCGTACGACTCGTCGATGATGCGCTTTACCTCGACATCGATTGCCGATGCTATGCCCTCGCTGTAGTTCTTTGCATGGGCGAGGTCTCGTCCGATGAAGACCTCCTCCTCATCATCGGCATAGCAGATAAGGCCGATATTGTCTGACATACCGTATTTGGTAACCATCTCGCGCGCAAGCTTTGTGGCCTGCTTGATGTCCTGTGATGCACCTGTGGTGATATCGTCAAACACAAGTTCCTCTGCGACACGACCGCCTAAGTCTACTACGATTTCCTGAAGCATACGTCCCTTTGTGTTGAACATCTCATCCTTCTCAGGCAGAGGCATGGTGTAGCCTGCTGCGCCTGCTCCTGTAGGGATGATTGAAACTGTGTATACAGGTCCCACATCCGGAAGCAGATGGAAAAGGATTGCATGCCCTGCCTCGTGGTAGGCTGTGATGCGCTTTTCCTTGTCAGAGATGATACGGCTCTTCTTCTCAGCTCCGATACCAACCTTGACGAAGGATTTTCTGATATCATCCTGTGTGATATATTCTCTGTTTTCGCCCGCTGCACGGATTGCTGCCTCATTCATCAGATTCTCAAGGTCTGCACCTGTGAAGCCTGCGGTAGTCTGTGCAATCTGCTTTAAGTCTACATCCTCTGCAAGAGGTTTTTTCTTGGCATGGACACCTAAAATTTCTTCTCTGCCGCCCACATCCGGTCTGCCTACTACAACCTTTCTGTCGAAACGTCCCGGACGCATGATAGCAGGGTCAAGTATATCCACACGGTTTGTGGCTGCCATGACGATAATGCCCTCATTGACACCAAAGCCATCCATCTCGACAAGCATCTGGTTCAATGTCTGCTCACGCTCGTCGTGTCCGCCGCCCATTCCTGTGCCACGTCGTCTGGCTACTGCATCAATCTCATCGATAAATACGATACAAGGCGCATTTTTCTTGGCATCCTCAAACAAATCTCTCACTCGTGAAGCTCCGACTCCGACGAACATCTCCACGAAATCAGATCCTGAAATGGTGAAAAACGGTACACCTGCCTCTCCGGCTACTGCCTTGGCAAGGAGAGTCTTACCTGTTCCCGGAGGTCCTACAAGAAGGACACCCTTTGGGATTCTTGCTCCAAGTCTGGTGTATTTTCCCGGATCACGAAGGAAATCAACTATCTCTGCAATCTCCTCCTTTTCCTCCTTTAAGCCTGCTACATCGGAAAACTTGATATGGTTCTCCTCCTGTGTGGTGAGCTTCGCACGGTTCTTGCCGAAGTTCATCATCTTGCCACCGCCGCCCTGTGCTGCTGCGTTGTTGTTCATCACCGCAAAGAGTATGAACATGGCTCCGAATACCAAAAGATACGGAAGCAGTGTCATAATCCAGCTCTCAGCCGGCACATCTGCAACTGTATAATCGGTGTACCCTGCCTTTGTCATGGTCTTTTCGATATTGTTTACATCTGATACATAAAGCACCTTTGATGAGCCATCCTTGAACTTTACCTCCAGGCTTCCTGTCGGTATCTCCCTGTTTTGCACCACCTTTACACTCTTCACCTGATTCTTGTCAAGATCCTTCTCGAACTGACTCTGTGTGTAAGAGTTTGATGTGGCGCCGGCGCTCAGCCAGTACCAGATGCAGATTACTGCAAATACAATGATAATGTATACGCCCATTCCGCGCATACCGCTTTTTTGTTTATTCAATTTACTTCTCCTTTTTATTTTATTTCGCCCTCGACAAAGCCGATGTAAGGCAGATTTCTGAACCTCTGGTCATAGTCAAGGCCATAGCCTACCACAAACTTGTCAGGAATCACAAAACCCACGTAGTCTACATTTACATCATCAACCACACGGCGCTCAGGCTTGTCCAAGAGTGTGCAGATTGTGAGGCTCTTCGGGTTTCTTTTGGCAAGGAGCTTTGAAAGCCTGCTAAGAGTATTTCCCGAATCAATGATATCCTCTATGATGATGACATTCTCTCCCTCGATAGAATGCTCAAGGTCCTTTTTAATCTTGACATCGCCTGATGACTCTGTGCCTGAGCCATAGCTGGATACCGACATGAAATCCATAGTCATAGGCAGGTCAATTCTCTTTGCAAGCTCAGTGGTAAAGAATATTGAGCCTTTAAGTATACAGATGAGATATACTGACTGACCCTTGTATTTTTCTGTGATTTGCGCTCCAATCTCTGCGATTCGCTTATTGAGCTGCTCCTCTGTCAGGTAAACCGAAATATCATATTTCTTTGAAAAATCCATTTTGTTTTCCTCCGTAAAATGTGATCTTAAGTACTTTTTCTGTCTGTGGTGTGACAAGTGCGCTGCAGCCGGATCTGTATCCGATAATGGCATGCACCAGTGATTCATGGGCTATAAGCCACAGCCCCGCTCTCTGCTGTGCAGGGATTTTATCACCTGTAAATACCTGCTTCAGCTTCTTATGATGGCCCTCGTCATCCACAATTATATAGTCACCGGCTTTTCTTGTTCTTATTTCAAAGCCTTTCTTCATCTTATCATAATCAAACCATTTCGTATATGGTTTTTTGGGAATTTCGTCCATTTTACCATTAAAATCTTGTATACAAAGTGTGACATACGAGCCATCTGCCGAAAGCTTTATGTTTTTTTGCTCTCCCGTGGCACTCAGTGCCTCAAGCTCTTTTTGCGTAATGTGAATTTCTTCTTTTTCATCGTCACACCTTCCGGCGAAGAGTATCACCTCGCCAAATGATTTTTCCGCAATAATGCCATACGGCAGATTGATTTTTCTGCCCGACTGCTGCCCTGCAAGCTTCACAAGTGCACCGATATGCGTGCTCGTGATGTCCTTGAGCCGCCCTGACGCCAGATGTATGCACTCGCGCGCTACTCCGCTTTTTAATGCCGGATGCAGGCTGTCAAAGCGGCTGATTTCAAGTATCACCCTGCCTTCTTTTTGGTAAATCATGCTGTCACACGCCTCTTTTAGCTGCTGCTCGTAAAAATCATTCATCAGCGCAAGCTGTCCTGCGCTCTCATTGATATGCTCTATCGCCCTGTCATTAATCTGCAAAAGTAGTGGAAACACATCATGGCGCAGCTTATTTCTGGAGTAAGCTGTGTCCGTGTTTGTGGCATCGGTGACAAAAGCCTGTCCGTTTTCCTTTAGATATTCCTCTATCTGTGCGCGTGTTGCTGATAAAAGCGGCCTGATATATGTGACACCATTCTTCACGGAAACCGGATGCATGCCGGATAGTCCCTTCGCTCCGCTTCCGCGAAGCATCTGAAAAAGAACTGTCTCCGCGTTGTCCTCCATATGATGCGCAACTGCAACGACTACCTGCCTGCTGTTACCCTGCTTTTGGTCTGCTGCATAGGCAGTGGCGACTTCCTTTTCAAACGCTTCATAGCGCAATATCCTGGCAGCCTCCTCCAGCCCGAGTCCATGACTTGCTGCATATTGCGGTACATCCACGGAATGCACATGACACGGTATGTTAAGCCTTTCGCAGAGATCTGACGCAAACCTCGCATCCTCCCTGCTCTCGGCACCTCTGATGCCGTGCTCCACATGTACTGCCTCCAGCGCAAAATCAAGCTCATCTGCGCACTGTCTTTTTATCTCATTTAACACCAGCAGAAGGCAGACCGAATCCGCACCGCCCGACAGTGCAACAAGCACTGTGCTGTGATTTTTTATCATTTTGTTTTCCAGAATATAATCTTTTGTCCGTCTAATCATTATTTTTCCCAGATTCCTATTGCAACTACCGTCATATCATCCATGGCGTACCCGCCTGTATCAAGCAGCACCCTGTCCAGAATTTCCTGTGCCAGCACACCTGCATTGTCACTTTTGACGCCAGCGATGATATCCATAAGCTTCCCCTGCCTGTCCTTTACATGCAGATATTCTAGCACACCATCAGTCACCATGACAAGAAAATCACCACTTTGAAGCGTATTTTTTGAATGTATGCTCTCCTGAACAGCATCGACTCCCGCAGGGAGGGATTCATTTTCTATAACACTTACCGTTTTCCCTGATTTGATAAATGACGGTGCTGCGCCTGTTTTGGTCAGCTCAAGTTCTCCCGTGTACATGTCTATCGTGGCAAAATCAACCGTGGAATAGGACTCCTCTCCCGCCGATATGACCATTGCAGAGTTCATCAGCTTTAGGGCACTTTCCCTGCTAAAGCCGGCCTCTAAGAGCTTTTCAAGCAAATCCACAACCAGCGTGCTCTCAGCCTGAGCCTGCTTACCGGAGCCCATGCCATCGGATACGCACACATGATACATGCCATCATCCAGCTGAAGCATGCTGCAGCTGTCGCCATTTGCCTGAGAGCCTGTCTTCTTTTTGGTCGCCACTCCGGAAAGCGCATAGAACTGATTCTCCTCGTACAGCACAATAGATGTCCTCTCATCGGATATTATTGAAACTGTCCCATGTGCCTGCCTGAGCTTCACTCCCATGGCGCGTGAAACCGCCTGCACATATTTTGAAATTTCAATTCCACCATCTATCTTGGTGCAGACATCTGCCTTTATACATACCTGCTGCCTTGCGTTCTCATAAATATGGGCATTTTCCACCTGTATACCAGCCTCTTTTGTATATACATAAACTCTTGAAAGACGCAGCCTTCTTTTTTTATCAATACATTTTTCAGCCCTGCACCAGCTATCCATGAGCTCTGCCATAGCGTCAAGCTGTGTGGCTATGACGCGTCTGTTTTCCGTGAGACGCCTGTACCAGGCTTCATTTAGCTCAATACGGGCAAATGCCTCTGTGGCTGCTTCCACCATGCGCGTATAGTGCGGGCAGCCATCCACATATCTGTTTTGCACAATTTCCTCTGTTTTCATACGTTTGCGCACTGCATCAGCAAGCATTTTTATACTGTCGGAAATCGAAGCCCCGCTTGTCCAGCACACACTGCAGCCCTCACAGCATGCACAAAGTCTCCCTGTCACCTCAAGCTGTATTTTCTCACTCTCATCAGGGATTTTATCTGCCGTACATTTTACAGCCATGATATTTGCAGTCGAAATAATGCCTGAAAGTCCTGAAACTGCTGTGGCAAATGCCTCCTCCCTGTCGGGCAGAAGTCCTGCTATGACCGGGTTTTCATTGTGCTCAAGAGCCCTTAAATATTCGCATGCTCTGCAAAGCACAAAGGCCATCGAAAACACAACAAGGCTCTCTGCTACCGACAACACTATCTCATCCGTATCCGGCCTTCCCAGAAATGTTACCGACAGATTCATCACCGCCGTGGCACAGGCTGCTACAACGGCTGTTGTCAGACATCCGTTTTTACTGCTTTTTCTCACAAATAGCCTTTCCCCAAAGTAAATCACCGCAATAATAAAGAGATACTTACATATCGATGGTATCGATATAAAGTATCCCATTCCAATAATTAATCCTATGTAAAAAATAATCGTATGCCCACTGCTCAGGCAATAAACTCCATACACTGCAGGTATCAGCGGATAACAATCCATCACACACACCAGTGTGGATGCAAATGCCATAAGCCCCCACACCGCCTTTTTTAAATTTGCACTCCTCATCTTTTTGCCTCCATCTTTTTTCAACGATTATATGTGGTCAAAAATGAAGGTTTTGACGAAAAAGCGCAACTATATCTTCAAAAATTATTTGTCCTTTTCCTTGAAGATTATTTCATTGTCATACGCAAGCCCCAGCTTGCTCTTTGCTATATCCTCTATGTACTGGTCACTCTGCATATACTGCTGCATGCTTTCTATCTCATCAGCACGCTCCGATTCTTTAGTGTACTGCTTTTCAAGCTCCGCTTTTTGTGCGGCATATGTAGATTCCTTCTGCTTTAGCTGCACAACCTGGACTACCATAACCACAAGAAATGCTATAACTATGATGGAAACACTTAAAGTTCCGCCCCTTCTCTTTGCACGACGTTTACTCATTATTCCTCCTTAGGTGCTTATCTGAATATCCTGCCAAACATTTTATCTTTCTTTCCGGTCACCTCCGGTACCTTCGAATACGTAATCATGTCTATCTCACCTTCTATATCGGCTTCTCCCTTCTCAAGGTTTAGCCTGTTTACGTGAAGATCCTTGCCCTTTAGGTCAAGCATGCCCAGCTCCGTCTCCAAAAGTATCTCTCCCACATCAAAGGAGAGCACATCCAAAATACCTGTAAAGCTGCCTGTTCTGCGATTATTCAAGATAAGCTTATGACTCTTTGTGCCTGATATTTCTTCCATTTCCTGTCCCTCACATAATTTTTAATATGCTCCATAGACAGCCGCACATATACATGCCATCTGTGGAATCGCATATGTAAATATATGCCGGGATTCATGAAAATATAACCTATATATACTCAAAAAGATCTTTTGCTTCTTCCTTCTTTGTTGTGTCAAGGAGATTTAACACCTTAACCTTGACTGTCTTTTGTCCAAATGCTATCTCTATTATGTCTCCGACCTTGACATTTACAGATGCCTTTGCCGGTCTGCCGTTTACTGTGACACGGCCTGCGTCACATGCCTCATTTGCCACTGTACGTCTCTTTATCAGACGTGATACCTTCAAAAATTTGTCTAATCTCATTGTTACCTCTGTGTCTTACCTATAATAAATCAATTCATAACTATTACCCTGATTTCAGTGGATATAGCCAAAAATGGGCGGAGCCTTAAAGGCTTCACCCATTCTTCTACTCCGTGATAGTCTAACTTATTAGTTAAGAGAATCTTTTAAAGCCTTTCCAGCCTTGAACTTAGGAGCCTTAGATGCTGCAATTGTCATCTCAGCGCCAGTCTGTGGATTTCTTCCTGTTCTTGCTGCTCTCTCAGATACCTCGAAAGTACCGAATCCAACTAACTGGATCTTCTCACCTTTCTTTAACTCCTCTGCAACAACATCTGTGAATGCCTTTAAAGATGCCTCTGCGTCCTTCTTTGATACTCCGGCCTTCTCTGCCATAGCTGCAACTAAATCTGCTTTGTTCATGATAAAATTCCTCCTCTGGATTTTCATAATTTATATAATTCGAGCTGTATTCCCAAATTACCTACAAGAATATATATACTTGTTTTTATGGGGTTTGTCAAGGAAAATGCGCTATTTCCTAGGCTTTTATGTACTTTTACCATTCTTAAAACCTTACTTTGAACTTAATAAAGAGGTTAATGTTGAAAGATAATCGGATATGTCCTTATTTGTCAGACTATTTTTGGAACTGTCAGAGGATTTATTGTTGGTTCCCTGTGATGAATTTGTACTCTGCGAGCTGCCGGTGATGCTGCCCTGAGATGTACTTCGATTGTCCTTCTCATCAGCCCTCTCTGAGGCTGTCTCGGAAGGTGTCTGTGCGTTGGCTTGTGAACTGCCGGTGCTGTTAGTTTTGGTACCCGTATCGTCATTTATCGTAATCTGTATGGTGGCCTCCTTCGAGTTCACGTAAAGCGTCCTCGTCCAGGTGTCATAGCCATCGGCTGTTACCTTAAGCGTGTGTTTTCCGTATGTTATCTCAACCGGGCTCGTATAGTCGATTTCACTGCCATCGACATATATTTTTGCTTCCTGCACGTCAACCTCGAAAAGGATGCTGCTCTTTTTAGGACCCTCACCCTTTAAATCATTTAAATTTACCTTTGTAGTCTCTCCTCTTTTTATCTCAATATCCGTGCTGCCTCCCCAGCCATTATTGGCCACAGCGAGCGTATAGCTGCCCTCCGGCACATCAAGTGACATATCCTTAGTGATTTCTGCAAATATCCTGTCTCCGAGCTGCAAAAAGCTGCCCTCAAACAGCGATGTGTTGCTAAGCTGCAGTGTGCCATGCCCTGTCGTGACAGAAATTGACACTATGTCCTTGTCAATCCCGACAACAGCCAGCTTATCCTGCGCCGTAAGGCTGTCAGTATCTACGACATCCGAGCCTGAAAATATCATGGTACGCTCCCCCAGCCTGTAGCTGCTATTTCCGATTTCAAGCACACTCTTATCCTTATCCACAGAAAAATTGGTTACTGTGTCGTTTGTCCACACCTTATCGGATTTTTGTATACGCTTTGCCTTGCCGTCTGAATCCGCCCCAGATATATCAACCACATCACCCTGATGTATGTCTGAAACTGACATGTGATTGCCATATTTGTCGAAAAAGCCGGTGGTCAGACCATAGTAATACTGATACTGCACGCCCGTCGAGTAATTGTATACCCTGATCGTCTCGTTGGCACTGTTTATGTCCGATACTATGAGAATATCTGAACTTTTCTTAACGGACTTTCCGTTTTCCTCCGCAGCAGCTTTCAAACCGGACTGCGTGCTTTCTCCCACGGCCTCCGTCGTATCATTCATGCTGTTATAGAATTTTTTTACACCATCATCCGTGTCCTGTTTTCCACATGCTGCAAGTGACAGCACAAGCATGCATACCATGCAAAATAATCTTTTGAATTTCTTCATATGTATTTCCTTTAATAGCTGGCTTTAAACGTTTTTCTACAATAATAATATATCGTATAGTCATGTACTTTTCAATTAAATTCACTATATATATGCATTACTGCTTACACTATGGCATGCAGGGCATGCAGATACTCCTCGCGCTCACCGCTTAGCTGTATGAGCTGCGCAAGCTTATCCACATCACGGTCGCATACCCATGACTTGCGCGAGTTGCTATAGTGATTGCAGAGCTTACAAAATTTTTCAGGAAACAAAAGCAGTGCTTGAAGCAGTCTCATTGATGTATCATCAAGACTTCTTACGCTGCAATAGCTGTCAAGAATTGCATCTGCAACCGCTGTATCCCAGTGATTTTTTTCGAGCATCTTGCGCATGTACTCCGCAAGATCAGTTTCCGGATATCCCGGATGCATGGTCTCGAAATTGACAGGAAGCCATCTTCCGGACTGTGTATACACGACATTGTGCTGGTTGAAGGCTCCGTGACAGTATGTCGGAACCGACGTTTTACTATTTTCCAGCTCACACAATATTTCCGCCGATTTCTGGCCCTGCTCTAAGAATCTTTCATAGCATTCATAAAACAGATGCTCAAAGGCATTTGTCTTGCTGCGACGCAGTATGTAGTTTTTAAGCTTTACTATCTGCACACATTTGCGCTGAGCTTTTTCGTGCAGGCTTTCTACCTCGATATCCGAAGGCAGAGGATACTTTTCCAATATATTGTGCAGCTGCGCTAATGCCCTGCTGCCACCACGCATATCATCTATACTGTCCGTGCTGCACTCTCTGCCTGCTCTGTAATCCTTCAATATGTATGCATCCTCACAGTTATCCCGCGATATGATACACTGCTCCTTTGTCTGTGATATCTGCTCCACATCCATACCGTTTCTCTGGATAAATGCCAGCGTATCCCGCAGGGTGCATGCCCTTTGCTCATGCCCTCTGTACGGTACGAGCAGCTTCTGCCCGATGCCTGTGTCACATATATATGCTCCTCTGCCCTTTATTATCCTGCTTACTGTAAGCTCATATTTTTCCAAAGCCACTTCCGGCTGATTATACAAAAAAATCCCCCCTCATATGATTAATGCACCATAACTATTCAGATGCTTTTTAATCATATGAGAGAGGTTATTATTTTATTCGCAAGCTCTTTAAGTTTTTGTGCTTCATTGAGCGATGGGTCATCAAGCACCTGCTCATAAAGCCTGTCCAGGATATCGCCAAGCTTCGGTCCCGGCTCTACTCCCATTTTAATCAGGTCGCTGCCATTTATTTTCATTTCCTTTTTGGATACACACTGGTGGTCTGCGAGGATTTTTTTGTATACACGCTCATATTCTGCGATGTATTCAAGCTTTTCTGCGCGCTTATACATGCTCTGTCCGAGTGTATCGGCTCTTTTCACCTCAAATAACAGCGGAAAAAGCTCTGTTCCTATACGGCTCATGGCACGCCTTACATTGCGCTCCGTGATGGCCGGACGGTCATCATGCTCTTTTACGAGCTTACAGCAGCAGTCTGTAGTCCTGTTATCAAACTTAAGGCGCCTGAGTATCTTTCTTGTCATATCAGCTCCCACAACAGGATGCTTCTTGAAATGATTCTGGCCTTCCTCGTCTGTCGTAATGCACACAGGCTTTGCCACATCATGAAGCAGCATGGTAAGCCTTAGGATTTTGTCTGCCCGCACATGCTCCAAGGTATGAAGCGTATGCTCGCCGACACTGTACATATGGTGCTTATTGTGCTGTGGTGTCTGCATCATGACATCGAACTCCGGCATGAATACCGCTGTGAGTCCAAGCTCATACAAATCTCTCATCATCTGCGGATGGTCTGATGTCAGAAGCTTCACAAGCTCCACCTGGATTCGCTCTGCGCTGACCTTTGACATGGCAGGTGCCAGCTCTTTTATGGCTGCTTTAGTCTGTGCCTCTATATCAAAGCCAAGCTGTGCTGCAAATCGCACCGCACGGAACATCCTGAGTGCATCCTCACTGAACCTGTCGTGTGCACAGCCCACACATCTGATCACATGTGCTTTTAAATCTCCTATGCCGTCAAATTCATCGACAAGCCCTGCCCTGTGATTATATGCCATGGCATTGATTGTGAAGTCGCGCCTCTCTAAGTCTAGCTTCAGATTGGAGGTAAAGGTGACCTCCTTTGGATGGCGTGCATCCTCGTACTCTCCGTCTATCCTGTAGGTGGTAACCTCATAGCCCACATGCTCCAGCATGACCGTGACTGTGCCATGCTGGATGCCTGTGTCTATCGTATGGTCAAATATCGCTTTGACCTGCGCAGGCTTTGCAGATGTGGTGATATCCCAGTCCTGCGGTGTCCTGCCAAGGAGACTGTCACGCACGCATCCACCTACCGCATATGCCTCAAAGCCATGCTCGTAGAGCCTGTCTATTATGAAGTTGACATTCTGCGGTAAATCTATGCGCATCGTTTAGTTCTCCTTTTAATATGCCTTGCCCCAGTATACAAGTTTGTGCGCCGGCTTTCCACAGCATACGCATACGTCGGAAATCTGCTCCTGATCACCAAACGGCATACAACGGCTTGTAACTGTTGTATCCTCTTTGATTTTGTTCTCGCAGGCCTCGTCTCCACACCACATAGCACGGATAAAGCCAGGCTTTGTCTCTGCGATTGCCTTGAACTCATTGTAGTCGTGTGCATCGTTTATATGGCTTGCAAGGAATGCCTTTGCCTTCTCGAGCATGTCATTCTGCATTGTCTCAAGTACCTCTGCGAGCTTCTCATTTACCTCATCGAGTGAGACAACGATTTTCTCTCTTGTGTCTCGGCGGACGATAACGCACTGGTTTTTCTCGATATCCTTTGGTCCAATCTCGATACGTGTTGAGATTCCCTGAACCTCCTGTGCTGCGAACTTCCAGCCAGGTGTCTTGTCAGTTGCATCAATTTTCACGCGGAAATCCTTTGAGAGCTTGTCCTTGAGGTCGTATGCCTTGTCAAGGACGCCGTCCTTCTGCTGCTGGATTGGAATGACCATAACCTGTGTTGGTGCAATCTTTGGTGGAAGCACGAGTCCTGAGTCATCTCCGTGAACCATGATGATAGCTCCGATAAGACGTGTTGAAACGCCCCATGATGTCTCATGACAGTACTGTAATTTATTGTCCTTGTCTGTGTACTGGATGCCGAAGGCCTTAGGGAAGCCATCACCAAAGTTGTGTGAGGTTCCTGACTGGAGCGCTTTTCCGTCATGCATGAGAGCCTCTATTGTGTATGTAGCCTCTGCTCCGGCGAACTTCTCCTTGTCTGTCTTTCTTCCCTTTACCATAGGGATTGCAAGATATTTCTCACAAAAATCCGCATAGATGTTTAACATCTGTACTGTACGTGCCTCTGCCTCCTCGGCTGTTGCATGAACAGTATGTCCCTCCTGCCATAAGAACTCTGATGAGCGGAGGAATGGACGTGTTGTCTTCTCCCAGCGCACTACTGAGCACCACTGGTTATACACCTTTGGAAGGTCTCTGTGTGACTGTACTGTTTTGCTGAAAAGCTCGCAGAAAAGTGTCTCTGATGTAGGTCTTACTGCAAGTCTCTCCTGAAGTGTCTCAAGTCCGCCCTGTGTGACCCATGCGACCTCCGGTGCAAAGCCCTCTACGTGATCCTTTTCCTTCTGGAGCAGGCTCTCCGGAATGAACATTGGCATGTATACATTCTCTACACCTGTCTCTTTGAACATTGCATCGAGATTTTTCTGTATATTCTCCCAGATGGCATAACCATTGGGCTTAAAGATCATACATCCCTTTACAGATGAATAATCCATCAACTCTGCTTTCTTCACAACGTCTGTATACCATTGTGTGAAATCTTCCTCCATGGAAGTGATGGCCTCTACTAATTTTTTCTCCTTAGCCATTGCTTTTCTCCTTTTTTATTTAAATATTCTATGATATACGGGGCTTTTATATCTCATCCGGCCCCTGCACCACGCATAATTTTACTAACATATATTATTCCATAAGCCGGCTGATGTCAATAAGCCGAAAAACTTGTTATGCATTTTCATGAAATTTGTGCTAGAATAACATGTTGTTGTATTATGCTAAGGAGAATTTAGAATGGAAAACTATAAACGAGGACTGACAGCAGGCATCCCGATTGCGCTGGGATATCTGTCAGTTTCATTTACTTTTGGAATTATGGCGGTGTCATATGGACTATCCTGGTGGCAGGCTGTGCTCATTTCGATGACCACTGTCACATCTGCCGGACAGTTTGCAGGCATCGGAATTATGATGCATCCGGGACAGTATTTCCAGATGCTTATTTCGCAGATTACTATTAATATAAGATATTCCTTTATGTCGATTTCGGTTGGACAGAAGGCGGATTCCAGATTTAGCGGAATTTCCAGATGGATACTCGGCTTTATGATGACTGATGAAATTTTTGCCGTGGCAAGCCAGGAGGATTCTGTGAGCAGAAGCTTTTTTGCAGGACTTTCAACTCTTCCATACATCGGCTGGGCTGTCGGTACGCTGATAGGTGCTATACTGGGAAGCATTCTGCCGGATAGGCTTATGAGTGCGCTGAGTCTTGCTATTTATGGCATGTTCGTGGCTATCGTGGTTCCTGAGATGAAGAAATCGCGGGCGGTCGTGTTTGTTGTGGTACTTGCACTCGTGCTTAGCTGCATGTTTTACTACGTACCGTTTTTGTCAAGGATTTCAAGCGGTATCACTATCACCGTTGTGGCTATTGTGGCTGCTGTTGTCGGTTCGCTGCTGTTTCCGGTTTCTGATGAAACTGATAATGAATAATCGCATTAATATAAGGAGATTTTACATAATGAAAAACAGTGTATTTTTTTTATATTTACTCATACTCGCGGGCTCCACATATCTGATCCGCGTTATTCCTTTTATCGCAATAAAAGAAAAGATCAACAACAGCTTCGTGCGATCTTTTCTATACTATATTCCATATGCAGTTTTAACTGCCATGACTATTCCGGCTGTGTTTTATGCTACTAACTGGTGGGTTGGCGCAGCAGCAGGACTTATAGCGGCTGTGGTATTTGCCTTAAAGGGCAAGGGGCTTACAACTGTTGCCGTGGCTTCCTGTGTGGCGGTATTTGTGGCAGAGCTGTTTCACTGAAATTCACTACTGTTTTATTGGTTTACATACAAATCCAGTTCTTTCAAATAATTTCTTTATAGTAATATTCACTAATTATTTATTTTCTCCTGTCTATGTCAATGTCACTGTAATAGCGTGCCTTGCTTGCATACATTCTCCTGTCTGCTTCCTTCGCAATATCGTGTACATGCTCCCAGTCTTCCTCTAGACTGCTTACACAGCCATATGAGATGGTCATCGAATCGACTAATTTTCCTCTCCATTTTGCCATGCTGCTGTCGAAATGCTTTGTCATTGCATCAAGCTCGTCCGGCTTTTGTGTAATTATCACAGCAAACTCATCTCCGCCTATTCTGTACACCCTGCCAAACTCACCAAAGCTTGCCTTCATGCATGCTACGGCTGCGCAGATCATCTCATCCCCCGCAGCATGTCCATATGTATCGTTTACATGCTTTAAGCTGTTTAAATCAAGTGATATATATATCCACTCTTTTTTCAAAGTAAGCTTATTGATATCTGTCTCATAGGCATGTCTGTTCAGGCAGCCTGTAAGCTCATCGGTATTTGATGTATACAAAAGCTTTTCTTTCTCATATTTTTCCTTCATAATCTTTGAAAACATATACGCCATGCAGCATGATGCGAGTATCAGATATATGCCCACTACAAGCATTGCCACTACGCTGTTCGTCATATAAAAGGATCTTTCAATGGTGACGGCCACTATATATTTGTCATCTTTCCTGATTACACATCTGCAGCCGGTGCCGTTTACGCTCACCTGCCTTACTATAGGCTTATCGCTTTCCTTAATATCTGTTGGAATGCCTAAATCGTGAAAAGTTTTTCCTATTTTATCACAAGCTGTGGCTCCCTTAATCAACCCCGTGTCTGCATCTGCCACATATATTTCCATGCCCTTGTACACAGGCATGTCAGAAACCACTGTAGATATTTCATTCTGCTTCAATTCATCTAAGAGTCTTTGCGGCTTCAAGCCCACCTGTACCATCATTGTACCAGACTCATTCCAGGTGATGGCATACATCATTGCCTTGCCCTCAGATGTATTAGGTGTGACATCCTGACACATCGTAAGGCTCTTATCGGTGAGCATTGGTTTAAAATATGAAATCTGGGTTCCCGAATCAAAGCTGTAGCCAAAGTATTTTGGCACGCTGCCGCTGGTTATACGACCTGTTTCATCAAACAGATGTATCTCATCCACCGACATCAGCTTTGCTATCTTTTGCAATTCCTCCACATTATTTTCTACCTGTGGCTTTGCATCTACGATATATGACACTGCCTTTGCCCTGACTATATAATCGTCCTTTAACGATTCTATAAGCTCCTCCTCACTCTGGTCATTTTTATCGAGCACAGTGACAACACGATCCAGAAGCACCTTTGATAGCCTATATGCATTTGCATCATTTACATATTTCAAAATTCCCGCCTCGAGGAGCAGTGCTACTACGATTACTGCAACTGAGACCATTGCAAATCTTCGCTTATTCTTCATATCCAAATTATACCAAACTTATGCTGTTTACGCTATATTTTTCTATAAAATTCGGACTGCCGGTCACATCGCAGTGTGACCGGTGATAACCGGACAGTCATTAATTTATGGATTTTATATGCTTTTGGTTGTAGATCAGATGCAGATACATCGCATCGTGGGCACGGACGGCATCGTGGGCAGCAATTGCATCTGCAATTTCACGATGAGTTTCGATAGCTTCATCATGCATGGTGAATTTTGCAGACTCACTGATCAGAGGAATTGAACTGTTGATGATAGGAACCAGCTTTGGAACAACTATATTTTTGCTGCTTAAGGCAATAGCAGTATGAAATGCTATATCCTTTTCTGTGTAATTTTTATTTGCAAGAAGAAATTTTTCGGCATTTTCACATGCAGTAAGGATATTTTTTATATCTGTCTCATCTGCACGGATAGCAGCCATGGCTGCTATGGATGGTTCGATTAGAAATCTGATTTCCATCAGATCTTTAATCATCTTTTGTTTATCTTCAATAAAGGTCAGACCGAGGGGATCATCAATCATCCCGGGAGTTGCGGAAACATATGAACCAGAGCCCTGGCGTATGGTGATTACATTACGTGATGCGAGTGCTCGCATAGCTTCACGCAGAGAGCTTCTTCCAACATTCAGCCGTTCACACATTACGGTTTCGTTCGGAAGCTTGTCACCCGGCTGCAGGTTTTCATCCAGTATGTATTTGATAATTCTCTCTGCAATCCTTTGGGAAAGAGTTTTTTCTTTGGAATTTTGCATGTGATTTGCCTCCTGTCGCCCAGTGCCTTGATGTTTAGTTTTTCTGTTCGTTTAAATATTCTTTCAAATATTTCATTGGCATTCTTTTTGTCTGTAACTCCCGGAAAATATTCCTTATATCCCATAGTTGTTTAAAAACGCGTCTTTTTCGCATGGTCTGCCATACAGATATCCCTGCATATAATCTACATGGATTTCTTTCATTGCGCAAGCCCACTCTTCCTTCTCAATTCCCTCAATGCAGATTTTTATATTTACACTGTGAACCATCTCTATAATCTTTCTGAACAGCTCATGGTCCTTTTCACTGCGCATCGCCATTGCCGTAAAATCCTTATCTATCTTTACATAGTCCGGGTTCATCTCACTGATATAGCGAAGATTTGAATAGCCTGTTCCAAAATCATCTATTATGAACTGGATATTATTCTCATCAAGCTTTTTCCTGAAGCTGCAAAAACATGGCGTCATATCCATAAATCCACTCTCTGTCATTTCGATACAGATTGATTCAGGTCTCAGATTGTTTGCCTTGATAGCAGAGAGAATTTTATTTGCCATACTTTCACGCATAATCTGTATATATGATACATTGATATTTACCCTGAAATCCGCAATATACTGCTGCATTTCACGGCACATTTTTGCTGCTTCGTTCAATACAAACTCTCCAACCGGAATGATGAGCCTGCTCTCCTCCAGTAAAGGAATAAACTCAACCGGGGAAATCATTTCATCGCCCTCATCCGAATGCATGAAAAACCGTAAAAGTGCCTCTGCACCGATTATTCGATCAGCACTATCTAAGATAGGCTGATAATATACCTCAAAGCCTTCAAAATCATTTACAGTTGCGCTACGAAGCGCACTCAGGATGGTATTTTTGCGCAATGACGCTTTATAATCCTCTGCCTCAAAGAAGTAAATGCTTCCTCCGCCTCTTTTTTTGGCGCATTTTAAAGAAAAATCCGACTTTTTCCTGCACTCTATTGCGCCCTCTGCCAGTGTTGATATATCTGTCACTCCGGCAGAAACCGAAAAGATTGATTTATAGTTTTCATCAACTATAAACTCATCAATTTTTTCACCTATCCTTTTGAACAACTGCACCACCTCATCATGCGATTTGCTCAACATATCCACAAGCATATACTTGTCTGTAACAAGATGATATATTTTCTGACCGCCTGAGAGACAATCTGCTATGCATTCAGCCACTCTTTTAAGTATGTAGTTGCCATATGTCTGTCCATGAACATTATTGATCATCCCAAAATCGTCAATCCCAATCTGTATGAAATAACCTGACAGCTTCTCTTTAGGCTGTGAATAGATATATGACGCCATCTCCTTTTCACCTAACAGCCCACTGATATTGTCAGCCCTCTGCCTGGTTCCTGTCTCATTCATACAGCCGATAATATAGTGCGGTTTCCCCTCATTATCATTGATTACCTCCCCACGACAGTTAATCCATACCGGTAAATTCTTCCCGCTAATCAAACGACATAGCACGTTGTATCTTTTTTCTTTTCCATCACATATTTTACGCTTGTGATTTTCGAGCAGCTTACGGTCTTTCTCATAAACCAATGTACGAAGATGCTTTGTTGCATCATTCATAAATTTATCAGGAAGCATAAAACGATCTACCGCTGACTGTGATATCCTCAGTGTATCATTCTTTAAATCTATAATATACAGATAATCATCCATACAAGGTGCAATTAAGTCTATCAGACTTCCTGCTTCCCGCTCGTCAAGTATTTTATATGCATCAAAAGCCCTCATTAAATTTCACCTTCTATTATATTACTCTTCAATGTCTGAGATTTTGAATTTCGCTATCATTTCACTCAGATTTTCTGATTCACTGCTCATCTGCTGGCTCGCAGCCGCACACTCCTGTGATGTTGCTGAATTGGTCTGTACAACATCATTGATCTGCTCAATTCCTTCGTTAATCTGCTTGATCTCACTGGTCTGGGTCTCCAGTGTATCAGCTATATTAGTCACCTCTTTTGTAATCACCTTAGAGTTCTCTGCTACTTCTTCAAGCTGTGAGGCTGTCTGCTCTGCAATATTCATGCCTTTTTCAACAGCCTGCACAGATGTCTCTATAAGCGCAGCTGATTCCTTTGCAGCCTGTGCACTTTGATCGGCAAGAATATTTACCTGATTTGCCACAACCGCAAAGCCTTTTCCTGCCTCTCCTGCCCTTGCCGCCTCAATAGAAGCGTTTAATGCAAGCAGGTTGGTCTGTGATGCAATCTCATTAATGGTTGATATAATCTGGTCAATCTGTTTAGAGGCTTCGTTTATTTCATGCATAGATGCAACCATCTCCTGCATCTTTCCATTGCTTTCCCAGATTGCACCTCCAAGCTCATCCACTCTTCCACTGATTTCCTTTGCACTCTTTGAATTCTGCTCCACCTGCTCTGAAACTCCCTCAACTGTCGCTGTCAGTTCCTCTACAACCGCAGCCTGATTGGTTGCACCGTCTGCAAGGTCATTTGAGCTTGCAGCTACCTGCTCTGCCGCACTTGAAACCTCGCTTGATACATTCTGGATTCCCTTTATGGTGACTGCCATACTTTTTTCAAATTCCATAAATGACTGTAAAATACCTACAAAATCGCCTCTCCACTCTACTTCCGGCTGTGCATCAAAATGTCCGTCCGCAAAGAGCTTCATCGACCTGTCTATATCATCCACATATGAGCCGAGAATACGGATAGACTTTCTCATGCTGTGTGCCAATCTACCGATTTCATCCTCTGAATGGTACTCAAGTGCGCTGTGAAGATTTCCTTCTGTCAGCTCCTTTGCCACATCCTCGATTGCATGTAACGGCTCAAGGATTGTATCAAGCACAATCTTTCCTGTTCTCTTTGACAACTGCCATGCACATATCAGACAGACAATGATGACTATGAGTCCGACTGCAGCACATACATATGTCCTTACAACTGCCTGATGGCTTCTTTCGTCAGTCAGCTTGTTGATTTCCTTTGCAAGCTCAACAGTTTGATTTAACTTTGGTGTACACTCATTGATAATCTGATCAACAGCCTCATCCTTCTGTCCGGCTTTAATCTTATCCATGATTGAGTATCCGGTATTCGCCCAGTCAGAAAGAGCCTTTGAATATTCATTATACTGATTCTCAGGAACGATACCTGATTTTTTTATTGTTTTTAACTGCACATCAACATCCTCAAGCTTTTCTTTTGCGTCCTGCTCATAGTCGTCATATGTTGATTTGTCAGGATTAAGTGCCATCTCTCTTACATTTCTTGCCGCTGCAGTTACATTTATTCTGCATGTCTTAACCGCCTGATCAGAAGCATTTACCTTGTTTACATAGTTTAACATATTGAAAAACAACACACCAATGACCGCAATCGAAAGCAGTCCCGAAATAAGCATCATGGTAATAACCATTTTGTAACCATAGTTGATTCTTTTACCCAAATGCATGTTTTCCAATTTCTTTTTCATCGCACCTTTTTTTGAAGACATAATTTGTTATTTCCTCCTATCTTATGATACCTTTTGACTCTTTAATCATATTATTATTTATACTCAAGTCCGAATTCATCAGACTAATTTAATATAGTACTATTTTTCTAAGGGCACAATACTATATTCTTAATAATCTTTATGTGAATCTTTCTATTAAATATGTGGTTTTGCACAAAATGGTAGATTTTTTTCGCAATCCCCTTAAAATACATATGATGATTTTTTCTTGTTTTATGTAATGATGTAAGCCTCGGCTGCCC